>Ga0224555_1000037_pt1 | contig 157068 bp, 130 predicted proteins | sample 714S23034metaG_FD_180687 | JGI IMG/M metagenome (GOLD analysis project Ga0224555, IMG submission 180687) | Peat soil microbial communities from Stordalen Mire, Sweden - 717 S2 30-34 | ecosystem: Environmental > Terrestrial > Soil > Wetlands > Peat | place: Sweden: Norrbotten County, Stordalen...
GAACTGTTCCTGCCTGAAGGCGCATTCGATTTCGTGCAATACTGGTCTGCGGTTTCAAAATCTGTTGCACTTGGAATTTGAATGTGCCCACCCCCCCGGGGGTCCCTACTCCACTTGTTCGCCTTTTTTGAAGCATAAGTGATTGATTTCAAATGATAATTACCTGAAATCTAACGTTCCAAAATGCGTCAAAACGGTAACATTTAGGCCGTTTTCTGCTCGAATTTGTTCATTTTCGTCGCCCCTGGGGCATGAAGTATGATCGCTCGGCTTCCTGGTGATCTAAATCACGCTATACGCGGCCTGCAACGCGGTATAACGTAGTTGCCATGTGCTTAGCGATTCCTGGAAAAGTGGAAGAGATTACCTCCGAGGGCGGACTTCGGGTGGGGCGGGTGAACTTTGGCGGGATTGTGAAGAGGGTTTGCCTGGACTATGTGCCGGAGGTCGAAGTGGGCGACTATACCATTGTCCACGTCGGGTTTGCGCTCTCGAAGATCGACGAGGAGACAGCCGAGCAGACGCTCAAAGACTTCCGCGAGATGGGCATGCTGGAGGAAGAGTTGGCCGAGGGAGATGAGGCGTTTGCGCGGGCGGCGGGTAAGCCTCAGTCGGCCTGCCCCGACGGGAGCTGCTCGAAGGAATGAAGTACCTGACCGAGTTCCGGAATGGCGAGATTGCGCAGCGGATGGCGCGGGAGATCGCCGCAATCGCCACGCGGCCGTGGAAGATTATGGAAGTCTGCGGCGGGCAGACGCACTCGATTATCAAGAACGGAATCGACCAGATGCTGCCCGTGGGCATCGAGATGATTCACGGACCTGGTTGCCCGGTCTGCGTTACCCCTTTGGAATTGATCGATAAGGCGCTGGCTATTGCCGCGCAGCCTGGAGTGATCTTCTGCTCCTTCGGCGATATGCTGCGCGTTCCGGGCACTGAGTGCGACCTGTTTCAGGTGAAGGGCGCGGGCGGTGATGTGCGCGTGGTCTATTCGCCGCTGGATGCGGTAGAGCTGGCGGCGAAGAATCCTGAGAAGCAGGTGGTTTTCTTTGGTGTGGGGTTCGAGACCACGGCTCCCGCCAATGCGATGAGCGTGCATGTGGCTAAACGGCGCGGGCTGAAGAATTTTTCGCTGCTGGTTTCGCATGTGCTGGTGCCGCCGGCGATCGCGGCCATCCTGGAGTCGCCCGGAAATAAGGTGCAGGGATTTCTGCTGGCTGGGCATGTGTGCAGCGTGATGGGCTACTGGGAGTATCCGCCGCTGGCGGCCAAATACAAGGTGCCGCTGGTGGTCACAGGCTTTGAGCCTCTGGATCTGCTGGACGGGATTCGGCGTGCGGTGGTGCAACTTGAGGCGGGACGGCACGAGGTGGAGAACGCCTACGAGCGGATCGTCAAATTTGAGGGCAATCAGGCGGCGCAGAAGTTGCTGGCTGAGGTCTTCGAGGTGACGGACCGGGCGTGGCGCGGAATTGGCGTAATTCCGAAGAGCGGCTGGCGGCTGAGTGCGGACTATCGTGAGTTCGACGCCGAGGAGCGGTTCCACATCACCGGCATTCATACCGAGGAGTCGGCGCTGTGCAGGGCTGGCGACGTGCTGCGCGGGGCCATCAAGCCGGCTGAGTGCGCGGCCTTCGGAAAAGAATGCACGCCAAGGCATCCGCTCGGTGCGACGATGGTCTCGAGCGAAGGTGCCTGCGCGGCTTATTACAACTACGGGCGGTATTTGTCGGCGGAAGAGTTGGCAAAAACAGTGATCAGTGGTCAGTGATCAGTGATCAGTGGTCAGTGATCAGTGGTCAGTGATCTCAATCGGAGCATGCTTTGTAATAAGGGCACGACTTTAGTCGGGCCGCAAACGCATCAATAAAATGTTGGGCTTTAGCCCCTGTCTGGAGGTAACAATGTTCGATGCTGTTGCAGAGTTCATTTCCATGCAGCAGGGAGATTCGGCTGAGTTCATAGAAAAGGCGCGAGCGATTGCCATTGGCGTTGCTCAGGAATATGAGCCTGCGCGCCTCTACGTTATCAGAATTGACAATTGGTTTGGACCGAAATGGATGCACTTTGCGGGAAAGTTCACCGTCGGAAAGCGCCCTCGCGGTTTCCCTACTGCTGCTATCGGCGTTCACAAGACGCGTCTGCACGTGCCGCCGTTTGTTCCGCATCGCGTAGTGGAGGAGAGAGTCTTTGCAGGGCCGGATTTTGAAGAAACGGTTGCCGCAGCACCACTGCATATCGAGATTCCGAGCAGAATTGCTCTTCAACGGCGAATTGCGGACATTGATAAAGACGCAGCATTCGTATGGTTCAGTGGTGAGTCCGAGGCACAAAAGTGCGGTTCGGTGATGGTCTATCTTCCAGATGCTTTCGATCCGACAGCGCCACGCCGGGTAGGCCTTCGTAATACCGATTCGTTTTACGTGGGCTTTTCGCAGCGTGAAATCAGCTGGGAGCCTGCGATGCTGCGTGGAGTTTCGCGTGGCGAGGTGGAACACCTTGAAATGAATGGTCTAGCATTGATCGGTAACACGCCTTCCCTCAGGGGCTAAAGCCCCAGTTCATTTGCGGCATTTACGGCACGACTGAAGTCGTGCCCTTTCAAAACCGAGTTAACGAGGATTGTATGGGTAAGGATTTGAAGAGTGACGCGCCGGACTTTTCTAATTGGTCCTGCCCCTTGCCGTTGGCTGATTATCCAACCATCGTGATGGGCCACGGCGGCGGCGGGAAGCTTGGCAATGAGCTGGTGGAGCATTTGTTTCTGCCGGCGTTCAGGAATGCGGCTCTCGAAAATCTGGGCGATGCGGCGGTGCTCGATCTGCCGGCTGGACGGCTGGCGATGAGCACCGATTCGTTTGTAGTGCAGCCGCTGTTTTTTCCTGGTGGATCGATTGGCGAGCTGGCTGTGAATGGAACGGTGAACGATCTGGCCGTCTCCGGCGCGGAGCCGAAGTATCTGAGCGCGAGCTTCATTTTGGAAGAGGGTTTTCCGCTCAGCCAACTCGCGGCGATTGTGGAGGCGATGGCTACGGCTGCGGCCATCGCGGGCGTGCAGATTGTTACCGGCGACACAAAGGTAGTCGAGCGTGGACACGGAGACGGATGCTACATCACTACCGCGGGAGTGGGCGTGCTGCGCGCGGGGATTGAAGTGGGTCCGCGGAGGGCGCAGGCGGGAGACGCGATTCTAGTTTCTGGCACGATCGGCGACCACGGCATGGCGATTATGAGCGTGCGCGAGGGGCTGGAATTCGAGAGTCCCATCCGCTCCGATTGCGCGGCGCTCAACGGGATGATTGCCGGGGTTCTGGATGCGGCTGGTGCGGCGGTTCATGCGATGCGCGATCCGACGCGCGGCGGACTGGCCTCAACGCTGAATGAGATTGCGCAGGCTTCGGGCGTGGGGATTGCGATTGACGAGGCGCGCTTGCCGGTGCGGGCTGAGGTGCAGTCGGCGTGCGAGTTGCTCGGCCTCGACCCGGTTTATGTGGCTAACGAGGGCAAGGCGGTATTTTTTGTTGCGGCTGAGGCGGCCGAGAAGGTGCAGGCCGTGCTGAGGGCGCATCCGCTGGGGCGCGAGGCGGCGCAGATCGGTACGGTGACGGCGCAGCACCCGCGCATGATTGTGGCGCGAACGGCGATGGGCGCGAATCGCGTGATTGCTACGCAGATTGGGGAGCAGTTGCCGCGGATTTGCTAAGGGCTAGGTCTTTAACTATCGTATACACGAATCAATAGAAATCGCGCTCTTCGGCATGTGAATCTCCGTCCCTTGTCGGGCTGATCGCTCGCAGCAGGACGTGGAGGCGGCGGTTTCAACGCTTCATTGTGAGACTGAATTCTGAGATGCGCAAGCCCCTTGTTTTCATGGATCGCAGAAGCGTCTCAAGTTCTACCCTTTATGCTACAAATGTCCTAGTCCTACAGGGAAAGCAATGACCGATATGTGTTTGCCTATGCCAACCGTCGAAGAGGGGCGAGCCGCTTTCGGAAACGATTTCAATCCCGACAAAACGCTCAATGGGGCAATCGCGCTGGCGGCGGCGGGCGATCTCGCTGTCCCAGCCGTTGCGCTAATGAGGGCGGTTTTCGCCTGCCCCGCTGCCGACGCTAGGTTGCGGGAAGCAATGATTTTGCGAACCGCTGTGCGTTTGAACTGCGTTTATGCGGTGCACGCTTCCACTCGCATAGCGCTCAATAGTGGACTTTCAGAAGCTGAGGTGGAGGCGCTCACCGCTGGCGGCCCAGTCGCCGGAATTGATCCGGACATCGTTTTGATTGCGCGGATGGCGGACGACATCGCGGATCGCGCAACCCTCGGAGAGGACTTGCTGGAAGCGGCCATCGAGCGCTGGGGTGTCGATAACACGCGGAAACTGATTCTGATGCTGAGTTGGTTCAATCTCGTGAACCGCTATGAGAGCGCATGCCGCGTTCCTATTGACTCCGACAAGAAGCTGGCACGATCGTCGGGACCAATCTAGAATACTGTGCCCGCGCTTGAATCCTACAGCCCTCCGTTTGCGGCGGCTGTGGAGGACAACTGCGCTTTGGCTGGCGCTGGCGGAGTTTTCATCTTCGGAATGCCGTGCTGATGGCAATCTGTGCACTTGACCCAGTGGATATTGTGCGCACTGGCGGCGTTAAAGTAAGTGGTATCCATCTTCTCCACGTCGATTCCGCAATGGGACATTTGCGGGTGGCAGTTCTTGCAAGATGCGCGGGTATTTTCATTGTGACCCAAGTGGCAGGAGACGCAGCTCAGGCCCTCATGCACTCCCATCGGCGTGCGGTCGTCGCCGGACCCGACTTGCGGACCCCAGTGATGCGCGGCGGCAACGGTGCCCGCGTCGGGAATGCGCGGCGCGTGGCACTGGTAGCAGATGGCTTCACGCTTGTCTTCGCTCATCTTTACCGGGCGGTCGCCATCATTCAGCCGCGGAATGGCAAGCGTGACTGCGGCAAAGTGGATGCGCTCACGGCGATCAAAGAAGGCCAGCGAATCGTGAACGGGAGTGCCGGCTACGGAGATGCGCTTTGCGGGTTTGGTTTCCTGCTCGCCCTGGTAATGCGCCTGATGACAGGTCTGGCAGGGCATGGTCGGCTGATCGCTGAACCCATCGGGAACGATATGCCAGGGTCCCTGTGCGTTCTGAGGCTGGACCATCTCACGGATCGATCCGTCGAAGTGCATGCCGTGGCAGCGGAAGCAGTCGTTCATCAGACGCCGCTCGGAGTTGTGTGTGGGATCGGCAAATATCTGCTGATATGTGGCGCTGTGCGGGCCTGCGTGCCAGGTGGCGTATTCCTGCTGGTGGCACTTTTTGCAGTTGGGCACCATCTCGAGCACGTCCACATCGCGCAGCCGTAAAGTTTCTGGCACGTCGCCGAAGAGGTGCACGCGAATATGACGTAGCTTGGTGGCCATGCTCGCCACATGGCAAGCCATGCAGTCCACTTTGCGGTGAGGCGAGGAATGCATCGCGCTTACATAGCTGCCCATCTCGTGGCAGTTAGCGCAGCCTTGGCCGTAATGCATGGTGTAGTAATAGGAAGCGCCATAAGTTGCGCAAACAGCAAGCAGGGCCAACGACGCGATAGAGATGGCCGCAAATTTCAAATAAACCTTCATGACCGGAACCCTGTACCCTTCCAGTTTTGGACTAATGCATTGGAGGCGTAGTAGGCGACGGCCATAATGGTCAGCGCCGGATTGAATCCTCCGTTGGTCACGTGCACGCTTGCATCGATGACGAAGACATTGTCCACGTCGTGAATCTGGCAATAGCGGTTGACGACCGAGCCTTTGGGATCGTCGCCCATGCGGCAGGTGCCGGCCTGGTGTGAATCGGCCGATACGACATCACGCTTGTTCACTGACAAAGTGGTATGAATCGCTCCCGCCTCTTTGAGCCAGGCTTCGGCGCGTTTGGCCAGCACTTCACCAATTTCATAGGTAAGAGGGTGCGCGTTGCCGGAGGTGCGCACCACCGGCATATCCCACTTATCGCGCACATTTGGATCGAGAGTAATCCTGGCGTCCGCCGTGGGAATCTGTTGACCCGGTCCATGAATACCGATGGTCCGCTTGTGCCAGTCGCGCATGCCCTGTTTGTGTCCCAGTCCCCAGTGCGGCGTTCCTGGCGGCAGCCTGTCAATCATATTAATGGGCAAACGAATAAATTCATTGTCCAGCATTCCCCCGCCGGGCAGGCCGGGAATGCCGTGGTTGTAATCGCAGATGGCTATGCAGGCGCCGGGGCCTACGTCGTCGTAGGTATCGAAATCAAAGTAGCCGGTTGCGCCTGTATATTGATGGCCTTGCAGATGGCGGCCTACCTGGTCGTAGCGATTTCCCAACCCATTTGGGAAGAGGCGGCTCTTGGAATTGAGCAGCAGGCGTGCGGACTCAGTGGCGCTGGCGGAGACCACGACAATGTCGGCAAGTTGCTCCTGCAGGCGACCGTTGGCGTCAAAGTAGGTCAAGCCGCGCGCGCGTCCCCGGTCGTCGGTCAGGATTTCCTTCACCATGCATTCAGTACGCAACTCGCAGTTCCCCGTGTTGAGGGCAACGGGAATCACGGTGTTCTGCGTGCCGTTCTTGGCATCCGTTTCGCAAACAAATCCGTTGCACCACCGGCAGCGCATGCACGGGCCTCGTCCGTTGTAGGGCACGCTGTTGCGGGCCATAGAAATCGGAATCGGATGAAGGCCGAGGCGTTTTGCCGCCGGCTCCAGGATTGCAAATTCCTTAGTGGACGGCAGCGGCGGCATAGGCAGATCGCGCCGGCGCGGACCATGAAAGGGGTCTGCCGAGTAGTCGCCGGAAACTCCGATCTCATACTCCGCTTTCTCGTAGAACGGCTCCAGATCGTCATAGGAGATGGGCCAGTCTTCCAGAGAGCTTCCCGGTGGCGTTCCATAAGTCGAGCGCATCTTGAAATCCTGAGGCATAAAACGCCAGGCCTGTGCTCCCCAACTGAGCGTTCCCCCGCCCACGCAGGCAGCGACGTTCTGGTACCCTGCCTCGCTAGGTACTACGGTGTGCGCCACGCCCTTCGCATCCACCAAAACCCGCGGATGGCCCTCATCTTCCGGCCCAAACGCGCAGCCCAGCACGGTTACACCTTGATTGCGCAGGTCGTCCTTGCGGCAGTCGTTGGCGGTATACCACTTACCGCGCTCCAGCAAAACTACGCTCAGCCCCGCAGTCGAGAGCTCTTTGGCGACAACGCCACCACCAGCTCCTGCGCCTACGATCACAGCATTCACTTTTTTCATGAATGTGTGCCTTTCTGCAGGTTGTATTGGGCGCGGCCGCGCACCGGCGGCTCATCCAGTCCCAGCATCCGCCAACTGACGGCGTTGCGATTGCCGCCGTGGCGCGGCGAGCCGTAGTAGCCCTGCAAAGCATGGCTGCGCACCAGGTCGAAAAACGTGCGAGCCTGTTGTTCCAGGTCGCTGACCACTTCAAATTGCTGCGGCGCAGTGAGCGCAGCCAGTTCGCGGCCGAAGCGCTTGCGGCTGATGGCTTCAGCCTGATCCAGGCCGTCGCGATAGGCATCCTGGTGACGGCGGAAGTGGCGAACAAGCTGCTTGTCGATATAAATGAGCGCTCCGGCCTGCGAAGCGCTGGGAAAGTTGTCGGCGGGGACTATCTGATCGCAGATTGCGGTCAGAGTGCGGGCCTGTGCGTCGCTGAGGAAGTCCCAATTGCCCTGCCTGCCTGCGGCGCAGCCTATAGCGACTGCAGCGCCACCCAAGGCTCCCGCCGCCACAAACTGACGGCGCGTCAGAAGGGTGGATTTCTTTTTCGATTGCATAAAAAACCTCGTCGAAATAGAACCCACCCCGAACAGGGCTCATTTCGAAATAGTTCGGATATTTGTTTAACATGCTACGATGGCCATGCTTCGAGGGTCAAGGTTAGGAATCACTTGTCTTCGTTAGCCGGGCGTTATCTCTCCTCGGAAGGCAATTCAATGGAAAAGATTGCAATAGCTGTAGTTAGCGCGTTTGTAATTTCGTCTTGCGCGGGTCTAGCGCAAGGACATACACCCAAAGTACCAACTACTATCGTCCGGCCGGTTGAGACGCAGGAGATTCTGTTCAACCCGGGCATGGGGATCCAAACCTTTCAGCGCTACAACGGCGACGCACTGAATGCCGGCGTCAAGTGGTCAGAGGACGGTCCAACAGGCGTACTTGCGGCGCCCGCTGAAAAGCCCGATTTTCCTCCAGCGACCGTCGCCTATTGCCGCTGGTTCTGGGAGACGCTGGAGCCGGAGCAAGGCAAAGTTCGCTGGGATATTCTCGATCTCGCGCTGGCTGAAGCCACGCGGCACGGGCAGCGGCTCATGATCCGCTTGATGCCCTACGACCAAGCGCATCCGCTGCCCAAGTGGTATCAGGAATCGGGTGCGCGGCGCTTGAATACTGATTCGTCTGAGGACGGAAATATCTGGCAGCCCGATTTCAGCGATCCGCTGTATTTCAAGTATTGGGGCGCGCTGGTGACCGAGGCCGGCAGGCGCTACGACGGCCATCCAGATCTGGATAGTGTTGATATCTCCACGGTCGGCTATTGGGGTGAGGGTTGGAGCCATTACATGCCGGAGTTTTCGGTGCAGAGCAAGCTGATCGATATCTATCTGAAGGCCTTTCGCAAAACGCAACTGGTGATGAACTTCGACGAGCCGGAAGCGCTGAAGTATGGAACGTCGCACGGGGCAGGCTGGCGTCTTGATTGCCTGGGCGATATGAGAAAAAATTGGCCGGCGATGCTGGATCAGTATCCCGAGGAGATAGCGGAGACCGGCATCTATGACGTGTGGAGAACGGCGCCGGTTTCACTGGAGACTTGCTGGGTGCCCGAAGGGTGGTTCCAGGAAGGTCTGGACGTGAAGTACATCCTCAACCAGGCGTTGAGCTGGCACGTGAGCACGGTGAACGTGAAGTCAACCGCACTCCCCAAAGAGTGGAAGACGGAGTTCGAGGACTTCGAGCGGAAGATGGGTTATCGCTTCGTATTGAGGCGCGGTGAATGGCAGACGCAGGTTCGTGCTGGAGATGCGATTCATTTGACGACCTGGTGGGTGAATGAGGGCGTGGCTCCCATTTATCGGCCCTTTGTTCTGGCGTTTCGCTTCAGTTCGCCGGAGCATTCCGCGGTGATTCGAACCGACGCGGACCTTCGCAAGTGGCTGCCGGGCGACGCGGTCTACGAGGATCCGGTCTTTGTTCCCGTAAACCTTCCGGCGGGAGATTATCAACTGAGCGTTGCGATATTGGATCCGATAACTCTGCAGCCGGGAGTAAAGCTTGCGATCGAGGGACGAGGAGAAGATGGATGGTACGCATTGGGTAAGATCGGAGTAACTTCAGGCTATTAGTTCTTGATAACCTATCTTCCCGTTCCACCCACGGTCATCTTATCCAGCTTGACGGTGGGCATGCCTACGCCGACGGGCACGGATTGGCCGTCTTTGCCGCAGGTGCCGATGCCTTCGTCGAGTTTCAGGTCATTTCCAACCATAGATACGTACTTGAGAGCTTCGGGCCCATTGCCGATCAGCGTGGCGTCGCGGACCGGAGCGGTGATCTTTCCGTCTTCGATGAGGTAGGCCTCAGAGGCGGAGAAGACAAATTTGCCGTTGGTGATATCTACTTGCCCGCCGCCGAAGTTGACCGCATAGAGGCCGCGCTTCACGCTGCGCAAAATATCTTCAGGCGCGTCGTCGCCGGCCAGCATATAAGTATTGGTCATGCGCGGCATGGGAATGCACTGGTAACTCTCGCGTCGGCCGGAGCCGGTGTTCGATGCGCCCATAAGTCGTGCGGATAGCTTGTCAGTCAGGTAGCCGCGCAGCACGCCGCCTTCAATGAGCACAGTCTCCTGAGTGGCCGAGCCTTCGTCGTCCACGTTGAGCGAGCCGCGGCGGCCGGAGATAGTTCCGTTATCCACCACTGTGACCTTGGGGCCGGCGACGGATTGGCCGATGAGCCCGGTAAAGGCCGAGGTTTTTTTGCGATTGAAATCGGCTTCGAGACCGTGGCCCACCGCCTCATGCAGAAGAATGCCGGGCCAGCCGGGACCGAGCACCACTTGCATCTCACCGGCAGGCGCGGGAACGGCGCCTAACTGGAGAATGGCTCCGCGTGCGGCTTCACTTGCCAGGGATTCAGGGCTTTTGGCGCCGGCGAATTGTTCCAGGCCGGCTCTGCCGCCGCCGCCCGCCGAGCCTTTGGTCGTCAGGTCGCCGTCTTTGGCGATCACAAAAACGTTCAACCGGCAGAGGGGCTGAGTATCGCTTGCGAAGGCGCCGTCAGAAGCGGCGATGAGGATGCGGCGCAGCTCCTCAGAGTAACCGGCGCGAACCTGCACGATGCGCGGGTCATGAGCGCGCGCGGCGCGGTCGGCTCTCAGGATCAGTTCGAGGCGCGCCGCAAGGTCGAGATCGAACCCGCCCAGGGGAACGGGATAAAGATCGGCGGCGGGCGCCTCGACAAACCCTTGCACCGTTTGTTTGGCCGGTCCGGAGGCGATCAGCGCGGCGGTTCGCGCGGCGTGGAGCAGGCGGTCGGGGTTCAGATTGTCCGTGTAGGCGTATCCTGTGCGCTCGCCTGAAAGGACGCGAATGCCGCAGCCGGCGCTGGTTCCCTGGCTGGCGGATTTGACGATCTGCTCGTCAACTCCCAGCGAGGTGGCCGTAACTGACTCAAAGTAAAGGTCGGCGTAGTCGCCTCCGCGGGTGAGAGCCTCGCCCAAGCAGCGCTCCAGCAGCCGCTCGGTGATGCCGAACTTCTCAAAAAAATATCGCTTGTGGCCGGGGCGCGAGGAAGCAGCCGGATTGGTCATCGTATCTTCAGTTTACGCTGAGCGCCGCACCTAAGATGCGGCGGTCATCGCTGGGGCGCTGGGACGAGCGAATGGAGAAAATCGCAGCCATATATAGACAGAAAAGAATCGGCAATCCCAGACACTGTTGCCGCTGGCACAGAATAAAAAGGATTTTGTTCTGCAGAATATTTTGCCATATACCATGACTCTCAAAGAAACTCTGCAACCGGACCTGAAGCGATACTGAATAAATAATGAGAGCGGTCAGAGCGTATATACAAGTGCCCAGCAACCGGCGCTTCTGATAAACGATCACAACAGCCGGAACGGTAATGAGGAGTATTCGAGAGTCGTAAAAGCGATGATAGAAAGGCGTCAGCGAGAGCGCCGACAAGGATGCGATGAAGAGCCAATGCACTTCCGGGCCTGCTTTCGTCCGCAGGATAGCCGTGATCCACACCGCGAGGAGGGCCAGAAAGACTGCGTAGGCTGCGGCATTGATTTCCCGCGCGTCCGCGAAATAAATGCTGGTGATGGCTTGTAGATTTAGATAGTGATTGGCCCATACATTGGCTGGGCGGGGGTCATTGTTGCCGCCCGCATCCCCGGTTGCGGAAATATTCGCAGTGAGATCTGAAGCCCAGTTTACGCTGCGCGGATGTAGGCTGAGAATCAGGCCCGCTGTCAGAAGAAGCACTAGAGCGCCCGCCAGGGCCGCCATAGCGTAACGCCGATGGAATCCCCTGGCAATCAGATAAAGCACGAGCAATCCTCCGATCTGGGGTTTGACTGCAATGCTAAACATCAGTAGCAATGCCCCCAGAAGGAGGTATCGGTCTCGAAAAAGGAAATAAAATCCGATCACCAATAGCGAAATGGCGAAATTTGACGGTTGACCTACCCCTAGTTGAATTCTGCTCATGACGAGAATGAACGATATAAGGATTGTGGCAAGCCACCGGTGTGAGCGCGGGCAAATGGATAGAACGAGTCCCGCGGCGGTGACAAACAATAAGCCGTTCAACAGGAACCAGAGCAAGCGGGCCACAGGATACCGGAAAAGCGCCAGCGGGGTAAGCACCAGAAGTGTTGAAGGGGGGTACATAGGCATTTCAGCAGGCCACGAAACCAGTTCTTCAGCGCGGCCGCCTGACTGGAAATACTGCTGATTCAATTGCGCTGTGTCGTATGGGTTGCAGCCATGCAGCAGGCACCGCGCCCCTGTGTAAACAGGGACAAAGTCGCATGAATCAACGAGTGCTTTGCGTCCCCCATCCACTAAAAAGATGAGGGAGGCGATACATAGAACAAGCAACTTGAGGTCCGGTCTTGTAAATTTCATGGTTACTCTCAACGCACTCCGTCAAATAGAAGCTGGTGGTGGCTGCCGAGTCCAGGTGAGTCCTGCCGCCGTCACAATCAGGCTCATCAAACTGATTGCAGCTCCCGCAATCCGTGGCGCGGAGGCCTCGCGGAATTTCACATTGATAGTGTGCTTGCCGCTTGGAACTCCAACTAGAAGTAGTCCATTCGCATCTTTTTGTGTGGGCAAGGACTGGCCAGACTCGTCCACTGCCCTCCAAAGGGGGTAATAGGAAATTGCCAGACGTATCTGACACGAAGAGCGCGAATCTACCGTAAACACTTTTTCGTTCAACCGCTGTGCCTGTACCACAATCCGGCAGTTGGAGCCCGGATCATCGCCGACCACGCTAACCGGAGCCATACGCACCAGCGGTGCATGGATCAGTTGCACCGGAAGATACTCTCTAGCGCTTTGATATCCTATATGCTCCCAACCGTTTGCAACATCGGAAAATGAAGGAACACGTGCATATCCCAGCACCAACCATACGTAACCAAGCAATGGCAGCAGCGCGGTAATTGCAATCAAGGCATAAGCAGACTTTCGCAGTGACCGTGGCGTTGCCACGGCAAGCAGAATCAGCGGGAGACTCGCATTGGTCAAGGCGAGGAAGCGGAACGGAAACTGCGCAAAACGAAATTCAGGCAGATACTTCCACAGAACCAGGGTGAATGGGAGTTGAAAGAAGATCGAAGCAAGCGCCAGGTAAAACCACGTGCGGACTGGATTGTCTTCGGATAAGCGTCTGGTGCGTTTCCATAAACATCCCGCAATCACCAGGATTGCAACGCATGCATTTGCGAGAAAAATCACCTTCCTGAGCCTCAGGCCGCCGGGCCAATCCGGCACAAAGAGCATGTATAACCTCGTTGCGTTCCCAACATTAAGGCCACTCAGATTCAACCACTTCTGCTCGAACCATATTGGCAACAAGAGAAAAGCTGCCAGGCATGCTGCCAGCCCTTCGGCCAGCATCAGGCGCAAGACCGGCTTCGTTGATCGTTGTTCCCAGGCGCAGGCAGCTGCTACCGGGAGCAATCCATAGAGCAAAACGATGGAGGCGGGTATATTTGTGATCCATGTTAGCCCTAGAAAACACCCGAGCCAGATCGTGGCTCGCCGGTCTGTTTGCCAAACCGATCTGTAAAACCATAAAAGGATAAGAGGCAACAACGCCAAAACAAGTAATTCTGCCGCGGCAAAACGCACCAGAGCGGAGGTCAGCATATAAGGGCTCAACATGTAAATTACGCCTGCCGAAATCCGGTCATCTTCCGACAAGAATGGTTCACTGGCCAGATACATCGCAAGACCGGCAGCTACCAAAGCCAGCCAAACGAATGCCGCGGGAGCAATGGAAATCGGCAACAACAAACACAGCAAGCCTCCCAGAATTAGCGATACAGGAGGATAGAGGGCAAGATGCGGATCTCCCAGAGTGAAGTTGGCTTTCGCCGCCCAGCCAGGAATCATCTGGCCCCCGAGCCAGGCATCCTTCATATCAATCCACGACGTGACATGAAACCGAAAATCATCGCTTATGTTTGCGTAACCTAGCAGCATGTAGGGCACTAGAGGGACTATGGCAATTGCAGCGACTAAAATAACAACTTTCCAATGTTTCATTGCAATAGTTTCCTCTCCCTTGCCCGAAGCAGCATACGCAGGGCAAAAATTGCAGGTTCAGTTTACGCCGATCGCCGCGCTCGTGGAGATGCAGTTGCCATCGCCGGAACGGTGGGAATGCGAATAAAGTAAAATCGCAACAATATACAGGAAAAAGAGGGCGGGCAGTTCCAGGTTTTGCCACTGCATGAACAGTATAAAGAGGAATTTGTTCTGTAGAATGATTTGCCCCATAGCATGATGCAGAAGGAATGGCAGCAACCGGTTCTGGATCTGCAAGAAATTAACCATAAGAACGGTCAGAGTTCCGATAAATGCGCCCAGAAGCCGGCTCTTCTGATAAACGATCACAATAGCCGGAATGGTAATGAGAAGTATTCTGGTGTCGTAATAGCGATGATAGATTGGCATTAATGTTAGTACTGCCAAGGCTCCGATCGAAAGCAAATGCAAATCAGGGCTGGCATTCGTCCGTAGGTTGGCAGTGACTAACATTGTGAGGAATAATAAAAAGATAAAGTAGGCAGCTGCGTTAAATTCACGTGCGTCCGTCGAAAATACGCTGGTAACTGCTTGCAGGTTTACGAAATCAACGAAATATTTGTAATTGGGCCTCGGATCATTTACACTGCCAGGTTCCTCGGTAGCGGAAATATTCGCATGCAGAGCTGAAGTCCAGTCGGCGCTGGATGGATGCATTCTGAGTATCAGGCCCGCGGCCAGAAGAAGAGTGAGTGCTCCGGCCATGGCTATTGCGGAGTAACGCCAATGGATTTTCCTCACAAGCAGATAGAGTACGATCAGGCCGCCCATTTGGGGCTTGACAGCAAGGCTGAGCATCAGCAGAAAAACTCCCAGAGGGAGGCAGCGGTGACGAAGAAAACAATAACTGCCTATAACTAACAGCGAAATGGAGAATGTCGCCGGCTGACCTACCTGAAGCAGAACTCCGCTCTTAACCAGAATGAATGATACAAGAATTGTGGCAAGCCACCGGTGCGATCGCGGACACAGGGATAGAACGAGTCCAGCGGAAGTGATAAACAAGCAGCCATTCAAAAGGAACCAGAGTGGGCAGGCCAGAGGATACCGGAGAAGCGCCAGCGGCGAAAGGACCAGGAATGCCGAAGGCGGGTAAACGGGTACACACAAATTCCAATTCGGTACTTCATTGGCGCGGCCCCCGGCTTGAAGATATTGCTGTTCCAGCTGCGATGGAACGTAAGGATTGCAGCCATGCAGCATGCATCGCGCTCCCGAGTAAACAGGGACGAAGTCGCGTGAATCATGGAGTGCTTTGCGTCCTCCCTCCGATAAAAAGACGAGGGCGGCGATACACAGAACAATCAACTTCAGGTCCGGTCTTCTAAATTTCATGGCTGGTGTGAGTATGCATTGTCAGTTTACGCCGATTGCCGTGCCCGCTGGAGTTAACTCCGTCGCGTGCTCCTCATTCGCTTCTCCTGAGTTTACGCACATCTGGCTGGCATTTACCGTCTGCAAAGCTTTTTGTGCCATCGATAGAGTCCATACTTCCGAATCATCCGGCTCGATGAGCCAGACGTGCCGGTTTCGATAGTGGCAGAGAAGAGGTTTGTTCGGGTCGGACGGATCGAGGTCGTGCGCCCATATAATTCTCTGGCTGGGAATATCGTAGCCGTTATAAACCCACTCCTTATCGACATTGTGCCCTTGAGGATTGTGCACAAGCACCAGGTGGTTTCCCGGGATGCCATCAAGAACGGAGATAACAGATGCCTTCTGCCTCAAGAAATTTGTAGAGTCCCAATTGGCTGGATGGTACGGAATATTGAGCATCTTGAATACAGGACCTTGCGCCAATTCCGCCACCGTCATCAAGCCAAAAAACAAGAGACTTGCCCTAACAAGCAACTGGCCGATGCGCTGTTTACGTTTCCAGCAGCACAGCGCCCTTAATCCAATCAACGCAATTGCGTAGATGACCGGAATAGCCTGGGCATAGTAATGCATAAATAACCAGCAAACAGCCTCCCAGCCCATGAACATGAACGCCAGCAGCAAGGCCATCCAGCGCAGCTTCCTGTTGCGCCAGCACAACAATAAACCCAAAGGGGAAAGCGCAAACGCGGTTCCTCCATAAAATGTCCATATGTTTCGTACGCGAGTTAAAGACATGCTGAAGAATCCATGAAGCGTACGATATTGGGTATAGAGTGGATGATTGATTTTCTCGTATTGGTTCTTTTGATCGCTGACTGCGCATTGCCTGCTGCCCGCCATGTGCTGAAATGCAAATAACGGTGTGGATTCATATTGATGATGGAGTTCAACATATGGCAATTCGAACGGCGAGCCTGTAACCTTCCAGTTGTAATAGCCCAGCCATGATCCTCCAGCCGCCAGAATCAGAAGAAATGCGGCCAGCGCCCGCGGCCAGTTTTCTTTGCGGGGCATTCTGGCCACAACGATAGCAAGCCACAAAAGTCCTGGGAATGCCAGTAAGAGCCCTTCGTAAGGGCGTGTGATAGCCAGTAAGAATAGGGAAAATCCAAGCGTGGCCGCATGCAAAACCGTGATCCGCGTGGCCAGTCGAAGCAAGGCGCCCAGGAAAAGGCATCCGCCGATGGCAGCCATCGCCCCGCCAAAATAACTGTTATCCCAATAACTCAACCAGCCGATTTGCATGACGGCGATCATGCCACCCAGGAAGGCCCACCTTTGCGGCACAATCGCGCATAACGCCCAATAGAGAGCTACACACAGGATGGCGCAGCTCAACATGACTCCGGCAAAGGGCAGATGAAAGAATAACTGGCCAGCGGCTAACGCAATCCCTTGCCCCGGAGGATATTTGGCCATATAAGTAGGGTGAAGGAGTTCCTGATAGGTCTCAAAATGCGACCAGAATTGGGGTGTTGGATTCGTAAGCCGCCCGTGCGCAAAGGTGTCTGCCGCCAGCAGGTAGCTGTATTCATCTTGCATGGCGGGTACCGGTACGGGTTTCTCATGGAGCAGCGCGAGTCTTCCAAACAAGCAAAGGACGAAGAGCAAGAGTGCCTGATATTTGCGGCTATGAGGGAGCTTGCCGATCAACCATGAAATGCTGGATCGCATTTTAAAGGCATGAAGCAAGAATGCAAAGACGGGCAGGCTGATGGCCCAAATGATAAGCCTCAGTGCGAATCCTTCCTGGCTATGCATCCCGGTGAACCCCGTTTCGCGACCTATTTTGTACAACAGTCTAGCAGGCCCAACGCGCCCGTTTCTCTTGAGGGCGTAGCGATCAGCCCGCAGGTGGAATTGGCCTGGGAGGGGCGGGTGCGGTTATACTGTAGATTCGGGTAGCGGCCGAGGGCGGTGAGCTTATTGCCCTGTGGCCGTCCCGGCGAACGGACCTGGATTGTGTGCATTTGGAATTACGCTTGCTGGGGGTTGAGTTCGCCGGCACAAAACAGCAGAAAAGTTTGGAGCGAAAGTCATGGCACAGATATGCGATATTTGCGGGAAAGGCCCGCAGTTCGGCAACAACATCTCCCACGCGCACAACGTTACGCGGCGCCGGTGGAGCGTGAACCTGCAGGCGGTGAAGACGCTGGTGAACGGCGCGCCCAAGAGGCTGAGGGTGTGCACCAGTTGCATCAAGAGCGGCAAGATCGCCAAGGCGTAACGGGCTCAAGCGGGCTTTGTGCCTGCTGAATTGCGACCCGCGTAGAAATCCCGATCGACGCGAACCCCGTCCAGGCCGGACGGGGTTTTGTTGTGCCTGGACGCCGGATTACGGTTTTTGCCGGGTAAAGGTCAGGCTGGCGGAGTTGATGCAATAGCGCAAGCCGGTGGGCGCGGGGCCGTCAGGAAAGACGTGGCCCAGGTGGCCGCCGCAGCGGGCGCAGGTGACCTCGACGCGACCCATTCCAAAGGTATTGTCCTCGTGCTCTTCGATGGCTTTGGATTCGGCGGGGAGCATGAAGCTTGGCCAGCCGCAGCCAGAGTCGAACTTGGCTCCGCTCAGGAACAGGAGCGCTCCACAGCCGGCGCAGTGGTAGTTGCCGGTCTCGTGGTTTTCAGTGAGAGCGCCGGTGAAGGGCCGCTCGGTATCCTTTTCGCGCAGGATTCGATACTGCTCGGGCGTGAGTTGCGCGCGCCACTCCGCTTCAGTGCGCACGATCTTTTCGGGCTCGCTCATGGTGACCTCCTTGCATTGCGCCGATTGAATGCCGGTGAAGGAGACGAGGAATCCGTCCTCAGACCTCCGCGATCACATCGATTTCGACGAGAACGTTTTTGGGCAGACGGGAGACCTCGACGGTGGTGCGCGCCGGAGCAGCAACGCCGTCCGCGGCCAGGTATTCGCCGTAGACGGCATTCATGGCGGCAAAATCGTTGAAGTCCTTGAGGAAGACGGTGGCTTTGACTACGCGGGCAAGGTCAGTGCCGGCGGCTTCAAGGATGGCCTTGAGGTTTTCAAGGACGCGGGTGGTTTGCTCCGTGATGCCGCTGGCTACCACCTGCTGGGTTACGGGATCGAGCGCGATCTGGCCGGCGGTGAAGACGAGGTTACCTGTGCGTACGCCTTGCGAATAGGGTCCGATGGCGGCGGGCGCTCCTTTGGTTGCGATGACTTCTTTGCTCATGAAGCGATTGTAATGAACAGGAGCAATCTAGCGCCAAACGGCCAGCACAACGCCGCTGATGACCAGAGAGACCTGCCAGTAGCCGGTATTGATGGCGAAGAGCGGCGCGGCAGTTTCGGGGAGTTCCGGCATTGCTTGCAGAGGGATCAAGGGTTCGGGATGCGCAAAACGGGTGCGAAATCTGACGGATTTCGACCATTTTTGGACAAAAAGTGGCCTTTTTGCCCCATTTTTGACATTTATTTTATTGACCATTATTGTTTATAATCAATCACTTAGATGCTAAAAATGGCGAACAAATGGAGTAGGGACCCCCGGGGGGGTGGGCACATTCAATTTCCAAGTGCAATGGATTTGAAACTGGGGGCCTGTTAAACGAGGTCCGGGGCGCCTTTGGACAGATTTCTCCTATTTGTTATTGTGCGCCAGTTGAGGATAATTATCTGCAAACGGATTGCATGATTCCCGCCCTTTCCGCAAAGAACGCGGAAAGGATGGGGCACACGGCGGATGAGTCCGTGTGGGATCGATGGAAAGCGTATAGCCAATCACTCGAGATATCGAGTAAGAGCAAAACCGGACTGCCAAGGCCTATGCTATCCCAGGTGCCCAAATGCAAGGCACCTGGGGCACCCATCTTCAGTGGTTGAACTCACTTCTTCCGCACCCGGGCCACCCGCCGATTCCTAGATATCGTTGATGACGCACTCAATCAGGGTGGAACTAAACTCCTGATAAGTACAACCGGCTATCCGATTGGGGCATTACTTGAAGAGTTCAATTTGGGGATTTCGGGTAGAGACAAGATATTCCAGCCACATGTTCCAAATGAGTCCTCTGTAGGGCCGGCGTACGGCGAAGCGCGCTTCATCCATGACGGAATGGACATTTTGTTCCTTGCTGCATCGAATAAGTCGGGGGGAAACTACGACTACAATGTTTACTCGATGAGTGACGTAACTGGGAGCGACATCAAGCAACTCACCAACCTGAAAGGGATAACGGCGGGACTTAAGGCTCTGCCGAACGGAAAAGCTACTTTTGTGAACGGCGGAGTCACTTATGTGCTGGATATCAGCACGCAGACAGTGAAGCCGCTGTAGGATTCCGGACCTCCATTGCCGATATGCAGGGATACTTGCGCCGCCCGCTTAAAAGCAACCGCGGGTCCTTCGACTCCGCTGCGCTCCGCTCAGGATGACAGTCAATAATTGATTGCTCAGGATTGCAGCGCATAATTAATTGCCCTGGATAAAAGCTATTTAGTGATGTGACCTTTTGTTTCATATTGAAGGAATATACATTGGCCTATCGTGCATAATCAAAATACGATGGCTCTTTTGTGGAATCCCGAAAGCTGGGCGCAGCGGCTCAAGGAGCTGGAGGCGCAAGCTGGCGATTTGAAGGAAGCTCCGCTGCGGCGCGATGTGCGGTCGCTGGGGATGCTGCTGGGCGATGTGCTGCGCGAGCAGGCTGGGGATGAACTGTTTGCGCAGGTGGAGGCGCTGCGGCAGAGCACCATCAGCCGGCGCGACGCTGAGGCTCGCGGGGACGAGAAAGAGGCTACGCGGCTGGCTATCGGTTCGCTGGAGCTTGTGCACCGGCTGCCGGTGGAGCAGGCTGTCCTGCTTACGCGCGCCTTTGCTTTTTATTTTGAGCTGATCAATCTGGCCGAGACCAACCATCGCAAGCGGCGGCGGCTGGCGCTGCAACTGAGCGGGGAGGCCGGGCGGCAGCGCGGGTCGCTGGCGGGGACGCTCAGCGAGATGAGGCGCGTGGGCATCAGCGCGGAAGAGGCTCTGGAGTGGCTGAAGCGCGTGCTGGTGGTGCCGGTGTTTACCGCGCATCCTACGGAGGCGGCGCGGCGGACGGTGATGTTCAAGCGGCGGCGGATTGGGGAATTTCTGGCCGCGCTTGATCGCATTCCGGTGCCCGAGCAGGAGATGGCGAGGCTGGAGCAACTGGTGCTGGCCGAGATTACCGGATTGTGGCAGACCGACGAGGTGCGCTCACGGCGGCCCAGCGTTTATGACGAGATCAAGATGGGGCTGGATTACTACGACGTCTCGATTTTTGAGACGCTGCCCAGCCTTTATCGCGAGATCTCCGAGGCGCTGCTTACTTCTTATGGCCTGGAGATTGAGGCGCTGGCGCTGCCGCAGGTGCTCAGCTTTGGATCGTGGATCGGCGGCGACCGCGATGGGAATCCATATGTGACGCCGCAGGTGACGCGAGACGCTATTCAACTGGCGCGGGGACATTTGCTGCTCTACTACCGGCGGCGGCTGGACTATATTACCGACCTGCTGACCTCGAGCGCGCAGCAGACGGCGGTGAGCGATGAGCTGCTGGCTCGGCTGAAGGCTTATGTTGCGCAGGTGCATACGCCGGAGGCGCAGGTCTTTGGCGCGCAGTATGAGTTTGAGTATTATCGGCGCTTCATCATCTGCCTGAAGGCGCGGGTGCAGCGGACGCTTGAATATATGGAGCATCCCAGCCACACGGGCGTTGCGCTGCCGATTACTTCTTACACGCTCTCGCAGGGGCAGGACCAACTGGCGCAGGTGCTGCCCGCTTACTGCTCGGTGGCGGAGTTCATTGCCGATCTCGAGACGCTGCGGGCTTCACTGGCAGCCAATCGCGGACTGCGCATTGCGCGCACGCTGATCGATCCGCTGATTCTGCAGGTGCGCACTTTTGGATTGCATCTGCACACGCTCGATATTCGCCAGCACGCGCGGGTTCATGCGGCGGCTTTGCAGGAGGCGATTGCGGACTCGAGCGCGCCGGCGCTTTTTGGCGGGCTCTCGGAGCAGACGGCGTCGGTGCTGGAGACCTTCCGCGTGGTGGCAGAGGTGAAGAGCGGGTGCTCGCCGGAGGCGATTCGGCAGTACGTCATCAGCGGCGCTTCGTCGGTGGACGATGTGCTGGCGGTGGTGCGGCTGGCGCGGCTGGGCGGAGTGAAGGTGGAGGGATCGGGCAACGGGCCGGGGCTTGATCCGGGGCTGATGCCGGTGCCGCTTTTTGAATCGATTGAGGATCTGCGCCGGGCGCCGGAGATTTGCCGCGAGCTCTGGAGCCGGCCCGACTATCGCGGGCTGATCGGCACCTGGGACAACTGGCAGGAGGTGATGCTGGGCTATTCGGATTCGAATAAAGACGGCGGCATGCTGACCAGCACCTGGGAGATCTTTCGCGCCCATCGCGATCTGCACGTGGCGGCGCGCGAGGCCGGAATCAAGCTGCGCATCTTTCACGGACGCGGAGGCACGGTGGGTCGCGGTGGAGGGCCGACGCATCGCGCCATCTTCGCCCAGCCTATGAATTCCTTTGACGGCCAGTTGCGCATCACCGAACAGGGCGAGGTGCTCAACTTCAAATATGCCGACGAGGTGCTGGCCGAGCGCAATCTGGAACTGATGATTGCCGCATCGCTGGACGCGCTGGCGAGGCCGAATGCCCGCGACCCGCAGGGCCACTTCACCGGCATTCTCAAGCCGGAGTGGGAGGCTGCGCTTAACAAGCTATCGGAGCTTGCGTATGGTTTTTATCGCAAGCACATTCTCGACGATCCCGGCGTGGTGACTTACTTTGAGCAGTCCACACCGGTGGGCGAACTGGAGCATGCCAAGATAGGCTCGCGGCCGGCGCGGCGGAATGCGTCACCGCTGCTGGGGGATCTGCGCGCCATTCCGTGGGTCTTTGGCTGGACGCAGTCGCGGCTGCTGGTTCCGGCGTGGTTCGGCGTGGGCTATGCAGTGGATCAATATCTCGCTCAACCCGGCGCGATGGAGCTGTTGCAAACCATGGCCCGCGAATTTCCGCTCTTCATTGACCTGGTGCGCAATGTGGAGATGGCGCTGGGCAAGGTCGATTTGGCTACGGCGCGGCTTTACTCTTCGCTGGTTGAGGATGCGAAGCTCCGCGAGCGCGTCTACGATTTATTTGAAGCTGAGTTTCATCGCACGGTGCGCGGAGTTTTGGCCGTCACGCGGCAGACTGAGTTGCTGGAGACGAACCAGGTGCTGGCCCACTCCATCAAGCTGCGCAACCCTTACGTCGATCCGATGCACCTGATTCAGGTGGATATGCTGCGCCGCAAGCGGGCGGGCGAAAACACGCCGGAGGTGAACCGGGCTATCGCAGCGACGATCAGCGGGATCTCGGCGGGATTGCGCAATACGGGCTGAGTTGCACGGCTTTTCTCATCTTTCACTTGCCATACCCAGCACTCTGGGTCTAGTCTATTTGCATGCGTCGATGTCGCTAACACCGTCCTGGTGACAGCTCCGATGCAACCGTGCGCCTTGATGACGCGCGTTTTTCCTTTGGTTTTTCGAGCTCCACCATCCCCCCAACACTTTCCAAAAGAAGTACCTGGGAGCATATCCCGGAAGAAGGAGAATATTATGGCGCGCATAGCCGCGGATGTAACTGAACTGATTGGCAAGACCCCGCTGGTGCGGTTGAATCGCATAGCGGCCGGCCTGCCCGCAACCGTTGTAGCCAAGCTGGAAAGCCAGAACCCGGTTTCAAGCGTGAAAGACCGCATTGGATTTGCAATGATCGATGCCGCCGAGAAGGCCGGCAAGATCAAGCCCGGAAAGAACGTGCTGATTGAGGCGACCAGCGGCAACACCGGCATCGCGCTGGCCTTTGTGGCCGCGGCCAAGGGCTATAAGCTGATTCTTACCATGCCCGAGACCATGAGCCTTGAACGGCGCGTGGTGCTGCTGGCCTTCGGCGCGGAGATCGTGCTGACTCCCGGCCCCAACGGCATGAAGGGCGCCATCGCCAAGGCCAACGAGATCCTGGCCAAAACCCCCAATGGCTTTGCGGTGCAGCAGTTTGACAATCCCGCCAACCCGGCGATCCACTATGCCACCACCGGCCCGGAGATCTGGAACGATACGGACGGCAAGGTGGATTTTCTCATCAGTGGCGTGGGCACCGGCGGCACCATTACCGGCGCGGCCAAGTACATCAAGGAGCGCAAGCCGGGGTTCAAGGCCATCGCCGTGGAGCCGACCGACAGCCCCGTGCTCTCCGGCGGCAAGCCCGGACCGCACAAGATTCAGGGTCTGGGCGCGGGCTTTGTGCCCAGCATTCTCGACACCAAGATTATCGACGAGGTGATCCAGGTGAGCAACGAAGAGGCTATCTCCGCGGCGCGCAAGTTGCCGCTCGAGGAAGGCCTGTTTGTGGGCATCAGCTCGGGAGCGGCTCTGGTCGCCGCGCTCCAGGTGGCTGCCCGGCCTGAAAATGCCGGCAAGCTGATCGTGGTGGTTCTGCCCGACTTTGGCGAGCGCTACCTGACCAGCATTCTCTTCGAATCGCTGCGCCAGCAGGCACTGGCTCTGCCGGTTGAGGCAATTGCGTAAAGGCAGGGACTAAGGGACTAGGGACTAAGGGACTAAAGGTGACGTTCTATTGCGGATCGTTGTTCTATTTCCTATATCCTGGTCCCTAGACCCTTAGTCCCTTGTAGTTTTCACTGTTACATTATGTCTATGTTTACTCGCATTCGCGAAGACATCAACTCCGTGCTGGAGCGCGACCCGGCCGCGCGCTCGCGACTTGAGGTTTTGCTCTGCTATCCGGGGCTTTGGGCGGTGTGGTTTCACCGCGTCTCGCACTTTCTTTGGCGTGCAAAACTTCGCCTGCCGGCGCGCATGCTCTCGCAGTTCGCTCGCTTTTTAACCGGCGTGGATATTCACCCCGGCGCGCTGCTGGGGCGGCGGCTGTTTATCGACCACGCTACGGGCGTGGTGATCGGCGAAACCGCCATCGTGGCCAGCGACGTGACCATGTATCAAGGCGTGACCCTGGGAGGAACCGGCAAGGGCCACGGCAAGCGCCACCCAACGGTGTGCGACGGCGTCTTCATCGGCAACAACGCCAACGTGCTGGGCAACATCACCATCGGCGAGAATTCGCGCATCGGCGCCGGCTCCGTGGTGCTTGACGATGTGCCTCCCAACTCGACGGTGGTTGGCGTACCGGCTCACATCGTTTATCGCAACGGCGAGCGTGTTCTGATCACCGATCCGCACGACGTAAAAGATCCGCTCTCTGACGCGCTCATTGCACTCTCGGCCCGCGTGGATGAGCTGGAACAGCTCCGCGGCGGCAAGCCGCGGCCCGTTGAAACCTTCGTCGCCGAAGAAGCCGAGCGCTCCGCCTATCGCAAGGAACTGGAGCGACTGCGGCAGTACGTCACCATGGGCGAGGGAATCTAGCCATCACTGGCTCCGCCGCTCCGGCAACTTCGAATCTCGCCCTGGCCAAAGCCGCGACATTCAAACAGATTCATATCACTCAAAAAAAGGAAGGAGATCCACTATGCAAACCGATCGGCAACTGCGGCAACATCTGGTCAAACTACTCAAGGGCGGCGACGCGCATGCCGACTTTGATCGAGCGATTGGGAAGTTCCCGGCGAGCCTGCGCGGCAAGAGGCCCGAACACGCGGAGCATTCTCCATGGGAGTTGCTGGAACACCTGCGCATCGCCCAATGGGACATCCTTGAGTTCTCGCGAAATCCACGTCATAAGTCGCCCGAATTTCCAGCCGGCTATTGGCCCCGGACCCAGACGCCTCCGAATGCCGAGGCCTGGGACAAGAGCGTTGAAACCATTCGCCAGGATCTGAAGGCGTTCTGCGACCTGATCAGCGATGAGTCGACGGATCTCTTCGCAAAGATTCCGCACGGCGAAGGGCAAACCGTCCTGAGGGAGGCATTGGTCGCCGCCGACCATACTTCTTATCATTTAGGCCAATTGGTACTTCTGCGTCGCCTTCTTGGGGCATGGAAGTAGCTTCGGCAAAATACGAGGAGTTTTCGTCCTCGGGCTCCTGATTGGCTGGCTGGATTGATCAGCGATCGACCAATTTCTGCATATGTTCCGGATACCGGTTGCCCTCGACATGAATTTTCGAGGCGTCGTCGTCAATTTCTTTCAGGTCGCCGAGGGTGAGTTCGATCGCGGCTGCTCCGATGTTTTCTTCCAGTCGAGAGAGCTTGGTTGTGCCGGGGATGGGGACGATCCATGGCTTTTGCGCCAGCAGCCAGGCGAGTGCAATCTGGGCTGGAGTCGCGTTCTTCTTTTTCGCCACGGCGCTGAGCAGTTTGACGACAGCCTGATTTGCCTTCATCGCCTCCGGTGTAAATCGGGGCATAGTGATGCGCATATCGCCTTTGTCGAACTTGGTGTTCTCGTCTATTTTTCCGGTGAGGAAGCCTCTGCCGAGCGGGCTAAACGGCACTAAACCAATTCCGAGCTCCTCAAGGGTGGGGATCACTTCCGTTTCGGGCTTGCGCCACCACAGTGAGTATTCGCTTTGCAGCGCGGTCACTGGCTGAACGGCATGGGCGCGGCGAATGGTCTGTGCGGCGGCTTCAGAGAGGCCGAAGTGCTTCACCTTGCCGGCCTGAATGAGGTCCTTCACCGCTCCCGCCACATCTTCAATCGGCACGTCAGGATCGACGCGGTGCTGATAAAAAAGATCGATGGCATCAATGTTCAGGCGCTTCAGCGAAGCATCGGCAACCTGCTTGATGTGCTCGGGGCGGCTGTTCAGGCCCTGCGCGCCGGGGCTTCCATCGGGATTGATGTTGAAGCCGAACTTTGTGGCGATGACGACTTTGTCGCGGATGGACGAAAGTCCTTTGCCTACCAGCACTTCATTCTTGAATGGTCCGTAAACCTCAGCCGTATCGAAAAATGTGACGCCGCGATCCACGGCTGCGTGCAGCAGCGAGATCATCTCCCGCTCGTCGTGAACCACGCCGTACGAAAAGCTCATGCCCATGCATCCGAGTCCGAGGGCCGATACTTCAAGATTGCTTTTCCCTAATTTGCGCTTTTGCATTTGTATCTCCTAGCAATTGCTTTGTGGGCTTTGATCAGGTTAGAACTCAGCGCGGGCATTCCCGCAGGGACTAAAGCCCACATTCTTTTTTTGACCACTATCGGCACGACTGAAGTCGTGCCCTGATACAAAGCGACCGTTGAATATACGCCCTATTCGGAATTGAACGAGGACGTTTGAAACAGGCTCTACTCGGATTTGAGCGAAGCCATATCGATGGAGAAGCGGTACTTCACATCGGACTTGAGCAGCCGCTCGTAGGCTTCGTTGATTTTCTGGATGGGGATGACTTCGACGTCGGAGGTGATGTTGTGGTCGCCGCAGAAGTCGAGCATCTCCTGGGTTTCAGCCAGGCCGCCGATGGGAGAGCCGGAAAAGCTGCGGCGGCCCATGATGAGACCGAAGACGGCTACGGACAGCGGCTTTTCCGGCGCGCCGACCATAGTGAGATTGCCGTCGCGGCGAAGCATGTTGAAATAGGCGTTGATGTCGTGATTGGCGGCCACGGCGTCGAGGATGAAGTCGAAGCTGCCGGCGTGCTTGGCCATCTCGTTGGCGTCGGTGGAGAGGACAACCTCATCGGCGCCGAGGCGCAGGGCATCGTCTTTCTTTTTGGGCGAGGTGGTAAAGGCGACCGTGTGGGCTCCAAGAGCGTGCGCGAACTTGACGCCCATGTGGCCGAGTCCGCCAAGGCCGACCACGCCGACCTTTTTGCCCTTGGTCACGCCCCAGTGGCGCATGGGTGAGTAGGTGGTGATTCCGGCGCAGAGCAGAGGCGCGGTTCCGGCAAGGTCGAGGTTCTTGGGAACGCTGAGCACAAAGTGCTCCTTGACGACGATGCTGTCAGAGTAGCCGCCGTAGGTGACGCCGCCGGAGTGCTTGTCAGGGAAGTTGTAGGTGAGGGTGAAGTTGGGGCAGAATTGCTCGAGGCCTGCCTTGCACTCCGGGCAAGTGCCGTCGGAATCGACCAGGCAGCCGACGGCGGCGAGATCGCCGGGCTTGAACTTCTTCACGGCGGGGCCGACTTTTGTGACGCGTCCGACGATCTCATGGCCGGGGACGCAGGGGTAGACGGTGGGCATCACATCGCTCCACTGGTTGCGGGCCTGATGGAGATCGGAGTGGCAGATGCCGCAGAAAAGAATCTCAATCTGGACGTCGTCGGCGGTGGGATCGCGCCGTTCGATGGTGGTGGAAGCTAACGGCGAAGTGGCGCTGGAAACGGAATAAGCTTTTGATTTGTACATAAAAAATCTCCTCGGCAGATGGCGAAGAAATCGTTCTCAACACATGTATAAATGTGTGCCTTTCGAGCGATCCCTTGACTCTGCGAATCTATGGTGAATTCCAATTGGTGCATGCATTTTTTGTGCAAAGTGTGGGGCGGAGACTTCCATTGCGATCAATGGCTACTCTGCCGGTGCTACAGTTGTTTCGAATGCATTTTCCCTCCGGGGGCTCGCTTCTTGTTGGGTATTCGTCCGCTGTTTGTGGCCGTTCTCGCTTCTTCCGCCGCCGCTCATGTTGCCTCCCAGGTGCTGGCTGCGCCGGTGCCGGCGGAGATGCGTTCCACCGCATTTACCGTCACTGTGAACGGGAAGCACGTCGATGTTGCGCACGCGGCGGCGAGTTATCAGTTCGTAAGCTTTGATGCAAACGGCCCTGTGGAAGTTGCTATTACCGCGACTGAACCGGGGTTTTGGGATCGCGGCGTCGATATTCAGCCTTGGCGGTTGGGGCTGAGACCTACGCGTCGGGGACAGACCATCCGCTTCCGGCTCGCATCGCCGGACAAGCTCTCCATCTCGCGGCCCGGCGATTTTCTCAATCATGCGGCTATGCTTTTTGTTTTTGCAGGCTCGCCGCCGCCGTCACTACCGCGCAAGCGGGTTATCCACGCCTATCAGCCTGGGGTCTACCACGAGAGCCTGAACCCCAAGAGCGGCGAGACGATTTATCTGGCGCCGGGCTCGTACTTTTTCGGCAGTCTGAACCTTTGGAATGTGGAAAACGTAAAAGTGCTGGGGCGGGGAACTATCGTTTACGACGGACCCCAGGACCCCAACAACGACGATGGCTGGATACAGAAGCCGGACTGGCATTGCATCGGCGCGTTCCAGGCCCGTAACGTCGAGATCGACGGGCTCACCTGCATCGTCCGCTCGCGGACGTGGTCGATCCAGATGAAGGATTCCACCGGATTTGTTTTTGACGACCTGCGCGTGATCGGCGGCAATCCCGACAACGCCAACCAGGATGGAATGGACTGGCTGGGCGGCGGCAATACCATCGTCCGCAACGCCTTTCTTCGCACTTCGGACGACGTATTTGCCATGCAGGGCAACTGGGACGGCTACACGCAGGACGACATGCTGCGCCCCGGCCCCAATGTGGAGAACATCCTCATCGAGCACAGTGAGCTCTCCACCAGCATCTCCAACATTGTGCGCGCGGGATGGCCGCAAAAGATCTATAACTCAAGAAACTTTACGCTGCGCGACTCCGATATTCTCCACGCCGGCATCGGCGCATGCGGCCAGGACTTTGCTCTCTTCGGTTTCTGGGGCGCGAACGATGCCAAAGGCCTCCACTCCGGCATAACCCTAGAGAATCTATTCCTCGACGACTGGTATTCGCTGGTGCAGATGGAGCAGGAGTACCCCGGCCTGAAGGGCATCACCTTCCGCAATATATGGGCTCTCGATCAGCCGCCTCTGGTTGAATCCACGCTTATCGGAGACGTGGCCGATGTGACCTTTGACAATGTGAAGTACGGCCAGAGCCGGGCGGAAAGCGACGCCGATCTGCCACTGGTGGTCTCCGGCGGCGCGCAGCCGCCTCACTTTACCCCCATCCACAATCCCGTTGCCGCGTTTATGGTGAACCCTCCGGTCTTTGCTCCAGGGCAAAGCGTTACTTTCACCGCCGATTTATCTCCGGGGGCGCGCTATACCTGGCTCTTTGGCGACGGAACCATGGCCAGCGGCCGGCGCGTGGTGCACCGCTTTCCCGATGCACTGGGCACACAACTGGATGGGGCAAACGGTTCCGGCCGATTCAGGGTGCTGCTGCGCGTGGTAGACAAAAAAGGCAACCAGGATTGGGCCGCGCAGGGAGTGGTGGCCGTAGCTCATTGGCACTTCTCCACGCACCCGGCAGGCGCGACCGTTCCCGGCCTCAGCTGGAAGATTTACCCCGGAGTGTGGACCGAGCTGCCGAATCTGGCTGCCGAGGAAGCGGTCTTTCACGGCGAGTCGTCCAATTTCCAGGCTGACGCCCAGGGCTTTACCCGCTACGCCGCTGCCTGGGACGGATTTATCGACATTCCCGCGGACGGCGGGTACACCTTTCACCTGCTGGCACGCGATGGGGCGCGCCTGGTGATTGACGGAATGGAGGTGGCTAAAACAGGGCCGCCTTTTGCCCAGGTCTGCGGCTCGCCCGGCAATGCCATGCGCTACGCTCGCGGCTCGTTGGGATTGCACGCCGGCAAACATCTTTTTCATCTGGAAGGTCTGCACTCGGCCAGCCAGGGTGGGCCGCGGGTGCTGTGGGAAGGCCCCGGCTTGACCCTCAAAGATGTTTCCCCCGCCGCTTATAGCCACATGCGGCAGGATGAGGTTACGCAGTGAGGGTACAACTTTAGTGGGAGACGAGAGAGTTAAGGCAGTTCTCCTAAAGGCGTAGAGTGAGCGTGGACCGGGAGGTCCACGCTACAGCCGGCCAGGAGGCCGGCGCTACCTATTCTTGCCCGGACCAGCAATCTTCAATCCAGCAGAGAATCACTTTCTACCTATAGGTAAAATGCTCTAGCTGCAAATGAAAAATGCCACCCTGTGGGGCGGCATTTTTGCGATCTTGATTAGGATGCGGTTTTAGACGCCAACGCCGTACTCGGTTTCGCCGGAGTTGGAATAGTAATCATAGGGGGTGCGCCTTTTGAACTTGTAGCGATTGCGCAATTCGGCGCCTACGAAGATGCCCAGCGCGGCTACGGCCATACCAACCGAGAACCAGGTGATGACGCGCAGGGTCTTGGATTCACTCTTCCCGTTTGTCTGAATCTCTTCTTCGGGCGTGAGGGTTTCGAATTCCGTGGACATGAGGCACCTCCTACAAAACCATGATACCTCAGATTTCTTCGGCTCCGCTTGAGGGCGACGCGGGCCGCGGTGGATTTTTAGTTACTCCGCAGAGTCGATTCGGGAGAGCCAGGCGGCTTTTGCCGGGGCGGGAAGAAAGCTGGCGCGGATGGAGTTGGCCGCCAACTGGCGCAACTCCTGGCGCGTAAAGCCCTGGATTGTGTGGGCCAGCAGGTATTCATTGGCCACATCGGAGCCGAAGAAGGCCGGGTCGTCGGAGTTGAGAGTGACCAGCAGACCGGCATCGAAGTAGCGGCGCAGCGGATGCTCAGCAAACGAAGCGCAAACCCCGGTGCGGACGTTCGAAGTGGGGTTCAGCTCCAGCGACACTTCTCGTGTTTTCAGCTCTTGGACGAGTGTTGAGTCTTGAATAGCGGAAAGTGCGTGCCCGATGCGTTCCGAACCGATGGCGAGCGCCTCCCAAATGGCATCGGGGCCGGTGGTCTCGCCGGCGTGGTTGGTGAGGCGAAGGCCGGCCTTCGCTGCTTGCGTATAAAGAGAGGCAAAGGGCGCGGAGCCGGTGTGACGCTCGTCGCCTCCCAGGCCGATGCCGATGATGGAGGGGTAGAGCGGACGCAGTTCGGCGGCCTTCAGGAAGACCCGTTCCGCTTCTTCGAAGCTGAAATGCCGCACGGCATCGAAGATCCAGTAGAGCGAGAGGCCCAGTTCGCGCTCGCCGCGTTCGCGGGCGCGCTCCAGTGCGGAGAAGATGGGCTCGAAGGCAGCGGGATCGTGATTGCGACCCATATAAATCACGCCTACTGAGACGTAGACTTCGGCGTGGACTACGCCTTGCTCGGCGAGATGCTCCATCATTCTCCAGGCGGCCAGCTCGTAATCTTCCGGGCCGAGCAACTGCCGGCAGACGGCCTTGAAGGCGTCGAGGAAACCGGTGAAGTCAGTGAATTGGTAGAGGGCTTCGGCCTCGGGCAGCGTGAGCGGGCGTGCATCGTGGCGGGCGCTTAGCTCCACCAAGGTAGTGGGCAGGATGGTTCCTTCGAGGTGTAGATGCAATTCGGCTTTGGGCAGGCGGCGGATGAAGCCGGACAGATCGCTTTCATCGGATTTCATGGTTTACCCTGCGCGGCGGGTTGTGCAGCCGGCGAGTTGCTTTGGATTGTAGTGGCGTGGTTGTTGACGTAGGTGATGGTCCACGGCTTGCCGTCCTGGTCGTAGGTTACGGTGCGGTCGCCTTCGGTTTGGCCGTCCGGTTGCTCGTTGCTGCCGATGGACATGCGGGTTTCCAGCTCGCTCATTCCGGGCTTGACCTGGTGCGCGTCGATGGCGGTCCATACGTCTTTGGGCCAGTTGTCGTAGATGGTGTGCGGATCGTCGTAGTAGAAGAGAATATCGCAAAAATAGGCTTCATCGTTGCCCTGCATGGAGCCGATAGGCGTGGCGTAGAGATCGGCCTTGCCGGGAAATGCGAAGACGGCGAAGACCTGGCGTGCGCCGTGCGCCATGCGGTCATCTTCAGCGGGCGGAACGGCGGACTTGATGATCTTTTTAATATCGAGACGCTGGGCGGCGGGGATGAGACCTGCGCGATGGAAGACGATGGCGCTGCCGCGCATGGGATAGTAGGGCATGGTGTAGCCATTCTTCATCCACACGCTCGTGCCCGCAAGACTGAGAGTGTCTTCAAAGTGCTGCTGAAACTCGGTGCGCACGATGGCCACATCGTCGGCGCTCAGTTTCTGTTGGTGGGGGTTCTGAACAACTGTGCCGGGGTCGCGGCGATTCATCCAGACAAAGAACAGATAAATGCCGCCGATGGCTAGTGTGATCAGCGTGGGAATGAGCATTTTTTGCCAGGTCTTCACGGGTACTCCTGGGATGAAATATCAACGGGGTTTGGCGAACTCTGACCGGTGCCGGCTATAGAGAAAATAAATCACCAGCCCAATAACCAGCCAGATGAGAAAGCGGTACCAGGTGCAGATGCAATTCTGCTTTGGGCAGGCGGCGGATGAAAGCGGCGATGTCGGACACTCATTAAGTTTAGTATCGAAGCGCGCCAAGGTTCCTCGTACCCTAATTCTGCCGCAAAAGGCGCAGCAGATATGGAATCCGGCAGGTGACAGACACAGGCCGGCTATCCCTTCGGCGTTTTGACTTATTTAAGTCGCTGGGAACATAATGATGCATGGAGCAAAACGCCGTTCGCACATCCATTGACCTTCCGCGGGATCTGCATCGCAGGCTGCACGAGGCGGCCGCACGCAAGGGCTGCTCCGCGCGCAAGCTGATTCTGGCGGGGATTGAACAGGCAGTCGGCGAGACCGCGCCAGCCAGGCCGAAGCGGAGGCTCAACCTCGATGAGCCGCTGATTCCACCCGCGGGGCGCAAACTGGATATGACCAATGAAGAGATCTATGAGCTCATCGAGTTCCCATAAGCAGTTCCTCGATTTCATCCCCTCAGGACTCGTCGTTCCGGAGATCAACGTCTGGCTGGCTCTCTCGGCGCCCGAGCATCCTCACAATCGAGTGGCGCGGCGCTGGTGGCGCCAACACGAAGGATTGATCGCATTCGTTCGTCCGTCCCAACTTGGATTCCTGCGCTTGATTACAACGGCGGCAGCCATGGACGGCAAGCCGTTGAGCATCGATGAAGCCTGGCGCGTCTACGACCGGTTTTACGACGACGACCGGGTCACATTCAGTTCCGAGCCGGCGGACGTGGAGCGGAGGTTCCGTGAAATGGCGGTTGGCTCAACTGCATCGCCCAAGGTGTGGGCCGATGCGTGGCTGCTAGCCGTTGCAGAAGCGGCAGGCGGCGTGCTGGTTACCTTCGACAAGGCGCTTGCGGCGCGGGGGGCGTATTGCCTGCTGGCGAAGAGAGGATGAATCCGCGAAAGCTCTAACTCCTCACGGTCTCCTATCCAGGTTAATAAGTGGTTTGGCGATTTGGCATCATTACAGAATCCATTCTGGTGTATTTGCGTTTCGGCCAAGGGGCCATTTGGCGTAAACCCAGAATCGATACTGGCGACATTGACACATTTGCCATTACCGATCCTAAAGGCTGACAGCCTCACCCATGTTGGTCATCGGTCCGCAATGATCGAATCGACCCTCTCGTTAAGGAATACTCTTGCATTGTTGAAATTCGAGGGGTGCGAGGCTTCTGACAAGTTCGCTAGAGTGACCGGCAGTCTCGGTGAATTCCGAATCCTTACCGTAGCGTCTTCGTTCGTAGATAGGGCGAGAGGCCGGAGTCGGCATTTCTCCAGAGATTCTGGAAGTTCTTGTAAGTGGCAACACTCTTGGTACGATCGCCGGAAAGCTCAGAGGCGCGCGCCAGCCCAAGCATAGCCATGGCACTGACCGGGTCAGCCAGAGTCAACTGCGGATGATCGAGAATCTTTTGAAACTCCGCGGCGGCCTGTGCTCCCTGGTGATTGGCAAGATAGGCCTCGCCGCGAAAATAGATGGAATAACAGGTTAGAAAAGCGACACGATCCATCGCATGAGATCCGAATTCAGTGGGTGCGGCTGAAGCAAGTTCGTTGAGAATGGCCTCCGGGTTGTTCACGGGCGCGCCACTGTGCAGCGCCGCCGCCGCGCGGATCGTGGGAAGATATTGATCGCGCATCATGGTGTTATCGGGAAAGCGATTGGCGAGGTCATTGGCCAGGCGCAAGGCCTCGGCTGAGTCGCCCGCAACCGCCAAGGCGACTGCGGCGACGGCTTCTCCTTCACGTCCCGACGAAAGCTGAAGAGCCTTTTGGGCCTCAAGCCGGGCTTCGTTTCGGTTTCCAGCCCAGGCGTCGTTCATGGCCGCCTGAGCCATATAAAGCGAGGCGCTGTCCGGTTGCTTGGCGAGCAAAGTCATCTGGACAGCTCGATCTGAAAGCGACCGAGACTCATTCAATCTTCCTTCGCGAGCAGCCGCCTGCGCCTGGTAGTAAAGCATAATGTCTTCAAACTCCGAGGCAGTTTTCAATTGAGCAGCTTCTTGCACCATTCCCTGTGAGTCAGTCTGCTCGTAAGCAATCAAGTAGAGGCAAATATGGAGCCATGGGCTGTCTAGTTGGCGGGCGCGCGCCGATTCGGCCGCGGCCTTGGCCTCTGGAAATCTCCCTAATGCCAGATACGAACTGACAAGATTTCCATTCCAGATACGGCTGCCTGGATTGCGCCGCAACGCCTCCTGTGTCGCTTCGAGGGCTTTGTCATATTGCCCGAGCAAAAAGTACACATTGCCTGAGTTGCCGACGGGAATATCGTCATGTGCATAGATCCGCGATCGCAATTCGTAAGTCTTGCGCGCCGCGTCCAGATCACCTGTCACGAATTCGTGATATAGCGAGAGGATGAACAGCTCTTCGTGTTCGCTGACGTGATCGCGGAGTCCGTAGGCCTTGCGCAGATTCTCTGCAGCCTGCCCCAGTTCGCCCAGATTGATGTCGCAGACCGCCAGCCGCGCGTAGGCCATGGCAAACTTTGGATCGAGTGCAATCGCCCGCTGAAACAGCCCTGCCGCCGCCGCTTCATCGAGCTTGACGACGTGAACCTCAAAACCCAGGCTATAGGCTTGCAAAGCTTCCAAAGACGGGGTAGTGACGTTCTCCGGCGGGGCATCGTATTTCTGCACCGAGGCTAGTGATTCGCCCAGCTTGCGACGGAGTTTTGCGGCGCTCTTGGCCATCGCATCCAGAACGTGCTCTTTCCCATTCGCCTGCGTTTGTTCCGTATCCAGAATCTCCCCGGTATGGCAGTTGATCGCCCGCAGTCCCACGACATATTGGCTGCCGAGAGCGGCAATCGACCCATCAATGACAACAGCTTTTCCGGTGCGCTCACAAACTTCTCGCGCCAGGTCCAGCGTCAGACGCGTATCCTTCTCTTTGCCCATCAGAGCCAGAGTCTGCGCCACTTGCGCATCCGATAGAAGGCTCAAATAAGGCGATTGCTCCAACTGGGCCGCCAATCCCTGACGCAAGGCGTTATCGAAGATTACCTCACCGGTTGTATTGGTAAAATCAGCCAGAACAAGCGTGCTGGTATTGGCTGCATAAAGGCGATTCAATTGATTCCAGAAGAAATAAATTCCACCGGCCAGCAAAAGCGCCGCCACGGATGCCAACAGCCATCGCCAGCGTCCGATGCGGGATGAGACCGGCGTCGGCGCGGAGATTTCGGTTTCGGGTGTGGGCGGCTCGGCAGCTTTGCGGGAGGAAAAATAGGGGATGTAGCCACCCTTTGGGATTGCGATCTGAACCGCGTCCTCATTCTCTCCATTCGCATAGTAGAGGTCAAGGGCAGAGCGCAAACGCCGCGCTTCAACCCGCACGACCGGATCCGTACGCGTGTCGTAGGAGGCTTTGCGCCCACAGACTTCGACTCCGATGCTGTATTCTTTCAGATCGCTGGATTGGCGTTGCTGACTCTTTTCAACAATATAAGTAAGAAAATGCGTAAGGCGTTCGGAGCGTAGGAAGGGTTCGCTCGCCAGGATACGCCGAAGTGCTTCTTTAACGTCGTCGCTCGAAAAGGGCACGCAATCTGAATCTAGGTCTTCAAAGGTCTTCAGACCCGCATCCTGAATCTCTTGCTGTGTCATCGAATGGTCATCGCTCAACCAACTGATCCATTTTACCGTAAAAAACCGGATAGCATTTGTGGCGCGATCTTGGATGTTGCACCCAAAAGCCATTGATGAGCCGCACTAAAGTAACCTCCAGGAATTTTTCACTTGCCTGCTTTGTGCAGCACCTTCCTCGCGGCTCTTCCGAAGCGCACACCATCCAGCTTCCCAGATTTTTGAGAAGGCAATTCTTCTAGTTTTACGGCCTTTTGCAGTCATAAGCCGCGCACAGGCCAGGAAAACTTCCCTTGAGGGATCGGTCTCCGTTGCATCGGTTATTTCAAAGGGACAGTTGCCTTCCGCAATTCTTTTGGCCAGCTCTGCCGCCTTTTTTGAAAGTCCTTCACTGTTCCACCAGTTTTTTACGGTAAAACACTTCCGCTCACGCACCAGCTTCGCTAGGCTCACAGCACTGATTCCATTCAGAACGCCTCTGCTGAAAGGCCGGATGCAGTGCGTCTACCGAGACTCTCTCCGAGATTCGATTCATCGCCACTTTTCAAAGTGAGCCAGGCGAAGGTGGAGAGGTTACCTGTAAAACACCAGACGCTCCCGAGGATTCGGTTGATGGATTCGTATCCATTGAAGAGGGCCGGAGAGCGGGAGCATCCCGCGTATGTGCGCCTTGTGTTCCCTGTGAATTCAATCAGCGTGGTCGCGCAACATTTCCTCCGTCCGCGGGAAGTTCTCCGCGGGCTAACAGTCATTTCACTTCTTTATCCACAAGTGGGTCGTTGAGCAATGGGAGGGTTCGGATGTCTTACAAACGGTTATCTTTGCTGGCTGTCATTTTGGCTGTAGTATCATTTCTCTCGGGATGCGGCGGTGGCAGTTCCTCGCCGGTCGTTTCGGTAAAAGCCTCTGCGTCTTCGGTAGACGGAACGGACACGATCACTCTAGCCGCAACCGTCGCCAACGACAGCAATGCCGCGGGTGTCACGTGGAGCGTCAGCGGGAACGGAACGCTGTCGAGCAAAACGATCACTTCCGCGACCTATACAGCTCCGGCTGCCACCACTTCGGCGCAGACGGTGACCGTGACTGCTACCTCAGTGGCGGACACGACCAAGACCGGGACCGCGACGCTGACCGTGCCCGCCCAACTAGCGATCACCACGACCTCCGCGCAGTTGACGGGCCAGGTGGGAACGACGTTTTCGGTGCAACTGACCACCAGCACCGGTATCTCCCCCTATATCTGGAGCCTGGACTCCACAAGCGCGGCGCTGCCGACGAACTGGACCCTCACCACGGGAGGTTTGTTGTCCTGTCCGGCCCCCACGGCCGGACAGGCGGGGACAATCGGTCTCGTCTTCGATGTGACCGACTCCGGCACACTCACGCCCATGACCGCCAGCGCGCCGTTGGCCGTAGTCATCAGTCCGGCAGCGGCTATTACGTTTACCGGCACAATGCCGGCCACGGCGACCTATGGAGTCGCTTATACCGGCAGTGCGGCGGCCAGCGGCGGCGCCGGCGCGCTCACCTACAGCGCGACCGGACTTCCCTCGTGGCTGAGTCTGAATGCGAGCACCGGCGCGATTACCGGCAAGCCGACAGCGGTCGGCGCCTTCCCCTTCACCGTCACGGCCTCCGACGCCTTTGGGGATTCGGCCTCGCAGAGGTACACGATCACGGCCAGTTATCCTGCGCTGATCGTCACGCCGGCCACACTGCCCACGGGCTACGTTGGATCGATCTATCCGACCACAAACTTGGCGGCGACAGGCGGTTCGGGCACGGGCTACAGCTTTGCGCTGGCCAGCGGCTCAAGTCTGCCTGCGGGCTTGACCCTTTCGGCCGGTGGCGCGATCACCGGCAAGCCCACGGGAACGCCCGGCACCGCCAACTTCACCGTTGCTGTGACGGACTCGGCCTCAAACACTGCCAACGGGAACTTTTCCATCACCATCGACCCGGCGATGAGCCTCTCTTCTTCGGCCACACTGCCAACGGGCTACGGCGGAACGGCCTACTCGACGACGCTAACGGCGACCGGCGGATCGGGCACGGGATACCAATGGACGAGTTCGTCTCTGCCGTCGGGATTTGCTTTCAGCGCGGCGGGCGTTCTCTCCGCCACCGGCACCGTAATGACCAGCGACGTCGCCGGCAGTCCATACAGCTTCTCGGCGATGGTGACCGATTCGGCGGGGAATACCGCCAGCCCGACACTTTCCCTCACCATCGACCCTGGGGTGAGCGTCATCGTGCCCACGATCCCGACCTTCTATCCGGGGGCGAGTTACGCGACAACGACGTTCACGGCCAGCGGCGGCTCGGGCGCGGGCTATACATACAGTTGGGCCGCGGCCAGCGGCTCGACGCTGCCCTCGGGGTTGAGCCTTACCACGGCTGGCGCGATCACCGGCACGCCTGCCAACACAACCACTTCGAGCGTTCCCTCGAATCTAATCGTGACGGCGACCGATTCGCTGGGGAATATCGGCACTGCGACCTTCTCGCTGACCATTGAGGCCACGCTGGCGATCTCGACCGGCGCCACGCTGCCGGGGGGCGTTCTGAATAGTACCTATTCGCAGCAGTTGGCGGCCACCGGCGGCACCGGCGCGAGCACTTATACCTGGTCGACCAACTCCACGGGAACAACCAGCCTTGCGGCCGTGAACCTGACTCTGTCCTCTGCTGGCCTCGTGTCCGGCACGCCGGCAACCACGGGAACCGCGACCTTCGCCGCCACGGTGACCGATTCGGCCAGCCATACCGCGACCGTCACCTTCACGGTTACCGCCAGCAATCAGTTGACCGTCACCACGTCAAGTCTGCCAGCCGCATATTCGGGAGTGGGTTACTCGCAGCAGTTGGCGGCGGCCGGCGGCTCTGGAACCGGCTATACTTGGTCCCTGTCGGCACCGGGCAACCTGGCAAGCTTCAATCTGACCCTTACCACCGGCGGTCTCCTCTCCGGCACGCCGTCGAGCAGCGGAACCGCCAGTTTTACGGCCAAGGTCACCGATTCGAACAACAGCACGGCAACCCAGCAGTACACGATCACGGTCAACGCCCAGCTGGCGGTGAATTCGAGCGCACTGAGTTTGTCGACAACCGTCAACCAGAATTATGGCGGGAGCCTCATTGCATCGGGCGGCAGTGGAAACTATTCCTGGACAGTTACGGGCTTGCCGTCCGACAATTTGACCTACACAACCAACAACAACACATTAAGCATCTCCGGAACGCCTACGACGGCGGAACCGGTGACGTTTACCGCCAAGGTCAGCGACGGGACCAACACGGTTGGTCCGACCAGCTATACGATCACCGTGAACCCGGTGGCCACGCTGACGGTGTCGCTGTATAGCGTGCCGCAGGGCATGGTGGGTATGCCCTACACCTTCAATGGCGTTTCAGTCAGCGGCGGGACCGGCCCGTACACCATCACTTACACGAACGCGCCGGCAGGACTGGCGGGCGATTCGAACAATTCACTAGTGGGGACACCGACCTCATCTGGCACAACCACCGTGACGGTGAAGGTTACCGACAGCTCTACGCCTGCCCAGCAGATTGGTACAACAACCTTCAACCTGCTGGTGGTGCCGGAGACGGTGGCGTACCACAACGGCTATCTGACGGGGCAGTACGCCTGCTACCTGGGTCAGTACTGGGATGGCGGGGTGACGGGAGGAACCGGCAGCACGCTCTACCGCGGCGGTGGAGTCTTCGCCATCGCCGTGAATGGCAGCGGCAGCATCACCGGCGGCGAAATGGACCACAACTCGCCCTATAGCGGTTATGCAAGCCCCTCAACCATTGGCGCCCTCAGCGGCACCTACGCGGTGGGCGCGGACAATCGCGGCTATCTGCTGCTCACAATGGGCAGCAGCACGCCGGTGATCTTTGCGTTGGCAGGCGGCAACCTGAACAGCGGCGAATTCTCCGAATTCGCCATTACGGAGATGGACGACGCGGGCACGGATCCCAGCGGCGTGCACGGCAGCGGCCACTGCTATAAGCAAAACACCGCCGCCGCGTTCACCGGCACCCTGCCCAGCGGCGGCTACGTCTTCAGCCTGACCGGCGAAGACAGCGGCGGCTCTCCGGAGTCGATCGTAGGCTCCATTCAGTTCAATAGCACCACCGGCGCTCTCAGCGCAGTGCAAGACGTGGTCGATGGCACGACGGTGACGGCGGCCATGAGCACCACCGGAACCGTCACCACGGCGGACTCCTACGGCCGCCTGACGATGACCGCCGGTCCTACCGGCCAGACCGCCAACACCTCCGTCGTGTATCTGACCAACAACACCAAGGGAGCGATAGTGATAATGGGCGAGGGGGCCCACAACGGAACGCATAACGCCGACTTCATCATCGGCGAGGGCCGGAAGCAGGTTGCGACGGTCCTTACCGCCAGCTATCCGTTCACCGGCGCCGGGGTGCTGTACTCCGAGGGCACGAACACGGAAAACGCGTCTGGCTCCACGCCCACCTACGAGGCGCAGGCGGTTCAATTCACAGGCAGCAGCAGCGCTAAAACAATCACCCTCAACTCCATGATTGAGAACTCTAACGGCACGTTCAAGAAAGACTCCAGCGATTCCACCGGCCAGACGATGACCTACGCGGTGGATAAAAACACGGGCCGGGTCACATTAACCGGCCAAACGGGAATGTACTTCTACCTCTACGACACCAACTCCGCTGCCGTCATTTTTGACCAAGTCACGAACAACAACGATGGCACGAGCGGGACCGCCGTCCAGAACATGACTGGCTGGATCGAGCCGCAGACCGCCCCAACTTCCGGTTCATGGGCGATCGGCGACTTCGCCACCTCGTACTTCATGAGTAAGATCGAAAACGGAGACCACAACAACGACTCTCAAACCAGCGTCCTCAGCTTGGACAGCAGCGGCAATATCAACGACTACGCGGAAGACGACGGCGGCTCGAACTGGGCCAGTTGGGATGAGGGCATGACGGGCAACAACGGCACAACCGAAACGGCCGCCGTTGTCCTGGATACGACTGACGGCACTTACGGTCTCTTCGATGTGAACATGACCGAGAGTGGGACAACCACAACGCAGAGTTATTGCTTTGCCATCAGCGTGGACGCGGCCAGCAACTCCAGCAGCACCAAGGGCAAGCTCGTCTGCGTGGACAAGGGGAGCGATTCACTCAAGCTCAGCATCATGCAGGAGTAAGCGGCTTTCCTGCTGAATCTCCAGACCCCGCCTTCGGGCGGGGTCTGCCTTTTCAGATTCTCTCCCGGATTACTTCCAAGAAGCCGCCCAGTGTGATCTGCGATAAAAGGCTGTGTTCTCAATTGGCGAGATCACCAAGTGTGCACATAGCACTTCCCTCAGCGACAAGTAACCGTCGGCGAGTTCGATGACCATTTCACGGAACGGCTGCCGCATACGATTCGTTTGCTGTTACCTGAAAGCCAATACTCTGATCTCCTCTAGCAATATCAGGTTTTCCTGATGTCGGAGGTCCCGCGTTTGTACAGCGGTCCGAATCGGTCATTGACTGATTCCTCCAGATTCTGCTTTGAACCGAGATAACGCTCCGTAGTTAAAACAGAGGCATGACCCAGCAGAAATTGGATTTGCTCAAGTTCTCCACCGTTGGAGTGGCACAGCTTGGCGCAAGTGCGACGCAGATCGTGCGGCGCTATGTGCTCAAGGCCCATACGCTTTGCGCATTCGCGCACAACGTACCAGACAACGTTCTCAGAGATTCCTCGACCCCAGCACGAGCCGTGTCGGCTCACCGCGCGGAATATACGGCCATGCTTCAGGTCAGCAGCGGCCAGCCATTGGTCCACTGAATCCTACACCCATGCCGGCATCGGGACCGTTCGGACATGAGCGCCTTTTCCAACCAGATCGACGATTACCCAGTGTCCCTGACGAATCTGAATATCGTCGATGTTTAACGCGGCAAGTTCCGCTCGTCTCAATCCACAGCCAAGAAGAATGGAAATCATCGCAAAATCTCGCTTGTTTCTGAGACCATCGCCGTCAGATTTGTCAACAAGTAATTGGGCTTGATCGATAGTCAACCAGTCACCAGATCGCTGCCCCAAATGCTTGACTCCCTTAACGCGCCGGATACCTGCCGCCAATTCAGGACTCAGTAGACCGGAATCTGCCGCTTCATAGGCAGCGCGCCGCACAGCAGCGAGCCTCTGGTTGATAGTTGCGGCTGCCAATCCGAGGCTCTCCAAATAAAGTCGAAATCTAAGCACGACGGTGCGATTGAGCGCCAGGCGTGGCTCTGAGCAGTACCAGGCGATGAATTGGTCCATCGCAAAGCGATAGTTGCGTTGTGATTGTGGAGAGCTCAGGCTATTGAGTACAGACGCTTTTGCGTGGTCGAGATCCGGCAGGCGAAGGACGATCTTCCGACAGTTGGGCTTTGACTTTTTTCTGCGCATACAAGCAGCCTCCTTGCCGCAAGTATGGCTGCCTTTTCAAAGTCAATTCAGCGCCGTAATCAACTCATCCAGATGATTGATTCAAAATAGCTTAGATGAAGTAACTTTTGCAGTTTAGGCAGTCATCTGTTGGGAACAGCCCAAGTCACTTACCAGGAGCGGATCTGAGGAGTGCGGGCAGCGCTTTCGTGAGCGGCTATCGTGGCTTTGCAAACTCTGACCGGTGCCGGCTATAAAAGTAATAAATCAGCAGTCCGATGACCAGCCAGGCGAAGAAGCGTATCCAGGTAATGATTTCAAGCCCCATCATCAGCACGATGCAAAAGACGATGCTGAGTATGGGGAAGAGCGGGCCTAACGGAGCCTTGAATCCACGGTGACGATCGGGTTCGCGATAGCGCAGAATGAGCACTCCGATAGAGACCAGGACAAAGGCGAATAACGTGCCGATGTTGGAGAGGTTGGCGGTGGTGCCGATGTCGAGTAGGCCGGCGGGGATGGCAACCACGAATCCAGCCACCCAGGTGGAGACAGCGGGGGTGCGGAACTGGGCGTGAATGCGGCCGAAGATCTCAGGCAGCAGTTGATCGCGCGACATGGCAAACCATACGCGCGCCTGGCCAAGCTGGAAGACGAGGATGGACGAAACCATGCCCAGCAGTGCGCCGATCAGCACAAAGAGCCGCACCCAGTAGAGGCTCGCGCCGCCCGGTTGCAGCGAGAGTCTTTTGAGCGCGTTCACCACCGGGGCCGCATCGCCCATGACCGACTGCCAGGGCACGATGCCGCTGAGCACAATGGCCACCGAGCAGTAGAGAACCGTGCAGACCACCAGCGTGGCCAGAATTCCGATAGGGAGATCGCGCTGGGGATTTTTGCACTCCTCGGCCGCCGTGGAAACAGAATCGAAGCCGATATAGGTGAAGAAGATGATTGACCCGCCGGTCAGAAGGCCCGGCCAGCCGTTGGGCATGAAGGGATGCCAGTAGTGCGGCTTGATGAAGCTGGCGCCCGCAAAGACAAAAACCAGGATGGCGGCGATCTTGACCAGCACCATGACGTTGTTGGTACGGGCCGACTCGCGAATGCCCCGCACCAGGATCACGGTGAGAATCATGACCACCAGGAAGGCTGGGAAGTTGAATCCGAAGTGCCAGCCTGGCTTGTAGAGATCGTTGCCGGCCAGGTCCTGCAGTCCGGTGGGCAGATATGCGGGCGAGATCCAGATCAGCGGCGGATGCAGGCCGAACCAGTCCAGCAGATCGACGATATGCGCGGCAAATCCCACGCTGACACTCATGTTGCTGACGGCATACTCGAGGATGAGATCCCAGCCGATGATCCATGCGGTCAGTTCGCCCATGGTGGCGTAGGTATAGGTATAAGCCGATCCGGCGATGGGAATCATGGACGCAAGCTCGGCGTAACAGAGGCCGGTGAAGGCGCAAACGACGGCCACCAGCACCAGCGATAACGCCAGCGCCGGCCCCGCGCCCGGCCGGCCCGCCATGGCCGTGTGGTGCAGCACGTAGTGCAACAGCGGGGTATCGCCGATGGCCGGCTTATCGAAGCGCTGCCCGGCCATGGCCGTGCCGATGACCGTGAAGATGCCCGAGCCGATGACTGCCCCGATGCCGAGCGCAGTGAGCGACCACGGGCCCAGAGACTTTCTCAGGGAATTCTCGGGTAATTCCGACTCCCGGATCAGCTTATCGATCGACTTGCGGGCAACAAGTTGGCTGGGCAGGGCAGTTGTCCTCGGCCCGCAGGTTGTGGTGTTCCAGCAGATGCGGGGCAGTATGGGTTCCGGGCAGGCTTGAGCCGCGCCGGAACCCCGTTTGATGGTTGGAGTTGCAGCTTTACCGCTTGGAGATACCGCGGGCCATCTTCTTCACTTTCTTCTTGCGTTCGCCCCGTGCTCCGGTCCTCTTGGCCTTGGGAGCTTCCTTCTTGCGGGCCGCGCGTTTCAGCTTCTTGCGTTCCAGTTTGTCTTCAACCTTGGTGGTATCGGCCACGTGGTACCTCTTTCATTAGAATCTATTCAGATTTCCCGCAAAACGGGCAAAAGTGAAGTCTGTGAAGTCTCTATGTTAACAGGGATGAAGCGGCGGCGAAAGCGGCGTATGCACGCGGGGAGCGCATTAAATGCCGCGCCACAACGGTTTCCGGCGTACAATGAAGATAGACCAGAATTCAGACCAGCCTGCTCGGCTCCGGCCGTTCCCTAAGCTATAGACGAGTTCCGCACGCCACGCGACAATCTAACCGCACTTTGTTTAACCGGAGTTTCGTTATGCGTTCCGACCAGATTCACCGTGCGCTCGCGCACGGAATGAACCGTTTTGAAGTCTGCCAACTCGCCGCCAAAGGGGTAAAAGCCACCCACAAGACCGGCGCTCGCTTTGAGGATTCAATCAACGATGTGCTGCAATTCATGGGCACCCACGATACGCGCAGGGAAACTCTTCACCCGGCTATCCCGCAGGTGAGCATGAAGAGCCTCAAGCCGGCAGCGTAGCTTTGCAGGGATCAGGGATCAGGGATCAGGGATCAGCACTGAGAGTCCCTTCCCGCACGCCAAACGCAGAAAAGGGACGGCAGATTTGCCGTCCCTTTTCATTTGATTCCGAACCGTTTGCCCGGGGATTAATGCTTAGACAACCTGGACGTTCTCAGCCTGCCAGCCCTTGGGGCCCTTGGTCACGTTGAACTGGACCTTCTGGCCCTCTTGCAGCGAACGGAAACCGTTCGACTGGATGGCGGTGTGATGGACGAATACGTCCTCGCCGTTTTCGCGGCTCAAAAATCCAAAACCCTTGGCGTCGTTAAACCACTTTACTGTGCCTGTTTCCATTTGTGTTGCTCCTTGATACTGAATTACCGTCCGAACGCAATGTGGAAGTTTGCGAGTAGGCGGTAACCAAAACAGGCAAGAACTTCAGATCGAATTCTACGATTGCATATAGTGTAGCACGGATTGTCAAAGAAATCTGCTTAGATCGGACACACAGTGCCAAAATGAGATTCCGGGCTGCCGGCTTGCTCAAGAGCGAACCCGCCCGGTTGATCCCTCACCGCGGCATGTGAACAGGGTGGGCGAGAGAGTAAACTCAATGTCGCCTGATGGCGCTTGAGAGAGAGGTTCCTTGTGACCAACGACAGCAGCCGGGTTCTGGTCATCAATCCCGGTTCGACCTCCACCAAGTTTGGGGTCTATACCAGGGAGGGCGCCGAGAAGGTTTGGACCATCCGGCATGGGGATGAAGAACTGGCACGATTCCAAGGGCGGCCGATGGTGGCGCGGCTTGACTATCGCGCGGAGCTGATTGAGAACACGCTCAAAGAGGCCGGTTACAGCGCGAGCGGGTTTGCCGCGGTGGCCGGGCGTGGCGGGCTGCTGCCGCCAACGGCGAGCGGAACCTACCTGGTGGATGAGGCGATGGTGGAAGAGCTGCGGCTGGCGCGCCGCGGCGAGCACGCTTCTAACCTGGGAGCTTTGCTGGCGCTCCGCTTTGCCACGGCGGCAGGGGTGAACGCCTACATTGTCGATCCGGTAACCATGGACGAGTGGCAGGAGTGCGCGCGCCTGACCGGTTCGCCGCTGATGGAGCGTTATTGCACGGGCCATGCGCTGAATACCAAAGCTGTGGCGCGGCGGTTTGCGCGGGAGCGGAAGCGCCGCTATGAGCAACTGCGGCTGGTAGTGGCGCACATGGGCAGCGGCATCACGGTTTCGGCCCACCGTGACGGGCGGATGATCGACAACAATACCATTGGCGAAGGCCCGTTCGGTCCTGACCGGTCAGGATGGCTGCCGGCGCGGGAACTGGTGAAGGTGTGCTTCAGCGGCAAGTATACGCAGCCGGAGCTTGAGCGCCAGGTCTTCGGCGACGGCGGACTGCTGGCCTACCTGGGCACGCGCGACCTCAGGGAAGTGGAGAGCCGGATTGACGCCGGAGACGCGCAGGCCGCACGGATCTTCGAGGCTATGATCTACCAGATCGCCAAGGAAGCCGGAGCGATGGCTGCGGTGCTTGGGGGCAAGGTGGACGCGGTGCTGCTATCCGGCGGCATGGCCTATTCGGAGAGAGTGGTGAAGCTGCTGCGCGAGTATCTGGAATGGATTGCTCCCATCACGGTCTACCCCGGCGAGGATGAGTTGCAGGCGCTGGCTGAAGGAGTGTTCCGCGTGCTCGATGGAGAGGAGCAGGCGAAGAGGTTGGGGGAGCAGGTTCCAATTTAGGTTTTCGCTTATGGGGTTCCATCGCCTTTTATGTTTCAAAACCGAAGAACTCGCGGCCAGCCGGCATTCAGAAGGCCGCCGGCAAGCTCTCAGCCAACCTTGCTCCGGGCCAGCCGCTTTGAGATAACCACCCTGTCTCTTCCCTCTTCCTTCGCCTGGTAAAGCGCGGCATCCGCAAGGTTCAGTATCGTTTCAACAGATGTGGTGGAATCCTTTCTTTCCACGGCCACTGCGCCAATGCTGATGGTAAGCGAAATCTCTCCGGCGTCCGAGTGGAAGCTACCTTCTGAGATAGCTTTGCGCAATTTTTCCGCCCGCTCCGGCAACCGTGACGCATCGCACCCATTGAGCACAACCAGGAACTCTTCCCCGCCGTATCTTCCGATTAGATCATTGGCCCGTATTGCGCCGCGCATCCGGCTGGCCAATTCACGCAGCACCGCATCCCCCACAAGGTGCCCATGTTGATCATTGATGGCTTTGAAATGGTCGATATCGCACATCAGGACCGCCATCGATTCCACATGCCGGAGCGCATCGTCGAGAGCTTCAAGAATTTTTCCGCGGTTCCATAGGGAGGTCAATGCGTCATGTGTCGCTTTGAAACGCATCTCCTCGCGCGCCGCCACCAGCTTGTCTTCCAATTGGAGAATCCGGTCCCCGGTTAGCAGTCGCGCCTTGAGCTCCGCGGAATTGCACGGCTTTGTAAGATATTCGTCGGCGCCTGCATCAAGTCCCTCGACCAGGTCTTCTCTCGTGTCATTCGAGGTGAGGAGAATTACAAAGACATACTGGTGTTCGTATGCGGCACGCAAACTCCGGCAAACCTGGGGTCCATCGATCTCCGGCATCATCCAATCCAGAAGAGCCAGCCGTGGGCCATTTGGATTCAGCAGCTTGTCGAGGGCATCCCGTCCATTCCCTACGGCTACCACCTCATATCCCATTTTCCGGAGCATCATCCCCATCATCCTGAGGGAAATTTCATCATCGTCGGCGATCAGGATTTTCACGGAATAGCCTCCTCGCAGAGCGCACTGAGCGCATCGAGCACCCGGGCCATTTCCAGATCAAGACTCTCAAGAGCGGCTTCCGACCGGGGCCAGTCCTCCGATCTGGCGGCATGTTCTATATCCGCCGCCAAGTCTGCCGCCGGCCGCGCGGCCAGATTCGCGAGGGTTCCCTTCAGCAAATGAGCTCCGCGAAGCATCTCACCGGCGTCTTTTTTCTCCAGCGCCTTTCTGATCTTGTCCAACTGCTTCGGACCATCCTCACGGAAGAGATTCACAAGCTCAGTAAGGAATTCGCGATCGTTGTCAACCCGTTCGAGCAGTTCGTGCCCGTCGACCGGTTCCAGTCCTGAGGTGGAAGACGGCTGGGAGGATGTTTTTGAAATTTCCTCGAAGACGGTGTTGCCTTGCTTCTTTTGCGCAATGTAGATCTCCAGAACCTCATCCAGTGCACGCGGACGGATCGGCTTGGTGAGATACCCGTCCATACCGGCGGCAAGACAGCGCTCGCGGTCGCCTTGCATCACCAGAGCCGTCATGGCAATAACCGGTTGATGACAGCCTGTTTCTTTTTCACTGGCTCGCAATGCCGCTGTAGCCTCAAGGCCATCCATTTCGGGCATCTGCACATCCATCAGAACCAGGTCGTAATGCTTCTTGCTGATCGCTTCCAAAGCCTGCCGCCCGTTTGCTGCCACCAACACCCGGTGCCCGCGTTTCTCCAACAATCGCGTGGCAAGCTTTTGATTGACTTCGTTGTCCTCGGCCAGCAGCACATTCAACGCAGAGTCGGCGCCACGGCGCTCCACCAGTGCGCGCGTGGTAATCAACGTCTCCTGCCGGTTTTCTGTGATAGCACTCAATACACGTTCAATGGCTTCGCGGAGCTCCGCCTGTCGAACCGGCTTGACAAGATACGCCGACACTCCCAGTTCCTTGCACCGCGCCACATCGTTCCGCTGTCCGCCGGAGGTCAGCATTATAATTGCCGCCGGCCTCGAGGTCTTTTCGCCCTTGATGCGCTCAATGAGTTCAAAGCCATCCATCTCGGGCATATGCATATCGGTCAGGATGAGCTGGAACGGATGGCCATTCTCTTGCGCGGCGTGCAGGGCGGCCAGCGCCTGGTCTCCGCCGGATGCGAGCGTGGGCTTCATTCCCCAGTTTGTCAACAGGCCTTCCAGAATTCGGCGGTTGGTACGGTTGTCGTCCACAACCAGAACGGTACCTCCCTTGAGTACACCGGCCAGCGAAGGCTCCGCTGGCACAGTGTGCTCAAGCTCCTGTCCGGGTTCCAGTTCGACGGTAAAGTGGAATGTGGATCCCTTGTCGAATTCGCTTTCCACCCAGATGCGGCCTCCCATCATCTCCACCAAACGCCGCGAGATGGTGAGCCCGAGGCCTGTGCCGCCATATTGGCGGGTGGTGGATGTATCGGCTTGAGTAAACGACTCGAAGACACTGTCCAGCTTCTCCGGACGAATTCCGACGCCGGTGTCCGACACGATGAAATGCAGCTTGTAGCGGCCATCGTGCGACTCAGCCGTCTGCACCTTCAGAACAACTTCTCCTTCGTGCGTGAATTTGATTGCGTTTCCGATCAGATTCACCACAATCTGACGCAGCCGATTCGGGTCTCCACGGAGCAAATTGGGGGCATCCGGGTTCACCTCGCACAACAGCTCAAGCCCCTTCTCGTCCGCGCGCAGGGCCAGGGATTTGAGGGTAGACTCCATGCACTCGCGAAGATCGAAATCTACACACTCAAGTTCCACCTTGCCGGCTTCGATTTTTGAGAAGTCCAGAATGTCGTTGATGACGGTCAGCAACGATTCGGCGGAGAAACGAGCTGTTTCCAGATACTCTCTCTGCTCCTGGGTCAACTCCGTCTCAAGAGCCAGCTCGGTCATGCCGATGACGCCATTCAGCGGCGTGCGGATTTCGTGGCTCATATTGGCCAAAAACTCGCCCTTCGCCCGGTTCGCCGCTTCGGCCGCTTTCGCTAACTGCTCAAGCGCTATGTTGGTGCGCCTCAATTCTTCTGACTGGCGGGCCAACTCCAGCTCTGCCAATTTGCGTTCGGTAATGTTATGAGAGATTCCCATCGTGCCAAGAATCCGGCCACTGTGGTCTATGAACGGAACCTTATTGGTGAGAACCCAGGTTCGGCGACCGTCCTCCCAGGTCTCCTCTTCCTCTTGTCCCAACAGCGGCCGGCCCGTGCGGATAATCTCTTGTTCGTTCTCAAACGCCTCTGTGGCATGCGCCGAGCTGAAGATGTCGGAGTCCCTCTTACCCACCAGTTGCGATGCATCGGTGAATCCGAAATACTTGGCCATCTTCAAACTGATACGCACAAAACGGCTTTCGAGATCTTTGAAATAGACATTGTCGGGGATGTGTTCCATTAAGGCATCGAGCAACTGCCGCTCGGCCCAATAGCGCCGGTCCGCCCAAGACATGAAGATAAAGAGCGCCAGCAGAATGAGCGTGATAAGGGTGATGGCCGCGATATCAATCGAAGAGATATTTACGGCATTGTGGAGTCCCTCGGCATTGAGGCGCATGGGAATGAAGCTCGCCGCAGCCATGCCCACGTAATGCATTACCGAAATCGCCGCTCCCATCGCGACTGCGCTGACGCCCTTGCGCCAGTCATTGTCTGAATAGATTTCTCGGAATTGGAATGCGAGGCGCAGCGCCACAGCAGAGATCACAATGGCCAGCACCACCGACAAGATCACAAAGCCCGGCGAATACCGGCACATTGCCGGCAACCGCATCGCCTCCATGCCGATGTAATGCATGGCCGCGATGCCGCTTCCCATGATGACACTGCCGATGAGGAGCGCGATCACGCCCATGGTCTTGCGGCTCACGACAAAGAGCGCTATAGCTGAAGCAAGGATGGCAGCCAGCATCGACAGCAGAACGGTTGGCCAGTCGTAATAGACCGGAACCGGCAACCGCAGCGCTTCCATCCCGATGTAGTGCATTAACCAGATGCCTGTGCCCAGGGCGACGGCGCTGCCGGTCAGCCAGAAAAACCGCATCCGGCCGCTGGCATATGTCACCCGTCCTGCCAGATCGAGTGCGGCATAGGACGCAAGAATGGCTATGAAAACCGAGAGCGCCACAAGCCAGTAGTCGTAGTGGCCGACAAGAGGTATGCCCGCTTCTGCCATGGGAAGCCTCCCCTGAGCTTTACCTGCGAATTCCATAGTGTGTGCTGTTCGATCAGGAATGAAAGGTCAAAAGAGGACACTTTTGGCGGTTAGTTGCGCCTTTGAATCGGAAGGGCCATCGACGGGCGCGAGTGAGAATTAACCTAAAAGTGTGTCATTTTGCATAGATTCATCCACTTCGGCTGCGGTCCAATCAGACAGGCTAATACTCAGCGCGAGTCGTGGGTTGAGCCTCATGAGAAGAGGAGTGCTCCATGTTCAGCGCGGTATGCCTTACCCCACTGGTATCCCTGCTTCTCCTGTTTCTCGCTCATGGCCTGATCGGTCAGGGGTCGCCCGCCAGTTTGCCTTCACTCCTGATGAAGAGCGGCACTCCCGTTCATCTTGAATTGGCGCAAACCATCTCATCCGCGCACGCGCACACGAGCGATCGTCTCGAATTTTCAGTCGTCAAAGACGTGGTCATCGACGGGTTCACGGTAATCCGCACAGGAGCCCTGGCTGAAGGCTCGGTCGTCGCAGTGAAAGGCAAGCGCCCTCTGGGCATTGGAGGCGACGTCACGATCAGGATCGACTCAGTCATGCTCACCAACGGCCAGAGTATGGGGTTGGTTGCGTGCAAGGAGTACAAAGGGAAATCGCGCACCCTCCGAACGGGGGTGGTGATGGCTATTGCGGGAGCGGTTTATTGGCCGTCGGCGCCCGTGTTTCTTCTGTCGCGTGGCCGGGATAGCACGGTTCTGAAAGGCGCGGAGGTGACGGCGTTCACCAGGGACGATTCTTCGCTGGTGACGAAAGATTTCCCCCGTGCGCGGACAGATGTTTCAGAGTTGAGCGAGACCATCAAGCTGCTGCCGCCGCAGGCTCTGGATGGGGAAGGCCGCCAGGGCGACATGATCAATATGATGTTTCTGGCCAAAGAAGACGATTTAAAGCTGACCTTTGCGCGCGCCGGTTGGATCAAGCCGGACAAATCCATTCCACACATCGTTTGGCGCCTGATGTGGCAGCGAACCCACTACACAAAATTGCCCATGTACAGTCTCTACGTCTTTGGCAGGGTGCAGGATTATTCGTTTGTGATGCCCGACCCGAATTCGATTGTGGCCCAGCGGCACCACTTGCGCATCTGGAAAACAGGCGGGGAAGTGGACGGCGTTCCGCTATGGGCCGGCGCGGCGACGCACGACGTTTCCATCAAATTTGTGAAGCATACCTTTCACATCTTTCACCGTATCGACCCGAATGTGGATGCGGAGCGCGATTTCATCGCCGCCAACCTGTCTCATACGCGGCAATTTACTCGCGAAGAGTATATGTCTTGCGCCAAGCCTGTCTTCAGCGCCGAGAACGCGACCGGGCAGAAATACTACTCCGACAGCAGAATGCTTGTGATGGAGTTGAATGGGAAAGCAGCACCACAGGCTGGAACAACGGAAGTGGCCGGCAACTTATAGCAGAACGGCGGAGATCCGGAACTCAAGCAGCGAACACGTCTAAATCTTCTGCAGATTAGCAAACTTTTCCATCAGCTTCTTCGTGCCGTGGCTGAACATAACGGTGAGTTTGGCGTCTTCGCCACTGCCTTCGCGTAGCAGTACCGTTCCCTCGCCATACTTCGCGTGGCGAACGCGCTGGCCTTTTTTCAGCCCAGCAGTGCTTTTGGTCTCTGGCAGGTCCATCATCGGATGAGACGAAGCGCCGCGCGGAAGGAATCCCGCCTTTCCCCCAAAGAAGCGAGCGATATTGTCAATCGATTGCGGCGGCTGCGTTCGCGCTGGCGCGCTTTTATTATTTGGCATAGTTCCTCGACCTGAAGATAACCGCTGCACTTCCTGGCTCTCGTCTTCGTAGTTATAGTGCTTGTCAGTGAACTCGCCGCTGTGGCCTGAGCGTCGGCCGTACGAATTTGAGTAGCTGGGCGTAGACCACGCCGGACTGCGGCCGCTCAGGTTTTCAATCAACTGGCTGGGAACTTCTTCAAGAAAGCGCGAGGGGATGCTCTGCTCCGGCGCGTCGTTGCCGTAACGGCGGCGGTAGTGCGCACGCGTAAGAATCAGCGCGTTCATGGCGCGGGTCATGCCCACGTAGCAGAGGCGGCGTTCCTCTTCGAGTTCGTCGGGATTATTGAGGGTGCGGGAGTGCGGGAACAGACCCTCCTCAAGGCCGGCAAGAAAGACCAGCGGAAATTCCAGGCCCTTGGCGGCGTGCAGCGTCATCAGCGTGACGCGCGCATCGGGATCGAACTGGTCGGTATCGGAGGACAGCGCCGCATGATCAAGAAATTCGGCCAGGGTCTCGCCGCGGGCTTCGGCGTCGTGGGCGGCGTTGGCCAGTTCCTTCAGGTTTTCAATGCGGCTGAAAGACTCCGGCGAGCCTTCGGTTTCGAGAGCCTTGATGTAGCCTGTGCGGTCGATAAGAAAGCGGATCAGCTCAGGCAGAGTCGCGGCGTCGCCCGGAGTCCTGAACGGCGGCGGCGCTTCCGCGCTTTCACTTTTTGGTTGGGCGGATTCGACTGAAGAGGCGCCGAATTCAAATCCTGTATCCCCGGCCTCCGCTTCGGCAGCCACATCGGCTAAAAGCTTGCCGGCGAAGTCGGGATCCATCATCGCCTGCGCGTCGAGAATGAGCTGGCGGAAGGCCTCGATCGCCAAGAGTGCGCGGTTGGGAATCAGCCGATTGGTAACGGCGGCGGCAAGGGCGTCCCAGGTTGAAGTGCCTGTTTCCAGAGCCAGCCGCTCCAGAGTCTCCATCGTGGTTTTACCGATGCCGCGCGTGGGCGTATTGATCACCCGTTGCAGCGCCATTGAATCGTGGGGATTGTTGATCAGGCGCAGGTAGGCGAGCAGGTCCTTGATCTCCGCGCGCTCGTAGAAGCTGAAGCCGCCCACCATGGTGTAAGAAATGTTGGATCGGCGCAGCGCCTCCTCTACCAGGCGCGACTGGGAGTTGGTGCGGTAAAGAACGGCGCAGTGGTGCCCTCCGGGCCCTTGCGTTTCGGCCGAGTTTCCCTGGCGGAGGAAAGTCTGAATGCGGTCGGCGATGAAGAGGGCTTCGTTTTCGCCGTCGGGAGCTTCGTAATACCCAATCAGGCTTCCACCCTGGCGATCGGTCCACAGCTTCTTGCCTTTACGCTTGAGGTTATTCTGCACCACGGCGCCCGCAGCTTCCAAAATGATCTGCGTCGACCGGTAGTTCTGCTCCAGCCTTACGATGCGGGCGTTGGGAAAATCCTTTTCAAACTCCAGAATGTTGCAGATATCGGCGCCGCGCCACGAATAAATGCTCTGGTCCTCGTCACCCACGGCGCAGACGTTTTTCGCTTCGCCGGCCAGCAGTTTCATCAGCTCATACTGAGGGCGATTCGTGTCCTGGTACTCGTCCACCAGCAGATAACGGTAGCGGCGCTGGTAGCGCTCACGGGCTTGCTTAGAAACTTTGAGCAGGCGCACAGCCTCCAGCAACAGATCATCGAAGTCCATGGCGTTGCTTTTGGCCAGCTCGGCGCGGTAGCTCTCAAAGATGTGCGCAATGCGCTCGCTGTTCGGATCCTTGCTGCCCAGGTAATACTCCTGCGGATCGATCATGTGGTTCTTGGCCCAACTGATGCGGCTCAGTACCGTGCGCGGCGTGAGCTGCTTGATGTCCAGGCCCATCCGCCGCATCACCTGCTTCACCAGGGCCTGCTGATCGTTTTCGTCGTAGATGGCAAAGGAGCGGGTCAGGCCCACGCCGCCAACTTTCAGGTCCTCAATGTCGCGCCTCAAAATACGCACGCAAAAAGAATGAAATGTAGCGATGAGCGGCTTGGCCAGCGACGTGTGACCCAGCAGTCGGTCCACTCGTTCCCCCATCTCGCTCGCGGCCTTGTTGGTAAAAGTGACGGCCAAAATAGAGTCGGGCGCGACGCCTTTTTCCTGAATCAACCATGCAATGCGGCTGGTGATGACGCGAGTTTTGCCCGAGCCGGCTCCGGCCAGAATGAGCAGAGGGCCCTCCGTAGCCTCGACGGCGGCGCGTTGTTCGGGGTTCAGATTGTCGATCAGAGGCGGCAAGAGGCGTCCAGGCGGGAAGGTTCCTTCTTCCAGTGTACCGTTCAGGGCGCATGGACGGGATTGAGCCGCAGGTTGGTAGCTGGGGGTATGGCTGAGCAACGGAGGTGGAAGCCTAAAAATGTACAATTTGTACAATTTGTCTAATTTGTACAAATTGTACATTTTATGTATACTACTGATATGCCGACTGTTTCAGCAACTCATGCCAAGCAGAACTTCGCCGCCATCCTCGACCAGTCGCAGCGCGAACCGGTGCGGATTCAGCGCCATGAGCGGGATGTTGCCGTGCTGGTGTCTGCCGAGGAGTACGAAAAGATCCGCAAGATGCGAGTTCAGGAATTGCTTCGCTTAACCGAGGAGTCGGGCCGTTACGCTGCATCCAAGGGCATGACCGACGAACTGCTTGAGCAACTCCTGGCCGATGAGGAATGAGCAGGCGGATCGTCATCGATACAAACGTCAATGTGAGCCGCTTGCTTAATCCTTTCTCGGTTCCAGGACGGGCGGTTGCAAAGGCGTTGGAAGAGGCTACGACGCTGGTTTCGTTTGCCACTTTGGCGGAATTGAAAGCAGTGTTGGGCCGCTCGAAGCTCGTCCCATATATCCAGCCAGGCAGCGTAGAACCATTCCTTGAGGAGGTTATGTCTGTCTCCATCTTTATCGAGGCACTATCGCCCGTTCGCGCCTGCCGCGATCCAAGGGACGACAAATTTCTTGAGGTTGCAGTGCATGGACTGGCCGATGCGATTGTGACCGGCGACCGGGACCTGTTGCCGCTCAATCCCTTCCGCGGAATTGCAATTCTCACGCCTGCGGCCTATCTGGATTTGCAATAGGCTCCGCTGCGCCAAGTTATCCTGAAGACACAATGACTCTGCCAGCTAAACCCATCCGCCGCGTAGCCGTTTACTGCGGCTCTGCCAATGGAACCAACCCTGCATTTCTCGCCGAAGCGCGGGCGCTGGGCACGGCCATTGCCGCAGCCGGGCTGGGGATGGTCTATGGCGGGGCAAACGTGGGCCTGATGGGCGCGGTGGCCGATGCGGCGCTGGCCGGCGGCGCGGAGGTGATCGGTATTCTTCCCGATTTGCTGGCGGACAAAGAAATTGCGCACGCCGGACTGACTTCGCTTGAAGTAGTGTCCACCATGCACGAGCGCAAGGCGCGCATGGTCGAGTTGGCCGACGCATTTCTGGTGCTGCCGGGCGGCTACGGAACGATAGAGGAAGTGCTGGAAGCGGTGACCTGGGCGCAACTCCGCCTGCACGCCAAACCCTGCATCCTGATCAATACGGCCGGGTACTGGAACGGGCTGCTGGCTTTTCTGGATACAGCGGTCGCGGCTGGATTCCTGAAAGCCAAAAACCGGGCGCTGCTGCAGGTGGCTGCAACTGCGGAAGAGGCGATTGATATGTTAATTGGGTCTGAATCCGATCGCGCAAAATAGATATAAGTTACTCGGTCCTGCCGTGCGGTCTAGTTAGGCGTACCGGTAGTTTCTTCGGCGGCGAAGGTGCATTCCCTGCACTGGCAGACGCGGCGCAGATATTCCCAGGAATAAATTCCGCCGGAGTGGCCGTCAAGCCAATTGAATTGGATTGCGTAGCGGCCTACGGCGTGGGCGCTGGCGGGCTTCGGGGGAGGCGCGTACATGGGTAGCACGGCGGCGGGCTTTGACTTAGGCTGGCCGATCTTGCGGCCTTCCAGATTGCGCGCTTCAATGCAGGTGGCGCAGGGGCAGGCATCGCGCAGCCAGGCAAAGTTCCATGCGCTCTTGTGGCCGTCGACCCAGTCGATCTCCATCCCTTTGCCTTCGGTCAAAAGCACGCGCACCTTCTCCGGGGTGACGGCGATGCGGGGAAGCTTGTGCTCCGATTCCGCTTCGCGCGCGGCATGTTCCTTATCGACAAAGCGGATGCCTTCGTGGCTCATGCTTCTATTGTAATAGCGCGCCGTACGGCATCAGGTATGCAATTGGCCATTGCTCCTGTCCCTGCGATACCAGCGCGGACCAATTCAGAACAGGCGCCGAATCGTTCGCCAGTATCTTCACCTGCGGATCGACTTCCTTGAATCGAACCGCCAGAGAGTAGGCGTCGCCGCTTGCAGCCAGCGTGATCGGTTGCCGCGGCAGATGCGCATCCCGCTTGCGAACAAAAAGCTCGGCAATCTTTATATCGTCCATCAACTGTAGAAAATAAGGCCGGCCGGTGAGCAGCGAGTTATAAACATAATCGGCCAATACGCTTCCCAGAGGATCGACGTAAGCTGCATCGAAACTGCCTGGCGCAGAAGATGTATCAGAACCATCGACGCGAAAATTCATGCGCGTCTCGCCCAATCCGCGAAAGTCAAAGGAATATATATCATAGCCGTCGTTGATTAACTTGGTAAGCTGCGGCCAATCCTTCTCCGATGCTTTGCCCGCCATGCTGATCCAGAGCAGAGCTCCCCTGGGATGGCTGCCGTCGCCGTAAATGTGAAGCAGCGGCATCTCAAGATAAGTATCGTAATGCAGCACGTAGCGATCGAAATGCACTGCGCCTGCTGTGCTGCTTCCCGCCTTTTCCCACTGCAGTATCCCGGCCGGTGAGTACCCGGTATAGCTGCCCACGGTCCATGAGTCGATTTTGGGATCCTGCTCGCTGCGATAAAGTTCAGCCAGCGTCTTCCGATTGTGTTGCGCGGCTTCAGTTGCATAGGAAGCTATATAGTGCAAAAGCGTGTGGCCATCCGGGAAGTCGACCGTTACTTGTCCGCTCTTTGTTACCTGGAGTTCGGCATTGCTGTATGCAGTTACCGGGGGAAGTCCATGGCGCACCGGCATTTTGTTGAAGCGATCGAGAAAGTTCAGTGCCTCCTCCTGATTCATCAAGGAGTAATTATGTTTGTTGTAACTCTCAGCAAATGCAATCCGGTCTGCATGGCCAAAACGACTGTACATCGCGCTAACTTCAGAGTAAGTCTTGTGAGAGCCCTGTATGGTAAAAAAGTCGAGAGTAGCGGTAGCAATCATCACCGGGCGCGGATACATCATCAATACCGTGCCCGCGTTATCCACTCCTCTCGATATAAGTCCGTACGGGTCCTGTTCCGGGTCGCTGTCGTAATCGGCAAAGATTCGATTTTCTACCCGCGTAGGCAGCGCAGTTATGTAGCAGGAGGGGATAACCACCTTGATGCGATCGTCCAGCGCACCCAGTAACGCGGTCTGAGTGCCGCCGCCGCTGGTACCGGTAATATTGATTCTCTTTCCGTCCACGTCCGGGCGGCTCAACAGATAGTCCACCGCGCGCATGCCGTCCCAAACTTCCCATCGTGCGAGGTTCGCCCCGGCAAGATAGGCCAGGTTACCCATGACGGCGTGCTCGCCACAGGTCAGGTTATAACGGCTCTTCTTTGCTTTTGCATCCCAGAACTGGCTTCGCTCGCCCTGCCCGACCGGGTCCCAACTAATCACAAGGTAGCCGCGCAAGGCCAGCTTCTCGCTAAGTGCCTGGTAGTGATCTTTGCCGTTGGTTGCGTGACCGGCGGGAACCAAAACGGCAGGATGCATCTTATAGCCGTTCTCAGGCACATACACCAGCGCCGTCACATAGAAACCGGGAAGGCTCTGATAGATGAGTTTTTCAATATGATATCCATTGCCGGCAATTCTGCCGGTAATGGTTGCGTGCAGGTCAGTCTTCTCCGTGGGAAGGCCGCCGATTGCGTCCAGCAGCGATTTTTTCAGCTCGGCGCGCAAGCGCAGAAGATCGCTTTCGGTTTTTATCTGCGACCAGCGCTCCAGGCGAAGCTGGTCCTGATGCCATGCGAGCTGAGTTTGATAAAGAAGATAGGGCGTAATCTGCGGGCCTGGCTCGTCCGCTGGAGGCAACACGCGAAAGTCTTCAGCGGGAGGCGCGGTTACGCTCGCCGCATCCTGTCCAGTGGCTGCGACGCATATTGCGGCCATCGCAATGCCGCAAACCAAACGCACCAAACCGCTCATAGGAACCTCCACGGAGTCGCGAACGTGCTGCGGCAAATCCGTCGGCTTTTACTCGTCTTTAACCAGAATCAATTGGCCGAATTTTGCAGGCTCATGAAAGGTCTTGCTCATGGGAGCCTTCCAGACAACCCCTTTTCTGTGATCAGGCGGTCCCTGGCTGCGAAACAGGTTTGCGCGAAATACTTTGCCGGCAACCGGACGGCGACCGTCGAGAGCCTTGAAGGGAATTTTCATCGCGCCATACCATATTTTCTTGTCGGCATCGATGCGCGCCGCAACCTGGAATCCTGAGTTCCAAGTCCATCCCACCGTATGATCGGGAAGATCGAGATTTATGTCGAGATCGATCCACTCCCGCTGCGGCGAAAGTTCAAACTCCTTGTAGCGGCGGATGTTCTTGAAGTCGGTGCCGATAAACAGTTCAGCTACATCCCAATTCCAAAGCTCGAAGGTCTCTTTGACACTGTCCGGCGAAGGCTTCAGATAGAGCTCTTCGTAAGGGCACTCGTAGAGAAGATAAAGATAATCTTTCGTCCATCGCGAGCTTACTTTGGTTTTATATGCAGGCTCAGGATGGCCCATAATGTCGACCTCCATGTAAACCGACGTCGCACCTTGCCAGAAAGCAAACTGCGTATCCGTGTCCAGCGCAACGTCATGGGCCGCATAAGCGCTCCTGAACATGCTGTCGTCAGCAGCGCTTAAGTGCATTGTGCCGGTCAGAAAAAACAAACACGAAGCGAAAAATTTGTTCACTAGCAATCTCCTCAGTAAAGCATCCGGACCGGTATTCGCGTCTTAGCTGGACAGTCCCAGTTCGCGCATGGCATTGGCGTTGTAAACCTTGCGCAGAATATCGTCCGGAAGGTTGATTCCATAGATGCGCCAGCGGCCCTGCGGCGGAACTTTGGCGGGAGCATAGTCAAAGTACTCATCGTCCGTCTCAAGGAATCGATAATAGATGCTATAGAGATCGCCGCCGAATAGTTGCTGCGGATAATTGCGGATGTTCGGCGTGGCGTCGGTTCCGAATACTATCCTATCCTGGTATTTCTCAAAGAAGGCGCGCGCCGTTCGCGGCTGCCGCCCTAACTCGCCGACGCGTGCCGCGAGATCGACGAGCATGTTTGGGAAGCGATCCATCGCCTGGGAGACGTTCTCAAGATTCTCCGCGTAGTTACCCACATGCAACGCGACAAATTGCGTGTTGGGGTGCTTGGCGAACATCCGGTTTCTCGCTGCCAGTAACTCGAGATTGGATGGGAAGTCGTGATCGTAGAACGACCAGTCGGGATGATTATTCAGCTCTTCATAGCGCTCGTTGAAGCGGTCAGTGGGCAGGAAAAAGGCTGAAGGGTCGGAGATATGAATCGCCACAGGCATCTTCAACTGCCCGCACACATCCCACATGGGATCGAATCTGGGATCATCGATCTTGAGCAGTTTTCCCGTAGTTACATTTTCCCTGAGATAGAGGCCAAGCGTCTTGAGAACCTTGAGCCCGCGGGCTCCGTCGCGGTGAGCCTGCTCGATTGCCTCGGCCTGCTTGCGGGGATAGTCGGGATCCATGATCTGCGAGTACATAGGCTCGGTGAACGTATAGAAGCGACCGGGAAAGAGCTTGTCGTACTTCTGCACGGTCTCAACCAACCCGGACCCGTACCCACCTGTCAGATTGACCATGGTGCGCAGGTTTTTGCTATCCATTACCTGGAGAAGTTCCTCGGGAGCGGCGCTGTAACTGCGCTCTGCAACCATAGGCACTCCCTTTTCACTCTTGGCGGAAAAAGTGATGTGCGTGTGAAAGTCGATTACGGGATAGCGCGACTTTTCAATATGAGTCTCGCGCACGTGCAACATACTTACCGGCTGATAATCGGGAAGATTGAGCACTTTAGGCTTCGGTTCTTCCTCGATCGGCTCGGATGCTTTTACACCAGCGTGCGCGGCAACGCTTGAAACTATTCCAAGACCCGTTCCGTATAACAGCTCACGACGATTCATTTTCACTCATCTCCTCAAATAATTTTTTTTTGGCGGCATAACTCCCCGGTTCAATGCCAAATTCACGCAGTCGGCTGTTCAAAGGCCGCCTGCACGCGTCATAAATTCTCTACAGATGAGGCGCCCAGCCTTTTTCATATTCGCGCGACCACATCTTCATCGCCTGCGGGTCATCCAAAATCTTTCCGTCTGCCGGATCAGTTTGCAAGGCCCGGTTCAGCTCCCAGGAAATATTGGAGAGCTGAAGCGACGTAACTACAATGTTGCCCTGAGAGATAGGAGCGTGAAGCTTCTCTCCTTTTGTGATTGCCGCAATGAAATTGGCGAAGTGAAGATTTGTTGGTACGTCGCCGTCGAACTTGTCATAAAACGGGGCCTGGCCGTCGTCTTTGAAGACGCCCGTCTTATTTCCCTTCAGGTCATAGGTCTCATAACCGGAGCCGCCGTCTCCATAAATAAACACCGAGCCCGTCGTTCCCATTACCACTAACCCCGCATCGTGATCGTAGTACTTCATTCCATTGCACGATCTGCCTTCCCACGAGATCATCTTATCGCCGTAATCGAAGCCGGTTGCCAGCGTGTCGTAAAACTGCCAATCGTCCTTGAACTGGTATCTTCCGCCCAGTGAAGTTACTCGGCTTGGAAAGTCCACCTGGAGCGCCCAGCGGCATAAGTCGATGCTATGCGTGCCGTTATTCAACGCCTCGCCGGTGCCCCAGTGCTTGAACCAGTGCCAGTTATAAGGATGGATATTGTCCTTATACGGCCTGCGCGGCGCGGGCCCCTGCCACAGATCCCAATCGAGTTGCGGCGGCACGGGTACCTCCTTGCCAATCCCGATCGACTTTCTTGTATTGCCGTACCATGCCCTGGCAAAGTAAGGCCGGTCGATGATGCCATTGTGAATTTTGTCAATGGCTTCAATAGTGCGCACGCACGAACGCTGCTGCGTGCCCTGTTGCACCTGCTTCTGATATTTCCGCTGGGCCTGCACCAGCATCGCGCCCTCGGCGGGATTGTGACTGCATGGCTTCTCAACATAAACGTGCTTGCCGGCTTCAAGAGCGGCAATCGCCAACGGAGTGTGCCAGTGGTCGGGTGTGGCGATGGTGACGGCGTCCACATCCTTCTGCTGGAGAACATTGCGAAAGTCCTTATCGCTCGCGGGAGCATAACCCGCCTCATGCGCCACGATACCCGCAAACTTGGCCCGGATATCGTCATCCACATCGCAAATATGCGAGATGCGGGCGGTATCCTTATTTGCCAGGAGCGCCGACATATGAGCATAGCCGCGCCAGCGCAGGCCCATGATGGCAAAGTTGAGGCGATCATTGGAACCGAGTATCTGACCGTAACTTTTTGCGGACGAACCGATAGCCATACCCGCCGCGCCTACTGCGAGCGTATCGAGAAATTCACGACGACTAACCATTTTGTCTCTCCTTTATTTCAAACAGAAGCTGAGCCGTTCAATTTAAGTTGGGCGCATTCCAATTCTTCACGGGAACTGCGCTGCTGCCGCGGAAATCTTCCGCTTCGGGCGTCCTCTACTCTTACCCTTCGCCGCAGAAGGGAAATCCCATGCGGCACCAAGTATACACAAATGGGGGACTCTCACGACACGGGGTCTTCAGGCCGAAAAGAGAGCGGAAGAAGGTCAGCGTAATCAATTTCTTCGGCAGGCGGAACAGAATCGACAGCACGGCATGCCCTGCGGAATCGAATACGGTTGCGGCGGCGACTACCGTCCGCATCATCCCTCAGGATGCGGATGAACTGCAACCAGCCCGGCACTTCGCGCTCGCAACGTACGGGATTTCAGCGACGCTCGCCATGGTTTATGATGCTGTGTGTGGCAGTATGTCCCCTGGCATGACAGGAAGAGCGGGCGATTGGACAAGATGAACGATCCGGTGGCGAAAGCGAGTGGAACTTTTCAGTAACGGGAGCATGGACTCCCAGGGATCGTCACTTCTGTTCATAAGGAGAAATACAAATGAATGAAATCGCGGATATTCTGGAGGCCATCGCGCACGCGCCCATCAAAAAGCGCGCCATGACCAATCATAACGTTCTTAATGAAGCTTATGCTTATAGCAAGCCCAGTTCATTCTCGCGCGGCATGCGGATCGACCTGAACGGCCTCGTCATTCTGCTTATCTCCGGCACCGCCTCCATTGACGATCAGGGTAGAAGCGTTCACATCGGCGATTTTGCTGCCCAATTGCGGCGCACGTTTGACAACATCACTGGCCTGCTGGCCAACGAGGGCGCAACCTGGCACGACATTGTGCGCACAACCTGCTACCTCAGGGATATGGAACGCGACTACGAAGTATTCAATGAAGGGCGCACGGCGTTCTACAAGGAACAGGGGCTCGATCCACTGCCCGCCTCCACCGGCATTCAGGCCATACTGTGCCGGCCGGAACTGCTGGTGGAGATTGAAGCCATCGCCATGTTTCGCACGGATAAGGCCGGCGAAAATAGCAAAGGGAGCGTCAAGAAGTAGAGTGCGGCCTGGTTGAGGTTAGTGAGTGAGCGCATTCGATTCAGAACGTACTGTAATTTCCGGAATCATCTCTTGACGGCTGCAAATACGGGTGCTACTTTTGTCGGGTTGCAGCGTAAGAGTGTTTGTTATTCGCCGGAGCGCTCGATAGGCGCTCATAACTCATCAGGAAGGAAGCATTCCATGGTCAATCGTCGTCAGTTTGTGAAAACAGTTGGATTAGGCGCGCTGGCGGGTGCGGGGTTGAGAGTAGCCGGAGCGCAAGCGGCTGCCGCGCCGCAATCGGATGCCAATTCAGGCAAAACGAAACTGCCAAGATTGTTTCCTGGATGCTGCGCCTACTCCTACAATAAAGAGCTTCGGCAAGGCTCCATGACGATGGAAGATTTTCTTCTCAAGGCGGTGGAGCTGAAGTTGGTCAGCGTCGATATGACGGTGTATTTCCTCAAGTCCACTGAGCCGGAGTATCTTGATAGTCTTCGTCACATGGCTTACAAACATTGTCTTGCCTTCTCTGGAGCGGCGTGCGGAGTGAGCATGGTCCAGGCCGATGCAGCCAAGCGTGCCGAGGGCGTGAACCTGATCAAGAAGTGGGTTGATGTTACTGACGGGCTTGGCGCTTCTCATCTGAGGATATTTGCAGGCGAGCTGCCGCAGGGCGCAAACATTAAGGATGCCGTAGATTGGGTGGTTGAAGCGATGAAGGAAACCTGCGACTATTCCGGCAAGAAGGGCATCATGCTGGGGGTTGAAGATCACGTAGGCGTGACGCAGAACGCGGACCTGTGCCTTGAGCTTATGCAGCGCGTGAATTCGCCTTATGCCGGCATCAACCTGGATATTACAAATTTCATCGCCACTCCTGCGCAGGACGCCTACGCGCAGATTGCCGCGTGCATTCCCTACGCCACGCACATCCATATCCGCGATCACTTTCCCGATCACACTCCGGTGGATATGGATCGCGTGTGGAAGATCTTTGCGCAGGCCGGGCACCAGGGATATGTGTCAGCGGAATATGAACCCGAATTCCCTGATAGCCTGCCCGCCTCTACCGGCGTGCCGATACTGGTGGAAGAGATCCAGGCGCTGTGCAAAAAATATTCGAGCGTTTAGAGCGGTTTTCTTGAAGGCATAGAACGAGCGTGGACCGGGAGGTCCACGCTACAGCCGGCCAGGAGGCCGGCGCTACTTATTCTCGCGCAGCCTAGAATTCGTCGTAGGCGATCTGGTGGGATGGAATCCCCAGGTCCGCGAGCATCCTGGTGCAAACTTTGATCATCAACGGCGGGCCGCAGAGATAGTATTCCCCTGTCTCGGGATGCTCACGATCGCTCAAGTGATTTTTGAGCACCACATCGTGGATGAGACCCACGTGGCCGATCCAGTTATCCTCGGGGAGCGGCGATGATAGGGCCAGGTGGAAGGTGAAGTTATGATGCTTGCCGGCTAACTCCTCGAAGTAGTCATCATAGAAAATCTCCTGCTTTGAGCGCGCTCCATACCAGAAGCTGATCTTGCGCGCGGTGTTTTCATTTTCAAGCAGGTGCGCAATGTGGGCGCGCAGCGGAGCCATGCCCGCGCCGCCGCCGATATAAGTCATTTCGCGCTTGGTAGGCTTTACGTGGAAGTCTCCAAAGGGACCGATGGCGGAGACCTGGTCGCCAACCTTCAGATTGAAGACATAACTCGATCCGATTCCGGGCGCGCAGTCCTGACCAGGGGGCGGCGTCGCGATGCGGACGTTGAAGCGCAGCGCGCGTTCCGTTTGCAGGTTGCTGGCCAGGGAATAGTTATTACGGCGGCCGGGCGTGGGGTTTGTGGATACAAGATCGAAGAGATGGTGATTCCTCCAGACGGAAGCGAAGGGCTCGGGAATTTCGAAGTCGCGGAAGCGAATCTCTTCGTAGGCGGGAATATCGAGTTGCAGATAATCGCCCGGGGTGAAGCAGATCTTCTCTCCGTCCAGCGGCTCGAGGATAAGTTCTTTGATAAAGGTAGCCACGCTTCTGTTGCCGGCTACGCGGAAGCGGCAGGCTTGTTGCGCGCGGGCGCCAACTCCGCCGGCGCGGACAACATTGATGTGGATTTGCCCGCCGCGCTCCTCCACGGGATAAGTGGCCAGGCCGCGGCAGATGGGCGCGCGCGCCGGCGATCCGTCGATGAGATTGTAGCGCCCGTTGTGTTTGGAGCACTCAATCATATTGCCAACAATCAGTCCGCTGGAGAGATGAGTGTTGCCGTGGGTGCAGACTCCGTCGGTGGCGTAGAGCCGGTTCTCCCGGTCGCGATAAACGGCATAAGTCTTTTGCCCATGATCGAAGCGAATAATATCGTCGCGTTTGAGATCGGCAACGGAGCAAACGTCGATCCAGCCTTCCGCGGCGGGCTGCGCCTGGGAGACGTGACAGCGTTCGTGCGGGCGGGCCTTGGGCTCGGGAAGCTTGCGCTTGATGTAATACCCGGGGTCCTTGATTTGCCTGCGAACGGCGGGAAGGATTTCACGGAAGGCGGCATAGATGCTCGGGTACGGAGTTGGACAGTCGTCCTTCACAATTTCATGTAACTTACTTAGAGCATGGTAAGGAACCAGCGGAAACATATGATGCTCAACGTGGTAACCCATGTTCCAGTAGAGAAAGCGGTTGATCGGGTTCATATACACCGTCCTGCAATTCAGGCGGTGATCGAGGACATTTTCAGCAAGGCCGGCGTGCTGGGTGAGATAGTAAAAAGGCCCCAGCCATGCGCCGAAAAGGCCAACGAAGCCCACAAACATGAGCGGCAGAATGCTGCGCTCATAAATCGAGAGAGCGATAACAAGTAGATAGATGGAAACATAGATGCGCGCTTCGCGATAAACATTGTGAAACTCGGATTCAGGAATGTAGGTTTTTTCTTCGGCAGACATGCGTCCCAGGGAATGAAGCACGATCTGCTTGAAATACATTTCATAAGTGCCGATATTGAAGAACCGCTTGAGAAGGTCCTTCCAATCGGGCGGGCGGGGAACGGCAATCTCGCGGTCGCGGCCAACAATGATGGTGTCGCTGTGATGGCGGTTGTGGCTCCAGCGCCAGAGGGTGCCTTCGCGCATGAGCATGAACGACGAAACTTCGTAGAGGGCGTTGTTCATCCAGTCGGTCTTGAACGCGGTGCCGTGGCCGGTCTCATGCCAGCGCGAGTCGGAGCTAGACGCATAGATTGCGCAGTAGATCGCGTAGGGGAGGATTGCCCACCAGGTGCCCCACAGCGCATAAGTGGCATAACCGGCGCCGAAGAGGAGCGCGAACCAGAGAATGGTGTCGCGAATCGCGGGTCCGTCGCGGCGCTCGAGTAACTTGCGCATGGTTTCGCGCGGCACAGGACACTGGTACCAATCCGCCTCGGCGAGCCCCTTCTCCACGGCCAGAGTTGCATTGATTCCGGTCAGACTGTAGTCGAGCTTGATGGGAGGGCTGGGGAAGACGTCCGCGTTGCTGCTCATTCGATTTGGCTCCTCAAAGGAGTTTCTGTCTGTAAGAAAAATAGCAGGCCACGCTAGCCACGTGGGCGTATGAGCGGGCCCGACCAGCCGGAACGCTGCACGGCTTATTGTACTAAATTGGAAGATTGAGTTGCAGATTTGAAACCGGTCAACTCCGGCGAATGCAAGGCGGGAGCCTGGACCGATGAAGGCGAGTGCTGAAAGGGGCAGGTTTTGGTAGTGTTGACCCATGCAGGAATCCGTAACGCAAAACGATCAGAGCGCTCTCGATCTTGAATCGCTGGCAGCCGAAGTGGTCGATCTCGCCATCAAAGCCGGCGCCAGCGACGCCGAGGCCGTGGCCCGCGAGGGCGACGAGTTTAGCGTGAACGTGCGCATGGGGCAGGTGGAGACTCTGCAGGAGTCGGGCTCGCGGGGTTTGGGGCTGCGGGTTTTTCTGGGGCTGCGGTCGGCTTCGGCCTCCACCAGCGATTTAACAGCAGACGGAATTCGCCAGTTGGTAGAAGGCGCGATGGCGCTGGTCAAAATCACCGAGGACGATCCCTTTGCCGGGTTGCCGGAGGCAGGCGAATTCGGCTCAGTAGCTGGCGATCTGCACCTTTATTACGAAGACGTTTATTCGCTTCCCGGCGCGGAGCGGATCGAGTGGGCGCGGCGGGCTGAGGCGGCGGCGCTCGAAGCCGATCCGCGCATCGTCAACTCCGACGGCGGCAGCTTTGACGCGGCTACCGGGCGCAAGGTGCTGGCCAACTCGCGCGGATTTGTGGGAGGCTATCGCTCCAGCTATGCCGGGGTTTCGGCGGTGCCGCTGGCCATGGACACGAACGGCCAGATGCAGCGCGACTACTGGTGGTCTAGCGCCAGGCGGCTCGCCGACCTCGAGACGCCAGAATTGATTGGCCGGGAAGCGGCGCGACGCACCCTCCGCCGGCTGGGTGCACGGCGCGTTCCCACGCAGAGGGTTCCCATCGTTTTTGCGGCGGAGGTGGCGCAGTCGCTGCTCGGGTCGGTGTTTGAGGCCGCTTCGGGCGATGCAATCTGGCGCGGCGCATCGTTTCTTGCCGGGCGGCTGGGTGAGACGATTGCCGCGCCAAGCCTGACCATCGTTGACGACAACACCATGCTGCTGCCCACAGGCGCGGGCGGCTTCGGGACCTCGCCCTTCGACGGCGAAGGCCTGCCCTCGCTGCGCACCGTGGTGGTCGAGGGCGGCGTTCTGCGCAACTATCTGCTGAACACTTATACGGCCCGCAAGCTGAAGATGAAGTCCACACACAACGCCTCAAGAGGTTTGGCGGGAACGCCGGGCATCGGCTGCGGGAATCTCTATCTTGAGCCGGGGAACTTGTCCAAAGAGAAAATCATCGGAGATGTTCAGGCAGGACTTTACGTTACCAGCCTGATGGGCTCCGGCGTTAACCTGGTCACCGGCGACTACTCCCGCGGCGCGACCGGCCTGTGGATTGAAAACGGTGCGCTCACCCATGCCGTCGAGGAAGTGACCATCGCGGGCAACCTCACTGAGATGATGCGCAACATAACCGCCATTGGGAATGACCTGGTCTTCCGCGGTGCGGTGGCTTCGCCTACGCTACGGATTGATGGAATGACGATTGCGGGGAGTTAACTGTTCAGCGAGTCAGCGAGTCAGCGAGTCAGCAAGTTAGCAAGTTAGCGAGTTAGCGGGTTTTGTGGAATGGACGGAAAGGATCAGATTGGGAATGTGCCTTTGAGGCATGATTTCGAGGTCGCTATGCAGCAGCTTGCCTTCGATCCCGCTGACCCCAGGGCCGCGCTGGCTCAGCTACCGCAAAACACGGCGGTCTTTGCGCTCTACGGCGCAGAGGCTCATGCCGAGCCGTATATCGGCCGCACGCCTAAGCTGCAGGCGAGACTGGTCCGCCTGCTCCAGCCTTCGCCCCGTCATCCGCGGCGATTGCAGTTGGCCGGCCGCGTGCGCCGCATCGAGTGGCATCCTACCGGCTCGGAGTTCGAGTCGCTTCTCGTCCAGTTTGAACTCCTCCAGAACCAGTACGGGACGAAGTCGCTTGAGCGCATGCACCTGCGGTCGCCGGCCTTTGTACGCTTTCTGGGCAGCAATCCGTATCCGCGCATTACCGTCACTCAACGGCCCAGCCAGCGCGAGGCCGATTGGTCTTATGGGCCGTTTCCATCGCGGGCTGCTGCGGAGCGTTATGCCGAGGAGATGCTCAAGCTGTTTCTGCTGCGCCGCTGTACCTTCGATTTGGACCCTGACCCAAGCTATCCCGGCTGCGTTTATTCCGAGATGAAGATGTGCCTTGCGCCCTGCTACAAGGGCTGCACCGACGAGCGTTACAGTGAGGAGGCCGCTGCGGTGGAGAGCTTTCTGGCCACGCGCGGCGAGAGCCGGCTGGTTACGCTCCGCACTCGACGGGAAGCAGCTTCGGCCAATCTTGAATTCGAATCCGCCGCGGCATTGCATGCGCAGGTGCAGAGAATGGAGAGCGTCCGCGCACTCGCCGCCGAGCTGGTTCGCCCGCTCAGCCGGCTTCGCGCGGTCATTCTGCAGGCCTCGGCCAACCCGGATGAAGTCGCCGTCTTTCTCTACGAAAACGGCCGGCTCAGTGGTCCGGCACAGTTCTCCACTCTGGGCATGAGGATCCAGAATGAGCAGTCCGGGTCAACTTCGCTTTTTCCGCAGCCGATGGCGATAGAACCCATCCCCGAGAGCACAGAGATCGGAGATCAGAGATCGAAGGAGCAGGGAATAGGGAATAGCCACCCCAGCGAGCAAAGACCGCTCACTGGGGACCCCGGCAGGGAACAGGGAATAGAAAACGGCGTGAGTGCGGAGACGGAGACAGAAACTGCGGGGCAGGAATCATCTGTCGATGCACCGCGAAAGCTCGTTCGCGGCATCCTCGAATCCCGCATGGAAACGGCATTGGCCGAGCTTGCAGACTCAAGCCAGGCGCCATCGCCAACCCTTCGCCAGGGTCACCTGGCGCTGCTCAAACGCTGGTACTATCGCCCCGAGGCCCGCCGCACAGGCGAAATCTTTTTCCCCGACGCCGAAGATCGCTGGCCGGTGAAGGCATTGTTGCGCGGAGTGGGGCGCGTGGCAGCAAAATCGCTGACGGCCGCAAACCGCGAATGAGGGCCGCAGTTCTCAATGCCGAAATAGGAATCATCCACACCGGGAAAATTCGCGGCCAATAACCGCAGGAATCGTTCCAGTGAGCGACAGAAAAGAACTCTCACACGCATAAACTGGCCGCATGAGCAGCTCCCTGCATCTTGTTCCCAGGCGGCAAGGCTACCCTGCGCATGAAGGTCCGCTGGTTGACCTGAACAGCATGTGCGGCGATGCCATTCGCTTCCATCAGCGTGGGCAACTGCCTGAGGCGGAGCGAATCTACCGGCAAATTCTCGATTACGATCCGCATCATGCTGACAGTCTTCACTTGCTGGGAGTGCTGGCTCACCAAGTGGGCCGCGATGACGTTGCCGTCGAACTGATCGGCAAGGCGATTGCCGCCAACAAACGGCCGGCGGCTTATCATTCCAACCTCGGCACAGCCCTGCAGGCGCTGGGCAGGATGGACGAGGCCGCCGCCAGCTACCGGCAAGCCCTAGCTCTGAACCCAGACCTGGCTGAGGCGCAGATGAATCTGGGCGTCGTTCTACAGGCGCAGGGCAGCCTGGACGAAGCCGCCGCGCGCGTTCGTAGAGCGCTGGTTCTCAGGCCCAACCTGGCTGAGGCGCACGTGAATCTGGGAAACATTCTTCAGGCGCAGGGCAAGCTGAACGAGGCCGCAGCCAGCCACGAGCAGGCGCTGGCCCTCAAGCCAAACTTTGTTGAGGCATGCTTCAATCGCGGAAACGTTCTCCAGGCGCAGGGCAAATTGGAGGAGGCTGTGGCCAGCTATGAGCGCGCGCTGGCTCTCAACCCCGATCTGGTCGAGCTTCACGGCAACCTGGGAAACGCTCTCCAGGCGCAGGGCAAGCTTGCGGAGGCTGAAGCCAGCTATGAGCGAGCTCTGGCTCTCAATCCGGAGTATGCCGACGCCTTCTACAATCTGGGCAATCTCCGCCAGGCGCAAAATTCCTTGGACAATTCTCCCTCCAATTCTCTGTCCAATTTTCTGGGCAAGCTCGATCAGGCCGCCAGTTGCTACGAGCGTGCCCTGGCCCTCAAGCCCGATTTTCCCGAGGCCCACTATAATCTGGGAAACACGCGCCAGGCGATGGGGGATTTGGAAGCCGCGGCGGCTTGTTTTGAGCGCGCGCTGACTCTGCGGCCTGAGTACGCCGAGGCCCATTACAATCTGGCCTGCGTGCTGCAGGGTCTCGGCCGTCTGGAGGAGGCTCTGGAGCGGTACCAGAAATCCGTCGAGATCAAACCGGATTATGGCCAGGCCCTCTTCGGCCAGGCTCTGGCGCAACTGCTCCACGGCGACTTCGACCCCGGCTGGCGCAACTACGAGTCTCGCTGGCGGTCTCCCGATCACGCTACCCGGCTGCGCGACTACTCGCAGCCGCAGTGGACCGGCGAAAAGCTGGCTGCGGGCCGTCTGCTCCTTTGGGGCGAGCAAGGAGTCGGCGACGAGATTCAGTTCGCGGGGTTGATTCCCGACGCTCTCCGCACCGGAAACCGCATTGTGCTCGATTGCGATCCGCGGCTCAATCCACTCTTTGCGCGGTCGTTTCCTGAGATCGAGGTGGTCTCAGGATTTGAACCCAGTCGGGCACAAGAATTAAGCGCACATAAACTCCGTGCCCCATCCTTTCCGCTTTTTTCTGCGGAAAGGGTGGGAAACCACGAACCTACACATTCGTCCTCCGATCCAGAAGAAGCTGAGATCGCCACCCACCTTCCCACCGGCAGCCTACCGGGACTCTTTCGTGCCAGTGAAGCTGCCTATGCCGCCACCACATCGCCCTATCTCAAGGCCGATCCGGCGGAAGCGGAGCGGTTTCGCGCCCAATACAGCGACGGCCGCAGGCTCATCGGCCTGGCCTGGCAAACCCGCAACAAGCAGACCGGCCGTAAACGCTCCCTTGATTTAGCGCAGCTGGCACCGCTCTTCGCGCAACCCGGCATCCGCTGGATCAGCCTGCAATACGGCGACTTCGACGCGCTCGAAGAACAAGCCGCCGCAGCCGGAGCTCCCCTGCTCATCGACCGCGCCGTCGACCAGTTCGCAAACATCGATCTTTTTGCCGCGCAAATCGCAGCCATGGATCAGGTCATCACCATCGACAATTCGACGGCCCACCTGGCCGCCGCTCTCGGCCTTCCCGTCTGGCTTTTGCTGCCCTTCGCCGCCGACTGGCGTTGGCTCCAATCGCGCGAATTCAGCCCCTGGTACCCCACCATGCGCCTCTTCCGCCAGCCGCAACTCGGCGACTGGGCCGCTGTGATTGAAAGCGTCCAGAGCGCACTCGGCTGAAGTTTCAACCGCCCATAAGCCCGGATCGCTCAGACAAGTTCATCGATGCGGAGGTCGAGATTGTTTTCCGCGGCCGCGAGGCTCGACCCGCTCGCGGTAGCGCCGGCCAGGTTGGGCACCGAGGCGGTATATTGCCCTCCCGACTCCTCCACGCTGCCGGAGTACTGTTTTCCCGCTATGGTGGTGGAGTAGCTGGAAACGTCCATCTCCTCCGCGGCGCTGCTGCCTGCTCCCGCGGACGGCGAGGAGTGGGCGTGTGAACTCCTCGCAGGCGCGGCTTGGCGGGCAGGGGCAGCGCTCGTTGTGGGCGTGCTGGACGAAGCCTTGGCGGCCACCGGCGAAGCGGCGGGGGAAGGCAACGGTACGGCCGCGGACTTACCGGCTATCACAGGGTTCAACACCGGCATGGTTGGGGCGATGGATGAAAGGGCGCCGATCTGCATGGTTCCTCCCTCATTGGGATCAATCTTTCGTAATTAGTTCATCGGCAGATTCCTTCCCGGCATGATCGATAAATTCGTTCGTTTTCGGGGTTGGTGCACAGATGGGGTTGGTGTAGGCCTGCAAATGCCGCCCACAGACTCCCACGCCTCTCCGCTGATACACTGGCTTGGCAAGAGGCCCCCGGAAAAACCTCATGGTTGAGCTTTTACCATCCATATTATCGGCGGATTTCGCCCATTTGGCGGATGAGGTTGCCGCGGCTGAGCGGGGCGGCGGCACGGTGATCCACGTGGACGTGATGGACGGCCATTTTGTGCCCAACATCACGCTCGGTCCGCCGATCGTCAAAAGCCTGCGCAAGGCGACCACCCTGCCGCTCGACTGCCACCTGATGATCTCCAACCCCAACGATTTCATTCCCGCCTTTGCCGATGCCGGGGCCAACTGGGTGAGCGTGCATTACGAGGCCTGCCCCCACCTGCACCGCTCGCTGGAGCTGATCGCCCACCACGGCATGAAGCCGGGGGTGGTCGTGAATCCGGCCACCCGCGTCGATCTGCTTCTGGACATTCTTCCCATGGTCCACCACGTGCTGATCATGAGCGTGAATCCGGGCTTCGGCGGGCAGGAATTCATTCCTTTTTCGCTCCAGAAGATCCGCCGCCTGGCTGAGTTGCGCCGGGAACTGGGGCTGGCGTTTAAAATCGAGGTGGATGGCGGCGTGGCTCACGATACCGTGGCTCAGGTCGTCCAAGCAGGTGCGGAGCTGCTGGTAGCCGGATTCGCCGTCTTCGGCGCCGGCCATGCGGAGTGCGATGCACGCGCCCTGCTGGCGGCGGCGCGCAAGGCCGAGAAGAGTAAGCTGGTTAAACAGGTAAAATTGAGAGTATAGCGAAATGGCGTCTGGCCGGTGCTTGAGAGCACTGCCGCAATGAGGGGTTATGAACAGGTTGACCAAGAAGATTGCCGTGGTGATTCTTGCCTTTCTGGTTCTGGGAACGGTTTCCGTCCAGGCCAGGGAAAAGCAGCCCAAGAAAAAGAAGCACGTTGACTTGAGCGTCAACCCGCTGGCAAACGTGAACTCCAAGCAGCCCGACAAGGAGCTCTACGACAAGGCCATGATCGCCATAAAGAAGGGCCGTTTCGACGTGGCCCGCCTTGACCTGCAGACCATGCTCAACACTTATCCCGATTCAGAGTACCGCATGCGCGCCAAGCTGGCCGTGGGCGATACCTGGTTCAAGGAGGGCGGCGCCGCGGCTCTCACTCAGGCCGAGGCCGAGTACAAGGACTTCATCACCTTCTTTCCCAACGCCCCCGAGGCAGCCGAGGCGCAGATGAAGGTGGCCGACATCTACTACGATCAGATGGAAAAGCCCGACCGCGACTACAACAACACCCAGCGCGCCGAGCAGGAATACCGGGCCATGATCAACCAGTTTCCTGACTCGACCCTGGTGCCCCGCGCCAAGCAGAAGCTGCGCGATGTGCAGGAGGTTCTGGCTGAGCGCGAAACCCAGATCGGCCTCTTCTATGTGAGCCGCGAGCAATACGCAGCGGCCATTGCCCGGCTGGAGACGGTGGTCGATACTTACCCGCTTTACTCCAAGAGCGACCAGGCGCTGCTGGGCATCGGCGATGCCTATCTTGGCGTAGCCCGCAACATCGACACTATTCCTCATCTGCCCGCCAAGATCAAGGAGAGGATGCGCGCCATCTACCAGGACAAGGCCGCCGCGGCCTTTACCAAAGTGGTCACACGCTATCCCCTGGCGCCTCATGTTGAGGATGCGCGCGACCGGCTGGTGGCCATGAACCGCCCCGTTCCCGAGCCCACCCAGGAAGCGCTGGCTGAGAACGACGCCGAAGAACGCAGCCGCCAGCCCTTGCACTTTACCGGCAAGACTCTCGGCTTCATCAAGCACGGGCCCACGATGGTGGAGGCGGTTCACGTGGGTGAACCCTCGCTCGAAGATCCGAAGCGGACCCTGGCGCCGGACATCAACAGGGAGAACGTGGTCATCCTGGCCGACGCAATCAACGCCGGCCGGCCGGCGCCCGCCAGCCCAGGCACAATCAAGCCCACCGGCGTCAATGAGCCTCCTCGCAGCGACCAGCCGAACTCCGCGCCGTTGCAGATGCCGCCGTCCGCAGGCGGCACCGGAATCGGAGTGCAGGTTGTGAGCGCGCCCTCCGGTACTGCAACCAATGGCGCCAGTCCCGTGTTGAAGGCCGTTGGGCCCGCCAATACTGAGTTGCCCGCCGCTGAAAATGCCGCCGAGCCTCCCACCCAGGTCAACGACATCAAGTCCGCCGGAGCCACGGCCACGCCCATCAAAGCCGGCGGCAGGAAGGTGAAGAAGCCCAAGGCCGATCTGAGCGAGGACTCCTCCAGCAGGAAGAAAAAGAAGAAAGGCCTCGACAAGCTCAACCCGTTCTAGACCGGCAATCGATTCAGAAACAATAAGGCCGCTCTCAAACCGGGAGCGGCCTTTTGATTTCTGCTAGAATTCTCTCGTCGATCGTGAGGTGATTCGATGAAACGGTACGCCTTCTTCTTTCTGGCTTTATTCGCAATCGGCTTCAGCCTTCTCGCGGCGCAGGATCCCTCGCGCGGACCCGATAACGGCGCATCAACCCGAGTCTCCGGCATTTCCATGCTGCCTATCCCGGGAAAGCCCCTTATCGGCGTAGACAATATCGAGTGGACGCACACGCTTGAAGACGGCACCACAATCACCACCCACACAGCGGCAAATCTGGCTCGCGATAGTCAGGGACGCATGTACCGCGAGAATCATCACTTCGCGCCGCTCGGCCAAAAATCTCCTCTCTTTCAGATCAAAATCTATGATCCGGTAACGCGCAGCCTGATCGCCTGTTCCACCACGGCGATGCAGTGCGCCATTCAGGATTACAAACCGCAAACATTTTTTGAGACCACGCCCGCCGGCCCCTTTGACGACAGCAACCGTTTTCTGGCGCGAGAAAGTCTCGGCTCGCAGGTGATCGAAGGCATCTATACCAATGGAACCCTGGAAACCACCACCGTGAATCCCCGTGTTCTCGGCAACGACAGGCCCCTGGTTTCAACCCGCGAGTTCTGGTACTCCGACGAGCTGCAAACCAATCTCTCCGTCACCCGCATCGATCCGCGAGAGGGCAAGCAGGCCATCTGGATCAGCAACATCTCCCGCTCAGAGCCTGATTTTCACCTCTTTGAGATTCCCATCGGCTATACCATCGTCCGTGATTATCGAGCCTCCGCGCAGCGCAGAAGGTAATCAGAACTTAAGAATCTTGCAGATGAAGAGCACAAATGCGCCGGAGATGAAGAGTACAAACGCGCCGGAGGCGCAGAGTTAGTTAGCCCCGCGCTTCAGCGTGGGGAAAATGGATTCCACAATTTCGTTACGGAGTCCCGTAGGGACGGTGCAAGGACTGACCCTAACGCATATCTGTTAAAGTGAGAAGTGGTCCCCTCGCTCAAAACCCTTTCTGTACAAGGGCAACGCGCACATCCTTGGGGGCTCGATCTGAACCCTCATGCCTCACGACCTGCCCAAAGCCTACGACCCCACCGCCATTGAAGATCACTGGGCCGAATACTGGGTCCGCGAAAAACTCTTCGCCCAGCCCACGCCCAAACCAGCTTCTGCGAGCGAAGCGAGCGCCCGCCCGCCCGGCAAGGGCTTTACGATTCTGCTGCCGCCGCCCAACGTAACCGGCCGCCTGCACATGGGCCACATGCTCAACCAGACGGAGATGGATATCCTGACCCGCTGGCATCGCATGAGCGGAGCTAAATCTGGGAGGGGCGCCCTCTGGCTCCCTGGAACCGATCACGCCGGCATCGCCACGCAGATGATGGTCGAGCGCCAGCTAACTGAAGAGGGCACCAGCCGCCAGAAGTTGGGCCGCGAAGCCTTCGTCGAGCGCGTATGGGAGTGGCGTCGCCACTACGGCGGCGCAATCCTCGACCAGATGAAGCGCCTCGGCGCCTCCGTCGATTGGAGTCGCGAATACTTCACCATGGACGAGCGCCTCTCCGTTGCCGTGCGCGAAGCCTTCGTCCGCCTCTACGAGCAGGGCCTCATCTACCGCGGCGCGTATATCGTTAACTGGTGCCCCCGCTGCCAAACCGCCATCAGCGACCTTGAAGTCGTTCACGACGAGCACAAGGGCCACCTGTGGGAGATTCGGTACCCGGTCCTCGACCCTGCGGGCGGCAGCCCTTCGGATGAATTCCTCACGGTAGCAACAACCCGCCCCGAAACCATGCTAGGCGACGTAGCCGTAGCCATTCACCCAGAGGACGAGCGCTACCTCCATCTCCACGGCAAAAAGCTCCGCCTGCCTTTGGTTGGCCGCGAGATCCCCATCGTCCTCGACGAGTGGGTCAGCCGCGAATTCGGCACCGGCGCGGTGAAAGTAACTCCGGCCCACGATCCCAACGACTTTGCACTTGGGGCACGCCACAATCTCCCATCCATCAACGTGATGGACGATACCGGCCACATCAACGCCGAAGGCGGCGCCTACGCCGGCCTCGACCGTTATGCTGCACGTAAAAAAATCGTCGTCGATCTCGAAGCCCAGAGCCTGTTAGCAGGAATCAAAGACCACATCAGCAACGTAGGCCACTGCGACCGTTGCAAGACGGTCGTTGAGCCGCGCCTCTCCACGCAATGGTTCATCAAGATTCAGCCCCTCGCCGATAAAGCCATAGCCGCCGTCAAGCCGGGACCGGACGGCAAGAAAGCGATCAACTTCACCCCCGAGCAATACGAGAAGACCTATCTCAACTGGATGGAGAACATCCACGACTGGTGCATTAGCCGCCAGCTCTGGTGGGGTCATCGCATCCCCGCCTGGCACTGCGCAAGCTGCCACAAGATCACCGTCGCCCGCCCCAACGCGAGTCCTGACCCCGTCGCCTGCGCCCACTGCCACTCGGATAAGATCACCCAGGAGACCGATGTCCTCGATACCTGGTTCTCCTCCGGCCTGTTACCCGTCTCCGTCTTCGGCTGGCCAAATTTCAGCGGCGTTCCACAAAACATCGACGGACAAAATCTTCCACAGAGCTCTCGTGCGGGTGCCCCAGGTCCCTCGCACTTGGGGACCTGGGAAGCAGGCCAGGATCGTTCAGATTTCAACGCATTCTACCCAACATCGCTCCTCGTCACAGGCTTCGACATTCTTTTCTTCTGGGTAGCCCGCATGATCATGCTGGGCTGCTGGTTTGCCGCCGACGTCCCCATGCCCGACGGCAGTCAACGCTCTCTTGCGGATTCGGTTCCGTTCCGCGAGGTCTATATTCACGCCCTGGTTCGCGACGCCAACCGCGAAAAAATGTCCAAGACCAAGGGCAACGTCATCGACCCCATAGAAATCGTGAAGCAATACGGCACCGACGCAGTCCGCTTTACCCTGGCCAGCATGGCCTCGCCCGGCACGGATATCGCCTTCAACGTAGCTCGCACCGAAGGCTACCGCGCCTTTGCCAACAAAATCTGGAACGCAGCGCGCTTCCTCTTCATGAACGTAGACCGCGCCGCCGAGCTTGGCATCACCGTCGATCCCTCCGCACTCGGCTCCATGCCTGCCGCCGCCGCAGACGCGCCTCTCGAAGCCCGCTGGATCGTCGCCGAGTTACACGCCACTGCGGCAAAAGTAAATCAGTCGCTGGAAGATTACCGCTACGACGACGCGGCAAATACCATCTATCAATTCTTCTGGGGCAGCTTCTGCGATTGGTACCTCGAAATCGTCAAGCTCCGCCTGGACTTCTCAGAAACCGCCGACAAAGCGCAAACAAAAGCCGCGCTCACCACACTGGTCCAGGTTTTTGAAGCGGCGCTGCGGCTGCTTTCGCCCTTCATGCCGTTTTTGACCGAGGAGCTTTGGCACGCCGTCTACGAAGGTCATCCACTGCCAGAGAAGTCAATTGCATTGACACAATACCCGCAAATGAACGAAGCAGTAGTCAGAGCACTCATCCCAACCGGGATGGTGATAATCCAAAATCTAGTTATAGATATTCGTGCTTTGCGAAAGGAACGCAATGTACCCGAGAAAGAGCGCGTACCTGTTGTATTGTTTCTTTCTGCGAACTCTAATTTTGTTTTTCAGCAGAACATCGACATAATTCGGCATCTCGCTAGAGTGACCGATGTGATTTCAAAACCGCTCGAATTCATGTCCGCCAGACCTGGAAGAAGGCAAGGACTAGGGTGGGATGTGGATTTGGATTATGAATCCGCTATGGATGTCCCCGCCGAACGCGACCGTTTGACAAAAGAGATCGCGAAGTACGAAAAAGGTTTAGCAGCAGCCGAGCGCCAGTTAGGCAACGCAGGCTTTCTGGCCAAAGCCCCTGCAAACGTAGTAGAAGGTTTAAAGAAGCAGGAATCCGAAACCCGTCTCCTGCTCGAAAAAGCAAAAGCAGCACTCGAAGCGCTGCCGAAGGACTGATTATTGATTCACTTGTTCACTTTTTCACTGTTCACTGCTCACTAACCACTAATCACTAATTACTGCCCTATGGACTGGAAAAGCAGCCGCATCGACGCATTGCTGGAGCAGGCCCTGACGGAAGACCAGGCCGCCCGCGACTCCACCACCAACCTGACCATCGACCCGGAACTGCGCGCCACGGCCTCCATCGTGGCCCGGCAGGAGCTGGTCGTCGCCGGTCTCGGCGCGGTCCCGCGCTTCCTTGAAATCTTTGCTCGTCTTGACCCGCGCCCTCCGGCGCAAACCCGCTTTGAAGTCGTCAGCCATCCCGAAGTATTCGACGGAGTAAAAGTTCGCGAGGGCCAGGTGCTTGCGGTTATCCGCCACAATGCGCGGGTGCTGTTGAGCTGCGAGCGCGTGATCCTCAACCTGCTGCAGCACCTCAGCGGCATCGCCACGCTGACGCGAAAATTCGTTGACGCCGTCAATTCCGCACATGGGGGCACTCACGCCCGCGTGCTCGATACACGCAAGACCGTGCCCGGCCTGCGCACCCTGGAGAAATACGCCGTGCAGTGCGGAGGAGGAACCAATCACCGCATCGACCTCGCCTCCGGCATCCTCGTCAAGAACAATCACATTTCGCTGGGCGGCGGCATTCAAAAAGTCCTCACTCAGGCTCTCGAAAAGCGCCACAAAGGCCAGCGTGTGCAGGTAGAAGTGCGCAACCAGCAGGAGCTTGAAGAAGCGCTCCAGTACGGCGCCGAGGCCATCCTGCTCGACAATATGACGCCCAAAGAAGTGAAGCGCTCCGTCGAGCGAATCAAAGAAGTTGCCCCCGGCCAGCAGACTTCAGGCCCCGGTCACGAGAACGATCCGCGCTGGATTCCCACGGAAGCTTCCGGCGGCATCGTGCTTGAAAACATCCGCTCCTATGCCGAGACCGGCGTGGACTTCATCAGCGTAGGCGCTCTGACCCACTCGGCCAAAGCAGCCGACATTTCCATGCGCATTGAAGCGGAGTAATCCGGCGATGTTCGATCTTGCCGCTCTTGAAGCCTCTCTCGCAAACACCATCTTCGCAGGCCAACTGCATTTCTCCGCGGTAACCGATTCCACCAACACAGACGCCTTGGATGCCGCGCGCGCGGGTGCTCCTCACGGGTCAGTCTACTTTGCCGATGAGCAGTTAGCCGGACGCGGACGCGGCGATCATACCTGGCACTCCGCCGCCGGCGAGGGACTTTACGTGAGTGTGCTTTTGCGCCCGCGTATTCCCGCTGCGCGTCTGCCGCTGTTGCCGCTGGCCGCCGGACTCGCCGCCGCCGATGCCGTTCGCACCGTCTCCGGCCTCAACGTCGATCTCCGTTGGCCCAACGATCTGCTGATCGGCCCGCGCAAGGCCGGCGGCATCCTGGTCGAGGCCAACACCAAATCCGGCACACTCGCATTTGCCGTCGTCGGCATCGGCATCAACGCCCACCAGCCCAGCTTTACCCCGGATTTATCCACGCCCGCAACTTCACTGGATTTGGAATGCGGCCGCAGCATCGCGCGCCAGTCTCTGCTCGTCGCCCTGCTAGAATCGCTGCAGCGCGAGGCTCTCGGACTGCTCGATGCGTCGTCAGCCCAAACGATTCCCCGGCGTGTTGAACAGTCCTCGACCTGGGTACGCGGACGGAGGGTTGAGGTTCACGGCCCGCAAGCCTGTGCCGGAGTTACCGCAGGCTTGGACGAGCACGGATTTCTGCTGGTGCGCACCACCGACGGACTGGTGACGGTGCAAACCGGCGGCATTCGCGCCGCGGAGAAAGGCTAGCTGTTAGCTTTTAGCCATTAGCTTTTAGCTGTTGGCAGACGAAACAACATCTCGTCGCCCGCACAGTTAGGCTAAGAGCTAAAAGCTGAAAGCTAATAGCTCGGAACTAAGACCATGCTGCTAGCAATCGATGTGGGAAACACGAATACTGTGCTCGGCCTCTACCGGCTAGAAGGCGAGAAGCCCGAACTGGCCGCGCATTGGCGCGTCACCACCCACCGCAGCCAGACTGCGGATGAGTACGGTGTGCTCTTCGTCAATCTCTTCGAGATGAACGGCCTTGCTCCCAGCCAGGTGCACCATATCATCATCTCCTCGGTGGTGCCGCCGGTTGAGTCCACCCTGCGGCAGGTTTGCGAAAACTATTTCCACGTCGAGCCGCTCTTTGTAGAGCCCGGCATCAAGACCGGAATGCCTGTGCTGGTGGACAATCCCTCGGAGTTAGGCGCCGACCGCCTGGTCAACGCCATTGCCGCCTTCGAGCGCTACGGCGGCCCGTGCATTGTGGTGGACTTCGGCACCGCGACGACCTTTGACGTCATCTCCGCCAAAGGCGAGTACCTGGGCGGAGCCATCGCGCCGGGTCTTGGCATCAGCGCCGATGCGCTCTTCTCGCACGCCGCCCGTCTCAGCCGCGTAGATATCAAGCGCCCGGCCAAGGTCATCGGCACCAACACGGTCACGCATCTGCAAACCGGTCTTTACTACGGCTACATCGGCCTGGTCGACGGCATCCTGGAGCGCATCATTGCGGAGCTTGGGGCCGAACTTGGCGCGCAGCCACGCGTCATCGCCACCGGCGGCCTGGCGCGCCAAATCTCTGAGGACTCGCGCTACATCGCCGAAATCGACGACATGCTCACCCTCGATGGCCTACTCATCCTCTTCGAACGCAACCGCATCGCCCGCCCGCGCAGCAAAGCGCACTGAGGCGCTCCGTGCAGAATTACTTCAACTACTTCACCGAGATCGAAGACCGCTTCCAGCAGCGGCGCGGATCGATCCTGTTGCTCTCCACTCTCGACTGGGCGCTGATCGAAACCTGGCGCGATGCAGGCATTCCTCTCGAAGCGGTGCTGCGCGGCATCGATGCGGCATTCGACAAATACGAAGCCCGGCAAAAGCGCGCCCGGATGCGCCGCATCAACGGCTTGGCCTGGTGCGCGCAGGCGGTGATGCAAGCCGCCGAAGAGTTGCGCGAAGCCGCCGCTGGCACAGCCAATCCGTCAACTGAACCCCGCGAGTCTGGCTTTGAGCAGCAACGCGTCGCCGCCCATCTTGAAGCCGCAGCCGCTGCATTGGATGCTGCGACCGTCGCCCCCGAAGCCTGTGCCGCAACCGCAATCCGTCTGCGCGAACTGGCCGCCGAACTCCACGCCGCCGCACCTGAAAACTCAGCGACTCAGAATTTGGAAGCCCTGGAGCGCACCCTCATCACCCTCGAAGACAAGCTATTTGGAACTATCAAAATTGCGGCTCCAGAAGATTTGTTGGTCAAGCTCGATGAGCATGCCGATCGCGAACTCGCGCCTTACCGCAGCCGCATGGGCGCCGTGCAGCTGCGCCAGGTAAAACATCAATTCGTGCAGAAGCAATTGCTGGTTCACTACAATCTTCCGCGCCTTAGCCTCTTCTATATGAGTCAACAATGAAGCCGACAAAAAAACAATCCGGGAAGAAAAGCGGATTTGAGAGCAAGCGTTCGGAAAAGCGCACCTCCGGGGCTAAAGTCCCTGCTGATTTCACGGGCGTTATGCAGGGGTTAAAACCCCTACCTCCCTCCGATTCTCAAATCGTCGAAATCGAAAAACCAATTTATGGCGGCGCATTCCTCGCTCGCGCCGAGGGCAAAGCCGTCTTTGTGCCGCTCACTTTACCCGGCGAGCAGGCCCGCGTGCGCATCACGCAAAACAAGCGCGGCTACGATACCGCCGATCCGGATGAGATCATCCGCGCCGCGCCGGAGCGCGTCGTGCCCGCCTGTCCCTACTTCGGCGCCTGCGGCGGCTGTCACTATCAGCACGCCAACTACGAATCGCAGCTTGCCTTCAAACAAACCATTCTGCGCGAAACCCTGGAGCGCGGCGGCGTTCAAGCGCCTGAAGAAATTTCCGTTTTGTCCGCCGAGCCCTGGCATTATCGCAATCGCATTCGCGTGGCTTTTGACGCGGAAGGAAACCCAGGCTATCACGCCCGCCGTTCCAACAATGTGGTTCCCATCAGCGAGTGCCCCATTGCCGCGCCATTGCTGATTGAATCCGCATTAACGTTCGCTGAAATTGCCAGACAGGTTGCTCCCTTCCTGCGTCCCACTGAGATTGCCCTCTTCTGCAACGCCGACGAAACAGCATTGCTGATCAGCATCTTCACCGAAAGCGCCAAAAAGATTCACTTCGAAGAACTCGCACAGGCTCTTCACGAGCGAATCCCCAAACTCGGTGGCGCGGAACTGGCAATCGAAGGCCGAGCCGGCCAGCCGCCGCGCACCGTAGCGCAATGGGGCGCAACTTCTCTCACCTATCGCGCCGCCGGATGCGATTATCGCGTAGACCAGGGCGCATTTTTCCAAGTGAACCGCTGGCTGGTGGATGTTCTCGCCGAGCGGGTGACAGCCAGCCATAGCGGCGCGCTTGCCTGGGACCTCTTCGCCGGCGTAGGCCTCTTTGCCCGCCAACTCACGCAGAGCTTTGCCCGCGTAGTCGCCGTTGAGTACTCACCCTCCGCAACCCAGGCGCTCGCCGCCAACCTCAAGGGCACGTCCAGCACCCCAGTCCGCGCCTCGACTCTCGACTTTCTCCGCCGCAACCGAAAGCCAGAGCAACCCGATGCAGCGCGCCCCGATCTAATCGTCCTCGACCCTCCACGCACTGGCCTCGGCGAGGAGACCTGCGCACTGCTCGCGGAGATCGCCGCGCCCGCCGTAGTCTGCGTCTCCTGCGACCCCGCGACCCTCGCTCGCGACCTGCGTGCGCTCATCGCCTCTGGATACGCCATTCACTCCATCACTCTCGCCGACCTCTTTCCCCAGACCTTCCACCTTGAGGCAGTGGTCCAGTTGCGCCGCTCCTGATAGGCTTGTCCCCCATAGAACCTTTTCAACTTTCAGGCGCGATGCAAGCCGAACCAGCCACCAACGGGCAAACTACCGACAGCCCCGCCTCCGCCGGCCTGAGCGCCGTTCCGCTCTTCCATGCCGCGTGGCTCTTTGCAGCCGGCATCGCAGCCACTCATTGGTTGTGGCTGCGGCCTAGCTTCGTGCTGGTGGCGCTGGCGCTGGTTGCCGTTCTGTGCGGCGTGGCGGCATTCCGCGCAATACGCATCGCATGGCTGCCGCTTGCCGTGCTGTGGTTCTTACTAGGCGCATGGTGCGGCTGGATGGAGCCTTATCCGGCTCCCGCACCCGGTTTGTCAGCGCTCTCTGACGGATTGTTGCGCACCGTCGAAGGCACTGTCGTCGATGCCGGTCCAGTCCGTGGAGAAATCGAACAAAGCCTGAACGACCACGATTCCGCCGAGCCTTCAATCTCCACGCCCGTGCCGCAACCCGCGCAACGAATCGACCTCCGCGTCTCTTCGCTTGAAGTAGTCAACGATGCCGTCGATGCACAGGCTCCCATCGCGGGCGGCGTCCGCCTCACCGTTCGTTGGCCGGCTGCCCAGCCCAGCCCGCAACCCTTTCATTGCGGCGAGCGCGTCCGCGCCGTGGTGCGCCTCTTGCCTCCCGAGGTCTATCACGATCCCGGCGTCTGGAGCCGCGAAGAATTTCTCCTCGATTCCGGCATCACCTCCTCGGCCACTGTAAGCATCGAGCGCGTTGATCGCCTCGGCCCCTCTCCCGGTGCATTTCTCGCCTGCCGAGTCAGCGGATGGCAGCACGCCTCCAGCTCCCGTTTGCTTGCCCTGCCCGCCGCCATGCGCCGTCTGCCCGCCCCTTTGCGTCTCAGCCAGGACGACGCCATCATGCTGGCCGCCATGGTCACCGGCGACCGCACCTACCTCACTCACTCTCTGCGCGTAGGCTTTGAGCGCACCGGCTCCTTTCACATGCTGGTGGTCTCCGGTTTTCATCTCGCCATCGTTGCCGGATGCATCTTCTGGTTCGCGCGCCGCCTGTGCCTCCCTCGCATCCCCGCCACATTCCTCACTATCCTCGCCTCCTTCGCCTACGCGCTCTTCACCGGCTTCGCCACGCCGGTGCAGCGCTCGCTGTGGATGGTCGCGCTCTACCTGCTCGGCCGTCTACTCTACCGCGAGCGCAGCCCGCTGAATACCATCGGCTTTGCCGCACTCTGCCTGATGGCCGTCAGCCCCCGCAGTCTCTTCGACGCCAGCCTGCAAATGACGTTGCTCGCGGTAGTCGCTATCGCCGGCGTCGCCGCGCCATTGCTTCAGGGCACGGTCCACCCTTATCTAAAAGCCACTCGCGACCTCCGCCTCACCGCCATCGACGCCAAATTGCCCCCGCTCCAGGCGCAGTTTCGCGTCACGATGCGGATGGTCGCCGTGGACTTGCAGACAGCGATGAGCGGCCGTATCGCCTGGCGAATCTTTCCCTGGGCCGTGCGCTTCCTGCTCCGCATCAGCGAGCTGATGGTCGTTTCTTGCGTGGTGGAGTTGGCCATGACCCTGCCCATGGCCGTTTACTTCAATCGCATCACCATCTTTGCCCTGCCGGTGAATATCTTCATTCTGCCGCTGCTTGTGGTGCTGATGCCGGCCGCACTCATCACGCTCCTGGTCGCACTGGTCTGGCCCGCCGCAGCTTGGCTACCGGCAATGCTAATCGCCCTGCCGCTTCACTTCGGTACCTGGCTGGTGCGTCTTTTCGGTTCGCTGGCCTTCGGCGACTTCCGCATCCCCGCACCGCTCCTCTGGCAATCGGCGGCCTTCTGCGCGCTGCTTGGTGCGGCCATCGCACTGGCCCACCAGGCCGTTTCGTCCCCAAATACTTCTGCCCGCTGGCAGCGCCGCTGCGCTTGGGCAGCTTTGTTTCTTGCCGCTCTCTGCGCCGTTGTCCCGCGCCCCATCCAGCATCCCCGCGATGCTCTGCTCATGGAAGCCATCGACGTAGGCCAGGGAGACTCGCTGCTGCTCATCACCCCCGACGGTAAAACCCTGCTCGTCGACGGCGGCGGCTTTGGCGGCGGCCCGCATCAGGCTCCCCAGGATTTCGATATTGGCGAAGAGGTCGTCTCCCAGGCTCTCTGGTCGCGCGGCATCCGACGTCTTGACGCGGTAGCCCTCACCCACGCCCACTCCGATCACATGGGCGGCCTGCCCGCCGTCCTGCGCAACTTCCATCCCGCCGAGTTATGGGTGGGCAACAATCCCCTCTTCGGCGCCTACAACGCGCTGCTGAACGAAGCCGCAGATCTCCACGTCCACATTCGCAGCCTTCGCGCCGGCGACGCGCTCACCTTTGGCAAAACTCAGATCAGCGTCCTCGCTCCTTTCAGCAACTACCAACCCGGCCCCGAACCAACCAACAATGATTCGCTCGTTCTTCACATGAGCTACGGCGCAACCTCAGTCATGCTGGAGGGCGATGCCGAAGCCCCCATCGAGCAAGCCATGCTCTCCGAGACCGGTCTCCAAAGCACTCTGCTCAAAGTAGGCCATCACGGCAGCATCACTTCCACGCGCCCCGAGTTCCTGGCTCGCGTAGCGCCGCAATGGGCGGTCATCTCCTGCGGCCTGCATAATCGCTACGGCCATCCACGCGAGGAGGTGCTAGAAGCGCTCGAAGCCGCAAAAGTCCGCACTTACAGCACCGATATCAACGGCGCCGCATGCTTCCGCCTTGACGGCAAAACCGTCACGCCGGAGCCCGGCTGCGCAATGCAGCGAGCCCCGTGAAGAAAATTCATTGACGAATGAATTACTGGCTCAGGGAGTCAGAAGCCCGAAGACAGCCACGCCGGTCGGCGTTCCCACATATACCTTGCCGTTCACAATCATCGGCGTGATGTACTTGTTCCCATCTCCAAAGCTGTCCCGCCCGCCGGCAGCCTGGGTGCTGTTGTAAAGCCCAAGCGCCAGATTCGTCGCGTTGTAGGCGTGCAGCACCGCGGCGGCGGAGGTTGCCGATTGCAGCGCCCATACAATTCCGTTCGAGGTTCCGTTGGCGGAGACGCTCGGCGTTGCGCCGGGGTAAGCAAAAGAAACAGCCGACTGGCTCGACGAAGTGGTTGCAAGTCTCGCGTTGGTCATCGGGAAAGCCTTCAGCGTCTGTCCGTCCGCTCCATAGTAAAGAACGCCGTTGAAGAATGCGGGCGTAGAAAAGACTTCACCTCCCAGCGCCCCGCTGACATATTGGTAGATGTTGCTGTCGATGGGCGTGCCGGCCTGGAACTTGCCCATATTACTCGTGTCTGCGATATAAATATTGCCGTCCTTGCCCGCGCCCACCATCAGGTGACGCACCATTCCGTTCACATCCGTCTGAGGGGGCAGCAGAATCTCGCCGCCCGATCCCAGGTCTTCGTCTTCATCCGATTCCGTAACCGTGTTGTATGTGTCGAAATAATCGGCCACGGCCAGCGCAGGGCTTGTCGAAAGCTTGACCATCGCATTGCCAAAGTCTTTATTGATGGGAAAGCTATTTGCGTTTAAGGTGGAGTCAAAGGTCCCGTTCGCGTCAAGGAAGTAAAGATATCCATTGCCGTCCGCGGCAATCCCGTCGCCGGCCATCCAGACTGAGCCTTCGCTTCCATTCGGAGTTACATCGATCACCTGCGTCTGTAGCAGCGAGGACTCGCTGTAGCCCATGATCCAGCCTGTATACGGCCTCTTGTCGCAGTGCGAAGAGAATCCAAGGTAAATCGTGCCATTGGTCAGCAACAGCGCCGCGCGCTCCTTATAATTAGCCGGCAGGAAAGAGAGAACGCCGCTCGTGGAACTGTCGCCCGTTCCCGGATAGGTTGCGGTAATCTCCGTCGGGCTGCTGCCCAACTCCGTGCCGGTGGTAATGTCGAGCGCGTGCAGCCGCTGGTGATAATCTCCGCTTGAATCCTTGGTCATTCCCACCACGAAGATGGTTCCGTTCGGTCCCTGCGTGCGATCGATCACCGGTGTCGAGGTGATTCCAATCTGCGGCGTAACCTGCGAGCAACCGCGGTTGTCGCTGGTAGTTTCGTTGGTGCCGATCACCGAAGTCTTCCAAATCTGTACGCCGGTGTCGGCATCGAATGCATAAACACTGTCACCTTCCGTGGCCACAAAAAGCACATTGCGCTGAATGCCACCGGCGGTCAGGTTGGCCAGGTAAAGCGGCTGCGCATCCACCAATCCATCCACCGTATCAAAGCCGATCTTGCCGAACTGCGTGGAGTTCACATTGGTCAGCGTAAGAATAGTCTCCTGCGCATTGAGTCCGTCGCGCGCCACATCGAAGTGGAATGTGGTCACATCCGGAGCAATCGTCGGCGAAGTCGCGCCCTGCACTGTAAGAGCCAGCGTAGCGGTTTCCACCGTCGCGCCAGAGGTCCCCGTGAAGGTAACCGTCTCTGAAGACGCCACAGCGGTAGATGCCGCCGTCAGCGTCGTGCTTTGCGCGGTTCCCGGAGTCAGCGTCAGTGTCGGCGGGTTTGCGGTCACACCGGTTGGCAGCCCGCTGATCGTCACCGTCACCGTTCCTGTAAAGCCATTCACAGGCACGGCGTTCACGCTCACCGGAGAACCGGTCGCGCCAATCGTCAGTGTCAGCGAGGCAGGCAAAACGGTCAGCGAAAAACCAGGTGGAGGCACGGTCACTTCTACCGTCACCGTGGCCGTATGCACCAGAGCGCCTGAAGTTCCAGTGAAAGTCACCAACGTATTTCCGGCCGCAGTGCTCGATGAAGCCGTGAGTGTGATGCTCTGCGCCACTCCCGGAGTCAGCGTAAGAGTGGGCCGGTTCGCAGTCACTCCGGTTGGCAGCCCGCTGATGGTCACCGTCACCGTTCCCGCAAAGCCATTGGTCGCCACAGCCTCCAGGCTCACCGGAGAACCGGTAGCGCCGGCAGTCAGGGGCAGCGTTCCCGGCGTCGCAGTAAATGTAAAGTTCGGCGTTGGCGCTGCCGCGGTCACGGTGAGTGCAACGGTCGCCGTATGCGTCAAAGCTCCAGAAGTTCCAGTGAAAGTCACCGTCGCTTTGCCAACCGTCGCATTTGCGGCAGCCGTCAGCGTTACGCTCTGCGCCGTGCCCGGAGTCAGCGTAAGCGTTGGCGGATTCGCGGTCACTCCGTTTGGCAATCCGCTGATCGCCACCGTCACCGTACCCGTAAAGCCATTGGTAGCCACGGCCTCCACGCTCACCGGTTTTCCCGTGCTTCCGGCCTGAATCGACAAAGGCGTGGACGTGGCCGTCAGCGAGAAGTTCGGCTCTGGTGTGGTGGTCAGCACGACGGTGGCCGTGTGCGTCAGAGCCCCTGAAGTCCCGGTGAAAGTCACCGTCGCATTGCCCACCGTGGCAGTCGCATCAGCCGTGAGCGTCACACTCTGCGCCGTGCCCGGAGTCAGCGTAAGCGTCGGCGGATTCGCGGTCACTCCGCTTGGAAGCCCGCTGATCGCGACTGAAACTGTCCCCGTAAAACCATTTGCGGGAACAGCCTCCACGCTGACCTGTTGCCCCGTGCCGCCGTCAGTGAGCGAGATTGTTCCCGACGTGGCCGTCAGTGAAAAGTTCTGCGCCGGAGCCGCTGCGGAAATATCTAAAGTCACAGTGGCCGTATGGCTCAGAGACCCATATGTTCCAGTCAGAGTCACCGTAGGATCGCCCACCGCTGCATTGGCGCCGGCCGTGATGGTCACACTCTGCGGCGTGCCGGGGGTGAGCGTAAACGTCGACGGATTCACGGTCACTCCCGTCGGAAGCCCGCTGATCGCGACCGTAATCGGTACCGTAAAGCCGTTGACGGGAACCAAGTTTACAGTGAACTGCTGCCCTGTCCCGCCTGCCACCAGCGTAACCGTCGTGGGATTGGCCGCCAGCGAAAAGCCCGCCGCGCTCACGACCTCTGATCCAGTGACGCTGATGCACGAGGTAAGAGGGATGCAGGCCAGCAGGAGAGCCGCAAGTGCGACGCGGCGAAGATGCGGCCATTGCGCAGACGTTCCCCATGCTCCCGATGCGGGCGGACAGTTCGATCGCCGATCATCCGATTTCCATTTCTGGATCAGGCGAACCCATGCAGGCGAAATCCTGGATTCAACAATTAGCTTGAGCTGCCGGCGGGGAGAGGAAAAGCGCATGGGGAGTAGCTCCTCTGAGGACAAAATAGAGTATTCAAGCGGGGAAGTCCACGATTTATTCAGGTATTGACTGCGCTTCATCCATTTACTTAACCTTTGCTACACTGTAGCCTCGGCACCGCTCGCAAGTTGCGTGCAACAGAGGCGCTCGATGGCTGGGATCGCCGCTAGTCCCGGCGAAAAGCCGAGAAGTCGAGGAGCGCTCCCATCCCCGGAGGTAACCATGTCCATTCGTCCCGTCAAGCGACTTATCAAGTCCAAGCCCACCCTCGAAGGCGCGGGCGTGCATCTGCGCCGCGCATTCGGTTTCGATAACACTTCCGAATTCGACCCGTTCCTTCTGCTCGACGATTTCCGCAACGACGTTCCCGCCGACTATCTTGCCGGCTTTCCCTGGCACCCTCATCGCGGCATCGAAACCGTCACTTATGTTCTTGCCGGAACCGTCGAGCACGGCGACAGCATGGGCAACCAGGGCGTCATCGGCGCGGGAGATGTGCAGTGGATGACAGCCGGCAGCGGCATTATTCACCAGGAGATGCCCAAGGGCGATCGCGTCGGCCAGATGCACGGCTTCCAGTTGTGGGCCAATCTTCCCTCATCGCAAAAGATGACCGCGCCTCGTTACCAGGAGGTCAAGTCGCAGGAGATTCCTGAAGTGAAAGACGACGACGGCACCCAGGTCCGCATCGTCTGCGGAAATTTCTGGGGAAAGTCCGGCCCAGTGGACGGAATCGCAACCAACCCCACTTATATCGACGTAACCGTCGCGCCGGGCCGCAGAAAAACGCTGCCGGTCGAAACCATGCGCCACGCCTTCGCCTACGTCTTCGCCGGCTCCGGCAAATTCTGCAATGCCTCCGCGCCTTTAGCGGTTCCCACGGAATCAGTACAATGGCTCGACACAACTCCTCCCACCGTAGCCGACAATCGCTCGCTCATCCTCTTCGACAGCGGCGACGAAGTCACGGTGCAGGCGGGCGACGACGGCATCCGTTTTCTCCTCGTCTCAGGTAAGCCGCTCGAAGAGCCGGTAGCCTGGTATGGCCCCATCGTGATGAACACTCAGGAGCAACTGCAGCAAGCCTTCAGCGAACTCAAGCAGGGAACGTTCCTGAAAGACAAATGATCTTTTCTAACTGCTCTCATGGAAGGTTTGTGTGAATACCCAGAGCCTTGGCGATGCCGCGCAGCCTTTGATCCTTGGTCCACAACAGCGTGCCCGGATTGAGAAATATCGAGGCAATCAAATGTGCATCGATCAGGCCGATACCCTGGCTATAGAACGAACGGTTCTCAATCATCTGCCGCACTTCGCTTAATTGCGCCATTCGCGTCAGCGGCAACTGGTCAAGAAATGCAAGCGTCCTGGCGCGATCCCGGAGAGATCCCAGCGCCAGCTCTGCAATGATGAACGGATGAACAACAATGTTCCTCTTGTCGAGCTGCTTGCGCATTTCCACGTTTTCCGTGCGGAAATGATCGATCCAAATTGATGTGTCAGCGAGAATCAATCGACACTCACCCGCCTGCGCGGAATATCTTTGAGTTCCGGCATTGTGCCTCCCAGCGCCGCTAACCTGCGGTAGCTTTCCCTCTCAATCAAAGACTTCAGTGCCTCCCGAACCAGAGCCGTTTTCTCAACTACTCCAGTGAACTCCTGTGCAGTTCTTACCAGATCGTCGTCCAGCGCCAGTGTAGTTCTCATAAAAAACCTCCATGCATCAATAATAGCATCAAATGATGTCGTATTTATATGTATTTCTCAAAACCTCATCCTAACTCCAACCTGTATCTGCCGCTCCCGATAAAAGTTCGTCCCATTGATGGTCAACGGCTGCCCGAAGGCCGTGGAGTTGGCTTTCTCGGTCGCGCCGTATTCATTGACCACCGGGCCGGTCATAAAGTTCAGCGTCGGCAGCGTGCCCGGCGTGCCGATCGTGCTCGGCGGCGTGCCGGACTCGATGGTATAGCCAGTCGTCTCAATCTCCGTCACATTCTGATGGTTGAAGAGGTTGAAGCTCTCGGCCAGCAACTCCAACTGGCGCATGCGTCCCAGGTCGAACTTCTTGCCCAGCCGCATATCGGCCTTCCAGGTGGGCGGATAGCGGTAGGTGTTGCGGCCCACGCCGTAAACGCGGTTGTCGCCGCCGGAACCGTTCATTCCCGGCCCCAGGCCCACAATGGCGTTGCCGGATGTGTCGAACTCCTCCGCCAGCGAGCCGCTGGTGCGCATGGTATAGGGCAGCCCGCTGTGGTACTGCCCAATTCCTGAGATCATCCAGCCGTTCGCAAGCCCTCCGGCCAGTTTCCGCAGCTTCCACGGCGCCTCATAGATCACCATGGCGGCGGCCGAGTGGCGCATATCCAGATTGCTGGTTCCATACTCCTGGCTAAAGTCGGCCGGGTCCAGCACATCGCTGCCACTCACCAGCGTGCTCTCGTTGGGATTCCAGTCCATGGCGTGGGAGTAAGTGTAGTGCGCGTGCAGGCTCAGCCCGCGCCGCCCGTAGCGAACCACCTTGAGCATCGCCGCTTCATAAGTCGAATTGGCGCGGCTCATGATCTGGGTAATCTGCTGGAAGTTCGGGTTGGCGCGTCCGCACTGCCCTGAAATATTCAACGGCGAGCCGCTGGGGCAATTCCCGAAGGGCCAGGAAGCATAGAAGGGAACCGTGACCGTCGGGCTTTTGATGGGACCCAGACCCGTGCCGTCCACCACGGTATAAGTAATGGTTTGCGGATTCACCGCGGGTTCGAAGTTGGTATCGATGGAGATGGGCAGCCGCCGGCCCAGGCTCACCATCGCGCTGACGGTCACCTCCACGTGGCCGGGCAAGGTATCCTCCACGGCAGCCACGCCCTGATGCACCTCGGGATTGTGGAAGCGGGGCGCAAACTCCACTACTCCCGGCGCGACCAGGCTGCCCGGCGCCCCGTTCAGCACGTAAGGAAACGGCGGCGCGCCGCTGGTTCCGGTAGCGGAGTTGTAGCCGTCCGTCGGCCGTATGAAAAAGTTCTGATCCCCGTTGGCGCTGCCGGTCTGTGTGAGCGCCGTTTCCACCGTGGCGTTCTCCGTGCGGCCGTAGTACATTCCATAGCCCAGCCGCAGCACCGGCCAGTGCGTTTCGCTGTTTCCCACCGCCAGGCTCAGCCGCGGACCCCAGTCGTTGCCCAGGTCAGGCAGCCTCTGAGCGGGCAATGTTCCGGACGGCGAGGTGGGCGCAACCGGCGGCGGCCACAGCGCGGCAACCGGCGGCGGCAACTGCTCCCGCTCCCAGCGCAATCCTGCGGAGAGTACGAAAATTTTGTTTGGCTGCCACTGCGTAGTGACGAATCCCGCCCAGTCGTTAGTGCTCAGTTGCCAGTTCGAAGGCCCGATCATCTGCGAGTAGGAGGAGTAGCAGGGCAGAGCTCCCAGCCCGCGCAGATTGCCGCCCGAGTCGCGCCACACCTTGCCCGTCTGGTCGCAGTTGTGCTGATTGAAGGGATTGAGCTCGCCGGAAGTTCCAAAGGCGGCAAAGGCCAGTGCGTCAGAGGCGAAGTTCTCCACGCTGGAGTAGGTATACGTGCCGGTCTGGTTGCGCAGCATGCTGGTCGCGTCAAAGTTGTGGCTCACCTCGAAACCGGTCTTCACCATCAGCTTGCCGCGAATCCAGTCCACCGATTCCTGTGCCTGATAAAGCCGCTCGTCGGGATAGCTGCGCTGCCCGAAGCGCGAGGGATTGCCGATGGTGAACCCGTAGCGATTGTCCACGTTGATCTGCGGCAACTGGCCCCACGTATTTCCCGCAAGCAGCGTCTGCTCGTAGGCCGACGGGGTCTCCGCGTGCGCGCTTATCACATTGCGCCCCAGCGAACCCTGCGTCACAGCCAACAGATTGGGAGTGAGAAATGCTTCCCAGCGCCCCAGCAGCCATTCTTCGCTGGCCTGGCTCGATCCGAAGCTGTGGTTTCCGTAAGTCTCCGAAACCCGCGTCAGCCCTCCGCCGGGCGAGTTCCAGTTGGCCCCGATCCCCTCCAGCGTGAAGTGGTGCCGTTCGGCAGCCTGCCAGTCGATGCGGCTGAAGCCCACCCACTGCGCAGCCGTGCGCGGAGCCGGACCGAGCAGCCCATCCAGCGTTTCCAGCATTCCGGAGTAAGCCGTCAGCCCCTCGGCCACGGGATTAGCGCTGCTCAACCCCAGTCGCGCGCTCAACACTTGCAACTGTTCGTTCGTGGGCTGTTCAAAGAATCCGGTTGTTTCAGTACAAGGGCCGATCGTGCATCCGTTCACAGTTTCCACGAAGTAGGGATGTTTCACCATGGCCACCCCCGGATCGTTACGGTGATAGCTGTCCAGCGCGGCGAACCAGAACAGTTTGTTACGCCGGATCTGGCTGCCCATGCCGATGCCCCACACCGTTTCATGGTCGGGCGGAGTGTACGACTGCGGCGTTCCGCTGGGGCCATTTCCAAAGACCGGAACGCTGGTCTCTGTAGCAGGCGCGGTTTCCGTAATCCACTGGGTAAATGGATTCCGCGCTCCCCAATTATTTTGTCGGTCGAAGAAAAATCCCTGCCCGTGCAGCCCGTTGGCGCCGCCCAGAGTTTCCACGTTCACACGCCCGCCGGCGGTGCGCAACCCCTCAGCCTCAGCGTTACCGGCCGCCGTTTCCACCTCGCGGATCGCAGCCTCGGCTATCTGGGCCCCGCGCCCGCCTGACCACGCCTGCCCCATGCCGTTCTGCTCTCTCCCGCCCTGCCCATTCGAGCCCTGCCCTGAAGAGCCCGGCCCATAACCACCCTGGCCGCCAAAGGCTAGCCGGATGCTCGCCCCATCGATGCTGGCTTCCGCCGGCAACTGCCCCGCGCCGCGCAAAGAGGCCTGCGACCTGCCCTCAGCCGTGGTCGCCGCCGCCGGCGTATCCAGCACAAAATCCTGCCAGCGCCGACCGCTGGCCGGGAGCGCCTGGAGTTCCGCCCCGCTCACTTTCGTAGTCACCACCGGCGAAACCGGGTCAACTTTCTTGCTGGCTGCCTGCATGGTCTTGGGATGGGCCGGACTCGACTGCGCAGCCACCTGCATCACCGCGGCAACCGCCTCGTTGATAGCCAAACTCCGGCCGGCGGCCAAGACCATGCCAATCTGATTCGGTTCAGGGACGCCAGAAACAAGAGCGGCGCTGGATGCCTTTGGCTTGACTGCGACAAGAGTCTGGCTCGCAGCCTGCTGGCTCACAGTACTGTTCACAATCACAATCGGGCTCGCAGCCTTGCTCACAACAGTACTGTTCAAATTCGGGCTCGCAGCCTTGTGCGCGGTCAGGCTCGCATTTGGGCTCGCGGCCTGGGAGGCAACGCAGGGAGCGCTTTGAAGGGCTGCGGAAGAACTCAATCCGGAGGGAGGCGGGGATTTTAATCCCCGCGCTAAGCCGGCAGAATCAGGAAGGGCTTTAGCCCCGGAGGGACTCGAAATCAAGGGTTTTTCCGCAGTTCCATGAGCCTTCTCTGCTTTTTGAGTGGCGACCGCCACAGGCATCGGCTGCATACGGGCCGGCAAGCTGCTCACGCTCACTGCAGGCCGCTGCAAAGCCTTGGCTGGCAACGGCACATTCGCTGCCGAGGTCACAACAGGCGAGGATTGATCGGCAGAATGAATTCCTGGAACCGCCGGAGCAATCTCGTGGAGAACAGCCTGAACAGGTTCTTGCGGCGCAGGCACAAACTCCATCGCCGTCTGCACGCGCGTTTCATGCCCGGCGGTAACGAAGATGTGCTCCAGCCGTCCCCGGCCCAGTTGCTCGCTCTCCGCCTCCACCGAATAGCTTCCGGACTCCAGCCCGGTAAAGCTGTAAATCCCATTCTTCTGGGTCATAGAGCGCGCTTCCGCGCCGGTGGTTTCATTGCGCAGAACCACCACGGCGCCATTCACCGGCATAGAGTTCAAATCAGTCAGCTTGCCTGCAATGGACCCGGAAGCTCCGCCCGCCGCCTCCTGCGCCGCAAGTGACTGCGCCGCTCCCGCGCTCACCATCAGCACGGCCACCACAAACGGCCAAATCCAACTTCGCCTTGCCACTGCCATCGAGAACCCTGCTCGCGGCAGACCCTGGAAAAACACTGCACACGCAATCGAATTCCCCCAGCCCGCTCTAACGGCGGGTCCGGGTGGGCACAATCGACGGCAAACCACTCTGCCTTCAAAAAAGCGCGGCTGCACACAGGGATTGCATCCCGGCAGACTGCGCGTCTGCGGTCGACAGAAGGATTGGCGGGCATACGCTCCCCAAGGGATAGTTTTCCCGCCGCCCCGATTACCCAAAATGAAGTTACGAGCGATTCTATGCCTGATTAGGTAAACTGAAAAGACGGCGTCTCAGATTTTGCCCCTTTAGCAGGCGCCGGGCTCCTGATCTCTGTCTCCCCATGTTCATCGACGAAGCCAAAATTCGCGTCAAAGCCGGCGACGGCGGCAACGGCTGCATGGCCTTCCGCCGCGAGAAGTTTGTCCCCCGCGGCGGACCTTCCGGCGGCGACGGTGGCCATGGCGGCGACGTCATCATGGAGTCCTCGCAGCGCCACAATACCCTCATCCACTTCCGCTATAACCCCGAGCACAAGGGGCAGCGCGGCCAGCACGGCATGGGCTCCAACTGCACCGGCCTCGACGGCGAGTCTACCGTCCTGCAAGTCCCTGTGGGCACAGCCCTTTACGACCAGGAAACCGGCGAGCTGATCCACGACTTCAGCGAGCCCGACGAGCGCCTCATCATCGCCAAAGGCGGCCGTGGCGGCCGTGGCAACCAGCACTTTGCCACTCCAGTCCACCAAGCCCCCCGCGAGCACGAACTAGGCCGTCCCGGAGAAGAGCGCTCCTATCGCCTCGAACTCAAGCTTCTGGCCGACGTCGGCTTGGTCGGCTATCCCAACGCCGGCAAATCCACCCTCATCTCCCGCATCTCCGCCGCCAAGCCCAAAATCGCCGATTACCCCTTCACCACCCTCGAACCCAACCTCGGCGTAGTCACCGTAGGCGAGGAGCCGAATCAAGAATCCTTCGTAGTCGCCGATATGCCCGGCCTCATTGAAGGCGCCCATCTCGGCTCCGGCCTCGGCACCCAGTTCCTCCGCCACATTGAGCGCACCCGCCTGCTGGTTCACCTGGTCGACGTCTCCGACGCATCCAGCCGCCCCGACCCCGTTGAAGACTTCAAAGTCATCAACGAGGAGTTGGCCAACTTCAGCAATCGCGATGGCGAGCACCCATTAGCCGGCAAACCCATGATCGTAGTAGCCACCAAGATCGACTCCGCCAACCCCGCGAAGCTCAAGAAGCTAGCCGCCCACGCAAAGCGCCGCAAGCTGGAGTTCCACTCGATCTCCGCCGTTACAGGCCAGGGCATCGACGAGCTGAAGTGGTCCCTAGCCCGCCATTTGCGGCCCAAGCCAAATATCATTGAGTACATACTCGGTGCCCCAAAGGAAGACAATTTAGAGGTTTAGTCCGAAAGCGATATAAGTTGCCATTTTCGCAGTCACCGGCCAGGGCAATGACGATCTGAATTGGTCCGTTACCCGCCATATGCGCCCGCTTGAGTTCTGCTTCCATTCGTCCCCGTCAGCGTGCTACATTCTTTGTCATGAAAAAGTTTCTTCTCGCCCTCTTATTTATATTGGTGCTTGCAATCCCCGTCACCGCCCTGGCGAAAAATCACCGCGTTCATAATCACAGCAAAAAATACCATCGCCATCCTTACACTCATCACCATGCTCACCACGCCTAGAATTGGCCTTAGCACCAGCGCACCACCACATCAACAGCCTGGCCGCACAAATTAAAGGAGGGTTCAATCCATGACTGAGCAAACCGACCTCCGCTATCCCATCGGCCATTTCACCCCGCCGGCCGCCAGCCTTCCAGGCATCCGCGCCGCGTTCATTGAAACCCTGCGCCAGCTCCCCGCCAACCTGTGCGCCGCAACCGCCGGTCTTAGCGATGCCCAACTCGATACGCCCTACCGCGAAGGCGGCTGGACCGTGCGCCAGGTCATCCATCACGTGGCTGACAGCCACGCCAACGCCTATATTCGCGTCAAGCTGGCACTCACTGAGGACTGGCCCACCGTCAAGCCCTACGACGAAGCCGCCTGGGCCAACCTTGCCGATAGCCGCAACCTGCCCATCGCGGGCTCCATGGCCATGATCGAGGCGCTCCACGGTCGCTGGGTCGTGCTGCTCCAATCTCTCTCAGAAGAAGACTTCCAGAAGGGTTATAACCATCCCGAGCATGGCAAGCAAAGCCTCTCCACAGTGTTGGCCATGTATGCCTGGCACGCCCGCCACCACACCGCCCACATCACCGCCCTGCGCGCGCGGCAGGGTTGGTAAGGCCTCCGCATGCCCGCCGGTGAAGTTGCGCCATCTCCCGGCCTGCTTTCAAAAAGCATTGAAGATTACCTCGCCGACCACCCCGCCGCCGCGCTGCTTGAAGATGGCCGCGTCCTCTTCGATATGCGCACCGCCCATTATTCAGTCAGTGAATCGCACGGTCGCTGCCTGCTCCAATTCTGGAGCGAAGAGCGCAACCTGCTCCGCACCGTAGTCGATATGCAGCAGCGCGCCCAGTGCCTGCGCCTGGCCACACGCCGCATGGGCGCCGCCAAGCCCCAGTCTTTGGAACTTGTGCCCACCAGCGACCGCCGCACCCCCACTGCCCGCGACGCCGCTCGCCGCAACTATCTGCGTCTGCTCGAACGTGTCCTCACCCGCAGCTTCATCGGCTCCAAGGTGGACGGACTGCGCTCGGCCATGGACCTCGAGCACAGCTTCGGCCCCGCCTACGTGCGCGGCCGTCTGCTGCGCGGAACCGCCGCCGCCGCAATCATCGGCGTAAGCGAAGCCGAGTCCGCCTCCATCGCCGACGGCATTCTCACCCTCGGCATTCTTTGGCTCCATCATTGCCGCCAACATGGAGACGGCCGCCGCCACTTTGGCGGACTAAAAGTCATCGTTCCCGTTGGAGCCTGGCGCACCACAGCCGAGCGCATGGCGTGGCTCAACCATGCCGCCGCCGACTTCCAGCTCTTTACCCTCGACGAGCGCAGCGAAGAGCTCACGCAAGTAGACTTTCGCGATACCGGCAATCTTCGCTCGCATCTGGTTCATGCTTTCTCAGCCGCGGCTGCCATCGAGCGCTGCCAGTCCGGCATCGACCACCTGCTCTCGCTCATTCCCCCCACCGCCAAAGAGCGCGTCGAAGTGCGTCCCACTTCCGCCACTGAAGCCGGCCTCTTTCTCCACGGCCTTGAATTCGCCCGCGTTCGCCACGCCGCCGCCGCCAACTCCTTCGCCCGCGAAAACGAAATCACCTTCGGAGCCGGAGCCAACGAGACCCCGCTCACCGATGAAAACGAAGCCCTCTGCCGCGACCTCTTTGCGCGTCTCTTCCTCAGCCGCCACGCCGACGGCTCGCACACCGATCCGCTCTTCCGCCTGCAACCCGAGCGCTGGCTTGAGTCTCGTCTCCGCGCCTCCATCGTCGAGCTTCTTCCCGGCCTGCGCGGCGATCTGCTCTATACGCAGGTCCCCGCTCTCTCCACCGGCGACCGCGGCATGCTCGACCTGCTCACCCTTGATCGCAACGGCCGCCTCGCCATCATCGAGCTAAAGGCCGACGAAGATCTCCACCTGCCCCTGCAAGCCCTCGACTACTGGATCCGCGTTCGCGCTCTCAACGACGATCGCCAGCCGGTCGGGGGCGGCACCCGTCCGCTCTCAGCCTTCGAGCGCCAGGGATACTTCGCCGGCGCTGAAGTTTCGCCGCTCCCGCCGCGTCTACTGCTGGCCGCTCCCGCCCTCCGCATTCACCCCGCCAACGAGCCCGTACTCCGCTATTTCTCCTCTCAAGTTGAGTGGGAGCTCATCGCCCTAACCGAGCACTGGCGCCGGGAGTTGAAGGTAGTCTTCCGCAAGCGCAGCACCGACCCGCGAAGCTAACTGCGGATGCCACCACAAAAGCGTGTGCCCCATAACAGTGGGTGCCCCACCCTCGCCGCGTTTTTGTTTTTGCGGCTAGGGTGGGACACCTATAACTAAAATCTTTTATGGTTCTTGATAAAGTGTGTTTCATTAAACGCGCTTTGTATCAGGGCACGACTTCAGTCGTGCCGAATAGGGCATAAAAAGAAGGGGTTTTAACCCCTGAGGGATCACCACCGGGAAACGGTAATTATTTATGAACGCGCTCAACGAGGACTTGCCGCCGCCCATCACTCCAAATGCCCATCCGTCCGCGCCGCATTCAGCCCCTCGTAGATAGCCTCATACCTCCCGCTTTCCGCGGCAAACCGCAGCGTCTTTACGTTCTCAACGCAAATCTCCGCGGGCGTAGGCTGGGTCTTCCAAATCGCCATCACCTCGGCAATAAACTTATCCAGCTTCATGGCCCGCGGGTCGTGCGCTCCGGTCATCAGCTCGGTAGCCACATACGGAGGAACGAGTTCAATCACCTCGGTTGTGGTGGTCTTCAGTTGATACCGCAGCGACTGCGTCCAGGAGTGAATCGCCGCCTTGGTTGCGCAATAAGCCGGCGTCAGCGCCAGGGGAAGAAATGCCAGCCCGGAAGAGACGTTGACAATGGCGGAGTGCGCCTGCTTTCTCAGCAGCGGCAGCAGCGCCGTAGTCAGCCGTAAGGGGCCCAGCAGGTTGGTAGCCACGGTAGCCTCCGCCACATCCAGATCCGGCTCCGCGACAAGCAGCTTTTCCGGCCGCATGATGCCGGCGTTATTGATGAGCACGTTCAATGCCGGGAAATCCTTCGCCACCCGAACAGCAAACTCGGCGGTCGCCGCCGCATCTTCAATATCCAACTGCAGCGACTTCATGCCTGGATTGGCTGCGGTGGTCTCGTCCAGCGCCTGCTTACGCCGCCCGGCGATAACGACCTGGTTGCCCAGCTTGTGGAACTCCTCCGCCAGCCCGCGTCCGATACCCGACCCGCCGACGGTGATAAGAATGGTATTGCCAGTATGGTTCATGGGGATTTGTACCTCTATGAGGAATAATAAAACAACTTCCGCACTTACTTCTTCAACGGCTTCCGCGCAAAGTAATACAGCGAAAACGCCAGCGCCGCAAAAGCTGCAACCGCGACATAGTTGTTATCCAGAAAAGTATACGGGATATTTAAGATATCCCGGTTATCTAGATAAGTAGCTTCGACCGCCTTGAGAGCGACGCCGATCAGACCTACTATGCCGCCTGCCGCAATCAGTCCCGAAGCAAAGAGAGAGCCGGGAGAGATTTCGCTTTCCGCCTCGGCTATGTCGCCGCCGGCTTTTTTAACAGCCTGATCCACAAGCCAGCGAACGACTCCTCCCACAAAAATTGGCAGCGTGGTTCCGATGGGCAGATACGCGCCGACGGCGAATGTTAGAGAACGAATTCCCAGCAGCTCCACCGCAATCACCAGCGAAACGCCGATGAGCACCAGTCCCCACGGAAGCTTGCGGCTGAGGATGCCGTTAATGACGGTGGCCATGAGCTTGGCCTGCGGCGCCGGCGCATTTGCGCTCCCGATTCCCTGAATCCAATGCACCTCAATGCGGCCCGTCGCAGGCGAGTAGAGATATTTCCCATCCTGCAACTCCGACGAACCGATGGCGTTGAGGATGGTGTAATCCGTCCTCGGGTGCAGAGTGCTCGATTTGTCAGCGGCCACAACGCGGATCTGCGCAGGAAGTTTCTGCGTGTCCGATTGAATAGCCACGCCGGGATGGCTGGCGTTGATGTTCCATGGTTGCGCCGCCGAGTGAAACTCCTGCAACCCGGTATTCATCAGGTTGAGAGTGAACCCGATAACAACAGTGGAAACCACCACCCCGATCATCAGCGCGATCTGTTGCAGCCGCGGCGTGGCTCCGATGATGTAACCGGTTTTCAAATCCTGCGAGGTGTCGCCGGCGTTGGATGCGGCAATGCAGACCACGCCGCCGATCGTAATGGCGAGCGCACCGAATGCAGGGCTGGTCCATCCGTTGACCAGGAAGATTGCCGAAGTGGCCATGAGCGTGGCGATGGTCATGCCGGAGACAGGGCTGGCCGAGGAACCCACCAGTCCGACAATGCGCGAACTTACCGTGACAAATAAAAATCCAAAGACAACCACCAGCAGCGAAGCGGCCAGGTTAGCCGCCCACCCCACAAATGCGCCGGGCACTGGACGGAATTCAAGAAAGAAGAACATGAATGCGACGATAAGAACCGAGCCGATAAGCACGACGCCCATGGAGAGATCGTCATCGGTCCGGATCGGCTTTGCCTTCACCGCTCCCGCGCCCAGTCGTATATTCCTGAAACCAGCGCCAAGCGCGCTGAAGATAGTAGGCAGCGTTTTCAGCAAGGTAATAAGCCCCGCCGCTGCCACGGCGCCCGCGCCCATAGGTTTGATGTAAGTGGCCCAAAGGTCGCTCGGTCCCATCTGTGCGATAGGTACCTGGCCGGGGTAGACGGGATTTCCCAGATCCTTGCCAAAAAAATAAATCAGCGGCATGATCACCAGCCACGAAAGCACGCCCCCCGCAAAAATCACCCCCGCCACGCGCGGCCCGATAATGTAACCCACTCCCAAATATTCCGAAGTAGCATCGGCATTGATGGACGCGCCCTTGAGTACGTGCTGGGAACCGAAGTCAGGCTGGTATTCCGGAGCATGGGGCCACGCCGCGAAGAGGTTTTCGTTTTGAAAAAGTGTGTAAACGCCGCCAAGCCCAAGTCCCAGAAATACTCTGCTGGCAAGTGATCCCCCGCGCTCTCCGGCGATCAGCACGTCGGCGCAAGCGGTGCCCTCAGGATAGGGCAGATTTTCGTGCTCCTGCACAATCAGCTGCCGGCGCAGTGGAATCATAAACAGCACGCCCAGCCATCCGCCGATCAGTGCCAAACAAAAGATCCGTGAGTACTGCAGGTCGAATCCCAGAAAAACCAGCGCCGGCAGTGTAAATATCACCCCCGAAGCGATCGACTGCCCCGCGTTTCCGGTCGTCTGCACAATATTGTTTTCAAGAATCGAAGCCCGCCCAAAGGCCCGCAAGATGCTAATCGACAGCACCGCGATGGGAATCGAAGCGGCCACCGTCAGCCCCGCCCTTAGGCCCACATACACCGTCACGGCGCCAAAAATTACGCCGAAAATCGAGCCCAGCAGCAGTGCGCGGAAAGTAAACTCCGGCCGGTGCTCGTCGGGCGAAACAAAAGGCTGAAAGCCGGGCACAGTCTACCTCCACGTAAGCGCAAGCAATCTTGCTTCAATTCTCTGAAGGGGAAGTGTAGCAGCGTAAGGCCCAAATGCGACAGAGCCAGCGGGGGACTTGGCGAACCCCGCCTCCTGCGCGTAAAGTAGCGGCATCCCTCGAATTGCCCTGCACGGAGCCTCAATGTCCAATCCCTCCCTAGTCCCAGAGCCTGCCAATCGCCTGCTCTCGCTTGACGTCCTCCGCGGCATCACCATCGCCTTCATGATCATGGTGAATAACAACGGCGGCGAGGGCTCGTGGAGATTCATGAATCACGCCGCGTGGAACGGCCTCACGCCCACTGACCTCGTCTTTCCTACCTTCATGTTTGTCATGGGCGCTTCCATCGTTCTTTCCGTCAACGCGCGTCTGGCCAGCGGAGCCACGCGCGCACAAATAGCCTGGCACACGCTGCGCCGCGCGGGCTTGCTGTTTTTCTTCGGCTTATTGGGCAACAGTTTTCCCTTCTTCCATCTAGAGCACCTGCGCGTCTACGGCGTCTTGCAGCGTCTTGGCCTCTGCTATCTGGTAGTCGGCCTGTTTTATCTTTATGACCGCCGCGTGTGGACCAAGGTTGCCGCGCTCGTCGCCGTGCTGGTGGGTTATTGGATTTTGGTCCGCTGGGTTCCGGTGCCGGGCTATGGCCTGCCGGGGCGCGATATTCCCTTTCTCGATCCCCACGTCAACATCGTCAACTGGCTTGACGAGCACATGTTTCCTTATCACCTTTACGAGGACTGGACGACCCACAATCTGCGCGATCCAGAGGGGCTGCTCAGCAGCATCCCCGCCGTGGGCACTGTGCTGCTCGGCCTGCTCACCGGCCTATGGCTGCGCGCGCAAAAGCCGGCCAAAACCAATATCAAAACCAAAACCCTGGGCCTGCTCGCGGGCGCCGTCGCCTGCCTGGCCACGGGCTATCTCTGGTCGCTCTCTTTTCCGCTCAACAAGAAAATGTGGACCAGCTCCTACGTTCTGGTAGCCGCCGGCTGGTCTCTGGCAGTCTTCACGCTCGTTTATTGGGTCGTGGAGCAGTGGGGCTGGGGCAAGCTGCGCGGCAAGGGATTCGTATGCCCGTGGCTGGTCCTCGGCTCCAACGCCATCGTGGCCTACATGTTCAGCGAGCTGCTGGCCAGCACATTGGGTAACATCAGCTTTTCAGCGCACGGCCATCCTACAGACGTCCCGGCTTACGTCTTCAGCCACGTCTTCGCAAACATCCCCGATCCCGGATGGGCCGCCTTTGCCTGGTCGGTTTTCTTTCTCGCGGTTTGCTTTCTCCCCATGGGTCTCCTCTACCGCAAAAAGATCTTTATCAAGCTGTGAGGCAACCTGCGCGAGCTGGGAGTTAGCAGAGACGACGCCAGGCAAACCGGCATTTTTCATTTTCTGCCATTGTTAGCCGATTTGTTATTCAGCTTGGCTTCGGCAATATCGAGATTTTTCCGTGCATTTGTATGGGCCGGATCAATCCGTATCGCATCACTGAACTCCTCAGCCGCTTTTTCATATTTCCCTAGCTGATAAAGGATTACGCCCAGGTCGTTATGAATATTGGCGTTCGCAGGATCGAATTGCAACGCCTGGGAATACTCCTCTACCGCTTCAGGGTATTGATGCATCGCAGCAAGGATCCTTCCAATTTTGAAATGGGGCGTTGCCTGATCGGGTTTCATGGCCAGAGAAAGCCGGTATTCCCTGAGCGCATCCTGCGTCATTCCTTTCCCGTCATAAACATTGCCTAAACCGTTATGAACACTGTAAAGATTCGGCATCGCTGCAAGCACTTGACGGTACTCCTGGGCCGCCTCATCGAGTTTTCCCTGGGCCTCGAGAGAATCGGCAAAATAAAGCCGTTCCGTTATATAACTCGGCTGCTCTGTGATCATGTAATATCTCTCGAAGAGAACCATGGGCAGATAAAAGAAAGTCAGCAGTTGACCCAGCACCACAGCCACTGTTGCCCACCGGTATCCTCGTTCTGACGGATATAAACAAGGCAGGCCCACGCTGGCGGCGATCGCCGCTGGTATCAGATACCGGCCCTGGAAGCACCACACGATTCGCGATCCAATCGGCGACCATAACAGATATAAGCTCAAAAATACGCCTGCAACTGTGAAAAATCCCGCCAGCAGAATCAATGCTGCCGAGGTCTTTCTGATTTTGTTTCGATACACCAACTCACCGGCAACCGCAATCAGCAACATCAATTCGATCAACATATAGTACGGACGAGGCATGACCGTATCCAGCCAACCAAGCACTCCAATAAAACTATTAGAGGTTGCGGGAGAGATCATGCTGCTCATTAAACCCGGAAAAATTCCCGGGTGATGGCACATATTCACGATTTGCATTCCTGGGTTTGCGTCATGGTTATCGACGCCGTTCGCCAGCATGCGTGTTGAGCCAAATGACGATGATGACGCCAGCCACCAGATAAGAGTCAGAATCAATAACAGGCTGGCCAAACTCACGCCCGGCATCCAGGCAGGTTTATTGCCCCAGCGGGGCAAAAGGCCCGGCACCAGAAGAACCAGCAGAAGCGGCGCATAGGGTGGCCGTCCCGATGTCACCATCAGAAGCGCCGCGGCCAGCACGATGGTCATCCGCGGCGAGAGCGGGACGCCTTCCGCGATTTGGCGCGAGACGATTGAAAATGCCAGGGCCGTGAACGATATTAACGCAGCATCCTGGCTGCACGACCCGAACAGAGCCATGGTCATCGGCATCAGCAACAGGGCAAACAGGATCAGTTTGCCGCGACGGCACCAGTACAGGGCAAAGGTCGAAATAAAAATCGCCAGGGCGCCGTTGAGCAGGCGTGAAAGCAGGAGAGTGTGCACTACGCTCATCCCCGTTATCCTGCCCACTACGATTCCCAGCGTCTGTGGAAGATAGCCGATCGGCGGGTACTCGGCGGTGTTGGCAAAGCCATGGTAGACCGTATCTCCTGTCCACATCACCTTGGCAGCCGCAGCATCATCCGCGCTCGTGACCTTGGCGTTGGAATTGAATTGCAAGTGAGTATATGGATATTCAGCTTCCTCAATTCCCCGATCGACATTTCCACCGCTGCCGCCATAGAACCCGCCGGAACTGATCTGGTAAGCCCGTTCAAAATGAGCGTCTTCGTCCGGGCTCTGGAATGGAGGCGTGCAAACGGCAAGAAATATCAGCAGCGGAGATCCAAGCAGCAGAAATATCCAGTGGAGCTTCGACGGCAGGCTTGCCAGAAATGAATTGATAGATATTGAGCAGGTGGTTTCAGCGCGTGGCGATGCATCCCCATCCACCGCATACGACTCGGCAACCGGACCATTTCCAGGCGTCGCGCTAACACTCCTACGCTCAAGCTTTTTCTTCGATTTACTCATGATTTTTCATCTCCGTATTCACGGCCCGGAACAACCGCGGCATTGACCGGTCTGAAAAGCCAGAGCAAAAGCAGCGAGAAAAGCATTCCGCCGACGGTGAATTTGAGCCAGACCGGCGCTTGCGACGGCGAGAAAAACCCCTCCAAACAGCCGGCGATGACCAGCAGCGGAATGATTCCTGCGACCAGCCGCGTCGCTTCAGCGCCGCCGCGCGCAACCGATTCTTTCCAGCGTAGCGCTCCCGGAAAGAGCATTGCGTGGCCAAGCCGAAATCCCGCCGCTCCGGCGATGAGGATCGACGGCAATTCCAGCGAACCGTGCGGCGCGACAAAGCTCCAAAGCGCCAGCGACATTCCGTACTGGTGGCACGCCGCGCCGAGCACGCCCAGCATCAGCCCGTTGACGGCAAGGTAGTAGAAAGTTCCCAGGCCAAATGTGATTCCAGTGGCGAAGGTGACAAAGCTGACCGTAAGATTGTTGGTCATGATCCAACTGGAAGCTCTGGGCTCCACGCCCACAATCGCCTTGGTCCACATCTCGTGCCGTTCCATGGTGGCGATCATCTCCGGCCCTACAAAGTGCCGCATGAACTCCGGCCGGGCGCTGGTGAGCACCGCGCCCAGCGCTCCCCAGGCCAGCGTAACCGCAACCGAAGCCATCACGTAGCCGATCTGTCGCTGGAAGATGGCCGGATATTCGTCCCTCAGGAAGCGCCATAGCGTGCCCAGATTGGTCTTCCGACCGGAATAAATGATATGGTGGGCGCGAGCCAGCAACTGATTCACATGCGCGGCGTAAGCGCGGGCGGTTTGGTCCTGGCGCAGCACCGAGAGGTCTGCGGCCACCTGCCGGTAAAGCAGGGCAATCTCCTGTAGTTCCTTGCGCGAGAGCCCGCCCAGGCCGCCTGCGCCGGATTGAGCCAGCAAGCCGGAGAGCCGGTCCCAGTAGGGACGCCGCTTTTGAATCCACTGGTTTGAGAGGATTTGCGCCATGGACCTGAGTTCTGACCAGCTTAGCATCGATACCCCGGAACTGGTGGCCATCGAGATGCCCCTGGCCGGCATCGGCAGCCGCTTTATCGCGCTGCTGGTCGATTATTTAATCTGCGGCGCCGGGCTTCTGTTTCTGCTGCTGGTCTTCGCGGTGATTCTTCCCGGCATACTGGCATTCTCAAAAATATCAGCGCAATGGGCCACGGCGTTCATCATCATCCTGGTATTTCTGCTTCAGTGGGGCTACTTCACGCTCTTTGAAGCATTCTGGAACGGTCGCACTCCGGGCAAGCGCGTAGCCAGAATCCGCGTGATCCAGCGCTCCGGGCGTGCGATTGGCCTGTTTGAGTCCATGGCGCGCAACCTGGTGCGCTATGTGGATCAGATTCCATTTTTCTATGCGGTTGGGGTCATCGTAATGTTCTCCACCAAACAGCATCAGCGGCTGGGCGACCTGGTGGCCGGCACTCTGGTAGTGAGAGACCGTGAAGAGGAATCTCCGCTGTGGGGCGAGTCGGGCGCGCGCACCTTCACCGCGCCGAGCTTTGCCGTCAGTGCCCCGGCTCCGGAACCGCATTTCGCCGTTACCCTGCCCGCCAACGGGATCGCCAAACTCTCGACGGCGGATCTCGAAGTGCTGGAGGGATTTTTGTCGCGGCGTCTGGATATGAGCCTGGAGACGCGGCATGCACTGGCCCTGCGCATCGCATCAGCGTTGCAGGCAAAATCCGGGCTCGAGGCGCCTCAAGGCGCCAGCATTGAAACATTTTTAGAAGCCACAGCAAGACAACTGCGCGACCAGGCACGGATGCAGTAGAGAATGATGAGTACGGTGCATGCTAGTATGTGACCGCGTGATTTCGCCGTCGCCGGAATGTAGCGCCGGCCTCCTGGTCCACGCTCACTCTGCGCCTTCAGGAGAACTGTCTTAATTGAGCCGGGCATGGGCGACGCTGGCTCGTTCCTGCGCCAGCATCTGGGACAATGCTTTCTCCGGGCAGATATGGCTGGCTTCGCGCTGATCCAACTCCTCCGCTGTCTCCACGCAGGAGGCGATGGTCATGAAGCAGTCGAGGCAGCGGGTGTTGTAAGTGCCATTTTCGTTCTGTGTGCGGCTGTACATCGTACCTCGGAAATAAACGAGAGATTGTCCGATGCTAGGCTCACTTGCATCTCCTCGGCGTGATAGGCATCACTTGTTCTTGTGATGCCTCGTTCGACGAGCTATTTGTTCAGAAAATTCTTAAAGGGTGGTGGTCTGGTTGATGTTTCGCCTCAAATACCAGCAGGGGCTTTGTCCGGCCTGCGGAAAGAGCGAGACTGAGCAGGGAACGTCCGCGGAACCGATATAGTCGTATTCCAGCTTGTTGCCCTTGAGAGGCACGGTGAGGAAACGGTTGACGGTGACCGTGGAGGTGGGCGAGCCGCGCAGGCGGTAGATAGCCCAATCGGCCACATAGACCACTACGAATCCTGCAACGAGTACTACGAGGATGCGAAAAAGCCAGCGCTTGATCACGTCTCAGCCTTTCACTTGCGATTCTCTTTAGAATAGCTGCAAACCGGGAGTGCGCAAGCAACGGATTTGCGGGAAAGGGAGTTTTTCGTTCTCATGCCTTGATTCCAGGCTGAAACAAAATTGATAGAATCTCTAATGATCGAAGAATGCGGGGAAACAAGGTGGCCAAGCAAATTTCCAAATTCAGTTCGCGCCGTAATGCAACGGCGATTTTCGTATTTGTTGCTGTTGCAACGATTTTTTCCATTCTTGGCAGCGCGGCCTGTGCGCAGGATGATGCGCTGATTGTGAAAACCGCGAGCGGGAAACTGCGCGGCGTGGTCAGGCCGAATGGAGGCGCGAAGTTCCTGGGGATCCCCTATACGCAACCGCCGGTGGGCGATCTGCGCTGGCGTGAGCCTTTGCCGATGAAGCCCTGGAGCGGCGTGCGCGATGCAAATGCTTTCGGCGCTGCGTGCGTGCAGTGGGCGGATGCGGAGGGGGACTGGAACTGGAGCTTCGCAAAAGCCGACAATGAGGATTGCCTCTACCTGAATATCGTTACGCCGGTTTGGCCGGTGAAGAAGCCGCTGCCGGTGATGTTCTGGATTCACGGCGGCGGAAATGAGGGAGGGACCGCATCGACCCCGCTCTTCAACGACGGAACGCTGGTGGATCACGGCGTGCTGCTGGTTACGGTCAATTACCGGCTGGGCATCTTCGGCTTCTTTGCCCATCCCGAACTGACGAGCGAATCGCCGCATCACGCTTCAGGCAACTACGGACTGATGGACCAGATTCTTGCCCTTCGCTGGGTGATCGCCAATATTCAAAAGTTCGGCGGCGACCCGCACAACATTACCGTATTTGGCCAGTCCGCCGGCGCGCTGGATACGAGTTTGATGATGACCTCCCTGGCTCGGGAACTGCCTCAAAAAGCGATTGTGGAGAGCGGAACGCCGGTGCATACTCTGCTGTCTTTTCGTGCCCCCGCGGAGCAAGCCGGAGTAGAGTTCGCGGCTCAGATGAAAATCCCAGCCGGGGAAGATGCGGTGAAATTTCTGCGCCGGATGCCGGCTGAAGATCTGTTGAAAGCTGTGCATACCAGTGACGCGCGGCGCCGTCCCACTACGCATCCGATTGTCGACGGCTGGGTGATTCCCCGCTCGCCCGCCGAGGTTTTTTCCTTAGGGCAGGAGTCGGCGATTCCCTTGCTGATCGGCTCCAACGCCATCGAATCCGGCAGCACGGCCACTGCGGACGAACTGAGAATAACAATTCAAAAGGAGGCGGGAGATTTTGCGTCCCAGGCGCTGGCGCTCTACGGTCTGGCCAATGGAGGGCAAGGAATCGCCGATCCTCTGTATGGCTCAGCGGCCGACCAGTGGGTGGCCGATACGCGCTACCGTTGCGCAGCCGCCACTGAGGCGGCGTGGCACAGCGCCGCACATCATCCCACTTACGAGTACGAGTTTCAGCGCGTAAGTCCCGGAGAAGAAAAAGGGGCCACTCATTCCGCCGAGCTGCCATATGTGTTCGGGTATTATCCCCAATCCGGGCAATTCAATGCCGCCGCGAAGTTTGTGGACGCCGACCTCAAGCTTGCCGTTGAAATGGAGAGTTACTGGACTAACTTTGCTAAAACCGGCAATCCGAATTCAGAGGGACTGCCTCATTGGCCGGGATTCGCGCAAGATCAGGCATTCATCGAATTTACACAGGATGGAGGGATAGCAAACGCGGCGGGGCTGCGCACCCCGCAATGCAATCTATACAGGCAAGTGCTGGCGGCGCGCATGAAGAAACAGCAGTAACATCGCTGGGCTGGTTCCGTAAGCTCGCACTTTCCCTGCAAAACCCGATCCACGATCATGGGCTCAATGGGATTGTTACTCTGGCTGCCCACTTTCCTTCATCCTGCTCTCCCCTTACAAGAGAATGGCCGCCGTCACGCTCTCAATATTTTTACTTGACACAGATAATCGGCTATGGAATCATCCCGCCATTCCTGTCCGCTTCCCCGGCGTGCGCCGATTTGACCCATACTGACAGGAGGCAGGCTGACTGGCATTCCATACACAACCAGGTTGCAGTGAAAAGAGCGAGGAGATTTATGGCTGATGATTCAAAATCGGTATTAGCGAATCCAGCGCCTCTGGGGCTGATTGCCTTTGGGCTGACCACCGTTATTTTGAGCCTGATCAATGCCGGCATCTTGCCCAAAGGCGGCGAGCCGGTGGTGCTGCCGCTGGCGTTCGCCTTTGGCGGGCTGACTCAGATGATTGCCGGAGTGATGGAGTTTCGAACCGGCAATACCTTCGGCACCGTGGCGTTTCTCAGTTACGGGGCTTTCTGGTGGTGGTTTGTCTTCCTGGTTTTTCTGGGCGGGCACGGGGCGCTTGACCTGAGCCAGGCAGGCAGCACGATAGCCGTAACATTGATCGGATGGGGCGTTTTCACGCTCTATATGTGGATTGCCACCTTCCGCCTGGCCAAGGCGCTGTGGTGGGTATTCCTTACCCTGTGGGTTACCTTCTTCCTGCTCGGCTTTGGCGACTTATCGGGGATGCATGGATTGAACGTAGCTGGAGGCTGGGTGGGCCTGGTGTGCGGGTTGCTGGCTATCTATACCAGCTTCGCGCTGGTGACTAACTCCACATTTGGGAAGACGGTGCTGCCGCTGGGTGCGCCTTCGGGGCACTAGGTCTCTGACCGTTTGATTTTGTACTAATTCCGTGCCCCATCCTTTCGCCTTTCTTCTGGCGAAAGGGTGGGAAACCCCGGAAGCCAAAAGGACAAATTCATTCGCTCAGAGACCTCGGCTATGGTAGCCATGCTACTCTATCCGCATCATGCGCCTACTCTGTTTTCTTGCACTGAGTTTTTCGGCAGCACTGTCCGCGTTTGGCCAGACCGGCGGCAGCGCTGCTCCCGGACTGCCCAAGGATCCTCCTGCGGTCTTCGCAATGGCTGCGCCTTTTTATGACTTCACATCGCCGGACTTGAAGCCATGGCATCTTAAGGCCACTTACCAGCTTTACGACGAGAAGGGCAAGCCAACCGAGCAGGGGACTTATGAATACTGGTGGGCTTCGCCGAAGGTCTATCGCAGCAGTTGGACGCGGCCAGGGGCTACACACACAGACTGGCATACTGCCGACGGCAAGCACGCATACCAGGCTACGGGCGAACGGCTCAAACACTATGAATACAAGCTGCAGAGTGCATTATTCTCGCCGCTTCCGGATTCCAGCGATCTGGACCCAGCCAAAGTCCGCCTGGACCGCGAAATTACTGGTTCAAAGGGCGACAAGTTTCCTTGCATCATGGTAGTCCCGCTCATGCCACAGCATGGGCAAGTACAAAATGTGCCATTGGGTTTGTTCCCCACCTACTGCTTTAATCCGCAAGTGCCGGCTTTGCAAATCAGCTCCTCGTTCGGCGCGACGACCACAGAATTCGGCAAAATCGTGAAAGCTCAGAACAGATATCTGGCTCGCGAGATTATGTTTACAGAAGGAAAGCGAAAGGTTCTCTATGCCACGGTGGATTTGATTACCTGGCTGGACCCAGACGATCCAGCGCTTAAACCCACGACACTAGTTGCTGTTCCAGATGTTAAGAGCGTGAGTGTTTCGGATGTGAAGAAAGTAAGTATTTCGGGTGGTTTAATGGTGGGTTCACTTATCAAGAAGGAGCAGCCTGTCTACCCCCAGGACGCAAAGGACGCACGAGCATCAGGCACGGTGGTTCTGCAAGCCACAATTGGCATTGATGGCGAGATCCACGATTTGCATGTCGTTTCCGCCCCGTGGCCTTCGCTCGCAGCGTCGGCCTTATGGGCTGTCTCCCATTGGGAGTACAAACCCTATATCTTGGCTGGTGAGCCGGTCGAGGTGGAGACTACCGTTAACGTAATTTATACGCTTAGTCCATAGGGCTGCGGAATTAGATTTTCACCGAGGCTGCGCGTGGCGAGATCCCGCTTAATTCAGCGGCGCGGGCTTCTGCGTAGGCAGCGGCGCCAAGCAGCGCGGCGCGGCTTTCCAGAATGATGCGCACCGGCATATTAACCAGCAATTGGCTCATACGGCCCTTGTCGGTGAAGGCTTTCATGAAGGTGCCGTCCTTGAGCTTCTCGATCATGCGGGGCGCGATGCCGCCGCCTACATAAAGTCCGCCCACCGAGAGAAACTTGAGAGCCAGGTTACCAGCCTCGGCTCCATAGGCGGAGACGAAGAGATCGACGGTCTTTTCGCAGATTTCGCTCCTGGCCGCCTGCGCCAGCTCGGTGATGACGGAGTTGGGATCCTCGGCGGCGAGGCGCTCGCGGAGCCAGGCCGGCTCTTCCATGCCGCGGACTTCCCGCAGAAACCCATAGACATTGCTCAGGCCGGGGCCGCTGACCACTCGCTCAACACTGATGCGGCCGTTGTACTTCTGCTTCAGATAGCGCAGCAGATCGATCTCATCTTCGTTGCGCGGAGCGAAGTCCGCGTGTCCACCCTCTGAAGGGTAGGGGATGTGCTGGTGACCGTTCCAAACCAGGTAGCATTCGCCCAGTCCGGTTCCTGCCGAGATCAGCACGCGGTTGCCCATCTGGCGGGCATCGCCCTGGTTCAGCGTAAAGATCTGGCCGTCGTTGAGCTCGGCAAGGCCATAGCCGTTGGCTTCCAGGTCGTTGATCAGGAACACATGCTGGATGCCCAGGCCGGCGGCCAGTTCGCGGCTGTCCAGCGTCCAGGGAAGGTTGGTGAGGCGGAGACGGCCGTCGCGCACTGGACCCGGCACGCCAAAACAGGCCGCAGTCGCTTTGTCGGCGGCCAGAAACTCTTTTACGATCTCTTCCAGGCCAGAATATTCTCTGGACGGATACTGTTTATCTCTGTTTTGCTTGAGTTTTCCATCGATAAAATCAAACAGCACCAGGTTGACCTTGGTGCCGCCTACGTCTCCCGCCAAAATCATCTTTCCTTCTCCAAAACCCCGCAACCCTCCCCGTCAGTCGCGGGTAGAAGAGCAGCTACAGCCTTATCCAGGAACAGTGTAAGTATACCGCTCACGGGCCAGATCAGTTGGCTGGGCAGCCTTTCCGGATCGTGCTTCCCGGTTAGTACTTCCTTTAAAATCTGTGCTTTATCCTCACCGGCGATGAGAAAGAAGACGGAGCTGGCGTGGTCAATGACCGGCCAGGTGAGGGTGATGCGCCAAGTGTTCATCTGGGGCACGTGGTTGGCCGTGACCAGACGGCTGATTTCGTGGATGGCCTCAGTATGGGGGAAGAGCGAGGCGGTGTGACCGTCCGTGCCCATGCCCAACGCGACAAGGTCGAAACGCGGGCTCTGGGCGCCCTCCAGGCGGAAGCTGTTCCTGAGATCGGACTCGTAGCGGGCAGCGGCTACTTCGGGGTCCAGCTCACCCTCCATGCGGTGAATCTGTTCAGGCCGGAGCGGCACGTGGTCCAGTAGCGCTTCGCGGGTCATGCGGTAGTTGCTCTCGGCGCTGTCGGGAGGGACGGCGCGCTCGTCCACCCAGTAGATGTCCAGGCGGTCCCAGGGCATGCGGTTGCGCCAAGGCTGATCGGGGTCGGCCAGCAACTCAAAGGATGCCTTGGGCGTGGAGCCACCGCTGATGGCGATGCGCGCCCGTCCCCGGCCTGCTACCGCTTCTCCAATCATCTCAACAAAATACTGCGCCGCACGGCGCGCCAGAGCCGCCGCGTCCGGCTCTACGTAGTATTTGATTCTGAGTATTCTGGCCATGAAGATATGGTTCCCTTATCTCTACTTTACTCGTGAATATTCGGCGGGCGCCCAATGTTCAAGACTGTTTTGAAATGGACCAAGTGAATCAGTAGTTCTGCATTCCAGCTACTTATCGTCCCAGATAGACCCGGTACTGCTGCTCCAATACTCCGGCGGAGCGGGCCAGGGCCAGCTTGGCCACGTTGTACTGGTAGAAGCTTTCGACCAGGTTGCTCTGGGCCGAGGCCAAGGTGGCCTGCGCGGTGACCAAGGGCAGGTTATCGTCCACTCCGGCGTTGACGCGGTCGGTTTCGTCGCTGAGGGCGCGGCTGGCAAGATCGACGTTGGAGCGGGCAACGTCGACGAGTTTGGCCGTTGCGTCCACGTCGAGCAGAGCGGAGCGCACCTGCTGGTCGATGTGATTGCGGAGGTCGGCCAGTTGGTCTTCAATGGCGGAGAGTTGTGCCTGGGCTGCTTCAGTATCGCCGCGCAGCTTGCCTTCACGGAAGAGCGGGACGCTCAGCGTGCCCTGGGCGACAAAGTTTCCGTGCGAACCCACGCCGCCCACCTGGCTGACGCCGTAGTAGCCGCCGAAACTCAGGCTGGGCAGACGCTGGCTGCGATAGGCGGTGTGGATGGCCTTGTAGACGACCACCTGGTTTTGCAGGTTTTGGTAGTCCTGGCGGTTCTCGTAGGCAGTGGCGCGCACCTCTTCAGGGGTTTGCGCGGCTAATTCGCTGTAAGGAGCGGGGTCAGTGAGCACAATCTTCTGGCCCGGGTCGACGCCGATTTCGCGCTTGAGCAGGATCAGGTCCTTTTCCAGGGAGTTTTCGGCCTCGATGAGAGCCTGCTGCTGGGTCTGGAGCTGGACCCGCGCCCGCAGTTCATCGAGATTGGCGGCGGTTCCGGCCTGATGTGCTGCATGGGCATGGCTGAACTGCACCTGGTCGGCCGCCTCCAGAGCCTTGGCGTTGTCCACTTCGCTGGAGTCGGCGATGGCATGAAGATAGGCCGTCGCAACTTGCTGCACCACCTCGCCGCGCGCCGTCATTTTGGCAAAATGGGCCGCTTTCTCGCCTGCGCGGGCAGCCTGAAAGCCTGCGATCACGGGGCCGGAGAAGAGCATCTGGTTGAAGTGGATTTGCCCTTCGGTAAGTTCGTCGCGGGTGATGAAGGAGACCCCGGAGGGCACCACGCCGCCGGGAAAAAGCTTGCTGAACTCCTTGAGGACGCCGAGGCTGAAGCCTTGCGCGACCAGGTTCTGCTGATGGACGCCGGTATCGCCAGTCAGAGTGATGGTGGGCAGAAATTCCTGGATGGCTTCTTTCTTTTCTCCCTGGAGCGTCTTTTCGTTGTTCTCGGCTTCCTTGAGGCCAAGGTTGTTTTCAAGGCCGCGTCGTACAGCTTCGTCCAGCGAGAGCCTGAGGGTCTCATCGCTGGTTGAGCGGACGGTTACGCTGCCGTAATAGGGGTTGGTTGCGGAGGTTGGATTGGGCGCTTGCGCATGAAGAGCCGCGGCCGCACCGGTGAGAATCAGCAGGGCAGGAAGCGCCTGCGCCGCTGCTCGCTGGAAATCAAAATGTTGCCTTCGAATCACTGTCCCTATTTTCTCAGATGAGGCAGCGGGTGGTTGGGATTCCAGCGGAACGGGGATAAAGCCGCAAATAGGTTCGACTAGATCATCGCCCGTTCCTTCACTATCAGGTAGTTATTCAGCACTGACGAAGTGAGGGCTTCGGGATGCAGGTCGAGAGTGAGCGCGCCCTGCTCGTGGAGGCGGGCGAGAAGCAACTCGCGGCGGCCGGCCATCTCCTGCGCGGCGGCGGCGCGGAACATCTGCGCGATATTTTTGGGCCGGGCCTGGGCGATGGACTCGACCTCAGGCTGGGCCATAGCTACAAAAAGAAGCACATGGCGGCGCAGCAGTTGCACCGCGCCGTCAATGACCTCGGGGCGCATGGCGGTTTCGGCCAGGTCGGTGATCCATAAAATCAGAGCCCGGCGGGGTTGCAGGCGATTGAGCGTGGCCGTGGCTCTCAGATGGTCGGCCTCGCCGGATTCGGCGTGCACCTGGGCCAGCGACTCAATCAACTGACGCAAGTGCGCCGCGCCACGACCGGGGAGCAAACGTTGTTGGATGCTTTGGCCATAGGCCAGCAGGCCCACGCGGTCGCCGGAGTAGAGCGCCAATTGCGCCAGCGCTACGGCTGTGGTGCAAGCGTGGTCGAGCTTGGAATGGGGGGTGCTAGGCGCACCGTCGGGACTTTGGACGAATTCTGTGCCCGCAAGGACCCGCGACCGCATCAGGCGGCCACAATCGAGGACGATCCATACCGGCTGGCTGCGCTCGGTCTGGTATTGGCGGGTGATGGGGCTGCCGCGCCGCGCGGTGGCTGTCCAGCAGATATCGCGCAGATCGTCGCCCTCGCGATACTCGCGCAGGCTCTCAAAGTCGCGGCCCAGCCCTCGCTGCTGTGCGCGGCGCAGTTGCAGGTCGATTTGCCGGCTGCGGGCAAGAAATATCTGCTGCTCCTCGCCGGTGCGCAGGGCCGGATAGACCCGCACCGTTTGGGTAAGCGGCGCGCGGGCCCAGCGCTCGGCCAGGCCGAGGCCCGACCGGTAGCGTACGTAGAGCCAGCCCGTCTCCCAGTCGCCGCGCTCCTGTGGCCGCACGCGATAGCGCAGGCTGGCTGGCACGCGCGGAAACGCGATCAGCCGATGCGTCGCCGGCTCAGCAACCAGCGCGGGCGGCAGATCGTCCACCAAGCGGCATTCGACGATCATCTGGCTGTGGTTTGAGAGGTGCAGCTCGATCTCAATCTCCGAGTCGAGAGCCGGTGCGTTGGACCAGGAGCGGCTTGCGGTGAGTTGGGATGCTCGCGGCAGGCGCAGGCCGTCGAGCAGAGCGGCCAGCAGCACCAGAGCGTCCCAGGCCGGCATGGCGTAGGCCAGCCGACCGTCCCAAAAACCGGGAATGAGCCAAATAAAACCCACACAGAGCAGGCCGATGGTCCGAGGCGTCAGGCCAAAGCCCCAGCGGCGTCGCCGTTCGCAGACGGCGCGGACCGGGCCGGGATGGAGCGAGGGAGAGATCATTGCCGGGGCACCGGGACGGCGGCAATCACGTCAGCCAGCACGCGGTCGGCGTCGAAGCCTTCCAATTCAGCTTCAGGCTTGAGCATCACGCGATGGCGCAATACCGGCTGCACGGCGCGCTTCACATCGTCGGGAACCAGATAATCGCGGCCATCAAAGGCCGCCGTTGCCTGGGCCACAAGCATCATGCTCAGCGCCGCGCGTGGGCTTGCGCCCAGCAGCAGCGTGGGCCACTCGCGGGTGCGGCGGGCAATGGAGAGGATATAGCTGTAGAGTTCCGGCTCGATGCGGATTGCCCTCACCTCGGCTCGGGCGCGGGCGAGCAAGCCCTCGGGGATGGGCGCGATTTGCGCGTCTTCCAGCAGTCCGGCGCCGGAGCCAGCATGGTGCCGCTCAAGAATCTGCATCTCCTCACGCTCGCTGGGATAGGCCACACGAATCTTGAGCAGGAAGCGGTCCAACTGTGCTTCGGGCAGGGGGTAAGTGCCTTCAAAATCCACTGGATTCTGCGTGGCGAAGACCGTGAACCACGCAGGCAGCGGCCGGCGCACGCCGTCCGTAGTAACTTGCCGCTCCTCCATGCATTCGAGCAATGCGGCCTGGGTGCGAGGCGGCATGCGGTTGATCTCATCCACCAGCAGCAGATCGGTGAATACGGGACCGGCGTGGAAGGTAAAACTCTCCTCGCCGGCTTTGGAGCCGGAGCGCAGAATGGTGGTGCCCAGAATGTCGGCCGGCATCAGGTCCGGCGTGGCCTGCACGCGCTGAAAACCGAGGCCCAGCAGACGGCCCAATGCTTTGACGATCAGCGTCTTGGCAATGCCGGGCACGCCTTCGAGCAGCGCATGGCCCTGGCAGAGAACGGCGATCATCACTTCTTCGATCGCTCCTGCCTGGCCGGCGATCACGCGCCCCAGTTCTCCGCGGGCGTGAGCAATCAGTTGGTTGGTTGCGTGCAGACCTTCTGGGGTTTTAGCGTCTAGTTCCTGATTATTTTCCTGGCTCATGAAGCCCTTTCCTGCTGATTGGAATGAATGTCTTCAAATTTTGCGTACGGCCGGCCTTGTTTTGTCGTGGCGCGCAATTTTTCCTGGTGCGCATAGAGCTTCTGGATCAGCTTGAGCGCCTCGCCTGGTTCGATTGTCTCGCCCCACGCAGCTTCTTCGCAGGCGGCCAGGTCGGCTTCGAGATCGGCATCGGCCTGGGGAAAGCGGCGGCGAATCGCTTGGGCCAGCTCAGCCGCGCCCATGGTTTTGCCGCGCTGTCCGCAAAGTTGCAAACTCTGGCGGCGAAACCGCTCCCAGGCAATCGAGACTGCCGTCGATGCCGCCCCGGCGCTGCGGTAGAGCGACCCCAGAGCCTCAAGAAATTCGATGGGCGTGGCCCTCGCCGGCGCAGGCAACTCGCGTACCGGTCCGCTACGGCGGCTGAAGCTGAATACCACGAGCAGCCCCAGAACCGGCAGGCTGATCCACAGCATTGTGAGCGCCGGTCCTGCGGCGTAGCTCCAGACGGAGCGAATCTCCCCGTGCAGCGACTCGTCCCAATAGAAATGATGGCCCTCGCGTGGCCCCAGCGAATTCAATAGCAGATCCAGATCGTTGGCCCGTGCCAGGGAGCCATTTTCCAGCGGTGTGGAACCGGCCCACCACACTACGTGCCCCTTGCCCCAGCTGTACTCCACAACCGCCGGCTCCCCCGCGCAACTCAACTCTACGCGGTGCGCCGGATTGCCTACGGCCCAGGAGGATTTTGGAACCATCCACACCTCGCCTGAGTCGGAGAGTGGATCGAGACCTTCTGGCTCCAGCTTACAGGCGGCAAAATCGAATGCCTTGGGCATGCCGCTGGCCGACCCGGGCAAAATGAGTCCTCCCCTAAGCCCGGTGGCGATCACCCGGCCTCCGCGCTCCACAATCGTGCGCACCGCTTTGAGGTCGTCGCTTTCCTGGGTGTAGGGCTCGGCAAAGATCACCACCGTCACCGGTCCTGCCGTGGCGGCTAGCTCGCTGAGCGGACGCTCCCAGCGTTCCAGAGAGTAGCCGGAGCGGAGCAGCGTTTCATAAGCCGCGCGGGCGCCGTGCTGGCCGGAGAGATAACTCGAGGGCAGGGGATTGTCGTTGCTGTTCCCATTGGGAAGCAGGATTCCGGTGAGCACGGCCAGCGTAATGGCAATGCCCAGGCACCAGAGCAGCAGGCGGCGGTCTTTGGCGTCGAGCGAGGAGAGGAATTTCATTGCGCCGAGCCTCCAGTGTTCCCGCTTCCGGAGATCAACGCCGTCGCCAGCTCTTCAGCCTTGCGGTAGTCGCGTTCCTCAGCCGCGCGGCCGCCATACCAGGTGCGCTCGAAGCTGCCGGTCAACGTGGCCAAACCGGCGCGGCGCGGGTCCTCCGGCGCTACCAGGGCAAGATACTCGCGCGGAGTGCGGGCGCGGTCGGCGGGCCACAGCCGCTTCGATTCCAGGCGCGAGATTGCCGCCCAGAAAAGGAAATGAATCGCCTCGCGCCACTGGCCCGCGGCGGCGGCATTGCTCGCATCTTTGAGCCACAGTTGCCACTCGCGTGCCGAAACGGCTGCGGTGGAGAAACTGCCGCTCTCCGGCGCAGGCCGCATACGCCAGCGGCGTTCCAGTTGCAGCAGGCCCCACACCAGGCCCAGGCAGACGGCCAGAATGAATCCCCACACAATCGCGCGGCCCACCCACGCCGCGTGGGCGCTGAGATGCGCGGCGCTTTCGAAGAGCTTGTTGAGCCAGTTGTCCAGTTTTTCCAGCACCGTATTCTTCACCGTGGGCTCGTCCAGGTTGCGGAAGTCGCGCCCAGCCAGCACCTGCGTCATGGCTTCGCGCTGCTGCGCGTGAGCCGTCGCGGCTGCGGTTGCGGAGTTGGTCTGGGCCAGGTCCTGAGCCAGGCGCGTTTCGGCCGCCTGCAAAAGCTCAGTCGTTGTCGGCGGAGGCGGCAGGGCGCTCTCGCCGGAGTGTTCGCCGGCGGCGGGTTTGGCTTCGGGTTTGCCTGCATCCTTATCTTTCTCCTGGGCCTTTGCAAGCAGCACCCGCAGCCACCCATAGCGCACCAGCCGCCGCTCAGCATTGGCATTGGCGGTGAGCGGTACGCGATCATCCGGCCCCACCAGCGCGGGGTCGCAGGATTTTGTGTCCCGTGCTTTGGCGCAGGCCTCCACCAGTGTGGTCAGATCCTGCAAATGCTTGCGATACTCGTCCAGCGAAGCGTCATGCGAACTTCCCGCCACGGGAGCGGGCAGGTCAGGAATCGGTCCGGCGGCGCGCGACGGCGCGGCGATGAGAACAACCGCCAATGCAATGCCTGCGAATCGAGACTGGACCGTCAATCTTGAACTTTCTCCTCCAAAGCAGGCGTGATAAGACTGCCTCCGATGGTCTGAGTTGCAGGTGCGTTCATTCCGGCAGATTCCATCATCTTCTCGATGTCATAACCCTCGCGACGTATGCGCTGATCATAGTAGAAGAGGGTTACTGCGATGGGGGAAATCTCGCCCAGGGTCGACGGGTACAGAGGCTCATTCATTTGTGTTTTCTGACTCCTGCGGGGCTGATGGCTGCGGCAGTTCGGCGGGCTGTGCGGGCGCCGTGAGCCCGGCGGCCTGCATCATCCATTCGATGTCGTAGCCTTCCTTGCGCACGCGCTGGTCGTAGTAGAAGAGAGTCAGCCCGGTAGCATACATGGGACCGATGAAGCTGTTGGTGAAGAACCCTATGATCTGCTGTGCCACCTGCGCCCACACCGGCAACAGACCGTGATGCTTCACCGCGGCGATGACAAAGAAGATCTGGGACACCACCACCAGTCCGGTTTGAATGAAAATGATCAGCAATCCCAGAACGAAGATGCGCCCGCGAGACCCTTTACTCAACTCCACGCTGCGGCGAAGTGCTTTGCGGGCCTTCAGGTTCTCTACCACGCAGGCCGGAACGGCCAGGGAATAGCGCAAAGCCATGATGACGGCATAGACGATGGCCGGGATGGACAGCAGAATAAGCGCTACGGTGGCGATCCCGAAGATTAATGTGGCGTGCGGGTCAGCTCCGGCTGCGGCGTGAGCCAAAACGCCCTTGGGACGCACGTAGAAAAAGAGCAGCAGGGTATATGCGCCGTAGATCACGGCAAACGGCAGGTAGACGATAAAGGCGGCAATGGTCATCAGCCACAGATAGCGTCCTATGTGCGGCAGGATGCTCTTGTACGCTCCGCGAATTGTGGCCGGTTCGCCCAGGTTGACCCAGGCCACAGCCCGGTTGTTGGCAGCCATGGCCGCGCCGGCAACGATGAGCGCAAGCGGAAGAAGGAGGATGATGTAAGCCAGTGAGACCAACTGCAGTTGCTGGGTCATGTGCAGTGTTCTCAGCAACTCAGACAGACCGATCTGCAGCAGGTTAAGCACCAGCATTACGCCGGCGTATACGGAGGCGATTCCCGCAAAAAGGACAAAGTTCGTCCGGTAAAGTTGCGCGGTGCGATCCAGAATTTCGCCGAGCGAGAGTGGACGGAGGCTGGTTTCCATGCCGGGTTCCTCAAAAATAAGTAGTTCGTTCTTGCCGGGATACTAGCACAGAATGAAAACTCTTTGCTGTGCGCGGGTTGGTTTCAGGGCCATTTAATTTATCAATCAATAACTTTCGTGGAGGCCGGATGAAAAGAATCGCCGGCCTCAAGGCCTCACCGCAGCATGCTTCCATGCCTTACCACGGCAGATTTTTCCTTTTCGCCGGAGCTTTTTATTTGCTCCCGGCAACCATGCGTAACGTCACGATTTCGTGAGGATGGATGGTGAAATGAAATTGATCGTCTCCGGTCAACGGCACCGCCGTTGCTCCTCGTTCCACAGCGTCGGTTTGAGTTACTCGATCCAGATGCAGAGTTGGAGTGCGGACGGTCACGGTCCGTGCCGCGCCGCCTAAGTCAAGAAAGCGCAGGATGGTTCCATCTCCGTCCTCGGCGGCCTTCCATGTTTCGAGCAAAACGTTCGGGTCTTCGACTTCCAGAAAGCTTCCCTGCTTGCCGTCAAGGCTCCGTGGAGAGCCGGCTTTCCCAGGGAGTGCGGAGGGCTGCGCCGCGTCATTGTGAGCGATAGCCTTGTCCTGGCTCGTAACCAGATCCGTTTCCAGGGGGGTAATTTCTTCCCATCCCATGCGGCTCAAGTCGTTATCAACAGTTGAAGGCGCGCTGGTAATCAGATAGTGGAAACTGAAGCTCCCTCCCTGGCCGGCACGATAGTTCGTATCCCAGTAGTTATTCATCACGTAGGAAAATACATTTCCCGGCCGCTGTCCGAACTCTTCCGGCCACGCGCCGCGGTTGATATCGCCCAGCGTAACCATAGGTGCATCGAGCGGGAAGATGCTGGCCGAAACCCCGTCGTGCTGGACTGAAACCCAGTGCTGCACGGTAAACCACTCGTGACCCGCGCCTGCGTACATATCTTTTGCCGGGTCGACGACTCCGTTCTGGACCTCGTATTGGAACTGGGGCCGGCTCATGGCAAAGGGAAACGCAAAGTAAACCGCCTCCTTGCTATAAACCTCCTTCTTGTCGACGTCCTCAACCAATTCAATCTTCTTCTCGCTGTCGAAGAGGCGAATTTCCGTTTTAATTGCGGGAGTGTTCAGATCCTCACTTTCCATGCGTGCTACTACTCCGGAAGGGGTCCGTGTTACAGATATAACTCTGCCGTGTTGCGAGAGGTGAACTTCAAGCTCAGGCTTTGGATAAACAAGGCTATAGTGAAGAATGGTATTCGGAGCTTTATCGCCGCCGGTTACATAAAGATATTCTCCAAAGCGATACGAGCTATCCTGGCTTACTAACTCGCGCTGTAACTGCTTATCATAGATACTGCGGATAGCGCCGGTTTCGGCATCGAGCTGTACCTTATAGTACGGGCTTTCAAGCGACGGGTTCTGTTCCGGCTCGGGTATGGCCGCGGTTTTCTGCGCCTTGCGAATGGTATAAACCTTGTAGCCGACCGGCGGCACATCCTGGGCTGAAAAACGAACGTGATTGAAAGCGTTGCCGCTGCTTACGACCTCTATGGGCATCGGCTGGTGCGTCGCCGTATCCACTATCTCGTCGCCTTTATTCAGATCGATGGCGACCGGGCCGCCTCGCCGCCAGTTCAGGCTATTGAAGACGATCAGGCTTCCCGGGCCGGCGGCAATGGCATCTGCCAGGTTAGCCATGCTGCGCTTGGCTGCAAAGTCCGCCTCTGCCGCGGCGTTGACCGCAAACTGTTCTTTTACCGCGAGCTGGCCGGTCGCCTCCTTGCTTGATGGGTCGGAGACACTGTTATCCGAGTCCCATGTGTGCTCATCCATCAGCACCATATTTGTCCACATGCGACCCAACTCGGCGCTATCCGTCTTGAGGAGAGGATTGACGACCGATGCCAGTGTGGCCAGTTTTTCAGCCGTTTGAGCACGCGCTTCGTTCCAGCGCTCCATGGATAAGTAATAAGCATCGGAAGCTGCGCCGTCCTCCCAATAAGGTCCGCCATCTCCGCGGATGGTTGGGATCTTATCGCCAAACTGGCTCTCTATATTCTGGATGGCTTCGTGGAACCCAGAGTATTGCAAGCGCGGGTAAGTATAAGTTGCGTTCCATTTCCCCACTAACTCCGCTTGCTGAGGGAACAAATCTGTATTCTCCACCTGTGTGCCATAGATGATCGTGGCATTGGCATGGTATTTGGGAGTTTCATACATTTGCAGATAGAGAGGCAAAGTATCGCGGCCCGCTGAGACGACCGGCGGCAATCCGAATAGAGTTCTCATCTGGTGATAATGGCGTGAGTACCACAGCAGAATCTTCTTGCCGTCCGGTCCCACCCACCACATGGGCGAGCTTTCATTCAATCGGCCCTGGAGCAATACGGGACCGCGATAGTTATCGCTGCCGGCTGCCAGATAAGGAACGCCCGCGGAAGCAAGGATAGAGGCATAGGACCAGGAGTAAGAAGGAACGTCGGTGATGTTGGCGTAGTCGAAGGGCGTGCCGTATTTCCTGCTGAAGTTGGCGCTGGGATAGAGCGAGCGGATCAGAGTCTCCGCCGTTGGAATACCGGTGAGCAGATTGGCGTATTGCGCGGGTACAAACAGCTGCTTCTTCTGTACGGCCTCGATCGCCCGCTGTTGCTGTGCTACGGAACGCGTTTGAAGAAACTGCTCTAGATCCCACTCCCCATCCAGGCTGAAGCGGAATTCGGGATGCTTGGCGGTCATATCCATCGCTTCGGCAATGGTGCGGGCCTGAATGGCTGCGACCTTGGCCTGGTAATCGGAGAAGCCGACGTCAACATGAATATGGGGAACGAGAAAAATCGTCCACTTCTTTGCTGGATCGATCGATTGCCTTGAATGCTGCTTTTGGCCGTTGATTTCTGCTGTCAACTGGGCTTCGGATTGAGGCGCGAACTCACGCACCGCAAACTCGGCCTTCTCATCGCCGAAGTCGTAGCCGCCGCGCAGTACGGCTTGATAACTCTGCCCCGTGATGGTCAGCTCGGCTTTGCTTCCCGGCTCGGTGCGCCCTGAGGAGCGAATGAACACATCCACGGTTTCGAGCAGTTCGCCGTTCTGCTGATGGAAGAAGATAGTAGGTACAATTTGCGCGGGAGTGGATTCGGAGCCGGCGTTACCGGGGACGCTGTCAAGCTCAATGGCGTCGTAATGCAATCCGGCGTCGGGAACAGCCTCGTCCGCTTCTTCGATGGCCTGCAGCATGATGGTGTTCGCTCCGGCTTCGAGGTAGCTACCGGGAAAGTCGAACACAACGTCCGCGGCGGAGTAAGCGGGAAAGAATACGTCCACCAGGTCACCACCGCTGTAGTCGAGCTTGGGATGAAGATAAAAGATGCCGCTCTTGCCATTGATGCCGACCTTCAAAACCGGTACGCTGGGATTCTCAATCAGCAGTGCAACATGAAGGCGATAGGTTTCTGCCGGTGGACCCGCAAGCGAAAATGAAATCGCGCGCGGGGCGGTTTCGATGCTGGGCTCCTGCGGCTTGCCGTCTGTACTGAGCACGGTCGGCTGCTTGCCATACCAATTCTTTGAGGGGTCGCTCTGAGAGACGACGAAATTTACCTTCTGTTGCGGATTCCCGGATGCAAATTCACCGGAAGAGCGATTAAACTCTCCAATCTGGAATACCGTCGTTTTCGCGTTGTTCTGCGCCGAGGCCTTATAGAACTGTGAAGCAGCCAGAACCGGCAGCAATAATCCCAGGATGAAGCTGAACCTTAATCTCATTAGAGAGCTCCTCGAACATCCGCCTGAAACACCCAAAGATTGTAGCGGAATGCCCGCCATGCCTGACGGGACGGTGCGCATTGTCAGCTTTGCTTGGATTTTTGCCGATTTTGGCATTTTGTCTATTCCAGCTTCTCAATCTGGGTTCCTTCGGCCATATTGTTAATCTGGAACTGGTCGTCCGTCAGCGTCATATTCTCAGTCACATTAATAATCGTGAGAACGATCTGGTACTCCTCCAGCGGGCGCTTGATGATGATCCTGGACGGGTAGAGGCTCGCTCCGAAATTCTTGTATTCGGTATAGATTACCTGGGTCTCCAGGTTACCTTCTGTGTCGTAGATATCCTGTTGATAAGGCTGGAGATTTTCGCGACTAAAGGTCACCACGCGTACCGGTGTCTCCTTCTGGCTCCCCGGTTCGCGGCGCGTAATGCTCAGTACGTATTCCGGCACCGTGTACAGGTGCTTCTTGGCCGCATCCTCCACCGTTTCGGTATCCGCGGTCACCGAATAGAAATCGTCCTTCTCCAGCCCGCGCACCACCATGGCATCGAAAAAGAATCCCGGCCTCATATTCTCCATCTGGTTGAGTGATTTTTTCTCCAACGAATTCGAACCCTTGATGGCCTTGTTTTTGGAAGGAATATAGAGGGTGAAGTTGGTTCCGTCGCTCACCATATCGAAGGCGCGCGTGCCGATGACGGGAACCCGCCCATAGACGCGCAGCATGGCTGGCTTGCGCAGGAGGATGATTCCGGGGATGGTGGTGTAGTCCTTGGCCAGGCCTTCTTTGCTTTTCATCACGCTGGCCTGAATCTCGACGGAGGCGTTCAGGCTTTCAAGCGCGTCCCAGCGCTGGTTGATGCGCGAAACCAACTCTTCCGGCGTGACTGTCTGGGTGATGGCGGGAGCTTTGGGCACGGGCAGCCTGCGCGTGGTGACGAGCAGGAAGCAGCCGGAGAGCAGGAGCGGAAGAAACAGGGCCGCGACGGATGCCAGGCGACAGGCTGCTTTCATTGGCCACCCGCCTTCTTCACGGCGTGACGGTAACCGGCGACGTTGCGGTTTTGTTCATCCAGGGTGCGCGAAAACAGAGAATGCCCCTGGGGATTGGCTCCGGCGGCGACAAAGTAGAGATAATCCGTTTGCGCCGGATGCATGGCCGCGTGCAGCGACTTCACACCCGGATTGGCCACCGGCCCCGGCGGCAGGCCGGCGTGGAGATAGGTGTTGTACAGGGTATCGCGATTCAGGTCGGACTGGTAGATGGCGCCGCGCCAGCGGCCCTCCAGCTCCACCCCGTAGATCAGGGCGGGATCGGTCATCAGCGGCATTTTTTTAGCCAGACGGTTCTCAAAGACGCTGGCCACCAGGGGCCTCTCCGCATCCACCGCCGTCTCCCGTTCGATCAACGAAGCCATGGTCACCACCCGATGCACGTTCTCCTTCAATCCAATTTGTCCGGCTATCACCCGGAAGCGCCGCACCATGGCAGCGCAAATCTGTGCCGCGGTGAACTTGCGGGGGAAATGGTAGGTATCGGGAAACAGATAACCCTCCAGGCTCGCCGCTCCGGGGTCCAGATCGGCCACCAGTCCTACCTGATTCACCGCCGCGCTTAAAAAATCCTGTTGCCTAACAAACCCAGCCTGCTCCAGCCGGGTGGCAATATCAAAAATGCTGGAGCCCTCGGGAATGGTGACTGGCCTGGTAAAAACATCGCCGTGCGCAATCCGCGCATAGATCTCGGTGATGGGGGCCGGATGATCGAAGCGGTACTCGCCGGCCTTGAGCGTTTCCCGCTTCCAGGAGCGCAGTATATCGAATGCATAGCGGCTGCGCACAACGCCGGCCGTTTCCAGTAGCTGGCCGATTTGCGCCGTGCTGGAACCCGGCGCTATTTCGACAAAGGTCTCGTGGTCCGCCCCGTAGGGCATAAAAACCAACCAGGCCATCGCGGCTGCGGCAAGTAATGCTGCAAAAAAAGCCGCCAGCCGAAATGCCGCCGCGCCAGAACTTTTCTTCTTTCTGCTCTTTCGCCTGCGGATTGCCATTCAGGTGCTATTGACCTTTCGTACTGCTGGAAACTAGCGAGTTCTCCCAAGAGGATTCTCTCTCTATTGATTGTATCGGGACTGAGCCCCAGGGAGGGCATTTCTTCAGGGCAGGTTTGGAGCTTAAGCTGGAGGATAAGGAGTTGCAAACTGGGAACTCACCCACGTTATCTCGGTCTCGATGTCGGCAATCGCCGCATCGGGGTGGCTGTGACAGACGAACTGGGGCTGACGGCGCAGCCGGTGATGACGCTGGAGAGGAAACGCAACCGGCGGGATGATCTGCGCTCGTTGGCGCGACTGGCGCGGCGATTCGGCGTGGCGGGGATTGTGGTGGGCGATCCCGTGCACCTCTCCGGCGACTTGAACCCGCAGGCTGAAAAAACTCGAGAATTTGCCGCCGAGCTAGGCACACTGACTGGCCTGCCAATCCACCTGTGGGACGAGCGGCTGACCACCCGCGAAGCCCATCAAATTTTGTATGAAGCCGGCCACGCCCGCCAGCAGCACCGTAAGGTGGTGGACCAGGTGGCGGCTACGCTGATTTTGCAGTCGTTTATGGAACAGGGAACAGGGAACAGGGAATAGGGAATAGGGAATAGGGAGTACACGATCATTGTCACTGAAAAAAGATCAATCTACTCTCAAAGACGCTGCCTTACTGAGTTGACGGTACGCCGCTTTTCTATTCTCTATTCTCTATTCCCTATTCCCTGCTCTTCGCCCCGGTTATAATTGGTAGTCGAGTTCTTTTATCTCTTGCGGAATGAGCAACCCCGCTCCCCGCTACGGACCAACGATGCCAGAGCACATCAAAAAGAAGCTTCTCGAAGAGATTGCGCTCCTAGAGCGCGAGCTCTCGCACGAGCTTCCGGCCGAGATCAAGAAGGCCGTGGCCATGGGCGATCTCTCGGAGAACGCCGAGTACCACATGGCCAAGCAGCGCCAGACTTTTGTGGATGCGCGGCTGGGCCAGTTGAAGAGGCGCATGGCCGAGCTGTCGCTGGTGAACCTGACCAACATTCCCAAAGGCAAGGCCGGGTTCGGCTCCACGGTGGTGGTTTACGACACTACCAAGGACGAAGAGATTGTTTACCGGCTGGTAACCAGCGAAGAGTCCGACGTTTCCAAGGGGCTGATCTCAACGACCTCGCCTATCGGGCGCGGCCTGGTGGGCAAAAAGGTGGGCGATGTGGCTACCATTGTTACCCCCAACGGCAAGCGCGAACTTGAAATTCTGAAACTGACCACTATCCACGATGAAGCGGGCGAAGGCGAAGCTGAAAATGGAACCGTCGCCGGCTCAGATGAGTAAGGAAGAATAGAAATGACCTGGACCAGCGCTTTCGGCCGCACCTGCGGATGGCTTTTGGACCGCATTGTGCGCGGCATGGCGCTTACCCGCATCTCTCCCAACGTGCTTACGTTTATCGGCCTCATGATCAACATCGTGGCCGCGTTTCTGTTCGGGCACGCCAATGCCACCAACTCCGGGCGCATGTTTTTCTATGCGGGCGTGGTGATCTTCTGCGCCGGCATCTTCGACATGCTCGACGGGCGCGTGGCGCGGCGCAATAACCAGGTGACGGTCTTCGGATCGTTCTTCGATTCGGTAATCGATCGCTACTCCGACGCGGTGCTGTTCTTCGGGCTGCTGGTTTACTACGGGCGCATCAATCGCATGCGTTATGTGGTGCTGGTGGCCTTTGTGATGGTGACGTCGCTGATGGTGAGCTATACGCGCTCCCGCGCCGAGTCGCTGATCGGCCAATGCAAGGTGGGTTTCATGGAGCGGCCGGAACGGATCGTGCTAATCCTTCTGGGCGCCCTGTTCAACCATTGGGGAGTGATGGCGCCGGTGCTGTGGGTGCTGGCCGTGCTCTCCACCATCACCGTGGCGCATCGGATTATCTATACCTACCAGAACACCAAGCACCTGGCCCCGATCAGCTGAGACGTGCTGACCTGCTCAGCAGCTCACCATTACAGTGGAGCAGCCGGGCTGGACGGGCTTCCATTGCGCCAGAAACTGGGTCACGGATGAAGATTCCATGCGCCGCATGGCTTCAAACTCTCCGCCCTTCTGGCTGTAGAGCAGCTTGCCTTTCTCGCTGAGGACGGCCAGGGCGGGAACGCCTTTGTTCAGTGGGACCTGGTAGCGGGCGGCGAGGTCGAGATTGGCGTCCATGTGCCCGATGTTTACGTGGACCAGAACGAAGTTGGATTCAAGTATGGGCCGGTTGCCGGGGTCATGGAAGTAAAGGTCCAGAACCTGGCAGTCGCCGCACCAGTTGCCGCCAAAGTCGAGCAGGATGCGCTTGTGGGTAGCGGCTGCGGTCTTGAGCGCGGCGGCGATGTCGGCCTTGGCCTGCGCCGGATCGGGATAAAGGTCGCGGTTGATGGTGGATGTGGTTTTGGTGTAGGTACTGGTGGCTCCGTTTGTGCGGGTTGTGGTTGTGGTGCTGATGCTGCTGGTGGTTGTGGCTGGAGGCGTTTTGCAGGCCGCAAGGATGAGCAGAGCGGCCAGGGCGAGAAGTTTGATTGTCTTCAACGGGGGAATCCTCCACATCTGCTTTCAGTCTGCCACAAAAGCGCCGTGCGGTTCCATTTGCACGGTCCAGGCCATCGCCGGCATGTACTCTGGAGTGTGGCTAACGCTGGCAATCTTCGCAAACGTCTCGAATCGGCGAGCTACCCTGACCTGGGAGCGATGATGGAGGGCTACGCGCAATCGGCGGCGGAGCTGGGCAAACAGGAGTTCGGGCAGAAGCTGGACTTTACCGCGGAATCGGTGGACGGGCTGGACGAGATCCTGGTTCGCGTGGGCGAAAGCCCCGAGCTGGACCTGGACTTCGAGGTGCGGCTCTGGGGCAGCTACCTGGGCGAGGTGCTGCGGAGGCGCTATGCAGGCAGTTGGGAGATGACCCAGTATCCGGGCGGCGCGGTAGCGGTTCCGGCCGTTGAGGCGCGCGGGTCGCGGCTGTTTCCGCTGATGAAGGTCTACCGCCGGCTGACCGTGGGCGAAGAGGAAGATCTGCGCGCCTTCTATTCCATGGTGACGGAACGGCTGGGCAAGCCGGCGCAGGTGAACTGACAGTAGACAGTGAACAGTGGACAATGAACAGGCATCGGGCATTTACTGTCCACTGCCCACTGTCCACTACCCACTGTTTGTGCGACAATAAATGGTGAGGATGCGCGCCGGATCACTTGCTGCGCGCGGAGGATGAAACAATGGGCGATCTACTTCAGCCATGGCACCTGGTGGTGTTGGGCGTGGTGGCATTTTTACTGTTCGGCGCCAAACGGCTCCCGGAGTTGGGCAAGGGGCTGGGCGAGGGATTGAAGGGCTTCAAGGAAGGCATCAAGGGAGTGACCGATCCTCCTCCGCCTGCACCGCCGGTGGTGCAGCAGACAGCGGCTCCCGCGCCGCCGGCAATGCCAGCCGAGCCTCAAATCGTGCGCAAAGATTAATGATTGAGTTCAGGTTTGCTTGCTCGCCTGACCGGTCGGATTTGTTGAAGCCTTGATCGTTGATTTCAGAGACACAAAAGGCCTGTGCCATTGCACAGGCCTTTCGTGCGTTTGCGGTGAAGTTGGATGCGGCTAATTCATTCGGTTCGTTCACAGTGTCAAAAATTCTGATCAATCCCATGAGCGTGTGGCCAACCACCCCAATACGGTTTACATAATATATGCCTGGCGGGTGGCGCCGGTCCCGGCGAGGTCTCCAGACCATGCTGAGGGTGCCCCCGGTCCCTAGCTTTTGGGGACCGGGGATGGAAGCACCACGCCGCCCAAGCTTTTCTGTTGGAGTATTCTCGCAGTGTATGAAAGGCCAGCGCATCCGTTATCAGCAAACGGGGGAGTTTCACTTCCTCACCTTCAGCAGTTTCCAGCGTCAGCCATACCTATTGACGGTCGCGGCGATGGAGCTTTTTGAAGATGCGTTGGAACGCGTTCGGCTGCGTTATCTCATTGCAGTCGCTGGTTACGTGGTCATGCCGGAGCACGTGCATCTGTTGGTCAATGAGCCAGGGCGCGGGCTTTTATCCAGAACCGTTCAGGCCCTCAAGCTGTCGGTTTCGATGCGCAGCCGCGAAAGACCCTTCTGGCAGGCGCATTATTACGATTTCAACGTCTCATCGCACCAGAAGTTCGTGGAGAAGTTGCGCTACATTCATCGCAATCCGGTCAAGCGCGGGATCGTTACCAAGCCCGAGGAGTGGCTCTGGTCAAGCTATCGCCATTATCAAACGGGAATGCACGGCACCGTAGAAATCGAATCGGAATGGACGGCCTGCGAGAGAGGCTGGCAACTGCCTGCGTGGATGCGCAACAGGCAGCTCGATTCCCCCTCCCCGGTCCCCAAAAGCGAGGGACCGGGGGCACCCTCAACTTGATCATGCGCGGCTTTAAGATCAGGGCCACCCGCCCCTGATACAAACGGGATTTGATATATTTTTTTTGCGGCGGGTTAAACGCTGAGGAGGGCTACGGCTGCAAGGGCCAGGGCGATGCCGGCGAATTGGCGGCGGGAGGGCCACTCGCGGAGGACCAGGGCGGCTAAGAGGATGGTTCCGGCGGGGTAGAGAGAGCAGACCAGGGCGGCTACATCGAGGCGGCCTACCTGCGTGGCGCGGAGATAAAAGAGATTGCCGATGGTATCGAGAGCTCCGGCTGCAATGCCGGCGAGCCAGAAGCCGCGCCATTTTGCTTTGGGGGGCAGGATGAGGAGTACCAGGATCATGGCGACGGAGCCGGCGGCTCGGGCGGAGGTCATGGTCCATAGAATGCCGCCGGGACTGGCGAATTTGAAGAGAATCAGTTGAGTTCCGAAGCCGATGCCGGCGAGGGCGCCTAGCAGGAGGGCGGTTGGGGGCGTGGTCGCGTCTCTGACGGCGGGGGAGCGGGTGATTAGCCAGATGGCGATCAGTCCCATCGCCAGGCCTACGGCGGTTATGGGGGTGGGCAGGCCGTCGTGGATTAGTGAAAAGAGGACGGGGATCAGGGCGGTTAGCAGGCCGGTAAGGGCGGCGGTCAGGCCCATCGCTCCCATGGCCAGGGCGCGATAAAAGACGGCCAGCGCTATGGATCCTTCAAATCCGCCCAGAGCGGCATAGAAGAGATAGGGCGAGCCGGGGACGGCAAGATGGATTCCCAGGCAGATTGCCAGCATGAGGAGCAGAGAAAAGATGTGACCGGAGGCGACGACCAGTAGGGCGGGAGCACGGCGGGCGCCCAGGCCGCCGACGAAGTCCGAGCCGCCCCAGGTGGCGGCCGAAAGCAGACCTAATCCGGCCGCGGCTCCGGAAGAATTCACGCGCTTATTGAGCGTCCTTGGCGTTGGGGTAATAGCCGTTCTTGGCGATTACCTCGAGGCCGGGGCGGTCTACGCGCACATCGATCTTGCGGAATTTGCCGTCGATGAAGGGCTGGTGGCTGAGGTAGCCGAGAGTGTACTGGGTGCGCGCTTCCTCGGCGATCTTGGCGTAACTCTTCTCGATGCCGTTGGTGCCGCGCTCGGAGTCCAGAGTGCCGCCGGTGGCCAGGGTGTACTTGGCCAGGATGTTGTCATACATGGTGTAGGGCAGGTGGACGCGGCTGATGAAGCCCTCGCCCCAGCGGGCTGAGTCGCCTACGGCCGTGCCATAGACGGCGATTTTGTTGGTTTCGAGGTAACGGAGGACCTCTTTGTAGGTAGCCTTGCTGCCGTTCTCTTTGCCGTCGGAGATGACGTAGATAATGCGGCGGCGGCCCTTGGGGCGGCTGGAGAGCTCCTTGGCGGCGGCCAGAATGGCGTCGTTGAGAGTGTGAATCTCTTTGGGGATGGTGATCCAGTTGCCGTTGCCGCCGGCCGATTTTCCCGGTTGAATGTTGGGATCGACGCAGGCACCGTTTTCGCGGATGTTGCACCCGGCCAGCGGGCCGCTGTTGACGGGGTTGAGCATCTCGCTGCCGGTCTCTTTAGTGAGGGCCAGCACGGCGGGCACGCGGGCGCTCTGTGCGCCGGTAAAGCCGGTGCGCTCCTGGGTTCCGTTGTTGTAGGAGAATATGGCGATTTCGTCGTAGGGAGTGAGCGCGCCCTGGATAGCGCCCAGGGAGTCGTTTACCCTGGCCATGACGTCGGAGGTCAGGCTCTGGTCAATGACAAAGGCGATGGAGAGCGGGAATGGATCGACGGTGAAGAGGCGCAACGGCTCGCGGGTATTGTTTTCGTAGACTCTGAAGTCGCGGAAGGTGAGACCGGCGACCAGCTTCCCTTTGTTGTCCTTGACGGTGACCGGGACTTCAACGAAGTTGACGTTCACGACGAAACGCGCGACTGCTGGAACGCCTTCGCCGGTAGCCGGCATCTCCGGAGGGGTGGTCTGGACCGTATCCTTGCCCTCGGCGGAGGGTGCGTGGCTGCTGGAGGCGGGCTGCTCCTGGGCCGGAGTGGTGGTGGACGAACTGGTTCCCGATTGCTCTTCTCCGGAGCCAAGACCGGGAGTAATGGCGCCGCCGTCCACACCGGACAACGGAGGGGGCGCCTGGGGCGCAGGAGCGTCCGGCACAGCGGATTGCTGCTGTTGGGCCTGAGCGGCCGTTCTTACAGTTGGGCTCAAACTTAGAAGCGTCGCCAGTGCGATTGCAGTCAAACCTAGCTTCACAGATAATTCTCCGAAAATCAGTGGTTAGTGGTTAGTGGTCAGTGATCAGTAAAAAACAATTCCAAATTACAGATAAATCCTGTACTTCGAGTGGTCCGCGAACCGATGCGAGTTGACATTGAAAGCCTACTTCCGGCAACTGACCACTATCCACTAACCACTAACCACTGTACTTGTCAGAGTATCAGACGCGCCAGCGCCGCGCAGGTTGCGCGACTGTCGTGAAAGAGTTCAGGTATGCTGTCTTCGCAGCGCCATTTCAGTCTAATTGGTCCGATATGCATGTTCGATGGGGAGTTACCGCTTTGCTGCTGAGCCTGCCTGCATGGTGCGTGGCGGGACGGGCTCAGCTTGCTCCGTCGCCGGACGCGCCCCCGGTGAGCACCGTTCCGGCCCAGGCGAGCGGGCAAGAGCCTGCGGCGACCTTCAAAGTGAATGTGAATCTGGTGGACTTGTTCTTTACCGTCAGGGATAAGGACGGGAGACTGGTCCCTCACCTGACCAGGGACGATTGCACCGTCAGCGAAGACCAGACGCCGCAAATCCTCAAGAGCTTTGCAGCCGAGACCAGCCAGCCGCTGACCCTCGGCATTCTTTTGGACACTTCGGGGAGCCAGTTGCGCATTTTAGCGAAGGAGCAGGAGGCGGGAAACCGGTTTCTGGCCCAGGTGCTGAAACCGACGGACGAGGCCTTTCTGCTCACATTTGACGTAAATGTGGACCTGATGCAGGACATGACCGGCGATGTGCAGTTGCTGACGCGGGGCATGAATAAGGCGGAGATCAATACGGCGGGCGGCAATGGAGCGGGGGGATCACCGGGAGCCGGCGGGGGAACGATTCCTACCATAGGTAAAGTCAAGGGAACGCTGCTCTACGATGCGGTTTATCTGGCCGCCAGCCAGGTGATGAACCAGGAGACGGGACGCAAAGCGATGATCCTGCTGACCGACGGGCAGGATGAGGGCAGCAAGACAAAGATTGGCGAGGCCATTGCCGCGGCCGAAAGGTCCAACGTGCCGGTTTACGCGATTCTGATTGCCGACCGGAGTTTTTATGGGAGCTTTGATTACGGCGGCTATTCGGCCATGAAGAAGATGACCGAGGAGACCGGCGGGCGAATGATCGACGTGGGCAACAACAGCAAGAAGCTGGAGGAGGCGTTTCAACAGATTGAAGACGAGCTGCGTACGCAGTATGTGGCCAGCTATACGCCGTCGAATACCAAGATGGACGGCGGCTTCAGGCGGCTGGGGGTGGAGTGCCGCGGGGATGGATTGAAGGTGCAGGTGCGGAAGGGATACTTTGCGCCGGGGGGACAAAAATAGGGACTAAGTGACTAGGGACTAAGGGACTAGGGACTAAGGGACTAGGGACTATGGGACTAGGGACTATGGGACTAAGGGAATAGGCTATCTGTGGCTTGTTATAGAAACTGTATTTCAGTAGCTTTTTGTTTTGATGGAGATGGTTAGAAAGGTACTGCGTAGTCGGGATGAGTGGGTTAGTTGTGCAAAAAGCAGTTAAAAAGGGCTGAAACTGTACTGTTTTTGGACAGTCAATTACCTTTGTATGCTATTTGGTAATCTGGCGCACAGTGTCAGTATTCTTTAAGATCGGCTGAAGTGGGAAAAACTTGAGGGCTTTCGAGAATTATTTTTAAGCCTCAGGAATTTCCCCCCAGGAGCCTGCCATGATTACCAACTGCGCCGTTAACGACGGATTTGCGATTAGTCCACGTTTTCGCCTCATTATCGAAGAGAGAATCGAGCGGCTGGAGAAGGATGCCGCTCACGACGAGGCGCAGGTGGCCCTGCTCGAAGACGAGGATCATATTCGCAGGCAGATGCGGCTGGTGGCCATGGAGCGAGCAGAGGCTCTGCGCATGAGGCTGTTTCTGGATAGCGCGCAGGCGCGGGTGTGAAAAGCAGGGAATAGGGAACAGGGAACAGGGAATAGAAAAACCAGTTGTTCGGAGACTCTGCTTCTGCTGCGCTAATAAGCAAAAACTACATTGAAAATAAATTTTGGAGCACCGGGCGGGAATTGAACCCGCGTATACAGGTTTTGCAGACCTGCGCGTTAACCACTTCGCCACCGGTGCTTGAAAAGCAGGGACTAGGGACTAAGGGACTAGGGACTAGAGAGCATTAGTCCAAATGACGCATCTCGTCTTTCCCGTTGAAGATCTGACTTCCTTCGCAAGCACTCTATCACTGAAAGCTGTCAACTAGTCCCTTAGTCCCTAGTCCCTTAGTCCTTAGTCCCTCAGTCCCTAGTCCCTCAGTCCCTGCAATAAAAAACCCACCTCGCTTTTGGCGGGTGGGTCGTCTGGAGATTCTTTGCTTCAAGGAATCTAGGCCAGAGAACACGCCCGCGCGGCGCGGCAGCTTGGACAGCAGCAGCACTGACAGATTGCGGGTGTGAAGTACTGGGTCACTTAAAATTCCTTTGCCGGGGAGTGGAATCAATAGGCCGCTGCTCACCGGTTATTTGTAGACTAGAGGCTTGGCGGTGGCGTGTCAAGCGATGATTGGGTAGGGTCAGATCGAATTGGAATATTATGTGGTGGATTTTTTACCGATACGGCGCTGACCGGGAACCCGTTGGCAGGCAATTTTTTTATTCAGCGGCGATCGCTTTGGCAAGGGTGAGCGATGTGCGCGTTGCGGGAAGCACTGTTGTTGTTGCAACTGGACGGTTTTTCCTGCCGTGATGCACATGCTTTCAACAGGTTTTCATCTTCGCAAGTGATTTTGAGTGAGGGCTGTAGCCGATTCACAGTTATTTCACATAGATTTTCAGAGTGAATTTTCGCCTACATTTCTCTCTTTTCAGGATTTTCCAATGCTCGTAGTGTTGGCTTTCATTGATGGAATTTAACCGGCTCCCATGCCGGTTTGCCCCAGGCATCAACTACATTTTTTAAGCGACCGTATTTGGCCTCCTGTGATTCGGAAGCCGGCTGCCGATTCATGCGCCTGAAGTGCCCACCTGGACATCTTCCGCCGCCCACACGGCATTTCCGTGCGCAAGATTAACCAGGAGTGCTGACAAGCAACCGTTCGCAGGGCCCGGAAGAACAACTAACCACTTGCCGGAGGAGTAAAAGGCGAGGGTGAAGAGTTGGCAGACGCGCGACAGAAATACATTTGCAACGCTTAAGGAGCTTACCCAGACATGCGGCCAAAGAAAGTGATTCTCTGCGTCGACGATAACGAACAGGAGCTTTCCGTGCTCACGTTCATGCTATCCACCAACGGCTACCGGGTACTGTCCGCCTGCACCGGTCAGGAGGCCATCGGCATCTTCAACCAGAACCAGGTGGACCTGGTGCTGGCCGACTATGCGATGCCAAAGATGGACGGAAATCAGCTGGTGGACCGGCTGAAGCAGATCGCTCCACACATTCCCATGATTCTATTGGGAGATGAGCAGAAGATGGGGGGCGATATCTATACCGCCGACGTGCTGTTGGCCAAACGGAATTGCTCGCCGCATGAGCTGCTGGAACGCATCAAAGTGATGAGCGTGCGCAAGCGCGGACCTCGCAAGGGTGCGCTGCGGATGGCGCCGGTGGAGGAGCTGGCGGCGGCGTCGTAAAAACAGGGAATAGGGAATAGGGAATAGTCTGGCTGTTTAGTGGCCGGATGAATGGATTGTGAACTCTGATCGTAGATAACTGCCCGAAGATCACATTCCCCGCTGCGGGTCTTTCTTGCTATTCCCTATTCCCTCCTCTCATTTACCCTTGACGACCTACGCGTTCCGGGGGCATACTCGCCAATTACCCGATGCTGGAGGGTTTTTTCTTGCACCAGCGGAAGTTGGCTTTATATGGATCTGATTGTTTTACGTCTTCTTTTTGTGGCCCTTCTTGGCGGGGTCTGCTATTTCCTTCATCCCTTCGGCCTGACAGGATGGGTGAGTGCGGGGACGGGCGCCCTGACAGCCTGCGCAGTGATTGTTTTTGAGTTGCGGGTGCGGGCGCTGAGCCTGCGGCGGCTGATTGGGGCGGTGACGGGGAGCGTGCTGGGGATCTTTGGCGCGGCGCTGTTCTGCCTGGTGCTGCGCTCGGCTCCGCTCGCCGCGGCGACCTCGGCGGTCGTGCAGATCTTTGTGCTGCTGCTGATGACCTACGTGGGGCTGCTGGTGGGGGCCAGCAAGGGCGACCTGCTGAACCCGGCGGCGCTTGGCTCTGTGTTTGCCACAGACCGGGCCACGCGGCCAAATGCCAAGGTGCTGGATACAAGCGTCATTATTGACGGGCGGATCGCCGATATTGCCGAGGCCGGCTTTATCGACGGCATGATGGTGGTGCCGGAGTTCGTGCTCAAGGAGCTGCAGATTGTGGCCGACTCGACCGATGGGTCAAAGAGGCAGCGGGGAAGGCGCGGGCTGGATATGCTGCAGCGGATGCAATCGAACGCCAATATCCAGGTGCAGATTGTTCCCGACGATTTTCCATCGATCCGCGAGGTGGACCTGAAGCTGCTGGAGCTGGCCAAGAAGTGGGAGGCCAAGGTGGTGACCAACGACTTCAACCTGAACAAGGTGGCTCACCTGCACCATGTGGAGGTGCTGAACATCAACGACCTGGCCAATGCGCTGAAGCCGGTGGTGCTGCCGGGCGAAAAGATGACGGTGCTCATCCTCAGGGAAGGCAAGGAGTTCAACCAGGGGGTGGGTTACCTGGACGACGGGACCATGGTGGTGGTGGATAATGCGCGTCGACTGATCGGCAAGTCAGTGGATGTGAGCGTGACCAGCGTGCTGCAGACTGCCAGCGGGAAGATGATCTTCGGCAAGATGGAAGAGAACGGCAGGAGCGGCGAGGGGTCGCGGCCGGGGCCGGTGGAGATGGAGCGGTAGGGGGTTATTTTAGCTTCCTGGCTCTGGGGCGCCCGTCGATTTTGGTACTTTGAGTTTCGTGGTATCCCACCCTTGCGACAACAACAAAGACGTCGGGCCCAGAGGGCGCCCCGATGGGATACCCGGCTCATGAGGCCCTACGAAAATCCATTAATACTTTGGCACTTTGGGGTCGATTTGTTCGCTCCAGGCTTGGATGCCGCCGGCCAGGTTGGCTACGCGGGGGTAGCCGGCTTGCTGGAGGAATTCTGCGATGCGCTGCGAGCGGACTCCTGCGTGGCAATGGACGATGACTTCGCGGTCGCGGTCGATCTCGGAGAGGCGGTTGGGGAGTTCGTTTTGCGGGATCAGCTTTCCGCCGATCTGGGCGAGCTTGTACTCCCAGGGTTCGCGGACGTCGATCAGTTGTACGTCTTCGCCTGCGTCGATGCGCTGCTTTAGTTCCTTTACGGTGAGTTGGGGAATTCCGTTCTTCAATGCTGTCTCCTTCGGGGTATGGGCGCGAGGCCGCAGTTCTGATGGTATTCGATGAGACGATTGCAGCGGGCGGTCCGGTTATGCGAGATTGGGGATGCGGGGTGGGAATGGGGCACGCGTGTGCCGGTTCCCGATTCAGGCGCTTCGCGGATTGGAAAGCGATGATGGCACACAAATTGCGCACACCGGACTTCGATCAGATGCAGGAGACGCTGCGCGCGCATGAGTTTGAAGTGAAACCGTTCATTGGGGTCCCAGGCGGCGTGCTGGTGAGCAAGCATGGAGCCGGCGCGGTTCTGGTGGCGGCCGAGGGTAAGGACGTAGCGGCGGCGATCGTGGAGGGTCCTGGAGCGCTGATTGGAGGGGAAGTGGCGCAGTTGCTGGACCGTGGGTACCAGAAATTTATTAAGACTTCCAAATTTGAGTTACCAGCGTCGGCCATCCAATTGCAGGCGGTTCATCTATTCAGCGAGGAGCTGAATCAACTGACCGGCGGCACGAGTTTGTATAACCAGTCATTGGGGACGACCAGCGACGTCTATGAATACGATCGATTGAAGGGCCGCGAGGATGTGGAAGCTGCGGCGGAGCGTCCCTGGGAGCGGACAGCGGAATCATGAGAGCACAAAAAATCCGGCGGAGCGGGCGATGGAAGCGGAAGAAACGGCGGAATGCCTGACGGGGCTGGATGGGGAACGCCGGGAAATGCCGCGGTGCGCGGTGGACGAAGAAGCCACGCTGCAGCTGGTGGGCCACGGCGGGTGGGTGAAGTGCCGCATTGTTGAGCTGAGCCTGGCGGGGTGCCGCATCAGCACCATGGAACGGCTTCCGGCTGGCATCGGTCACCGCGTGGAGGCGGTCTTCAAGGTTCGCGGGGTTGCATTCCGGTTTATCGGCGTGGCGGAATGGACCGATGGCCTGAACCTAGTGGGGATACAGTTTGTGGATATGCCCACACGGCGCAGGGATGAGCTGGCCGAGGTGCTGTGCGAGATGGTGGCGGAGAAAGCCGCCAGGGCGATGAAGCTTGCGGCGGAAGAACGAGCCGCAGCGGAACGGGCTGGCGCGGAACAGGCCGCTGAGGAGCTAGTTGATGAAAAGCGAATTGCCGCAGCACAGGCCGATCAAGAACGATTCGCCGCGGAAGTAAAGATCGCAGCAGAGCATGCCGCGGAGCAGGCGGCTCAGGAACAGGCCGAATGGCAGTCCGAGATGGAGTCGGTTGCCGGGACGCGGCAGGCGAATTTGATCCATGCCGCGGCAAAGCAGAGCGAGGCGCAGCCGCAGGCCGCATTGGCGCCGGTTGGCCCGCACCCTGCACAGTCCGCCAGACCCGACAAACTCGTTAAGCGCGAACGGCGCCAGCAGTCGCGTCACGAGGTGGATACTTCGGCTGCGATTCTTCTTATCAATGTGGGGTCGTTGCTGCAGGGGCGGATCCTGGACCTGAGCCTGAGCGGCTGCCGCATCCGCACCGAGGAAAAATTTCCGGTGGGCATTTATACGCGGGTGGAGACGGAGTTTCGACTGGGAGGGCTGGCCTTCCGGCTGGGCGGGGTGATCCAGGCGGTGCACGACCGGGACCGTCGCAACGTGGGCATCCGTTTTCTGGACTTGAGCGCACGCAAGCGGGAGCAGGTGGAGCAGTTGATCGAGGAGATTGAGGAGATGCGTTCGAGGCAGGCCCTCGCGAAGAAGTGAGAGCCCGCTCTCGAAATTGTTCAGGCCCTAGCCGATAATCAGCGCCGTCCGGCGATCAGGTTGTAGATCAGGACGATTACGGCTAGCACGATCAGGATGTGGATGAGTCCGCCACCGATATGGAGGGAGAAACCCAGGAGCCACAAAACCAGAAGAACCACAAAGATTGTCCAAAGCATAGATGCCTCCTTATTGGTTCGCGGCGCCCGGAACTGAAGGTAATTTCCGGGCGCCGCGAAAATTCAGAATGAGCGGTTACAGCGGTTTTTTGAGATGCTGCTGAGCGAACCCCGCTTACGCAAGGGAAGTAGCCCCCCAATTTATAGCTACGCTGCGCAGAGTTGGCAAGAGAAAAAATCGCCTGGCCAGCCGTACTATCTGGAGGCGACAGCCTGCGCCTTGGCGTCGCGCACGGCGTCGAGGAAGGAACGTGTGGAAGCGGGCGCCGGAATCCTGCCGTGTAAAAGTGCACGGGTAGAGACGTCGGAGCCGTAGATTGCCTCGGTGGCGTCAGAGTCGTGGCGAATCGCAGACCCGGCCAGCGAGATGCCGGCAAAAAGGCCCTTGGCGCGCGAGTAGGTGAGGATTTCGGTATTCAGCTTCCAATCGGTATCGGCGGTGGCATGGCGGCCAACCGGTCCGGCTGCCGCGGAGGCGTCGGCTCCAATTTCAAACTTGCTGGAGAGCAAGCGGTTCATTCCATGGTCCTGGATGACGAGGACCAGATCCACGCCTTCGACGCCGATCTGCAATCCCCAGCTTCCGCCGGTGATGTCAAAGAATGCGGGAGCGCTCCAACCGTTAGCGGTGCGGCAGGTGGCAACGCCCTTGCCGTTCTCAGCGCCGAAGACAAAGCCGGCCTTGAGCATGTGGGGCACGACGGCGATGCACTTGGCGTGCTCCAGTACTTCTTCAGGAATGCCTTGGTCCGGCGCCGCCATGATCTCGTGGAGGGTTCGGCCCGCCAGGTCCAGGCGATCCTGTACGTTTTCGCGAGTGGTGCCCGCCCAGGCGATGGTTGTCATACCGAGGATGGCCGCAAATGTCATAAGTTTTTTCATGATTTTCACCTTTTCTACCTATGCGCAGCGTCAGTTGATATACGCGCGCTGAGGCGCATAAGGTACTTTTCAAGTTAGGGCTGTCGGCTGGCGGAGTCTGGTCAATAAAGAACTACGAAAGATGGGTCCGCCGGCTGGATTAGGTTAAGGCACCGTCTGGGGCTTGAAATTATTTTGTCAAGTGAGCAAAATTGAACAGTCAGCCCCCACTGGCCGGTGAGATGCTGTGGGATAATATGGCGGTTAGTGTACCGCCGGGGTTGTGCGCTGTGGATCCCGAGTAGAATGCGCGGTTTCCGGCACTGGGGCTACGATCACTGTCGATGAATTCCTGTTCATCGCCGAAACTTCACGCTTGACCAGACGGCAATATGGTCGCGTTACCCTGCAAACTACGCGGGACCGCACGCCGGAAGGAGACCTCTCGATGGTTTATCTTGAAAAACCGCCATTCGATGCCGCGGCATTTTTGACGAGCGCCGGGCTGGGGCGAAGAATTGTTGAATTTGAGCCCAAGCGGAACTTCTTTACGCAGGGAGACCCGTCCGATTCTGTTTTCTATATTCAGAAGGGGCGGGCAAAAGTCACTGTGATTTCGCAAGCCGGCAAGGAAGCCACCATCACGCTTCTCGGCGACGGCGATTTTGTGGGCGAGGAGGCGCTGGCGGTGGTTGAGGGGGTGCGTTTGTCGACGGCCACGGCCATCACCGCCTGCACTGTGCTCAAGATCAGGCGGGAAGAGATGATCCACGTGATGCACGAGGAGCATGCTTTCTCTGACCTGTTTTTGAAGTTTTTGCTGGAGCGCAGCATGCGCATCCAGGCCGACCTGGTGGATCAGCTTTTCAATTCGAGCGAAAAGCGGCTGGCGCGGATACTGCTGCTGATGGCCGAATTTGGCAAGCCGGGCGAGCCTGAACAGTACATTCCCAAGATCTCGCAGGAGACGCTGGCGGAGATGATCGGGACGACCCGTTCGCGGGTGAGCTTTTTCATGAACCGCTTCCGCAAGCTGGGCTTTATTGAGTACAACGGCCGCATCCGGGTTCACAAGTCGCTGCTGAACGTGATTCTGCACGATCACCTGCCGGACGACAACGCCTCAGGGCCGGCTATATCGGAGATCCCGGCGGAATAGCCGGTTTCTCAACCTCCTTCCGTAACTGTTCCAAATTGAACAGCATTGCAATTTATTGCATGGGATACTCGCTCCAACTCCAAATGGTCGTGGTTGGCGGGGTGAGAGATGCCCGAAACAAAAGCAAAACTTCTGATTGTTGACGATGAGCCTTCCATTCGAAGCTCGATGTCGGCTTTGCTGGCCGAGATTGGGTATGGGGTGCGCTGCGCCGAAGACGGCTTCTCGGCATTAGCGGAGTTGCGCAAGGAAATTCCCGACATTATTCTCTCCGATCTGCATATGCCAGGGATGACGGGCTTCGAGCTGCTTTCAGTGGTAAGGCGTTGTTATCCGGAGATTCATACCATTGCCATGAGCGGGTCGTTTTCAGGCGACGAGGTGCCTTCCGGCGTGGCCGCCGACGCTTTTTATCAGAAGGGCAGCAGCATGGGCTGCTTGCTGAGGATTCTGGAAGCGCTGCCCATGGCGGAGCGGATGCATTCCGCACAGACCGCCGAGTGGGCGGCTGAGCACACTTTTCTATTGAATCGCGCCCGTAGGAAACCACAACCCGACGGCGCGGCACAGCTTAACTACTGAAGAGAAAGAGTTGCAAGGATGCTCACCATCGCTGAACAGAATGTGCTTTTACGCGCGCAGATTGAATTGCCCGAGGGAATGAAACTCGCGACTGAGGAGTTTCACGAGGGCTGGAACATTGTGCGTACAGGAAATGCAAGGCGGCTGCAAGAGAAGATTCAAACGCGGGGATGGAATTTCATCAAGGTTGCCGATGGGTCGCTGAGGAGCGGCGTGGGAGATACGTCGCAAGAGGCTATTTCCGGCGCGCTCAAGCTGGCGCTTCGCCACGTGAGCCCATACTTTAACGCCGCGGAAGTGGAGCGCATCGAGCTGACTCAATACCCATGGTTTTATCTCGCCAGGGTAAGAGTGTATCCATACCGGATTCAGCAGGACGCGGTTTTGGTGGTGGCGGAAGAGGCCGAGCCAATGGCTATCCCAGAGCGGCAGCGGCGGGTTTCGACGCAGGCCGCCGAGATGTTTTCGCAATTCGGCAGCGCGATGCCTATGCTGAAAGAGATGCTGGTTTTATCGCGCGATTCGGAGGCAAGGACACAATGACGATCCTACAAATGGCAATTATTATGCTGGTGTTTCACAGGGCCTTGCGAATTCCCCGGGAACCGGTTTTGAGCCGCGATCGCTCGCGCTGCAACTCGCGATAGAGTTCGCTCTTCGACTGGCCCAACTGGCGCGCCAGGCGCTTGAGGGCTTCCTTCTCGTCTACTTTGCTCTCGGCCTGGATTTGCGCGATTCGGTCGGCGATGCTCCTGGGGGTTGCGGTTGCGGGCGCCTCGGCGGATGGGGGCGGCGGCTGGATGAGCAGGGTGATTTCGCCGCGCATGCGATCACGGGCGGACAGGTTGTGACGGGCCTCGGCTACGGTGCCGCGTAAAAACTCCTCGTGAATCTTGGTCAGCTCGCGGGCTACGACTACGGGTAGGTCTGGCCCCCAGACGGACTCAAGATCGGCCAGCGTTTCGAGAATGCGGTGCGGGGCCTCGTAAAAAATTAGGGTGCGCGGGGATGGAAGCACTGTGGCTTCGGCGGCCAGGGCTTCAAGGCGGGTGCGGCGTGCGCCGGATTTTTCAGGAAGAAAACCAAGAAATAAAAATTCGTTGGTGGACAGGCCGGAGGCTACGAGCGCGCTGAGGGCGGCATTGGCGCCGGGAATGGGAATGACCGGGATGCCGGCGGCGATAGCTTCGGCGGCCAGCCAATTGCCGGGGTCGTTGATGCCGGGCATTCCGGCGTCGGATACAAGGGCGATGGCCTTCCCGGCCTTTATGCTTTGGATCAGTTCGGTGGCACGGGTGCGCTCGTTGTGCTGATGGCAGCTTACGGTGGGGGTTGCGATCTGGAAGTGGTTGAGGAGCTTTTGGGTCTGGCGGGTATCTTCGCAGGCGATACGGTCGACTTGCTTGAGTACTTCGAGGGCGCGGAGGGTGATATCGCCCAGGTTGCCGATGGGAGTGGCTACGAGGTAGAGGCCGGGGGCTAGCGGAGCGTCAGGTTCGTCCGCCATGATGGACTATTCCTCGGTTTCCTGGCGCTCGATGCGGCGCTGCTCGGCTAGCAGGGCCATGGAGCTCATCAGATTCTGCACACTGACGATGCCTACTACGCGGCCGCTGTCTGTGATGGGAATGAGCGAAAGGCCGTGGCCGGCGGTGAGGCGGCGGATGGTGGTGCCGAGCGTGTCTTCAGGGCGCGCTACCTGGAAGGCGCGGTTCATGACCGCCTGCACGTAGCCGTTGCCGTCGTTGCGCAGGGCATCGACAATGCGCTGGCGGCTGACAATGCCGACTAGCTGCGGGCCGCGGACTACGGGGAAATCTTCCTGCAGGGAGTGGACGCAACGGACGAGGGCGTCGGCCAAAGTGTCAGAGGGCGAGAGAGTGGCGAAATCGGTGAGCATGACTTCGCGCATGCGGACGGTATCGACGACGGATTGGAAAAAGACGCCCTGGTCTTCGATTTGCGCGCCAATCATGATGAAGAAGCCGGCGATGATGAGCCAGTAATTGTGGAGCAGCATGCCGCCCACCATTGCAGCGAGGGCCAGCACCTGGCCGAGGCCCGCGGCGGCGCGACCGGCGAGAGCGAAGCCGTGCTGGCGGGCGAAATTGCCACGGATGAGGCGGCCGCAGTCCAGCGGATAAGCGGGAAGCAGATGAAGGAGGCCGAGTCCGGCCTGCATCCACACCATGCTGCGCAACAGATAAGCGGAGGAGATGTAGGGCTGGTTGAGGAGCTGGAAATTGCCGCTTGCGCCCAGAAAGATGGCGGCCAGAACCAGGGCCGTGGCGCAGTTGGCCAGCGGACCGGCCAGCGCCATGGCAAACTGGCCGCTGCCGCTGTTGGCGTTCTCCTGGCTTTCAGGGTTGGCGTAGGCGAAGAGGCCGCCGATGGGGAGCAGGAGAATGGCGCGCAGGCGCAGACCGAGCCAGGCGGCAACCAGAATGCGCGCGGTCTCGCGTATCACTACCGCGACAACCAGCACCAGAAAAAGGCCCAGGCCGCGGGCTACGCCGTCAGAGACGCTGAGCAGAAGGCAAACGACGGCCAGCAAGGGAAAGAAGGCGTGGACGCGCATTTCGACGCCTATCCAACGGCCCAGCGGAATTGACCAGCCACGCATATCAAGATTGTAGTGGGTCGCGGTCGGGTATGCTGGAGTGCGATGCGCATCATTGCCGGCGAGTACCGATCTCGAATGCTGGAGGCTCCGGCAGGACTCGCTACGCGGCCTACCAGCGACCGGCTGCGGGAGACGCTATTTAACGTGCTGGCGCCGCGGATGGAGGGGGCGGTTTTTCTGGACTTGTATGCCGGGTCGGGGGCGGTGGGGATGGAGGCGCTTAGCCGGGGAGCGGCGAGCGTGGATTTTGTGGAGCGGGCCCCGGCGGTGGTTGCGGTGCTGCGCGGCAATCTGGCCAGGCTTGGAATTACGGAAGGGTTCCGGGTGCATAGCGGCGGGGTGGGGAGCTGGCTGCGGAGGATTGCAAGGAGCGGTGCTTCGGACCGGAAGCCGGGATTGCCGCGGGTCTTCGATTTGGTTTTTCTCGATCCGCCTTATGAGGCGGCGGAGGAGTATGCGGCTACGCTGGGGCTGCTGGGCGGATCAGTGGGGCTGCTGGCGCCGGGTGCTTTGGTTATTGCTGAGCATCGGCGGAAGGAGCGGTTGGGGGATAGGTACGGCGAACTGGGACGGACTCGGCTGCTGGAACAGGGAGATGCGGCTTTGAGCTTCTATGCGGTGGGACAGGCTGCATGAATCCCACCCTTCGCAAAAACGCGAAGGATGGGGCACCCGGCTGCATTTCGTTTGTGGTATCCCAGGTCCCCAAAAGCGAGGGACCTGGGGCACCCAGTCCAAATTGTTCAGGAGAACGCCTTTAAATACCGAGTATAAAATTGTTTTGCATTAGAAATGGCCGGTTGGATGGCCGGGAAAGTTTACGAGGATTGGCGGCTATGCGCGGAAAGAGTCTTGTTTCGATTTTTACGATTGGTTTTTGTTGCCTGGCGATGGGTTTGGCGATTGCCGGTGCCCAGGATGCGAAGGTTACCGGAGATGCGCGTGTGGATCATCTGCTGGGGCAGATGACGCTGAATGAAAAGATCGAGATGGTTCATGGGACGGGCGAGGATAACTCGACTTATCAGGGACAGGCTGGGTATTTGCCGGGGGTGAAGCGGCTGGGGATTCCGCCGATGCGGTTTGCCGATGGGCCGCCGGGAGTGCTGACGCGGGTTCCGGCTCTTGCGCCCACCTCGACGATGGGGCTGGCGGGAACTTTCAGTAGAGAAGACGCGCGGCTGAATGGCGCTGTGATCGGGCGCGAGGCCCGGGCGCGCGGGATCACCGTGGCGCTGCAGCCGTTTATCAATATCGATCGGGATTTGAATTATGGGCGCGGGTATAACACTTTTGGCGAAGACCCGTTTTTGACCGGGGAGATGGGCGCGGCGGAGATTAGTGGGATTCAGGGTCAGGGGGTGATGTCGCAAGCCAAGCACTACGTTGCTTACGACACGGATGCGACGAATGTGTTTGTGGACGACCAGACGCTGCACGAGGTCTATGTGGCTCCCTTTGCGGCGGCCAGCCGGGCGGGCGTTTCGTCGATCATGTGTTCGTATAACAAGGTCAACGGACCTTACTCCTGCGGCAATCCGGATACGCTCAAGAGGATTTTGAAGGGCGAGGTGGGGTTTGAGGGGTTTGTGACCTCCGACTGGGGCGCGACTCATGCGACGGACTTTATCAATGCGGGGCTGGATATGGAAATGTCTGGGCCGCTGCCGGTGAGCTTTGCGGGGGTTTCGTATTTTGTGAATGGGCCGAAGCGGGAACAGCGGGATTGCAATTGTGGAAAGCCTGAGGGACGGGCGCTGAGCGCGGATGGGTTGCCGGAAGAGTTGACGGAAAAAAGGCATGGGAACGATTCGCCGTTTGAGGAACCCTGGCCGTCGACGGACCTGAAAAAGCTGGTGGCGAGCGGGGTGGTTTCAGAAGACACAATTACGCGGGCGGCGGGTAGAGTGCTGTTGCAGATGGAGAAGTTTGGCTATCTGGATGGGAAGATCAAACTGGAGGTTACGCCCTCGGACAATACCGAGGACGTGAAGATTGTGGAGAAGACGGCGATCGATGCGGCGGTGCTGCTGAAGAATGAGGGCGGGGCGCTGCCGCTGAAGGCGGAGGATCTGAATAATCTGGCGATGATTGGGCCGGGGGCGGGACAGATTGTTGCCGTGGGGCTGACGGGAGAAAAGGCCGTGGGGCTGCCGGCGCTGGAGGTGGGACCGCTGGAGGCGCTGAAGAAGTTGGCGGGTGAGAGTGCGCATGTGACCTATGCCGTGGCCGACGATATGGATGGGACGGCGATTCCTGCTGAGCTTTTTTCGCACTTTGGCGAGCCGGGGCTGGAGCGGAGAGTTTGGAACGAGGATTTTGTTACGGTCGATGGGGCGATCAACTTTACGGCCGCTGCCGGGACGGCGCTGCCGGCGAACCAGAGCATTGTGTGGACGGGGACGCTGACGGCGCCGGAGAGCGGCAAGTACCGGGTTCACCTGCAACTGCTGGGCTGCTATGGAAAGCTGAAGATCGACGACCAGGTGGTGGATAGGAACTGGTTCAACTTTATTCACGGGGAGCTGGTGCAGGCGGGGCAGGATGGTATTTTTCCCACGACTGACGGGTTGGATAATATGCGCGCGGCGATGGAGTTGAGCAAGGGGCCGCACAAGATTGATGTGGAGGTGAGTCCCGACAGCTCAAATAACCCGGTGCAGGTGCGAGTGAGCTGGGTGACTCCGCGGCAGCAAGAGGAGAATTATCGCGCGGCAATTGCGGCGGCGAAGCAGGCAAAGACGGCGGTTGTGTTTGCGTGGAGCAGGACTTGGCCGGTGTTCGAACTGCCTGGCGATCAGGAGAAGCTTATTCGCGATGTGGCCGCGGTGAATCCGAATACCATTGTGGTGCTCAACGTGAGCCAGGCGGTTCGGCTGCCGTGGCTGAGCGAAGTGAAGGCTGTGCTCGATATGGGCTGGACGGGCGACCTGGGCGGATGGGCTACGGCGAAGGTGCTGCTGGGACAGGCGAATGCGGGCGGGCGGCTTCCGTTTACGTGGCCGAAGCGGGTGGAAGATACGGCGGCGAACGATCCGGCGTTTCCGGAGCGCTCATATAAGGGCGTGGATGGAAAGACTACCTTCAGCGAAGGGATTCTGGTGGGGTACCGGTGGTTTGACCGCAGGAAGATTGAGCCGGAGTTTCCGTTTGGGTTTGGGCTTTCGTATACCAGCTTTGCTTACTCGGGGATGAAGTGCAGCGTGGCGGCCGATGGTGGAGTGGACGTGGTGGTGCAGATCAAGAACACGGGCGCCGTGGCCGGGGATGAGGTGGCGCAGGTTTACGTGGAAAAGCCGGAGCATGCGCCGGAGGGGGTGCAGTTTGCAGACGATATTCTTGCGGGGTTTGAGCGGGTTCCGCTGGGGGCGGGCGAGAGCAAAGAGGTTGTGATTCATGTGCCGCTCAGGGAGTTTCAATATTGGTCTACGGCGGAGAGGAAGTGGGTGATCCCGGCGGAGTACAGGAAGGTTTGGGTGGGGGGATCTTCGCGGGATCGCAGGCTGGAGGATTTGGTTCGGGTGGAGTAAACGGCGTTGGCCGCCGCTTCGGTTTAGAGTGTGAACATGAAAATCCTGAAATTATTGGTAGCGTTTGGAGCACTGGGCATGATCGTTGCCGGGGCGGGTGGGCAAACTACGCCTGCTGCAAAGCAGCTTGCGGCAGAGCCTCAACTGGCGATTCTTGATACCGATATCGGCGACGACATCGACGATGCCTTTGCGCTGGCGCTGGCTTTGCATAGCCCGGAGTTGAAGCTGCTGGGGGTGATGACGGCCTACGGCGATACGGAGATGCGGGCGCGGCTCGTGGACCGCTTTCTCGATGAAGTGGGTGTGAATATTCCGGTCACGGCCGGGATTGCGACGCCGAATACCGGTCATATGACCCAGGCTGCTTATGCATGGCGAGGCCTCCGTTTTGGTGTCGCCGACCCGACGAAAGAGTGGAAGCACGCCGACGGGGTTGAGTTTCTGCTGGCGCAGATTCGAGAGCATCCGGGGCAGATTACGCTGATCAGCATCGGTCCGCTGAAAAATGTGGGGGCGGCGATCGAGCGCGACCCGGCTACTTTTCGCCAGCTCAAGCGGGTGGTGTTGATGGGCGGCAGTGTCTACAGGGGTTACAACGACTGGAAGACCGGGGCAGAGCAACCGCCAAGCAGGGAGTGGAACATCCGCGCCGACCCGGCGGGAGCGAAGGCGCTGCTGGCGGTGGGAGTGCCGGTGTTCATCATGCCGCTGGATTCGACACAGATCCGCCTGGAGACGAAGGAGCGGGAGGCGATTTTTTCTCATGGGTCGCCGCTGACAGACCAGTTGACGCTGCTTTATCACGAATGGCTGGGAGGCTATCCGGATCATGCATTGGAGCCTACGCTTTTTGATCCGGTGGCCGTGACCTATGCGTTCCGTCCCGACCTGTGCCCGGCGACGCCGATGCGGCTGGAGATTGACGACAAAGGGTTTACGCGGCCGGTGGAGGGGGCACCGAATGCCCAGGTGTGCTTGAAATCGGACGAGAAGGGGTTTCTGGAGTTGCTGGTGGGCAGGATTACGACGGATGCGGGGCATTGAGCGGGGAGGGGTGGAGCGAAGAGGGTCAAAATATAGCGAAAATTCCTCGCGTTCGGGGAGAATTTATTGACCCAACCCCTCTTTCTTGATATTGTTAAAAGGTTCCGCATGAACGCCTCTCTCCGTGTGTCTGAGCGGGTGAGGGCGAATGGGCAACCCGGCCAGGCGGTAATTGGAGCGGGTTGAGCCCCAGGCCAGGTGCGGTTGACCGGCCAGACAGGTCCCCGGAATCGCTCTTCTTGCGGAGGGCAGGGGCAAATCGCTACGGAGCCCGCGCGTTCCTCTACCTTGGAGGGCTATGCGGGCCGGAACCCGGAAACGGAGTTGGCTTTCCAGAGAATTTGGAAACGCCCGGCCACCGTCCCGGTTCTCGTCTGAAGTTGGAACGAAGGCAGACGCGAAGCAGCAACAACGGGGCTTCTGTGCGTTTGTACGGCTTGATTGCCGTGCAAAGCCGGAATGGCCCGAAGGGTCTGCGCGCGGCTGAAGCAGTGGATGGGTCACGGTTTTTGGGTAAGGAGTTTTAGTTTGCCTACATTCAATCAGTTGGTACGCAAGGGGCGGACGGCCCCACGGTACAAGACGGCGTCGCCGGCATTGCAGGCTTCGCCGCAGCGGCGCGGAGTGTGCACCCGCGTGTATACGCAGACGCCCAAGAAGCCGAACTCGGCTTTGCGCAAGGTAGCCCGCGTGCGGTTGACGAACGGGATCGAGGTCACCACCTATATTCCCGGCATCGGCCACAACCTGCAAGAGCACTCGATCGTGCTGATTCGCGGCGGCCGCGTGAAGGATTTGCCCGGCGTCCGCTATCACGTGGTGCGGGGCACGCTCGATTCGGTGGGCGTGAACGACCGCAAGCAGAGCCGGTCAAAGTACGGAGCCAAGCGCGCCAAGGGTGGAGCGGCGAAGAAGTAACACAGTTGTCAGTGGTCAGTTGTCAGTGATCAGTAAAAGCCTGGCAACTAAGAACTGACAACTGAGAACTGATAACTGAGAACTGTTTTTGAGGAATTATGCCGAGAAAAGGTCATATTGCGAAGCGGGAAGTGGCGCCGGATCCGGTTTATGGGTCCACGCTGGTCACCAAGTTTGTGAACTCGATGATGTGGGGCGGAAAGAAGTCGACGGCTCAGGGCATCTTCTACCAGGCGATGAAGAACCTTGAGGAGAAGGGCGGGGGCGACGATGCCCTGAAGCTCTTCAAGAAGGCGGTGGAGAACTGCAAGCCGCTGCTCGAGGTGAAGACGCGCCGGGTGGGCGGTGCTAACTACCAGGTGCCGATCGAAGTGCTTCCCGACCGGCGCACCTCGCTGGCTATTCGCTGGCTGATTACCTACGGGCGCAGCCGCGGCGAGAAGGGCATGACCGACAAGCTGGGCAACGAGCTGCTGGATGCGGCCAACGGGCGCGGCGCGGCGATGAAGAAGAAGGAAGACGTGCACCGCATGGCCGAGGCCAATAAGGCTTTTGCTCACTACCGGTGGTAGAGAAACAGTGAGTAGTGGATAGTGATCATTGATTTCTGCGATTCAAGCTGTTCTGGATTTTTTTACTGACCACTGATCACTAACCACTGATCACTGGTTTATAACCGCGGGCGTAGAGCTCGCAAGGGAAAATAATCGTGGCTCGCACAGTAGCTCTAAATCGTTGCCGGAACATCGGAATCATGGCGCACATCGACGCCGGGAAGACGACTGCGACGGAACGCATCCTTTTCTATACGGGCATTACGCACCGCATAGGCGAGGTGCATGAGGGCACGGCGACCATGGACTACATGGAGCAGGAGCAGGAGCGCGGCATTACGATTACCTCGGCCGCCACAACCTGTACCTGGAAAGATGTCCGCATCAATATTATTGATACCCCCGGCCACGTGGACTTTACCGCCGAGGTGGAGCGGAGCCTGAGGGTGTTGGATGGCGCGGTGGCGCTGTTTGATTCTGTTTCCGGTGTGCAGCCGCAGACCGAGACGGTTTGGCGGCAGGGCGACAAGTACAAGGTGCCTCGCATCTGCTTCGTGAACAAGATGGACAAGAACGGGGCGGACTTCGAGCACGTTCTGGAAACCATTCGCAAGCGGCTGGGCGCGCGGCCCGTTGCGCTGCAGATTCCCATTGGCGCCGAGGCTAACTTCAAAGGCGTTATCGACCTGATCGAGATGAAAGCCGTCGTCTGGAATGACGAGGCTATGGGCTCGACCTACGAGATTGAGCCGATTCCCGACGCGCTCAAAAAGAAGGCAGAGGCCTTCCGCCTGCAGTTGATCGAAGTGATTGCCGAGACCGACGATGTGCTGCTGGAGAAGTTTCTGGAAGGCGAAACGCCTACCATCGAGGAACTCAAAGCCGGCATTCGCCAGGCTACCATCGACCTGAAGGTCTTTCCCGTTATCTGCGGAAGCGCATTTAAAAATAAAGGCGTGCAGACGCTGCTGGACGCGGTGGTCGATTATCTTCCCAGCCCTCTGGATAAGCCTCCCGTGGAGGGCATCAATCCCTCCCACCTCTCGAAAATTGAAGTCCGCAAGGCGGATGACAGCGAGCCGCTGGCGGCATTGGCATTCAAGGTCATCAACGATCCATTCGGCAAGCTGTGCTTTGTGCGCGTCTACTCGGGCTCGCTCAAGACCGGCGACACGGTGCTCAATCCCAGGACAGGCAGGACCGATCGCATTGGGCGGCTGGTGAAGATGCACGCCGACAAACGCGAAGACGTTACCGAGATTCTGGCCGGAGACATCTGCGCCTGCGTGGGCCTGAAGGATTTGAAGACCGGCGATACACTGTGCGCTCCGCATCATCCCATTGCTCTGGGCGCGATTACCTTCCCGGAGACGGTGATCTCGGTGGCCATCGAGCCCAAGACCAAGGCCGACCAGGAAAAGATGGGCGTGGCGCTGGCGCGGCTGGCCGACGAGGATCCTACTTTCAAGGTGAGGACCGACGACGAGTCGGGGCAGACGATTATCAGCGGCATGGGCGAGCTGCACCTGGAGATTCTGGTGGATCGCATGCGGCGCGAGCATAAGGTGGAAGCCAATGTGGGCGAGCCCAAGGTGGCCTTCCGCGAGACCATCCGCAAGAAGGCCGATGCCGAGGGCAAGTACATTCGCCAGACCGGCGGCTCAGGCCACTACGGTCACTGCAAGCTGCGCATCGAACCCAACGTGCCGGGCGCAGGCTACGAGTTTATCAACGCGATCAAGAGCGGTTCGGTACCCAAGGAATTCATCAAGCCTATCGACCAGGGCGTGCAGGGAGCCATCGAGCTGGGAATTCTGGCCGGCTACCCGCTGGTGGATATCAAGGTGACGCTTTACGACGGCAGCTACCACGAAGTGGACTCCGACGAAATGGCCTTCAAGATTGCCGGCTCGATCGCCTTCAAGGAAGCCGCGCGCAAGGCCTCGCCTGTGCTGCTGGAGCCGGTGATGGCGGTTGAGGTTACGGTTCCCGAGGAGCACATGGGGACGATTATCGGCGACATCAACTCGCGCCGTGGACGGATCGAGGGGATGGAGCACATAGGCGGTTCGCAGGTGATCAAGGCTATCGTGCCGCTGAAGGAAATGTTTGGTTACGTGAACGACATTCGCTCGTCAACGCAAGGGCGCGCATCGTATTCGATGCAGTTTGCGCGCTACGAAGAGGCGCCGCGGATGATTGCCGATGAGATCATCGGGCGGTTGCAGGGCAAGTGAGATGAGTGGTTAGTGGTTAGTGATTAGTGGTCAGCCGGGATGCGGTGGATGTACTGATGAGTCGAGGTTGGGCAGGATGCAACTAAACACTAACCACTAATCACTGAACACTGGTTTTGGGGCTGGAGCCGGATAGCCGGCGCCCTGAGTTGAAACAGGCAGTACAAGCTATGAAAGGGAATTGGGACTTTTATGGGCAAGGAAAAGTTTGATCGCACGAAGCCGCACGTGAACGTGGGGACTATTGGTCATATTGACCACGGCAAGACGACGTTGACGGCGGCCATCACCAAGGTATTGGGGAAGAACAACCCCAAGATCCAGTTCCGTTCGTTCGACTCGATCGATAACGCGCCGGAAGAGCGGGAACGCGGCATCACGATTGCCACGGCGCACGTGGAGTACGAGACCAAGAACCGGCACTATGCGCACGTCGATTGCCCTGGGCACGCCGACTACATCAAGAACATGATCACGGGCGCGGCGCAGATGGATGGTGCGATTCTCGTAGTCGCGGCTACCGACGGACCGATGCCGCAGACCAAGGAACACGTTCTGCTGGCTCGCCAGGTGGGCGTGCCCTGCGTCGTGGTCTTCCTGAACAAGTGCGACGCGGTGGACGATCCGGAGTTGATCGACCTGGTGGAGATGGAAGTTCGCGAGCTTCTGTCGAAGTACCAGTTCCCCGGCGACGACGTGCCGGTGATTCGCGGGTCTGCACTGGGCGCTCTGAACGGCGAGGCGCAGTGGGAAGCCAAGGTCGAGGAGCTGATGGAGGCGGTGGACAAGTACGTTCCGCGGCCCGACCGCGCGGTCGATCTGCCCTTCCTGATGCCGATCGAGGATATTTTTTCGATCTCCGGACGCGGGACCGTGGTGACGGGCAGGATCGAGCGCGGCAAGGTGAAGGTTGGCGAGGACGTTGAGATCGTCGGCTTCAGGGAGACGCGCAAGTCGGTTTGCACGGGCGTGGAAATGTTCAAGAAGCAGTTGGACGAAGGGCTCGCCG
>Ga0224555_1000038_pt1 | contig 155917 bp, 141 predicted proteins | sample 714S23034metaG_FD_180687 | JGI IMG/M metagenome (GOLD analysis project Ga0224555, IMG submission 180687) | Peat soil microbial communities from Stordalen Mire, Sweden - 717 S2 30-34 | ecosystem: Environmental > Terrestrial > Soil > Wetlands > Peat | place: Sweden: Norrbotten County, Stordalen...
TCCTCGGCGGCTGGGCCTACGGAGCGATCTACCGCACCAGCCGCGAACGCAACTCCGCCCTCCCCGGCTGGCTCGACTTCTACAATCACCGCCGACCACACGGCTCACTCGCCCGCCAACCCCCGGCCGCTCGCCTCAACGAGCTGAACAACCTTCTCGGGTCCTACATCTAGGACGCGAAGTCCGGGCGGTGTCCACCCACCTGGACAAAACGACTAGGTCAAACGTCCGTTGCCCGCACAGCGAATTGGCGTGCACGGGCAGGTCATCACCGCTCTCCAGCGTATTTCGTCGGTAGTGACGATGGAAACCGAGAAGCGCCCGCATCTACTGCGCCATCGCCTCCTAGCCGGCGAGGCCTTCTACCGTGTGCTCGATGCCAGCGCCGAGTATGTCGTGGTCGAAGTCGTTTCGGCGCCGGGCCTCGAGCCGGGCGCACGGCTCCGCTTCACGCAGGCGGCAGTTGCGGAGATGTCGCTCGTGGACGAGTCCGAGTGGCGGCGCGGCGCGGCAGAGCATGGCGAAACGCAGGCCGACATTGAGGGCGCTCCGGTCGCGCAACCGGACCACGAACCCAGAGCCACTCCGTAGCGTTCTCCGGGGACAACCCAGCGCACGCGCTCGAGGGTCTCCGCGACGACCCAGCGCAGGCGCTCAAGCGAGCAGTCCGCCGGCACAAGCCCCGCGGCGGTCGTGATCCTCTTCTAGCTGCTCACTGCCCGATATGGGCAGCTGCGCCTCCTCGCGCGCCAGGAACGCCACCCACTCGACCGACTTCTCGAGGTCGAGGTGAAAGCCCTCGTTGATCAGCTTCACCAGAAGGCGCTGGATCGGAGTTGCGCCGACACGGTCTGGGTGCAGTTCGACGCAAACCGCCCGGACATGATCGGGTAAGCGCGCCGCCCCGAGCAGATCGACCTCACCGCCCTCGATGTCGACCATGAGATACGTCGACTGCGTTCGCGCGAGCTCGCGATCGAGCGACCTGACCGGGACGCGGATCTTGTGCCCAGCCCCGGTGGCAACTGTTGTCGAGGACCAGAAGTCGCCGTCAACGAACAGGTCGGTCTCGCCGTCCTCGATACCGAGGATCGCGTTGAAGATCGCAGGATGGAAGCCGTTGCGATGAGCGGTCTCGGCGGCCACCGCCGCGAGCTCGGGTATTGCTTCGTAGGCGACGACTCTGGCCTCGCCAATGAGCTGGCAGGCCCGTGCGGTGATGTAGCCGGTGCCGGCGCCGAGCTCGAGATAACGGTCATCGGGACGCAGGGTTGCTTCGAGCACCCGACGCTCCGGCTGCTCGTACCAGCCGGCATCGATCGCGTGCCGTATCGCCGGGCTCGCCCACCGGTCGTCGAGCTCGAGCCGCACGCCATAGAGCTTGCGCGTCGGGTCGCGGCAAAGTCGCCTGAGCGGCCCCTGCAACCGGTGCGCGATGATGGCGGCGAAGCGGCGAGCGTCGACAAAGAACGCGGACGTGCGGGCGGCGGTTGGTTCGCTCATCCAGTTCGCGGATCATGCCATGACGGGCCGGCTGAGGAAAATGCGTCGCAACGCGCGTCACGCGCCGGTAACTTCTGCAAAGAGTGGTGTCACGAACGCGTCGCGCTCAGCGCGAACCGGACACGGCGGAGCCTCCGGCGCTGTGGCTGATCGATCTGCGTCAAGACGAGCTGCTCGTCGAGCGCGCAGCACAGCTGCTTGCGGCTAGCGAGCGCCGCCGTGCCGACCGCGCGACGCCGGCCGTGCGCCGCCAGCACATCGTTTCTCGCGCGGCACTACGCATCGTGCTCGCGCGGTGGCTCCGCTGTCCGCCCGGGGCGCTGCAGTTCGTCGCCGACCCGTCGGGCAAGCCGCGGCTAGTCGGTGGCGCTCCGCATTTCAGCGTCTCGCACAGCGGCGATTGGGGGCTGATCGCGGTCACGCCGCTCGGGCCTGTCGGGGTCGACATCGAGCTCTGCGTGCCAATCAGCGAGCTTGAGGCGATCGCCGCGCGCGTGTTCGCCCCTGCCGCGGCGCGAACGGTGATGAGCCAGCGCGGCGAGCGGCGGGTGCAGAGCTTCTATCGCCAGTGGACGCGGATGGAAGCCCAACTGAAAGCCAGCGGCGAAGGCCTCGCGGGCGGCCTCTCCGGCGCCGCCGCCGCGCCCGCTCCGGGGGGCTGGACGTTGGCGGGCATCGACGCCGGCCACGGGCTGGTAGGCGCCGTCGTCGTCGCCGGCGCTCACAGCTGGCGTGATGCGATGCTGCCGGTTCGTGAGCTCGACCTGGGCGCCGAGCTGGCCAGCCCATAGGTCGCGCCGCCGCAGCCAATCGCCTGGCGCGGCGATCGCCGTCTCCACTCGGCGAGAGATGCCCATGGCACTGGGCGCTTTTCTACCCAGTAGTAGCCCGCAAAGTGAGAATATCCTAATGCCCGTGGCAAGCTCCACCGCTCGCGGGGTTGACGGGCTCGTGAGACGGAGCCCGTCGGTCCGTTCGTATGCCAAGCGCAAACTACGACCGCCGTGGCTGCGTCGAGCAAATGACCGAACCACGACACAGCTCACCGAGTTCCGTCGCTATTGCGAGCAGCGGACGGGACGGCAGTTCGCCGATCACGCGGCGCTCGATGCGTTCTCGGTCGCGGAGTTCCGGTCGTTCTGGCGGCTGTTTCTAGAGTGGTCGGGGCTGCGGGTCGAAGGCTCGACCGAGGTCGTCTGCACAGACGACCCGTGCGAGCGGGCAACGTTCTTCCCGAACCTTCAGCTGAGCTACACCGAAAACGTGCTCGGAGTCGAGAGCCCGCAGGACGAGGAGCGGCCAGCGCTCGTTGCCCACCGCGCCGATGGCGCGGTCGAGCGCCTGACCCGCAACGAGCTGCGCGGCCGCGTGCGCTCGTTTGCTCAGCTGCTCCGCGAGCTCGGGGTCTCGCCCGGGGACCGCGTCGCGGCCGTGGTAGCGAACAACCCCGAGGCGATGGTCGCAGGGCTTGCATGCGCGGCGGTCGGCGCGACGTTCTCGAGCGCGCCCCCCGATTTGGCGCCGCAGGCGCTGCTGAGCCGCCTCGAGCAGCTCGACCCGGACATCCTGATCGCGAGCTTCGAGGCGCGAGCGATGCCGGGCGACGCGCAGGTGCGCGAACGGATTGGAGAGCTCGCCGCGTCCTTGCGGTCGCTGCGGTTCGTTATTGCCCTCGACGACGCGCCGGCGCCGCCACTATCCGTGCCGCTGTACCGGGCGAGCGACGCTCCGGCCGGCGAGACGAGCGTGCGCTGGCCGCGGTTCGACTTCAACCATCCGCTGTTCGTGATGTTCAGTTCCGGGACGACCGGGCCGCCCAAGTGCATCGTGCACGGAGCCGGTGGGACGCTGTTGGCGCACGCGAAGGAACACCGGCTACACGTCGATCTGCGCCCGCAGGACACGCTGTTCTTCCACACCACGACCGCCTGGATGATGTGGAACTGGCAGCTATCGGCGCTCGCCTGCGGCAGCACGGTGGTGACCTACGAAGGAGCGATCACCGACCCGCGCACGCTCTGGCGGATCGTCGAGGCCGAGCGCGTGACCGTGTTCGGCACCAGCCCGCCGTACCTACGGCTGTGCGAGGCGACCGGCGTCTCGCCACGGGACGAGATGGCACTGTCCGAGCTGCGCGCCGTGCTGTCGACCGGCTCGATCCTGCAACCTTCGCAGTTCGACTGGGTGCGCGAGCATGTCGGCGACTTGCCGCTGCAGTCGATCAGCGGCGGGACCGACATCATCGCCGGCTTCCTCGTCGGCAACCCGGATCTGCCCGTTCGACGGGGCAAGCTCCAGTGCCGGAGCCTCGGCATGGACGTACAGGCGCTCACCACGCCGGGTGAGCAGATCGGCGAGCTGATCTGTGCGAACCCGTTCCCGTCACGGCCACTCGGCTTCCTCGGCGATGACGACGGGACTCGCTTCCACGCTGCGTACTTCGCCGCCAACCCGGGGGTGTGGACGCACGGCGATCTCGTCAGCTTCGACGCCGACGGCTACGCTGAGCTGCACGGCCGCTCGGACGGCGTGCTCAACATCCAGGGCGTGCGGATCGGCCCCGCCGAGATCTACAACGCGTTAGGGGACGTCGCGGAGGTGAGCGAGTTGCTCGCGGTCGAGCAGCGTGGTGCGGATCAGTCCGGCGAGCCACATGTGGCGCTGCTCGTGGTGATGCGCGACGGCCACGCGCTCGACACTCGGCTGGAACGCCGGATCAGGCAGGAGATCGCTCGTAGCACGACCCCGCTGCATGTGCCGCGACTGATCGTCGCGGTCGCGGAGCTCCCGACGACGCTCAACGGCAAGCAGTCGGAGCGGGCGGCCACAGATGCGATCAACGGGAATCCAATCAGCAACCTCGCGGCGCTGCGCAACCCCGAGTCGATCGAGCAGATCCGCGGTGCGGTCGCGCAGGCGCAGGCGCGGGCCGCCGCGGAACGAGCGGCTGCAGATGGCGCGGGCGAGCACTCGACGGAGCAGCACTTGCGGGCGGTCTGGGAGAGCGTGCTCCAACGCGACGCGCTCGCCCGAGACGAGGACTTCTTCGACGCGGGCGGCACGTCGCTCGCGGCAATGCGCATCTTTGCGCGGATACACGACGAGTTGGGTGTCGATCTCCCGCTCTCCTCGCTGTTGAGCGCGCCGACGATCGCCGCTCTCGCGGCGCTGATCGACGGTCCGAGCGCCGGCGCACGGTCGCCGATCGAGCTGGCGCCCGGCGACGGTGGACGACCACTCTTCCTGCTGCCCTGGTGGACCGGCGAGGTCCTCCACATGCGCACTCTTGGGACCCGGATCCCGACCGGCCGTCCGGTTTACGGCGTCGTGACCGATCCGGTCGATGAGACAGTCCCACGCGAAGCACGCGCCGCCGAGATGGCTGAGCGCTGCGTTGAGTCGATTCGAAGCGTCCAACCATCAGGACCGTACGCGTTCGTTGGCCACTCTTTCGGCGGGCTGCTCGGGCTCGAGATCGCACGGATCCTGACTGCGTCGGGCGAGGAGGTCGAGTTCTTTGGTGCGATCGACACCACAATTCACCAGCGTTGGCACTCGCGCGGCGAGCGGATCAGGTGGTACGCGCGCGCAGTGCCCCGCGGCCACCCGCGCGATCTGCGTCGCCTCCTGTGCCTGTGGGTCTGCAGACACGCAAAACCCGACGGGCGGCTGCACAACAGGGCACAGCGCGCGCTCGGGCCGCCGCCGACGTCGCACCCCGCCGACCTCGTCGGCTTCGAGGCGTGGCACTGGTACCGCCCGCGGCCGTACGTGGGGAAGATGACCCTGTTCCGTGCCGAAGTCGCGCCGACGCTGCTCGACTCTCTCCCACTGTGGCGGCGCACCGTGGCGGGCGGCGTCACCGTGGACTACATACCGGGATCGCATTACGACGGCCTGGACGACACCGCTGTGGACTTACTGGCAGCGAGGATCGCGGACCAGCTCAACGCTCCGGAGCGAGCAGCTCGCGCGCCCTTCGGCTCATCCAGTCGCGCTGAGTGAGCCAGGTCCGCTGCCGCGCGGATCGATCAGGATCTCGCGCGCAGTACGCAACTGGCCGGCGACATCTGACGCCACCTGGTGGCGAGAAGCACCTAGAGCGAACTGAGCATTCCCGCTCACGGATGGGCGGCTAACCGCGCCGCTACGCACGGCTGGGTAGCTTTCTCCCTGGTCGCCCAGCCTGCGAGCTGCGATCCTAGTTCGCAGGCGCCTGATTGCGGTGCGTACGGCGCGCATGCGGCTTTGTACGCACGGTTCTCTCCCGCTAGCTACGCTCGACGAGTGTCGTAGCCCCAATTCGCCGGACAAGGTGGGGATCAGCGACAGCCCTACCACTGGAGTCGCTCATGGCTCAGCTCACGGAGCAGGACCGACCCTCAAATGCGAGGCGCAAGCCGCGCGTGCCGGTTGCCGCCGAGGACGCGCCGGTGTTGCTCGTTACGACTGAGGACGCGGCCCTTGAGACTCACGCACGGCGCCAGGCCGCGCGTCCGGTCGTCCTCGACTCGAGCTCGCAGGCGCTGCGCGACCTGCGCTTGCGCGAGTCCAACTACCGCCGCCTGCTCGGTCTGGCCGACGCGCTGACTGCCGCACTCGCCGTGCTCGTTGCCGTCGACGGCGTCGGCGCCCGCCCGCTGCGCCTGCTCTACCTGCTCGTCGTTCCGCTGATGATCCTCGCCGCCAAGCTCGGCGGGCTCTACGACAACGACGAGCTCGTGCTCGACCGCACAACGCTCAAGGAGCTGCCGCGGTTGGTCAACGTAGCCTCGGTCGTGGCGCTACTGATCTGGCTGATGCGTCACTACCTCGTCACCGGTACGTCGGACACTTTCCACCTGCTGATGCTGTGGGGGCTGCTCATCGGGGGGCTCGTGGTCACACGTGCCGTTGCCCGACGCGTCGCGGAGCGCATCTCGCCGGTCGAGCGCTGCATGCTGGTCGGTGGCGCCGGCGTATTCGAGCGACTCGCGGGCAAGCTCGAGCACCTCAGCGGCGTGGATCTCGTCGGGCGGACCGACCCGGAGATCGCGATGGACCACCGCGCGCTGCACGAGCTGCTGGTACGCGAACAGGTCCACCGGCTGATCATCGAAACCGGCGTCGCCGGGCCCGCCGCGACGCTCGACATCATCCGCATGGCGAACATGACCGGGCTCCGGGTCAGCCTGCTGCCGACCACGCTCGGCGCCGTCGGCAGCTCAGTCGTCTTCGACGACATCGGCGGCCTGGTGCTGATGGGGGTACCCCACTTCGGGCTGAGCCGCTCATCGCTGGCGCTCAAGCGCAGCTTCGATCTGATCGGCGCCACGATCGCCACCGTCCTGCTCGCGCCCGTGATGGCCGTGATCGCGCTGGCGGTGAAGCTCGACTCGCGCGGGCCGGTGCTGTTCCGCCAGACCCGCATGGGCCGCGACGAGACCGTATTCAAGATGCTCAAGTTCCGCAGCATGCTCGACGGGGCCGACACGCTGAAGGACTCGTTGCGCGAGCACAACGAGGCCGCTTGCGCCTCTCTCTTCAAGATCGACGCCGATCCGCGGCTTACGCGCGTCGGCAAGCTGATCCGCCGCTACGGGCTCGACGAGCTGCCGCAGCTGTTCAACGTGCTGGCCGGCAGCATGAGCCTCGTGGGACCGCGCCCGCTCGTGATCGATGAGGACAGCCACGTCACCGGCTTGGACCGAGGGCGCCTACACCTCACTCCGGGTATCACGGGTCGCTGGCAGACGCTCGGCTCGGCCCGCATCCCGCTCAGCGAGATGGTCAAGATCGACTACCTCTACATCGCGAACTGGTCGCCCTGGACGGACCTGCGAATCATCGTCGACACGATCGCCTACCTCGCCAGCGGCGACGGGCAGTAGAGCGCGTCGACGGCGCGGAAAGCTCGTTAGCCCCTCCAGAGCGCGCGCCTCAGGATCCCTCCTCGACGCCCGCCCACGTCGCCCGGCGCGACGCTCGGGCGCGGCGGAATCTGCTTGCCGTCGAGGATCGCGGCCGGGACGGCCTGCGTCAGCCACTCGCTGAGCGGCGCGAGGCCGGCAGCGTTGATCGCGGCCGCGGTGCCCGGCGGGCGCCCTGCGGCGTTGTGTGCGTCCGAGGAGACGTTGTGGACGAGCTCGTCGCGCACGAGCTCGAGTGCGAAGCGCCGCACCCGCCCGCCGAACTGCCCGACCAGCGAGCCGGCGGTGATCGAAACGAGCGCACCGGCAGCCACCTGCGCCTCGAGCAGCCGGCGGTCGCGGTGGAACGCCTGGCAGCGCTCCGGGTGCGCGAGCAGCACCCCGTACCCCGCCCCTTGAAGTGCATCCACGATCATGTCCAGTCCTGCGACCACCGGCGTGAACGGCGGCTCGATCAGCAGCCAGCGCCCACCCCCGAGTGCGTGCGCCGCGAGCTGCCGCGCATCGAGATCGCCGACGATCGTCATCGCGATCTCCGCCCCGCCACGAAGCTCAACCCCGATGTGCTCCGCGCGCAGCCTCTCCCCCACCGCCTCGACGAGCTGCGCGATCGTGCTCGGGTCGTTGCGGTACTGCCAGGAGACATGTGGTGTCGCCACCACCGTCCGCGTCCCGCTGGCGGCAGCTGCTCGCGCCAGCGCAAGCGACTGCTCGATCGTCTGCGGCCCGTCGTCGATCCCCGGCAGGATGTGGCAGTGTAGGTCGATCACGCCGTGACGCAACACTACCCGCGCAGCGCTGCTGATCGTGTAGGCGACCGGCACTCGTAGCCGCGTGCGCGCCGCCTCTGTCATCGCTGGCGCTCGCGGGCGCCGCCGACCCTGGCACAGTATCCGCTGCCCTCGCCGGCGCCCCTTCCTTTGACGACCTTGCCAACAATCGCCCGACTCGGACGCGCACTGCCGCTCGCGGCGGCGGCTGGGCTGATCGCTGCCGGGGTCTTTGCCACCGCGGGGGTGTTGGGTCTCTTGCTGGTGCTCGCGATCCTGCTGCTCGCGGCGGGGCTCGTCGTTTGGGCCCGCGGCGCCGACGCCGCCGACCGCGCGCTGCTTGACCGCATTGCGACCGGCGGCCTGCTGTGCGTCCCCGCGGCGCTCGTCGTCTTCTTCAGCTTCAGCTCCGGCGGCTTCTTCCCGGACTCCGTGGCGATCGGCGACCTTGCCCTTGGCTTGCTGCTCGTGATCCGGCTCGGTATCGCCGAGCGTCCGTTCGCCTCGATCGGCCGCGCCGCCCTGGTGCCGCTCGTCGGACTTGCCGGTCTGGCAGTCTGGGCGTACCTGTCGCAGCTGTGGTCGCACGCGCCGGGTCGTGCCGACATCGGCTTCGACCGCGATCTGCTCTACCTGCTCAGCTTCGCGCTGTTCGCCACGGTCGGGCGTACCCGCGAGCGGCTCAGCTGGGCGCTGCGCGCGCTCGCGCTCGCCATGAGCGTCGTCGCGGCCTTCGCACTGCTCTCACGCGTGGCCCCGGACGTCTGGTCGAATCCCCTGGTCGCCCAGTCCGATGGCAGGCTCGCCTACCCGTTGACCTATTGGAACGCGCTCGGCGTGTTCTGCGCGATCGCCGGCGTGTTGTGCCTGCACCTCGCCGCGTCCGATGAGCGGCGCGTGATCCGCGTGATCACCGCCGGCGCCCTGCCGCTGCTCGGCACGACGCTGCTCTTGACCTATTCGCGCGGCGGCCTCGCGGCCGCGATCATCGCGCTTGCGGTCTATGCGGTTCTCGGCCGACCGCGCGGCCTTCTGTCAGCGCTCATCGCAACAGCACCGGGTACCGCGATCGCGGTGAAGGTCGCATACGACGACACGCTGCTCTCGAGCGCGAATCCGACGACGCCCGCCGCGATCCACCAGGGCCACCAGCTCGCGCTCGTCGTGCTCGGCGCGATTGCCTTGTCGATCGGGCTGCGCGCCGTCCTGCTAGCGCTGGATCGCCGGCTCGAGGGCGCGCGCTCGCCGATCGACGTCCACCGGCGTGCGTTGCGTAACACCGCGCTCGGCGCCGCGGCGGTAGCGATCGTCATCGCGATCGCGCTCGGCGCCCCGGGTGCGATCGCGAGTCGCTGGAACCAGTTCGTCAACCAGAAGACGGTCACGACGGGCGCGCTCGTTCGCAACCGCCTCGGCAGCACGTCGAGCAACGGTCGCATCGAGCTGTGGACGATCGCGATCAATGCGTTCGACGCGCACCCGATCGACGGCACCGGCCAGGAGACCTACGAGATCCTCTGGTACGAGCAGCGCCACGAGGGCACGGTCGTCGTAAACGCGCATTCGCTCTACATCGAGACGCTCGCGGAGCTCGGCGTCGTCGGCTTGGCGTTCGTTGCGCTCTACGTGCTCGGCACGCTGATCGGCCTCGCCCCGCTGCGGCGCGCGCGCGACCGACCGCTCTACGCGGCGCTCTTTGCTGCAGCCCTCGCCTGGGCGGTGCACGCCGGCGTCGACTGGGATTGGCAGATGCCTGCGGTGTCGCTATGGCTCGCCGCGCTCGGCGGACTGGCGCTCGCGAGGCCCGAGCGGGAACGCGGACGCGCGGGAACGACCGGCGCGATCGTCGCGCTCGTCGCCGGGATCGTGGTCGTCGCCGTATCGGTGCTGCCGGCGTTGGTGCTCGGATCGCAGGTCCGGCTCAACGCCGCGACCACCGCGTACGCGCTCGGCGACTGCACGCAAGCGGACCGCCTGGCGGCGCGCTCGATCGAGATCCTCGGAACGCGCGCCCCGCCGTGGCAGATCGAAGCGCTCTGCTCAATCCGCGAAGGCCGCTACGGGCGCGCAGAGGCGCAGCTACGCCACGGCTTGGCGGCGGACCCGGACGACTGGCAGCTCACCGCGGCGCTTGCGGCGAGCACCGCCGCCGCCGGCGTGGACGCGCGCGCGCAGGCCGCCGCCGCGCTGCGCCTCAACCCGCTCGACCCCGGTGTGAGGGCGCTTGCGCGAGCGCTGCGCCACGGCCCGTCGCACCGGGCTCGCGCGGCCGCCATCGCGTTCCTTTCACAGCAGTCGCTGATCGAGTCCGGATGAGCGGACGCGTCAGCGGCGAGACGTTCGAGCGCCTCTACAACGAGCATGCGACGGGGTTGCTCGGCTTCCTGACCTATCAGACGGGGGATCGCGCGCTGGCCGAGGACATCGTCGCCGACACCTTCGAGCGCGTACTGACGACACGCAGCGGCTGGCGCGGGGGCTCGGGCGAGAAGACCTGGCTGTATTCGATCGCGCTCAACCGAATGCGCGATCTCGCGCGCCGGCGCGGAGCCGAGACGCGCGCTCTCGAGCGCACGACCTCGCTCGTCGGAGCTGTCGACGAGATCGGCGCCGTTGCAGACCGCGATCTGCTCATGCGATCGCTGCAAACGCTCAGCGAGGAGGAGCGCGCGGTCGTCGCGCTGCGCTTCGGTGGCGACCTGTCGCTCGGCGAGATCGCGAAGCTACTCCAGGAGCGCCAGAGCACGATCGAAGGTCGCCTGTACCGGGGCCTGCGCCGCCTGCGCGACCTCGTCGACTAGAGACGAGCGGAGATTTCACCGGGCCAGTCAAGAAACGTCTTGCTCATGCGTCTAAGTGTTGATGGCTCGCTTCGACGACCAGCTCCCCGACGACGTTCGCGATATCGCCGAGCGGCTGTCCGCATCGCGGGCGACGTTCACGCCGCTTGAGCTCGACGAGCTGCGTCAGCGCGTGCAGCAGCGCGCGCAGCGCGCGCCAGGCCGACGGGGCCTCGCCGGACGGATGCATGCGAGGTGGGTGGCGGTGCTGCTAGCGGCCGGTCTCCTGCTGACCTCCGGCGCCGGGGTCGTGATCGCCTGCGAGTCGGTCGGCGGCGGCGGTAGTCAGACGTTCGGCACGACGAGCTTTCATCACGCGCGCGACGCCTCTTGGTGCCAGTACCACGGCCCCTATACCCGAGTCATCCACATCGACACCAGGCACGGGGTCATCACGGTCACCATCGTCTGGGACTGCCGCCACATGCACGTCCATTTCGACTATGGCTTCCCGTTCAACTGGCGCTTCGGAGACGGCGACTGGAACCATGGCAGCGATGGCGACGCGCCCGATGGCACCAGCTACGTAACCGTGTCGGCTGACGGCTCGACCTACACGGTGCCCTGTGGCGACGGGTGGAGCGGTGCAGGCTGGACGGGTAGCAGCGGCTCGTCCGGGAGCAGCGACTCGAGCGGGAGCAGCGACTCGAGCGGGAGCAGCGACTCGAGCGGGAGCAGCGACTCGTCCGGTGGAGGCTCGAACCAGGGCGGCTCGAACAGCGGATCCACCAGCCCTAACGTATCGGCCAGCGGAAACAGCGCTACCAACCCCACCCCCGCCGCGAGCAGCAGCGCTCCGTCAATCGCCGAGCAGTACCAGAACGCGCTCGCCGCGTGCCGCAAGCTGACGAGCGGCCAGAAGCGCAAGGCTTGCATCGCGAACGCGACGAGCCTCTATAGGCAACAAGAGCTCGCCGCCGCTATCGCGCGCTGCCACACGCTAGACGGCAAGCACACGCGCAAAGCCTGCATCGCGGCCGCACACCGAAAGTACTGACCGTTTCGGCACTAGGCGACGCGGGAGTAGCCGCCGCGTCGTCCGAACAGGCGTCGGCTCCGAGAATCACAGCCGGACACGAAGCTGCCCGAGCGCGCGCCCCTCGGCTCATCCAGTCGCGCTGACTGAGTCCGGGCCGCTATAGCGCGGATCGATCAGGATCTCGCGCGCCGCCCCCAGCTGGCCGCTGACGTCTGAGGCCACCTGAATGCGATACGGCGAGCTCGGCCGTGCACTCTCGCGCGTACGGAAGCTGAGCGCCATGCGTTCAGGGCCTGGCGTCTCGTCGAGTAGCGCAAGCAGAGCTCCCTCGGCGACGTCAGGAAAGTCCCACAGGACGATCACGGGGCTTGGGTCGGTGGAATGAAGCGCCCACGCCAGGGCACGGGAAAACGGCGCCAACCGCGCACCCTCACGCGGCAGGGCCGGCCACGGCAGGCGCCGTGAATAGCGCTCGAGGTGGTCGTCGCGCGGACGCTCGAGCAGCGTGAGCAGGCCCAGCAGCGGCAGGCGCGCAAGCTGGTCGGTGCCGATGAGCAGCGCGTGCGCCCACACCGCGCCGGGCCGCGGGCGCTCGGGCGCCGGCCAGATAGCGCCGAGCAAGTAGGCATCGAGCGCGGGTACGCCGATCCCGACGAGCTGGCGCGCGTCGCTACGCTCGAAGCTCGCGTCGACGTGAGGCAGCAGCTCGCGTTGCTGACGCGGGGAGATCGTGCGGGAGGCCGCTAGAAGCTGATGTCCATCGCGGTAGCCGAACAGCAGCTGGTCGACCGCTTCCATCCGTCGCCCGCCCGCTCAGCTGACGGCGTCCAGCAGCCAGATGATCGGCGCAGCAAGCGTATCGCGCTGGCCGCTCGGCGCGACCACGTACGCGCGGTCCCAGGGATCTTCACCGGCAAGGTTCGCCGGCAGTCCGGCGGTGAAGTCGCCGCCCTGCGCAGAGACACCGAAGACGGCGTGCGGTAGGCGCGCGACATTGCTTGTGAGGTATTGGTCAAGCAGCAGCACGCTTTGCGAAAGCCACTCGCGCGGCCCGAGCGCCGCAGCGCTGACGCTATCCCAGGCCGAGATGATGACCGCCACGGGGAGCGGTCGCGAGCGCTGTGCGAGCAGCGCCTGCAGCAGGTCGACAGCACGCGCGTCCGGCTCCATCAATGCGGGGCTCCAGGCCGGCGCTGCCGCAGATGGCGAGGCGTCCTCGCCTGCGGTCTCGGCAATCAGCGCCGGCTGCGGGTGCTCGAGCGGCTCGAGGCGGTCGGCGCGCAGGAACAGCATCGCCCCGTCAGCGCTCACCACCTGCTCGAGCAGGTCGGGATCCCACAGGCGCGAGTCGAGCGTGTGCTTGAGCAGCTCGCCGGAGCGATCCGGGATGTCAAGTGAGACCCGTTGCTCGCCGCGTGCGAGCTCAACGATCAACCGCGCCTGGCTGTCGACCTCGGTTCGCCGCACGCTTTCCTGGCGCCCGAAGGCCAGCAGACCGCGCGAGAGGAACTCGACGTCGTCAATCGTACGGACGATCCGGAGGTTCTCGGCGCGCTGGTTGACGAGCGTGCCGTAGAGCGCGACAAGCAGCGAGCTCTTGCCCGTGGCCTGCTCGCCGAGAAGGAGGAAGTTCACTTGCGTCGCCGCCACGGCAGTCGCATGCGCTCCGGTGCGTCGACCGGCCACTCATAGCGCTCGACCGGCGGGTCAATCGTTGCGCCAGGGCGCGCGATGAGCCAGGATCGAAGCGCACCGATACCGTCGTCCTGGGGGAAGTTCGCAGGAGCGGCCGCAGCGACGCGGATGTGCGGCGCGTCCGGATCGAGCTCGCGGACGCTTGCTGCGAGGTCGTGCTCGCGCGCGTGCCAGTAAGCAAGCGTTTCGGGATCCTCGGCGATCAGATCCCACTTCGTCACCACCATCGCGAGGCTGGCGCCGGCGGCGGGCAGCGACGCAGCGCCGATGCGCTCGAGCAGCTGGCGCACGCGTGTCAGCACGGCGGCGCGCACGGCGCTGTCACGCAGCCGCGCGCCGTCGACGATCAGCGCCAGCTTGTCGGCGCGTCGCACGAGCGGAATCGCAGAGAGCGCGATCTGGTTGTCCGCCAGCGCTCGAAAGAGCTCGCCCGGCAGGTCGGCGATCAGCAGATTCACCCCGTCGTTGCCACTGGTGAGCGCCAGGTGGTAGATCTGGCGCGGATCGCCCTCGGCGCGCTCAGCCGGCGTCCACGAGCCGTTCGCGACCTGGCGGCGCTCGTAGGCGAGCGCCTCGAAGGCCAGCAGCGTCGCGGAGCCGGCGAACTGCACGTCCTGGTTGGGGAGTCGCTGGCGCTCGTACAGGCGAGCGGTGATCGCCGTCTTGCCAGCCTCGCGCTCACCCATCCAGACGACCACGCGGCCCTGCCCGCGAGCGAGTAGCGCGCTCGCCTCCTCGGCGGTCAGCAGGGTAGCGCCACGCAGCGGCGTACCGGCGGGGGGCGTCTCCTCGGGCAGCTGCTGCGTGGCTACTGGCTGCGTGGGCCGCCACTGAGTCGGCTCGACAACCGGCTGGCGGACGATGGGCGACTCGGCGACCTGTTCTTCGACGGCCGCCGGATCGTTGGCCGGCGACTGCGGCTCCCACTCACTCATGACCGAGTAGGCGCAGTGCAAGAGCCTCGCGGTAGGCCTGCAGGGCGATCGCCATCTCCTCCCGGCGCGGTCCGCTTCCGCCGCGCGGTGCCAGCCAGCGCGCGACCGTCGGGTAGCTCTCGCTGCCCTCCGTACGCCAGCGCGCGAGCTCGCTCGCGAGGGGGAAGAGCAGCTCGTGGGGAGCGTGCCGCAGGCTGCCCGCAATGTAGGGACCCGCGGCGGCAACGGCGCCTTCCGCGTCGAGCATGTCACCCAGGGGCCCACTGACCGTGTCGAGGACGCTCGCGAGCAGGGCGTCGGCGCCGATTGCGGGCGCGGTGCCGTGAGTTCGCTGCGCTAGCTCGACCGCAGCGATGATCGGCCGGGCCTCGGCAGGGACCTCGCTCCAAGCCATCTCGGCGGCGTCGCACCACGCCTGCATCGCCCAGGTCTGGAGGCGTAGCTGCTCGCGCAGGATCGCGTGCTCGTCGTCGATCCGCGCGGCGATCTCGTCGATCCTCTCCGCCAGCGCGGCGAGGATCCAGTCGAGGCTTGTGGGCTCGCCTTCTCGTGTCGCCTCGAGCGAGCGCAGCGCACCGCTGACGAGCTCGCTCGCCGGCTGGTCGGCCTTCGCGAGGACCAACCGTCGCGCGGAGGCCGAGCGGTGCTCGAGTTGGCGGGCCGCATAGTCCGCGAGGCGCATACCCTCGATCGCGGGCTGGCGCTCGCTGTAGTCGGCTGAGAGGACGAGCAGCGAGATCAGCGTCGCGAGCTCACTGTCGGGCGCGACCGCCAGCTGGTCAGCGAGTGCGGCAGCGGCGAGCGCGGGCGGCTCGGCGTCCCCGACACCGGGGCTGTAGGTGGCACCGTTCGTTGCGAGCGAGAGCCGGATCGTGGCGATGACCCGCTGGCCCGCAGCTTCATCGCCAAAGGCATAAGCGACGACGTCGACCACGTTCTCACGCGAAAGCGCGCGGCGGAGCGCCTCGACACCGCCACGCACACGGGCCAGCGGTTCGCCTTCAAGCTCAACGGCAAAAGGCCGCCACCAGGCCGGCATGCGATCGCTCAGCAGCGTGCTCGGCAGTGGTTCTACAGCCATCGATTCTCGTAAATGCGGGCTCGCGGTCCAGCTAACGTGGGTCGCGCACCGCCGGTCGCGGTGCATTGGGCGTCCCGGCCGCCCGCCTGCACGCAGCAAGGCTGGCGGCTTTCGGTGCCAACGCTGCCATCGTCCGGGAAGCGGCGAATGCTAGCGGGCGCGCTCACGGCCCCACAGTATTGCGCCGGATGAGACTCGTGGTGCATCGCAACAGAGCGCCCAAGCCGGGCGCCGACGCCGTCCGGAAATGACGCGCAACCGTGACCGTCAACGCGGCAACCGGGGCCTCAGTGACGATCGCGGCTAGCGTCGATCGAGAGGCAGGTGAGTATCGTCACCGATGGGTAGACACCCGCAGCGTAATGTCCCAGACCTCGCATGCGGCTCCTCATCGTGCGAATGAGGGCGATCGGGACGAACGACATAACCATTCCGGCCCCCACTACGCGGCAGCATCGAGGCGAAAAGTCCTCATCAATGCCGCGGGCGGCGGCGTACGGGTGGCGGCCGGCGAACAACCCGGCCGGCGTCGCAGCTTCTCAACTGGCCGTTGTGGCTGGACACCAAGAGCGTGCTCCGACGGTCGCGTTTGTGGTGCGTGGACGGGGATTATGAGCGCACTCGCGGAAATGCCCGCCGAGGAAACCCGCATCGATCCGGCCTCGCTCGGGAAGGTCACGATCGTCCACGACTACCTCAACCAGCGCGGCGGAGCGGAGAAGGTGGTGTTGGAACTCGCCAACATCTGGCCGGATGCCCCCATCTACACCTCTTTGTACCGGCCGCAATCCACCTTCCCGGAGTTCCAGGGGCGCGACATCCGCACATCGCCCCTCAACCGCCTGCCGGTGGACAAGGGCTTCCGCAACCTCTTTCCGCTCTACCCAGCCGCATTCCGCTCGCTCGGTGAACTCCCAGGAGATGTCGTTATCGCAAGCTCGAGCGGCTGGGCGCACATGGCGCGCGTCGTGCCCGAGGCGCTCCACGTCGTCTACTGTCACACACCGGCTCGATGGTTGTTCCGGTCCGACTACCTAACTCATGGCGACCACCGATCCTGGCGGGAAGCCGCGTTCCGGCCCGCGACGCACGCGTTTCGTGCGCTGGATCGGCGGGCGGCTCGGCAGGCCGGCCTCTACATCGCTAACAGCGAGGAGACGCGGCAGCGAATTCGGCTTGCATACGGCATCGATTCCGCCGTCGTGCATCCGCCGGTGGACATCGATCGCTTCACACCACGCCCGCGCGGCGAGCGGCTCCTGGTGATCTCGCGCTTGCTGCCTTACAAGCGTGTCGACCTCGTTGTAAGAGCAGCGACGCGGCTCGGCATCGGCTTGGACGTCGTGGGTGACGGCCCGATGCTCGGCGAGCTCCGACGGGCCGCCGGTCCGGGGGTCACCTTTCACGGGCCAGTCGCAGATACGACCGTCGTCGAACTCTTGGAAAGCTGTCGAGCCGTGTGCGTTGCCGGCGAGGACGACTTCGGAATCGTGGCAGTTGAGGCTCAGGCCGCCGGAAAGCCCGTTATCGCCTATGGCCATGGCGGCGCGCTCGAAACGATCGACGAACACGTGACCGGGGTGCTGTTCTACGAGCAGACTGACGAAAGCGTCGCACAGGCGATCGCGGCGAGTGAGCGCCTGGAGACACCGCCCGATGTCATCGCACAACGGGCGCGCCGGTTTGGACGAGCGTCGTTCGAGAGGGGTCTGTTGGCGGCCATCGCGGCTCGGATGACTCAGCGCCCGCCCCCGCTTGCGCGAGTGCGGGGTGCGTAAAGTGTCGAGTTCGTCGCAACCGCGTCACCGTTCGCACCCGATAGCCGGGGTTGGCGATCCTCAGCTCATGAGCAAGCCGCGAACGACGGAGTCATACCCCCAGCGCGAGACACTCGATCCGCGCGCCCACATCCTGCCGATCTGGCGCTGGAAGTGGGTTGTCGTTTTGGTCGTGTTGCTCGCCGCCGGCGGAGCCTACTTCCTCTCATCGCGCATGCCCAAGCAGTACGTGGCGAGCACACGCCTCTACGTTCAAGAGGTCGACCCAGCAGCATCGCTCAACTCGTCACAACCGCCTAACGCTCCGAGTGCGCAGAGCATGCAGGACCTCGCCGAGCTACTCACCGCGCAGTCGATCACGACCGCGGTTGACAGACAACTCGGCTTGCCGCTCGGCAGCCGTCCCTCGGTGACGGTCTCACCTCTCGAAGGCGCAAACGCAACTCCAACGAGCTTTCTCGTAGTCAGCGCGACGGCCCACACCCCGGCGCTTGCCGCACGCGTCGCGAACGCATACATCACGTCGTTCCTTGCAGCGCGGCGTCAGGCCCAGGCGGCGGAAGCCACGGCCGACGTCCACGCTACCCAGCGGGAACTGGCGGCACTCGCGGATACGCCTGCGAATGCCGCCGAGCGCCAGGCTCTGCTCACGCAGGAGAGCCAGCTGCGCACCGCCGCCTTCAACCCGTCTGCCGGGGCGCAGCAGACGAACGTCGCGGTTCCTCCGAATGCACCGAGCTCGCCCCGACCCATCCGCGACGCCGTCCTTGCCGGAATCGTCGGCTTGCTGCTTGGGCTCGGGATCGCGTTCGGCTTAGAGATGCTGGATCGGCGCCTGTTCCGCGTGTCGGCGGTGGAGTCGCAGTATCGGCTGCCCGTCCTGGCGGTATTGCCGCACAGCCGGAAACCGCAGCTGACGCACGCCGGCCGGGCGGTTGTGCCCCCCGACTTTGTCGAGGCGATCCGCGCTCTACGTCTCAGTCTTGGCCTGGCCCTTGGCAACATTCGTCAACGCACGCTTCTCGTCACAAGCGGCCTCCCTGGTGAGGGCAAGACAACTGTCGTCCGCGACCTCGCACTTGTGTACGCGGAGGCTGGCGAGTCGGTGCTTGTGATCGATGCGGATCTCCGTCGACCCCGCATCGCAAATCTCCTGGGCGCGCCAGTACAGCAAGCGAACGCTGTCGGTCTTACGCATTTGCTGCGCGGCGAGGTGCGAGGGGATGACGCGGTATCCAGGGTACTCAGCGATGCCCCTCGGAAGACGGGCATCAACGCAGGCGTTCGGGGGGCCCGCGGCGGTCCGCCGTCCCGCGGGTCGATCGACGTGCTTCGTCACGGAGAGCAGGCAGCGAACCCCGTCGCGCTCCTGTCCTCGGCTGCGATGATCGACACGCTGGCCGCCGCTGCCCAGCGATACGACATCGTCATCATCGACTCCGCCCCGCTGCTCGCCGTTGCAGACTCCGTGCCGCTGCTGAACATGGTCAGCGCGGTCCTTCTCGTCGCACGCCTCGGGCTAGCCACGCGGGAGTCTGCGGATCGCCTCCACGCGCTGTTGGACCGTGCTTCAGCAACGAATGTCGTGGGCGTTGTGACGAACGACCTGCGCGGTGCCTATCTCGACGAAGGCTATGCCTACGACTACCGCTCCCGCTACGGCGAGGGAGGAGCATCTTCATCCGTTGCTGACATGCCCCCTCCACTTCTACCTAGCGATAGTCGCTAGCGTCGCTTCCGAGGACGCGTTGCGTCCAAATCGACCGGCGTTCCAAATTGCTGGACGCGTCTCTTAGCCCGGGACGCGCGATCGGCTTGCCTTGGGCTGGTGAGGGCAACTCCTCGGCCCTAGGCGGCAGACTGCGCGTGATCGCGCTCTGCGTATTGGTCGGAGGCGCAACCGCCGCAGCCGTCAGCTACGCACCGCTACCGCGGCTCCTGATCGTGATGATCCCGGTCGGCCTGGCCGTGGCCTTCGTCGTCTTTGCATCGCCAACTCTCGCCGCCGTTCTGCTCGGCGCATCGATCCCCGAGGTGCAGGACGTCACGGGTGGCCACCTCGGCCTGCACGTAGCGGCGAGCGATGTCGTGCTCGTGCTGGTTGCGGCGCGCCTCGCCATGGATGCCGTAGAGCTGCGACCGCTGGGGGTCGTGCGCGCGATACGGCCGGTGCGCCTCGCGTTCGCTCAGTACGGCTGGCTGGTTCTGGTGCTCCTCGCCCTGCATCCGGGCTTCGGTTCGGCGGTCAAGAGCTTCCAGCGGCTCGAGCTGTTTCTGCTGCCATTACTCGCAGGCGCGTATTTCGCCCTTCGGCACAAGCAGCTGCTCGTTCTCCGCGCGTACGTGCTCGCGACCACCCTGCTCGCCGTCGCCTGGCCTGTGCTCAATGCGCACGGGCTAGCCGGGCAGTTCCAGAAAAACCCGACGGGCGAGTTGATAGTTGGTGCACTCCTTCTCGTCGTTGGCGTTCGTAGCCTGCGGCGGTTGCTCCCCTGCATGCCGCTCTTGATCCTCGGGCTGGCTTTGACAGCGAGCCGCGGCGCGATTCTTGCGCTTGGCGTCGGCTTGCTCGTACTGTCGCTCATGAACGGCGGCCGCAGCCGGCGGATCGTTATCGCACGCACGCTTGTAATCGTGCTCGCGGGGGTTGCGGTGTACCCCTGGCTGCCCAGCGACGTGACGGCGCGTCTCACAACCTTCTCGGGGTCGCCAGGGACAGCAGGTGCGTACGCGATCGACCTTCGCCGTCAATACGACCACGATGCGGAGCAGCTGATCGCTGCACATCCGTGGACGGGAGTCGGGGTCGGCAACTACCTCGCCGGGAGCCCGCTCAGTGGCACCCAGTCGACCGATCCGCACAACGTGCTGCTGCTGGAGGCGGCCGAGGGCGGGTATCTGTTCCTCGCAAGCTTCCTCCTGCTGATCGGAGGTACGGCTGTTGCGCTCTGGCGCATGCGCTTAGTGCCACTGGCTCCGGCCGCGGCAGCCGTGCTCCTAGCGACGGCCGCACATGGCCTTGTGGACGTCTTCTGGGCGCGCGGCACGCCGGTCCTCGGCTTTCTCCTAGTCGGGATGGTCTGCGGTCTGGCGAACCGGCCGCTGGAGGTACCGCCGTGAGCGGCCGTGGCGTGCACGCCGTCGTCGTTGCCTACCACGCCGCGGAACAGCTGGACCGTGCACTGGGAGGCATCGCGGGACACGTGCCAGTGACCGTCGTCGACAACTCCGCGTCGGTCGAGGTTGCCGCGGTATCGCGGCGCCATGGCGCCGCGTACGTCGAAACGGGAGCGAACCTCGGGTTCGCGGGAGGCGTGAACGCCGCGCTGGCACTGCTCGAGGACAACCGTGCGGACGTCCTGCTGGTGAACCCCGATGCCGTCGTGACGCCTTCGGCCATCGCCGAGCTCGAGTCATTCCTACGCCGGCCGGAGAATGCACGGGTCGCAGCGGTCGCCCCCCGCCTGATCGGGGCTGACGGCAGCGACCAGCGCGTCCTCTGGCCGTATCCGAGCCCGATGCGCATGTGTGCAGAGGCCGTCGGGCTCGGTCGCCTACCAGCGCGCCGCAGGTTCGCCGTCGGTGCCGTGCTGCTGCTCGCGCGCGACGCCGTCGACGACGTCGGTAGGTTCGACGAGCGCTTCTTTCTCTACGCCGAGGAGACCGACTGGCAGCGCCGGGCGAGCCGTCGCAGCTGGTCCTCGGCGGTCTGCATGCAGGCGATCGCCGATCACGAGGGCGCCGGTACGAGCAGGGACGCGCGGCGACGCGAAGCGCTGTTCCACGCGGGGCAGGAGACCTACATCAGGAAGTGGCATGGAGCCGTCGGCTGGTGGTGCTACCGCGCCGCGGCGTTCGCTGGTGCCGCGGGACGGATGCTCGTGCTGACCGGGAGGCGGCGCCGCGAGGCTACGCGGCGGGCGCTCATCTATCTCGAGGGGCCGCGTCGCTGCGCCGCCCGAGGCGGCGACTGACGATGCCGCGGGTCTTTCACATCGTCGTCACCAGACGCTTCGCCGGGGTCGAGCGCTACGTGTGTGACACCGCCGCCGAGACGGCCCGGCGCGGCTGGGAAGTCGCGGTGGTCGGCGGCGATCCGGCGCGGATGCCCGACGCGCTTGGTGCGGGAGTCCGCTGGGAGCCGGGGGCGACGCCGGCCGAGTCGCTACGCTCGGTCTTGCGCCTCGGACGATGCGATCTGTGCCATGCCCACATGACAAAAGGCGAGGCGGTCGCTGTCGCGACGCGACTGGCTCACCGCGGACGCGTCGTCAGCACCCGACATTTCGCCGCCAGGCGGGGCGCGAGCCGCGCAGGGCGTGTCCTCGCTCCGTGGATCGCGGCTGGGCTCGACCGTCAGATCGCGATCGGCGACTTCGCCGCGCGCAACCTCGAGCGTCTGCCGGATGCGACGCTCGTCTCCGGGGTGCCCGCCTCGCCTTGCCTCTGGCGCGCCTCGAACCGCGTCGTGCTCGTGTTGCAGCGTCTCGACCGTGAGAAGGACACTCTCACGGCGCTACGTGCCTGGCAGGCTTCGCAGCTGGCGGATGACGGGTGGGCGCTTCGCGTCGTAGGCGACGGCGACGAACGACCGATGCTTGAGCGCTACGCGGTGTCCGCAGCGATCACGAACGTGACCTTCACGGGCTGGATCACAGAGATCAACGCGGAGCTGGCGCGGGCGGGCATCCTCCTCGCGCCGGCACCAGCCGAGCCGCTCGGGCTCGCCGTGCTCGAGGCGATGGCGGCGGGCGTACCGGTCGTGGCGTGCGGCGCAGGCGGACATCTGGAGACCGTCGGGACCGTGGCCGGCGCGCCCCTCTTTCCCCCCGGTGACGGCTCAGCGGCCGGCGCAGCGCTACGCTCGCTAATGCCCGACGCCGAACGCGAGCGACTGTCGGACGGCTGCCGGCGCGCGGTGTTCGAACGGTTCCCGATTGAGCGGCACGTGACGGGCCTGCTGATGGAATACGACGCTGCGCTCGCGCCGGACGTGCACGCGCGCTCTGGCCGGGCTCCGCTGAGGCCGCAGTGAGCAGTACTGGCCCTTTGCAGGTGGCTGCCGACTCGCGCCCGCTCCTTGAGCTCGTCGTCTGCGCGCTCGATGCGTGGGACGAGGTTTGGCGCCGCAACCGGAGGCTAACGGACGCGCTACTGCGCCGTCATCTCGAGTTGCGCGTCCTTTATGTCGAGCCATACGTTGATCCGCTCTACAACCTGGCGAGGGGCCGCCTGCCGGTCCCGCCGCGCACGGCCGTGCTGCGAGACGACGGCCGCCTGCACGCGCTGCGGCCACTCAAGCTGCTGCCACGCCGCTGCGGATCGCTGAGCGACCGGATGCTCGTGCGGCAGGTCTTGTTCGCTGCCCGGCGGCTCGGATTCACTCACCCGACGCTGTGGCTGAACGACGTCACGTACGCCCCGCTGATGAGCCGCGTGGGCTGGCCCACCGTCTACGATCTGACCGATGATTGGCTGCTCTTTCCCTTTCCGCCGCGCGAGATCGCGAGACTTCGTGCACTCGACGAGTTAGCGCTGGCGCGCGCAGACGAGGTCGTCGTCTGTTCGCCCAACCTGGAGAGTACGCGCGGCAGGCAGCGGAACGTCACGCTGGTGCCGAACGCGGTCGATCTCGAGCAATTCCGCCGCCTACAACCGCGGCCGCTCGATATGCCGGCCGGCCCTACCGCGGTATACGTCGGAACACTTCACGACGCGCGCCTCGACGTCGATCTCGTCATCGAACTCGCCTGCTCGCACCGCGAGCTGTCGGTCGTGCTCGTGGGTCCCGACCACCTCACGACTGCAGCCCGACGCAAGCTGGGGATTGAGCCGAACATCCGGCTGCTCGGCCCGCGTCCGCAGACCGAGGTGCCAGGCTACCTCCAGCACGCCGATGTCGTGCTCATCCCGCACCTGGTCAACCCGTTCACGGAGAGCCTCGATCCGATGAAGGCGTACGAGTGCCTGGCCGTCGGCCGGCCGACCGTGGCGACCCCGGTCGCGGGCTTCCGCGAGCTCGCCGACTCGTTGACGGTCGCGCCGCGGGAATCGCTGGTCGACGCCGTCACCGCCGTCCTGGCGGGCGAAAGGAGCGCCTCCGGGCCGTCGTCGGTGATTCCGACATGGGACGAACGTGCCGAGGCCTTCGAGGCTGTGCTCGCGCGCGCCGCGGGCGACTAGGAGAGTTTGGCGAAGCTCATTCGCCCAGTAGTGGCGGGTTTTTCGTCGGGCCGGTCATCGGTGATACCTCCGAATCGGGGACGGCTTACCCATGGTGGAAACCCGACTCGCTCACGACGTGCTCGGTACGCCGGATTGAGTGCCCGGACACTACGGAACGGTTCACTAACCTGGCCAGCGTCGGCGTCGGCAACTCATCGGACTGGCTCGTCCGCGGCGCCGTCCTCGCTCCCGCCGAGCACGATCTTCACTTGTCACGCACCGCGGACCAGCTGCGGACGCTGCTCAACAAACCGCCCCCGAAGCCGCTGGACTGGCGATACCTCAAGACCCACCACCGGAAGTTGGCAGCGACAAGGCTGTTGGCTCGAACGCCGTTCGTCTTCAGCATCGTCGCCACTTGGAAGCCCGGCATATTCTCGACGTTCCTCCAGCAGTCGCCCAACCTCTACAAGTACGCCGCGCGCTTCCTTATCGAGCGGCTGACTTGGTACGCCGACGACCGTGGGCGCAGGCTCAACCTGTTCTTCGACGCGAATCGCAGCGCAACGAGCTACACCGATCTCGCAGCGTACATGGCGCGGATTCAGAACGATCCCCACTGCCAAATCCGGCCCGGCTGCCTCGATGCCATCAAGCCGGTAAGTCCGACCCTCAAGATGGCGCAGATCGCCGACTTCTACGTGAGCGCTACGGCCTAGGCGATCGAACCGGACACAACTACCGCATCCTCGAACCCGTTACCTGCTGTCGGTCGCGCACCAGCTGTACCGCGAGCGCGGCGCGCGAGTGGGCATTGCTCCCGCTGCCTGTCCGTGGCATCGAGCGCGTCCGGCTGCACGCCGACTTGACGATCCTCGCGAGACTCTGGCTGCGCTGAGGGCTACGTATCCGGTGCGGCCACGGCAACGGTGTCACCCGCGCCATACACCATCGCAAGCCTGTAGCCGCACGCGACAAGCAATTCAGCCGCCGCCGCGCGGTCAGCGCGTGATAGGTGCTTGTGCTCGTAGCCGATGATCCTCGGCTTGCGCCGAGGCACGTCGAACATTCGCAGCAGCTCAAGGTCGTAGCCCTCCGTATCGATCTGCAACACATCGACGTGGCCGATGTCAGCATGGCGCAGCAGCGTGTCGAACGTCCACGACGGGACCTCTGTGACTTTCATCCTCGCGGCAAGATCGATGCCTGGCAGGTGCCTCTGTACTTGTCGAAAATGACCGCGATTGAAGGACGCGATCCCTTGCACCCAGCCTGGTAGGTCGTCCACTGGGTCGATCGTAAATAGGGGTCGAGTGCCGTCCTGATCGCTTATCGCGACATTAAACGTCTGTACGTCGGGGTGCTCCTTGTATAGGCGCTGCAGTGTGAGGAAGGGATGCAGCTGCGGCTCGACGAGTACAGCCTCCCAGCCGAATGCGTTGATTGATCGCGCAATGGGATCATTGGTGGTCCCGTCAAAGGCGCCAATCTGCAGCACCGTAACCGTCTGATCGGGGTTGAACGCGGCGATGTGAGCTGCGGCGTACTCGACATCGTAAGCTCATATGGCGATCGCAGCTTCCGGCGCACTTCAAGCCCGGCGACACGCAGCACCCGATTGAATGCATGTACCGACCGACTCACAGCGCCCAACTCTACATGGGGGCCGGCACATCGCCGAACGCGCGCGATGAACCGGCGACGGCGGTGTTGCCAGACACGCGGTGCCGTAGCCCGTCCGCAGCCGATCACTGGCGCCGAGGTTACGGAAAACGGGCCACTACCGAGCGGGAATGGCGCGAGCCATGAAGCGGCGGGCGCGGCGCACAACCGCCCGTGGGACTCTCCAGGGCACCGCGAACCCGGAGACGCGCTTCCCTTCGTGGTTGTACACGCGCCGTCCGGCAAATACGCCGCACGGTGCGCCAGACTCGAGCGGTCGGGTCATCGCTGCGGCCGCTCGCCAGTAATCGCGCTCGCCAGCCAGGCGGTCGGGCCAGCCGTGGAGGATCTGGACCGGCTGGTTAAAGAACCCGGCCACCATGCGCTGGTTGTACTCGGATGGCAGCGTCGCGATCCGGAGACCAGCGGCCCGGTAGGTAACACGGCGGAATGACGGCTGGTCAAACGGGCTGGCGAGAGTGTCGTACTCCCGCAGCCATTCGGCCAGGACATCTTGCACGAGCTGAGTGGCCCGGTAGGCGATGACGCCCGTGTTGAACTCGGGGAACGACCTGGGCACGTCGTCGAATGCCATCGAGATCCCGACCGGCGCGTGAACGAGCGCCATGTCGAATCGGTCAAGCACACGGAACACCTCGCCGAGGTCGGCGAGGATGTACGTGTCGACATCGAGCTGCAGCGTGCGGTTGAACGGGCTGCGCTGCGCGGCGGCGATCTTTGCGCGGTAACCGTTGGGCTCCGCGAGCGCCACCTGCTGGTCGAACGGTCCGGCGACCAGCGGGTGGTCGGTGGCGACTGCTATAGGAAGGTCTGGCATCGCTCGTCGCAGCGATGCGGCGGACCTCGCAGCGGCGTCAACGAACCGCTGCCCGCCGACGACTACATAGAGGGCGCCCGCGTCCACGCGCGCAGTCTAGCCTTCAGCCGGCTACTCCAGTAACGGCGACGAAAGTCGACGCCCGTTCCGTGCGATGGGACCCGCGGCTTTGCCGTACAAGGGCAGAAGACGCTCGCCGGGCAACTGGCGCCGCCGCGGGTCTGGACCCTGGAAATAGCGCTTCGGCGCGCACCCGCTCGGCTGCTGTCGAGCTTGCAGGGTTCCTCGATTCGCCTGCGATAGCGGCCCGGATTCGCGATCTTGACGCGACCCGCTGGACGGGCCATCCGCGGCTACCCCCGATCCGAACGATAGTCGGGATAACGCTCGCCAACCGCGGATGGGGCGGCTCGTCGCAGGGCACGCGGCGCTGCAAGCCAACTCTTGCTGCGCGAACAGAAACCCGGCATGGGCGAGAACCTCGCGATCGACGGGTTCGGACCTTCCCGCCTACGCCAATGGGCAGCGGCACGTGTCGACGGGTGGCTGTGAACGGGCTCCGAGGAACGATCTGGACTTCCCCCGGGGCAGATCAGTCTCCGCGAAACCCAGGGCGGCTGAGACGGCCGCGACGGTACAGGGGAGAACGATAATCGTGAGGAAGCGGATCAACACCGAGCTCTCCGGTTTCGGGCTTTCGGCCGAAAACGAAGACGAGGTCGCCCCGCCGGTTGCGCCATGGCCACGAGACCAACGTTACTGCCAGCACGTAGAGGCGCTCAGAAAGAGCGGCCCGTACGGGCGACAGCTGCGTCACGAACCGCATATCAAACTCGAGACCGAGTCCCTCTAGCATGGCACGGAGGTCCTGTGCCGAGATCGGCGCCTCCACTGACTGGGGCTTCTCGGCCTCCGTGGTCTGGTGCCGGACCAGTCGCAGGCGCCACAGTTTGCGCAGCGCGCGTCCGAGCGGTGTCGCCTCGCAGCAAGGCTCGGAAATGTAAAAGAAGCCGCCCGGTCGCAACACGCGCACGAGCTCTTGGAGACAGGGCTGGAGCTGGCCGAGATGGTGGAGAAGCCCCTGACAGGTGACGCACGCGAAGTGGCCGTTGGCAACGGGGAGATTTCGCACGTCGCCCACGACGAAGCGGCATGTGCCACGTGAGTTGGCGTTGGTGAGCTTATGCTCGGCGATTGCCAGCATGTCCTGCGAGTGGTCGACACCCAGAACGTCGAAGCCGCGCTGCGCGAGAGCGAGGCTGACGACTCCCGTACCACACCCCATGTCAAGCGCGCGCGCTGGGCCAAGCTGCTCTGCTAGCCAATCGAGGTAGGGCTCAAGCAGAAGACGGTGGTACACGCCGTATTTGGCCGTGACCTCTGCATCGTAGTATGAGGCCGTCTCGCGGTGAAACTCAATGTCCTGTAGAGAGAAGTCGTCGTTCGCGATGGCGACTGGTGTATACCAGACATCCGCTGGCCGCCCCACCCGCGAGCGTGTAGCCGTAGTTGCTCGCGGAGCGGAGCCGCTGGTGAGACGGAGCGAGCTCCCCCCGGCGATGCACGACTGCATCGAGCAGTTCCACAAGGCCCGACGCGCGGCACTCCGCGCTCTGCATGCTTACACCCGCCGAGGCCGAATCGCAACTCGCTCAGTATGACGTCAGTACCGCCGACATCAGAACAACCGGGTCCGCGTGCGTTAACGGCCGGGCGCCGCCCGCGTCCCGCGTGGCCGCCCTGCGGCGTACTCTCCCGTGACCCGCGCGAGCCACGGACGCTGCTCCGGCGAGCGCATCAGTCGCGCTGACCGCCGCCGCGCGTGTCGGTAAGGTCGAGGGAACGACGGGGAGTGGTAGCGCGCGCGTCCTGCTCTGCTCGGGCTCTAGCAACGCAGCATGCCACAGTCGCATCCGCGCAGCCGTCCTGAGACTGCGTGCGACTGTCGTAAGACGACTGGCGCTGTCAACAGCTCGGTCATTGCGGGACGCTGTCAGTCGCTGCCGGTGCTGACTGGTGGACGGCTGCGCCTGCGCCAACCGACGTTTCGATCGATGCATCGTCCGTGGTCCCAAGCACGCGGACGACCCGTGCGGGCACGCCGACACACACCGAGCGCGGTGGCAGCTTGCCGCGAACCACTGCGTTCGCACCGATCACCGCGCCCTCGCCGATCCGCGCGCCGCGTAGCACGGTGACCTTCGAGCCGATCCATACGTCCGGGCCAATCACGATCGGCGCGATGACCATCTTCCCCGAAGAAGGCGGCCATCCGACGGCGTGATCATGGTCGCGAACCGAGACTAGCTCAGCCACGTATGTCCCGGCTCCGATCGTAATCGAGTCGCCCGCTGCGAGCGCGCAATGGCGACCCAGTGACGAGCCGGGCCCGAGCTCGATCTGCCCCTCACCGTAGACCTCGATCGTCGTCGCTTCGTCGATGCTGCACCCCGCCCCTAGCTGCAGTCGCGCGTGTGGGTCGATCACGAACCTGCAGTGTCGGCCGATGTGTACACCCGGACCGACCGTGATGCCACGATGCATGAGAGGCCAGCAGCGTGCCCTTAGCGCCGCCCGGTAACGCCGCGCGCGACGCTGAACTCCGTGCAGCGTCATCGGCGGGGCGTGACCGGCGCGCATCCCGGCTGCAAAGCCACGCTGGGGTTTTAGCACCTCCCCGGTGCGGGTGCGGTAGGGCCCTCGACCGCTGGCCGGGCGGCGTGCACCGAGGGGTGCGTTGAGCGAGACTCGCAGCTTGCGGCCAATACAATAGGTCGATGCGGCGCGAGCGTACTCCGATTGGGCGCGGCCGCGAACCTGTCGCGGTGCCAGCCCGGCGCTAGTGGTCGGCTTTCGCCGGAAGAAAGCGACCTCGGGGTCGTACGCGACACCTCTGCGCGCGCTCCTCGGTCCACAGCGCTTTCCAATCGCGGGGCTCGCCGCGACCTCGATGATTGCAGGGTTCAGCGAGGCTGCGATCCTCGCCACGGTGGCGCAAGCGGCCGCGACACTCGTTGACGAACGGCGTACTGTGCACACAACAATCGGGGCTCTGCACGTCAACGCGACCCTGGGTGTGCTTCTGGCGGTCGCGTTCGGGTTGGCGATCGCGCGACTCGCGCTCCAAGTGCCGCTCGCGATCCTACCAGCGAAGATCGTCTCCGAGGTACAGGCAGGGATGCAGCGTCAACTATTTGCCGCATTCACGTCCGCTTCGTGGACCGAGCAATCACGCGCTCGCGAAGGCCACCTGCAGGAGTTGATGGTTAATCAGGTGCTGCAGGCGACGTTGGCCGCGATAGCTGTGACCGGACTCTTGACATCCGCATTGACGCTGCTCGTGCTCGCAGTGTCGGCGCTGCTACTCAACGTGGTGGCCGCGCTTGGTGTGATCACGACTGCCGTCGTCTTGTTCGGTCTCCTGCGCCCGCTCATCCTGCTCGTGTCGCACCGTGCCCGGGCGCTTTCGCAGGCTCAGATGGACATGGCCACGGCCGTCGGGCAGGCAGCGCGCGTAGCCGAGGAAACACAGGTGTTCGGCGTGGCCGCAGCCCAGGGCCGTCGGATGGACGGGCTAATCGACACGGTCCGTAGCTTCTTCTACCGCACGCAGATCCTCGTCCGGCTGTCGCCTGGGATCTACCAGAGCGCGATCTACATCCTTGTGATCGGCGGGCTGGCGGTCTTGTACGGCGCTCATTCCGGGCACGTCGCGTCGCTCGGAGCGGTAGTGCTGCTGCTGATCCGGGCTGGCGCATATGGCCAGCAGGTGCAGGGCGCCTACCAGACCTTCCGCGCGAACCGCCCGTTTGTGGAGCGCGTGCAGGAAACTGAACGACAGTACGCAGCGAGCGCAGCGGTGAGCGGTCGCCGACCGCTTCCCAGGATCGAAAGCCTGGCGTTTGAGAGCGTCAGCTTCGCCTACACCCCCGGCCGCCCGGTGTTAAGAGATGTCGACTTCGAGGTTCGCGGCGGTGAGACGATCGGGATCGTCGGGCCGTCGGGGGCAGGGAAGTCGTCACTGATTCAGATTCTGTTGCGGCTTCGACCGCCGACGCGCGGACGCTACGTCATCAACGGGCGTCCGGCTGACGAGTACTCGCGCGAGGACTGGAACTCCCGCATCGCGTACGTGTCCCAGGAGCCGCGCCTGTTGCATGCCTCCGTTGTCGACAACATCCGCTTCTATCGCGACATCGATGACGCCGCCATCGAGGAGGCCGCGCGCCTGGCGCGAGTCGACGCCGACATCCGGAGCTGGGCGAGCGGTTACGAGACGATCATCGGGCCGCGCGCCGACGCCGTGTCGGGCGGCCAGCAGCAGCGAGTGTGCATCGCGCGGGCCCTGGCCGACCGGCCCGAGGTGCTTGTTCTCGATGAGCCTACGAGCGCACTCGATCCACACTCGGAGAGCCTCCTGCAGGAGTCTCTTGTCGCGCTGCGCCGCCAGGTTACGTTGTTCATCATCGCTCATCGCATGTCGACGCTCGACATCTGCAACCGCGTGATGGTCATCGTCGACGGCCGGCTCGAGGACTTCGACACGCCGGCGCGTCTGAGGCGGAGCAGTTCCTATTACCGCTCGGCGTCGGCGATCGCAGGCGGCGCCGCCGAGGCTCGGTCGTGACTGCGGCTACACCCGACCCCGGGGCACGTCCGCTTCGTGCCCCGCGCGCGCTCGATCACCGCGGACGACCGGGTACCTCAAGGAGTCACCCACTGCGCTGCCTGCTCTTCTCGCCGGTTGCACCGCCGGATCCGCGCAACGGCGACGCGCAGTACACGGAGGATCTCGTACGGAGCCCGCCCCCCGCGGTCGAATACGTCCGCTACACGGACGCGCTCGCCAGCGGCGAGATCGCATGGGGGCCGTCGTTGCGCAGCGCCGCGACATGGCGAGCGCCGGCGTCGTTGCTTCCGGCCGCCGTCCGTCGCGCCGAGCTTCGGCTCGCGCGCCGTGCGGGCCTGCTGCTGCCAGATCCGGTGCGCTGGATCCGGATCCGCGGGCGCTTCGACCTGGTCCACCTACACTGCATGCCCGTGTGCTTTCTCGGCCCACGGCCGCCGGTCGTGCTCAGCGACTCGGCGGGGACGTTCTGGTATTGGTCGGCGGTGCACCGGATCCCCGAGGACCGAGTGCTCCGGCTAATCCGCCGCGAAGGCCGTGTGGCGCGGCGCATGGGGTACCTGCACCCGACCGCCAACCCGGCCGGGGACCGCTTGGTGTTCTTTATAGAGTCGGGTATCGCCCTCGCGGCTCAGATCGGTGTGGACGCGTCGAAGGCGGTGATCTGCCCCCCCGGCGTTCCCTGCTCGCACTGCGAGCCGCGCAGCGACGGGCGGACACTCGTGTTCGTAGGCAAGGCGTTTGCGGTCAAGGGCGGTCACGACGCGCTGCGCATCTTCGAGCTGGTGCGGGAGCGGATCGCCAATGCGCGCTTGATCGTTGCCGGTCCCGAGCCGCCCGCGGCGGTCCCGGACGGCGTCGAATGGATAGGGGCCGTAACGCGTGAGACGCTCTACGATCAGGTGTACCCGCGCGGGGACGCATTCCTGTACCCGACTCGCTTCGATTGTGCGCCGCTCGTCGTGCAGGAGGCCCTCGCCCACGGCCTGCCCGTCTTGGCACCCCGCATCATGGGTCTGCCGGACCTCGTCCGCCACGGCGAGACGGGCTACCTGTTCGAGCCCGGAAATATCGCAGAAGCGGCAGCCGCCGCGATCGCCTTGCTCGAGGATCCCGCCGCGTTGAAGCGCAGCCGGGCAGCGGCGCTCGCGGATTTCGAGCGGCGCTTCTCGATCGCTCGGCGCAATGAGCTGCTCGGCGATATTTATAGGTCGGTCGCGCCATGAGGACAGTGTCGATGGTTCGGATGGCGTCCGCAGCGCCGATGGGCCAACAGCTGTACGAGTCGGAGCTGCGTTCCGCGATCGTCCGCGAGTTCGGCGATCAGTGGCAGGTCGACGATCGGGTGGTGCTACCGCTGCGCGCGGCGGGGTGCCGGGGCCGCCGGCTCCCACTGCGTCTGGTGTGGGCCGCCCCGTACCCGCTTGCCGCCGCGATTGGGGCGCTCGAGTATGGCCAGGCCGACCTCGTCCACCGCATGGACCTGCGGGCTCCTCCGTCCGGCCGTCGCGAGGTTCTGACGATTCACGACCTTTGTCCGCTGCGCTTCGACGACGAGGGTTCGCTGCCGCACTGGGCCGGGCGCAGCGCGCGAGCCGCCGCCGCCGTCATCTGCCCGTCGGAGTTCGCCGCCAGTGAAGCTCAAGACCTTCTCGGCGTACGTCGCACCCACGTCGTGGCCAACGGCGTTGACTTTGATAGCGCAGCGGCGGCGCCGCTGACGTCATCCGAGCTCGGCCAACTCGGGCTGGGGGGACCGCTTGTCGTGCACGCTGGGGGCGCGACCGTCCGGAAGAACCTCGAGCTGCTCGCGACGGCCTGGCCGGCCGTGCTCGCCGAGCATCCGGACGCGTGCCTTGCGCTGTGCGGGCCGCCCCACATACGCCGCGACGAACTACTGCGCGGCCTTCCGAGCGCGCGCTATCTTGGCTACCGGCCCCGGCAGTTCGTCGCGAGCCTAATCCGCGCCGCCGCAGTTGTCGCGGTGCCGTCCGGCTACGAGGGCTTCGGCCTGCCGGCGCTTGAGGCGATGGCCGCCGGCGTCGTTGTGGTCGCGGCAGCGTGCGGCGCACTCCCGGAGGTATGCGGCGACGCAGCACTGTTGGTGCCCCCGAAACCGGCCGAGTTCGCGGCCGCGATTGGCGCGGCGATCGTCGGCGGTGACGCGGTCGACTCTCTCCGCGCGGCCGGTCGCGCGCGGGCGGGCCTCTTCTCGTGGGAGCGAGCCGCGCGCGAAACGGTTGACGTCTATGCCGAAGCTCTGACCTGATACGCGCCGTGATCATGCCCTCCTAACCAGCGAAGACTGCGTGGCAATGTGGGCGCGGCTCCGTCAGGAGCGTTCGGCGAGCGTTTCTCCGAGCACTCGACCGACTGCGGCAGGTGACCGCGAGGTGGCACGAGATTGGGCGAGAGTTGCTCGACGTTCACACGTCAGGAATGCAGCCCGACGCGCCTCACCCAGTCGGCATCGTCTTCGTAGCTGAGGCGAATGAGTACATCACCATAGTGCGCCTGAAACGCTTCGGCGTGGCGCGGCTCGAAGTGGTTGACCCAGTCGCCGGCGACGCCCTTGCGGTAGTGACTGGTCACGTCTTCGACTCCGCGTACACGTCCCGTCGCCTTCGTCTCGAAGCGTTGGGCATAGACGGTCCCCAAGACGAGCTCGCCGCTCGCTGGGATGGTCCGTCTCAGGAAGCTCAGCGATCGTCGCTTGGACAGGCGGTTGAGCAACCGCGTGGTCCATATCCGAGTCTGGTCTCGCGCGCGAGTTGGTTCGTCCTCGACGAGCAATCCGAGGTGGCGGAAGATCTGAACGAAGCTGTCATACGGATGGAGTGTGAGCTCCTCCATCTTGAGCTCGAGGACAGAGTCGTCAGTGTAGTCCCAGTCACCGATCTGCTGTATCACGGTCTTGTCGAACTCCATTTCCAGGAGTAGGCCCTCCTGCGGCGACACGCTCTGCAATGCCCGCCGGTGCGCGAGCAAGTGCGGTAGGCCCTCGACCGGGTGACTGTTGAGGTGCGAGAAGTAGCCAGAGACTATGAGGTCGCGCGGATCGCGAATCACGTGAAAGGCGCGAAATGGTCGCAAGATTTCGGCGAGCTCGCGATCAGCGCCGTGTACGGTTACGAGGTCCACGCCGCGAGCATCGACCTGCTCGCGGAGTTCGCTACGGTCGAACGGAACCGGCGGCTCCCCCTGGATCCTGAACTGCCCAATGGCAGACGGCGCGAGCAGGTCAAATGCAGCAACTTGATGGAGGCCGATCTCATCCATGATGCGCGCCAAGATGTCGCCTAGCCACGTCGAGGCGCATTTGTGGTGGCCGTAGTAGGCGAGCAACGGTCGCCGGTCTGTGCGAGGTGCGAGGCGCGACGTCATCCCGGTCGCTGGCCACATTCCTCGCGGTTCGCCGTGCCGCCGTTGCTGAGTCGCTGCATTTGCGATCAGTGCGTGATGCGCTCGTAGAGTTCGCGGTATTGCGGCGCGATCACGCGCCAGTCGAATCCGGCAGCGCGCGCCCCGCCCGACCGGCCCAGCTGCGCGGCGAGGCTTCGATCTGAGAGCAAGCGATCGATCGCCGTGGCGAGTGCGATCGTATCGCAGGGATCGACAACGAGCGCGTCTTCGCCGTCGCTCACGATTTCGCTTGCGCCGCCATGACTCGACACGATCGTCGGACACCCCGCTCTGAGCGCCTCGATGACGACAATCCCGAAAGGCTCGACGCGCGATGGCATGACAAACACCCGGGCTGCATCGAGTGCCCAGGCGACCTGTCCGCGCGAAAGGGCGCCGGGCAGCGCGACGCGCTCGCGGAGACCTGCGGCGGCTGCGGAGCGAGACAGATCATCCCGCGCTGGGCCGCTCCCGCCGATCACCAGCCCGACATCGGGATGGCGCGGCGCGATCTCGGCGAAGGCACTCAGCAGCAGATCGAAGCCCTTGTTGTGCACGGCTCGACCAAAGCCGAGCACGAAACGCTCAAACGGCAGGCTCAGCGCCTCGGGGACGGCGCCTTCATTGAGCTCGACTCCGTTCGGGATCACGAGGCCGCGCCCTGGCTCGAGACCGTAGTGCTGCTCGACATCCTCGAGCACGAAGCGTGAGCAAGCTGTCACAGCTGCCGCCTGATGGATCGCCCGTCTCAACGACACGCGCAGCGTCACCGAACGTCCGTAGATGTCGCTGTCGTCCATCACCGTCTCGCCCTGGAGCGTCAGCACCAACGGCACAGCAAGTCGCCGCGCGAGCCACGTCGCGTAGATGCCGTTCACGCTGAAGCATTGAACGTGGATCAGGTCCGGCTCGAACTCGGAGGCCGCCCCGCGGAGCGCCTTCCACGCCTGTCGCACAGCGCGGGGGAGCGCGGCGAGCGCTCGCAATGACATGCGCGGCGTCGGCATCATGAAGCGTCGCACGCGAATGCCTGCGACGACCTCGTCCTGCGGCAGGTCCGCGGGATGTCGGATGGTCCACACCTCGACTTCGTCACCCGAACCCAAGAGCCGACCGGCGAGCCGAGCTGTCAGCTCCTCGACTCCGCCGACGGCAGGAGCATAGGCGCTGGGAATGAGGGCGATGCGCACGTACGCACCTTCGCAGATCGGCCCGAGTCCGTAGGATCATTTGGGTGGCGTCGTTCAAGAGCGCCTGCTTCGAAACGCTCTGCGGCAAGCGCAGGGCACGAACCAGTCGAAATCCGATGTCCTCGCACTCTTACAAGCCGAAGGTGACCGTTGTCGTTCCAACGTATCGGCGTCCGCAGATGCTTGCGGAGGCTCTCGGCAGCATCCTCGGCGGGTCGTTTGCGGACTTCGAGGTTCTCGTCGTGAACGACGGACCGGCGGATGATCTCGAGCTCGCCCGCGTCGAATATCCAGATCCGCGCGTCATATGGATCACTCGCCCGCAAAGGCTAGGGATACTCGCCAACCACGTAGATGCGTTCCGGCGCGCGCGCGGCGAGTTCCTCACCAACCTGGACGATGACGATCGGTGGGCTCCCGACATGCTGAGTACCCTGGTGCCGATTCTCGACGACCACCCTGACGTCTCGGTTGCCTTCGCCGACCACCGCATCGTTGATGCCGAGGGCGTAGTCGACGAGACGCTCACCGAGGCCAACTCGCGTCACTGGGGTCGTGCCGCTCTCACCCAAGGACCCCACCGTCCGTTCCTTCGGCTCGCCGTCGTGGATCGGAGTATCCCCATCCAATGTGCGGCCGTGTTCCGTAGGAGCGCGCTCACTCTCGACGACTATCCGGAGTCGGTCGGAAACTATTGGGATTTGTGGACCGCCTATCTACTTGCGAAGCAAGGGGCTACGGCTTGGTATGTGCCGGAGCGGCTGGCCTATTACCGTTCGCACCCAGGCGGCAATACGATCGTCAGGCGAGCAGCGAACGCGCGGGCTGCGATCTATTGCGTCGAGAGGTTTCTCGACGACCGCGAGCTGTCTGCCTGGCGGAGCCAACTAAAGGCGTGGTTGGCCGCCGCGCGCATCCGGCTCGCCGCCGAGCTGTTGTGTGAGAGGCGCATCCTCGAAGGATGCGCGAATGTGGGAGGTGCGGCTGCGATCGTGTTGGCCTCGCCGGTCAACTTCACGCGTTTGGCCGTAAAGCGGAAGCTCGCAAAGTGGCGCTGAGGGTGCTGCGCGTCTGTCACGGCGGGCGCGATCCTCAACATCGCGGACGCGAGCGCGCCCTCGCGGGCGCTGGCCTCGACGTCACGGCGATCGTGCCGAGTTATTGGCCCGACGAGGCGTCCGAGAGGACGCTGTCGCCGGAGCCTTTCCGGGTGATTGAGTTGCCTGTGCGTCATGCGGGCGACATGAACCGACATGCTCCGCGCGACAGCTCCGTGCTTCGACGCGTGATCGACGAGATCAGCCCCGACGTGCTCGACATCCACGCGGAGCCGTTTAGCGTTGCCGCGCGACACTGGCTCCGGGCTGCTCCGACCGAACTGCCGGTACTGATGTACAGCGCGCAGAACGTCGACAAACGCTATCCGCCCCCGTTTTCCGTTTACGAGCGCGCCGCGCACCAGCGTGTGGTCGGCTTCTACCCCTGCTGCCGGCAGGTCGCATCGGTGCTGCGCGGCAAGGGTTTCGCGGGGGTGATCGACGTGCTGCCGTTGGGCTACGACGACGGGCTGTTCCGGCCCGGCGAGCAAGCAATCGAGGCGGAGGAGCTCAGCCTGATGATCGTTGGACGCCTAGTGCCTGAGAAAGGGATTCAGGATGCCGTCGTCTCGCTCGCACGCGTGCATAGTCAACGACCGGCCCGTCTAGTCGTCATCGGCGAGGGCCCAGAGAAGGAGCGCGCTCGAGTGCTGGCCACGTCGCTTGGCGTTGGCGACCGGGTCGAATTCATGCCTTGGCAGACGGGCCCGGAGTTGGCATTGAGATACCGGGCGGCGCACATCGTTCTGATCCCTAGCCGGCCCACGACGCGATGGGTCGAGCAGTTCGGCCGCGTCATCGTCGAGGCACAGGCGAGCGGTGCGGTGGTCGCGGGATACGCAAGCGGCTCGATCCCCGAGGTTGCCGGCGAGGCCGGTGTACTCGTTGACGCTGGCGACGCGGAGCAGTTGGGCGACGAGGTCGCGCGCGTCGTGATGGACTCAGACGAATTCGCGTGGCGTCGCGCCGCCGGTCTACGTCAGACGGCGACTTGCACCTGGCAAGCAGTTGCAGCGCGCCAAATCGGGCTCTACCAAGCTGTGCTTACAGACAAGGGCTCCCGCGTCACGCTCGCGCGTTCACCGCGGCAAAGACGTGCTGCCGCGCAGGCTGAGTTCGGTCCGACCGCCGCGACGCTGGCCGGTGTACGCCCGTTCGCTCTGCCGGTCTTGCGCCGTGGTGGCCGGTTTGCGGACGCGCTCGGATCTGTCGGCGATGCGGCAAACGAACTGCGTGCCAGATTCACGCGGCGCGCGTGACAGGCCGAGAAGCCGTGGCGGAGGCACAGAGGCGGTGGCGATAACGGAGGATTTTGGCCGCGATGCGACCGGCAGCCGCTGGACTGCGCAACACAGCGCGCCACCACCAGAGCGATGGCACTCGAGACATCTCGGCCTCGCCGGCGGTGTGGCGAGCGGTGCAACGCCGTCCAGCTTCCCACGTCTCGCTGAAACGTTCCGGGCGCGATCCGAGCGCCCAGCGCGTGACACGATCCAACTCGCACGATGCGGTCGCTAGGGTGCGCGGTGTGATCCCCGCGCTCAATCTGACCCACGGCGCGCAGATGCCGCAGATCGGGCTCGGCACCTGGCCGATGTCGGACGACGAGGCGGAGAGCGCCGTAGTTGCCGGCGTCGAAGCCGGCTACAGGCTCTTCGACACCGCCTACGCCTACGGCAACGAGGAGGGTGTCGGGCGTGGGCTGCGCGCGTGCGGCCTGCCCCGCGAGGAGCTGTTCGTAGCGACGAAGCTGAACGGGCAGTGGCACGGGTACCTGGAGGCCCAGCAAGCGTGGTCCGACAGCGCGCGCCGGCTCGGCGTCGAGTACATCGACCTCTTCATGATCCACTGGCCGCTGCCGGCGCAGGACCGCTACGTCGAGGCGTTTCGCGGGCTCGGGCGGCTGCTCGAGGACGGCAAGGTTCGCGCGATCGGCGGCTCGAACTTCAAGCCGGCGCACCTCCAGCGCGTGATCGAGGAGACCGGCCTTGTGCCGGACATCAACCAGATCGAGCTCAACCCGCACACGATCCGGGAAGCAGCGCGCGCCTATCACGCCGACAACGGGATCGTCACCCAGTCGTGGGCGCCGATCGGGCACGGGCGCGAACTGCTGCGCGAACCGGCGATCGTCGAGATCGCCCGCGCGCACGAGCGGACGCCGGCACAGATCGTCCTGCGCTGGCACATCGAGCTCGGTTGCGCGGTCATCCCGAAGACCTCGCGCCCGGAGCGGCTGGCGGAGAACATCGCGATCTTCGACTTCACTCTTGAACCGGACGAGGTGGCAGCGATCTCCGCACTCGACCGCGGCGAGGCGCACGCGGACGACTCGGACGTGATCGGCCACTAGCGTCGGCCGACCGACGATGGAAAGTCAGCCCTGGTGGGCGCTGCGATCGCGCCGCTGGTCTGGCGCGACCGGCGGCGCAGGCAGAGAATGTACGCGAGCGAGGATGTCGTCGCGGTGATCGCCGACGAGCGCGTAGGTGTCGAACAGTGCGTTGACTTGACGCTCCCAGCCGAGCTCTTCGCGGACGCGCTGCGCGGCGGCGTGCCCAAGCCGGTCGCGTTCTGCCGGCGCGGCGGCGAGTTCCTCGAGCGCTCGCGCCAGTACGGCGGGGTTCTCGCCCTCCAGGATGCAGCCCTCGCGCCGATCCTCGATCAGGGCCTCGGCTGCGGGGACCGGCGTCGCGATCACGCAGCGGCCGGCCGCCATCGCTCGCACGAGGATCCCGGAGGCGGGACTCGAGCTGCGGTAGGGCATAACGACGATCGCGGCGTGCTCGAATAGGCGCGTGAATTCGCCTTCATCACGGACGTAGCCACGCCACTCGGGCGGGTTCGCAAACGTCTGTGAGCGCTCGCGCAGCTCGCTCACCCAGCCCTCGAAGTCTCGATCGGCGGCGCCGGCGATGACGAGACGCAACGGCAGGGACAGCGCAGACCAGGCTTCGATCAGCGTGTCGAGGCCCTTGTTCGGGCCGATATAGCCGGCGAAGAGGACGTAGTCGCACAGCGACGGTGCGGGCGCCGCGCTCGGCGCGAGATCGAGGCCGTGCGGCGCGTAGCGCACCGGCACGGGCGTCACCGTCTGCAGCGCGTCGCGTGCCGGCCGTCCGAGGACGACGATCGCGCCGGAGCGCAAGAGGATGCGCTTCTTGAGCCTGGGGCCGAGCAGCGGCGCGAGGAGCAGGTAGGCGACGCGGCGATGCCAGATGCCCCGGCGGGCGATCAGGCCGGCGCCTGGCGAGTGAGCAACGGGAGCGGGATCGTGGATCACCGCGACGACGTCGCGGCGCAGCAGCGTGAGGAGCCACGCGCACCAGAAGACGGCGATGTCGTTGCTGCCGAACTCGACGTGAGCGATGTTCGCGCCACGAACGCTGCGCCTGCAGCCCCAAAGGCAGCGCACCGCCGCGACGGCGGCGCTCCCTTCCTCGACCGGGCGGCGCTCGTCGATCGAGCCGACACGCTCGCGCAGCGCCGCAACGGTACCGGTGAAGACGGCGCCTACGCCACCGCTGCGGGGACCGATTGCGAGCAGCGACATGCCGTGGGTCGAACCGTTCATGCGGGCAGTCGTCTCAAGAGGCAGCTGCGCTACGGCCTCGGCGCGCGGCTCAGGCGCGCCCCCGCGGAACGCCGGACGCGCGGTCGCGTCTAGTCGACGGCGCGCAGCGCGCCGGCCGGGCGTGAGGCAGGCGATCACGTGCGCGAACGTCACGAATCCGGCGATCGTAACGAGGTCGCGGACGCCGAGCAGGCTGCGGCGGGCGCTCGCCCCTTTATTCGGGTGCCCTGACCCCCGCGGCCGCGTTCTGTCAGGGGACGAGCTCTTGGGGTGGCGCGTCCGGCGCTAGCGTGCTCTTCAGCCCGTCCGCGCGCGGTTGGCGTAGCAACACAAGCGCCGTGATGATCCCGACGACGACGATCAGCGCGCCGACCAGGAACGCCTCCGAGAAGCCGTCGGTGAGCGCCTGCAGATGAGCGGTCCCGCTCGCGAGCGCGTTGTGAGTACGGGTCTGGGCGATCGTCGTCAGCACGGCGAGCCCGAGCGCGCCGCCGAGCAAGCGCGCCGTGTTCAGCAGGCCCGAAGCGGCGCCCGCGAGGTGGCGCGGAACGCCCTGTACGGCGGTGACGGTCGCGGGAACGAGCGTCAGGCCGAGGCCGGCGGAGGCGACGATGCTGCCCGGGAGGACGAGCGCGAGGCTGACCCCCGGCTTGACGAGCGTCAGCTCGAACAGGCCGAGCGCGACGAGCGTCATCCCGCTTGCGATCGTCGCGCGCGCGCCGATCGCTGCGAGGACGCGCGGCGCGACCGTCGCGGCGGCGGCGACCGCGAGCGCGGTCGGCATGAAGGCGAGCCCGGTCGCTATCGGGCCGTAGCCGAGCACTTGCTGGAGGTACAGCGAGAGGAAGAACCACATCGCGAACATGCCGCCGTAGAGGATCAGGACCGCGATGTTCGCGGCGCGCAACAGGCGCAGGCGGAAGATCGCGAGCGGCACGAGCGGTGCTTTCGCGAAGCGGCCCTCGACGAGCACGAACGCGGCTAGCAGCGCGACGCCCGCCGCGATCGGGCCGAGTGAGCCAAGGGCGCCCCAGCCGAGGACGTCGGTCCGCACGATTCCGTAGACCAGCGCGACGAAGCCGAGCGTGACGAGTAGCGCGCCGGAGAGGTCGAAGTGGCGATGGCCGAGCGCGGCGCGCCCTTCGGGGATGACGCGCGGGCCGATCGCGAGCACGGCGAGGCCGACGGGCACGTTGACAGCGAAGACCCAACCCCACCCGAGACCCTGCGTCAACAGGCCGCCGAACAGCGCTCCGGACGCGCCGCCGATGCCACCGACGGCGCCCCACGCGCCAAGCGCGCGGTTGCGCTCAGTGCCCTCGGTGAACGAGGTCGTCAGGATCGAGAGGCTCGCGGGCGAGATGATCGCGCCGCCGATGCCCTGCACGGCGCGCGCAGCGATCAGCCACGCGGAGGAGGTTGCGAGCGCGCACGCAAGCGACGCGGCGGTGAAGAGAAAGACGCCCACGAGGAGGACTCGCCGGCGCCCGAGCAGGTCGGCTGCGCGCCCGCCGAGCATCAGCAGGCCGGCGAAGGTCAGCGTGTAGGCGTTGACTACCCATTGCAGGCCCTCGGTCGAGAAGTGCAGGGATCCCTTGATCGACGGCAGCGCCACATTCACGACCGACACGTCGAGGATCACCATGAACTGGGCGATGCAGATCAGGACGAGCAGCAGCGTCGTGTTGGCGCGAGCCTTGATCAGCGCGGCGTTCATCGGCGCGCCTCCAGTATGTATGCCGCGACCACGATTGCCTCGAGGCGGCTATCGCTGATCCGTGGCGGTGTTGAAGTTCCCTGCATCTGGCGCTATCCTCCGGCCTGGACTTTGTACGATCGTCATCGTACCATATAGTTCAACGAACATCGAACTATGCTTCTCCACCATCCCCCTCGCGACGAACTCGACCTGCCGAGCATCCTCCACGCCTTGAGCGACCCGCAGCGGCTCGGCATCGTGCGCCAGCTCGCAGCCCAGGGCGGCGCATGCGCCTGCTACAGCCTCGCGATCGAAGGCACCAAGTCGACGCGCACCCATCACCTGCGCGTCCTGCGCGAAGCGGGTCTGATCCACCAGGAGATGGTCGGCACGTCGAAGTTCAACGCGCTGCGCCGCGCCGACATTGACGCCCGCTTCCCCGGACTGCTTGACGCCGTCCTCGCCGACAAGGCTTCGCTCGCCGTTGCGCCGCCGGCGCAAGCGAACGCCTCGCTCGTCGACGCGCACGCGGCGGTCGCACGGGCGACGCTGCGTAGCGCCTGAGGACCGCTTTCAGAATGAGGGTGCGTCCGGGGCGGTCCGGATGCAAGCTGGGCGCCGCTCGGTGCCGAAGCAGGTAGCAAGGCCTACCTGCGAGGTGCCGGGTGGTGGTCCAGCGCAGCAGCCGTGCCGAATCCGGCCGTGCCAGTCATTCTGAAAGCGGTCCTGAGCCATCCCGGGCCGGCCCGAAGACCGGCCCGGGATGCTGCCATCAGGCGAGATCGAAGCGGTCCAGGTTCATCACCTTCGTCCAGGCCGCGACGAAATCCGCGACGAACTTCTCGCCCGCGTCTTCGCTCGCGTAGACCTCGGCGATCGCGCGCAGCTCCGAGTTCGAGCCGAAGACGAGGTCCACGCGGCTGCTGGTCCAGCGGGGCTCGCCGGTCGCGCGGTCGCGGCCCTCATAGGTGTCCGGATCCACGGACGACGGCTTCCAGACCGTGCCCATGTCAAGCAGGTTGACGAAGAAGTCGTTCGTCAGGGTGCCCGCTCGCGTGGTGAGAACGCCGAGCGGCGCAGCCCCATGGTTGGCGCCGAGCACGCGCAGGCCGCCCACCAGGACCGTCATCTCGGGAGCGCTCAGCGTCAGGAGGTTCGCCTTGTCGATCAGCAGGTATTCGACCGGTAGCCGGCTGTCGGCGCCGAGGTAATTACGAAAGCCATCGGCCCTCGGCTCGAGCACCGCGAAGGACTCGACATCGGTCTGCTCCTGCGAGGCATCCGCGCGCCCGGGGGCGAACGGCACCTCGATCGCGTAGCCCGCAGCGCGTGCGGCCTGCTCGACGCCGACGCCGCCGGCGAGCACGATCATGTCGGCGAGCGAGATCCGCGTGCCTGCGGCCGCGGCGGCGCCACGGAGCCCCTCGAGCGTCGCGAGCACGCTGGCGAGCTCGGCGGGCTCGTTGACCGCCCAGCTACGCTGGGGCTCGAGGCGGATTCGCGCCCCGTTGGCGCCGCCCCGCTTGTCGCTGCCGCGGAACGTCGATGCCGACGCCCAGGCGGTCCTGACGAGCTGGGAGACCGTCAGACCGGAGGCCGCGATCCGTTCCTTCAGCTCGGCGACGGCGCCGGCGTCGACGAGCTCTCGCTCGGCCGGCGGGGTCGGGTCCTGCCAGATCAGCACTTCAGACGGAACCTCCGGCCCGAGGTAGCGCACCACCGGGCCCATGTCCCGGTGGGTGAGCTTGAACCAGGCGCGCGCGAAGGCGTCCGCGAACTCGTCCGGGTGCTCGTAGAAGCGCCGCGAGATCGGCTCGTAGATCGGGTCGAAGCGCAATGCCAGGTCGGTCGTGAGCAGCGCGGGTGCGCGACGCCGCGACGGATCAGCCGGGTCTGGCGCGGTGCCCGCTCCCGCGCCGTCCTTGGGCTGCCACTGCTGCGCGCCCGCCGGGCTCTTCGCCAGCTCCCACTCGTATTCGAACAGGTGGTGGAAGAAGTCGTTACTCCACTGGGTCGGCGTCGTCGTCCAGATGACCTCGGGTCCACCGGTGATCGCGTCGGCGCCGATGCCCGTGCCGAACGAGCTCCGCCAGCCGAAACCCTGCTCCTCGAGCCCAGCCGCCTCTGGCTCGGGCCCGACGCTCTCGGGGTCCCCGGCGCCATGGGTCTTGCCGAACGTGTGACCGCCCGCGATCAGCGCCACGGTCTCCTCGTCGTTCATTGCCATCCGACGGAAGGTCTCGCGAATGTCGTGCGCCGCGGCGAGCGGATCGGGGTTGCCGTTCGGCCCCTCCGGGTTCACGTAGATGAGCCCCATCTGCACTGCCGCCAGCGGATCCTCGAGCTCGCGCTCGCCGCTGTAGCGCTCGTCGGCGAGCCAGGTCGACTCGGGTCCCCAGTAGACGTCGTCATCCGGCTCCCAGGCGTCGACCCGACCACCGCCGAAGCCGAAGGTCTTGAACCCCATCGACTCGAGGGCGACATTGCCGGCGAGGACCATCAGGTCAGCCCACGAGAGCTTGCGGCCGTACTTCTGCTTGACCGGCCACAGCAGGCGCCGCGCCTTGTCGAGGTTCGCATTGTCCGGCCAGCTGTTCAGCGGCGCGAATCGCTGCTGGCCCGAGCCGGCGGCGCCGCGACCGTCGCTGATCCGGTAGGTCCCCGCGCTGTGCCACGCCATCCGGATCATCAGCGGGCCGTAATGACCGAAGTCCGCCGGCCACCATGCCTGCGAGCTCGTCAGCAACTCCTCGATGTCGCGCTTGACTGCCGGCAGGTCGAGCGTCTGGAAGGCCTCCGCGTAGTCGAACTGAGTCCCGAGCGGGTTGATCACCGGTTGGTTCTTGGCGAGGATCTTGAGGTTCAGGCGGTTCGGCCACCAGCCTGGCTGCGCACTGCCCTGCGACGGGTACGGCGTGCGCCCGTTCGTGACCGGGCAGCCGTCCTTGTCGGCGCTCGACTCGCTGATCCCTTCGACAATCTCAGACACGTGAATCCTTCCGCAGAGGGCTTGCTGGGTAAGTGGGTGGTCAGGCGCAGCCGGGACACAGGCCCCAGAAGATGACTTCAGCCTCGTCGATCGCGTAGCCGCTGCCGTCCGGCGGCGCCAGGCAGGGTGCGCTACCAACCGCGCAATCGACATCGACGACCGTAGCGCAGGAGCGGCAAACCAGGTGATGATGGTTGTCGCCGATCTCGGGCTCGTAGAGCGCGACCGAGCCGGACGGCTGAATCCGGCGCACAAGACCGGCCTCCGTCAGGGCGCGCAGCACGTCATAGACGGCCTGGTGGGAGACGCGACCGAGATCGTCGCGGGTCAGCGCGATGATCGACTCGGTGTCGGTGTGCGGACGCGCGTGAACCGCGCCGAGCACCGCCACGCGCGGGCGCGTCACGCGAAGCGAAGCCTCGCGCAGCATCCGCGCGCACTCATCGCTCGTCGGCACAGCGCGCAAGTCTCGCACGCTTTCTGGAATCGCTCAAGAGTAGGAGCTGAAACCTCCCCGTAACCGCGCTTGGCGTAGAAAAGTCCCGATGGACGGCGGAGACCAACCGGCGGGGCTGGCGGGGCGGCTCGTCGCTGCGGCGCTCATCAGCGGGGTCGCGCTCGCGGCATGCGGCGGAACCAGCCCGAGCGGTGTGCCAACCGTCAAGAAGCCAACGCCCTCGCGATCGAGCGTTGCGAGCACCGGGGACACGAGCCAACCCCGACAGCCGAAGACCAAATCCCACACGACGACCGCCGGTGGCAGCCTCGCGTCGCAGGAGCTCGCGTTCTCGAGGTGCATGCGCGCCAACGGCGTGCCGGGCTTCCCGGATCCCAATCCGGGCGGCGGCTTCACCGTCCACGCGGGCAGCGGCGGGATCGATCCCGCATCACCGCAGTATCAGGCGGCCAACGCGAAGTGCGGGAAGCTGCTTCCGGGCGGCGGCGCCGGGCCGACGTTCAACCCGCTCGAGGGGGCAGCGCTCGTCAAGATCGCGGCGTGCATGCGAGAGCACGGCATCGCGGGCTTCCCCGATCCCGTGCGGGCTCCATCGGGCTCGCTGCCACCGCCGAAGCCCGGCTACACCCGGATAACGAACTTCGAAGGATGGCTGCTCGAGTTCCCAGCGACGATCGACTTGCAGTCGCCGGCCTACGCGCGGGCGGCGGCAGCGTGCGGCGCGGGGTTCCTCAACAGGCCCCAGTGACCGAGTCAGGCAGCCGCGCTGGCGGTCGCGCGGATCGCCGCGCGGCGTAAGCCGAGCAGACCGAGCGCGGCGGCGAGCACGCAGACCGCGGCACCGGTGCCGAGCCCGGCGCGAGCGCCGGCGGCGGCGATGATCCAGCCGATCAGCGGTCCCCCGATCGGCGTCGAGCCCTGGAAGGCGACGAACCAGAGCGACATCACGCGCCCGCGCATCGAGGGCTCAGCGGTCAGCTGGAGCGTCGAGTTGCCGGTCGCCATGAACGAGATGCTCGCCCAGCCGAGCATCGCAAGCGCGACCAGCTCGAGCGGGAGGCTCGGTGCCAATGCGGCGAGCGCAAAGGTCCCGCCGAACGCAATGACGATGAGCGTCAGCGTTCGCACACCCGTCGTCCCGCGCCAGGCGACGACGAGCCCGCCGAGGACCGCACCGATGCCCATCGCCGAGGTCATCAAGCCGTAGCCCGTCGCACCCACGTGCAGCGCCGAGCGCGCCATCACCGGCAGCGAGACCGTGAACTCGTAGCCGAGGCAGCCGACCAGCGCCATCATCAGGAGCGGGACCAGCAGCGTCGGCGTCGCGGCGACGTAGCGCAGCCCCTCGCGCAGCTGGCCCGCGGCGCGAACAGTGGGCGGGCTCGGCATCAGCGCGCCGCGATCGAGGCGCGTCAGCGAGTAGATCACCGCCAAGAAGCTCGCGGCGTTGGCGAGGAAGCAAACCCCCTCCCCCACCGTCGCGATCAGCAGGCCGGCGAGCGCCGGGCCGACCGAGCGCGCGACGTTGACGAGCACCGAATTCAGGCTGACCGCGTTGCGCAAGTGGTCGGCGCCGACCATCTCGCTCATGAACGACTGGCGCGCCGGGTTCTCGAACGCGTTGTTGAAGCCGAGGAGGACCGCGAGGACGCCGATCTCCCAGACCGTGACCAGATGGGTGACCGTGAGCACGCCGAGGATCAGCGCCTGGACGCCCATCGCAGCCTGGAGTGCCACCATCAGCGCGCGCTTGTCGACGCGGTCGGCGATCACGCCGCCGTAGGGCCCGAGTACGAGGACGGGCAGCGTCTGCAGCGCGACGATCAGGCCGAGCATCGTGCTCGAGCCGGTCAACGTCAGCACGAGCCATGCCTGCGCTGTCATCTGCATCCACGTGCCGATCAGCGAGATCGCCTGGCCGGAGATGTAGCGGCGGTAGTTGGGCACCGCGAGCGCGCTGAAGGTCGCGCGGCCGGCGGCGAGGAAGCGCGCGCTCACAGGAGCTCCGCAAGCTCCTCGAGCGCCGGGAGCGCGGCGAGCAGCTGCTCGCGAGCCTGCGGATCGACCGCATCGAGCTGCGCGGCGAGCGTGCGCGCCCGCTCGCGCTGGACGCGCTCGCGCAGGCGCCGGCCGGCGGCGGTCGCGCTAACGGTCGCCGCGCGGCGGTCGCTCGCGTGAGCCTCGCGGCGCACGAAGCCCTGCTGGCAGAGGTGGGCGACGATCCGCGAGAGCATCGTCGGGTTGAGCGCCTCGAGCTCGGCGAGCTCGGAGATGCCGAGCGGACCGCGCCCAACGACCGTGAACAGGACCGAGATCTGCGAGGGCGTTAGGCCCTCCCCCGCTCGTGTGGCGCGCAAGCGTCGCTGAATGCGGCCGATGACGGCGCGCAGCCGCTCGGCGGTCTCACTGTCGATTGCGCTCTGTGTGACCATTACTTGCCTGCCGGCAAGCATTCTATCACCGGCGCCGGGGGTGCCGAACCGGATCCGGCTAAGAGGCTTGCGCCCAGATTCCGGCGAGGCGGACGACGACGGCCGCGGCTGCCGCCATCTCTTGCAGCGACGCCCACTCGCGCGGCGGGTGGTACTCGTGCCCACCGGTGAAGAGCACGTCGGGAGCAAGCTCGCGCGCGAGCGCTGAGCTGAACGGCACCGGCACCGGCACGAAATCAGTCTACGTTGAGGGCGTCCGCGCGCCGGGCCGGCGCGAGGTAGCGTGCGCGGCGATGCGCGTAGGGATCCTCGCCCCGATGCCGCAAGAGCTCGACGCCGTGCTCGCCGATTTCGACGCGGACCGTGCGGAGCTGGTCGCCGGGCGGCTATTCCACCGCGGGGAGGCCGAATCCGTTGAGGCCGTCGCGGTCATTTCCGGGATCGGCAAGACGTCGGTCGCCGCGACCACCACGCTCTTGATCGAGCGCTACGGCGTGGAGCGCATCGTTCTGATCGGCGTCGCCGGCGCCGTATCCCGTGAGCTCGCGCTCGGCGACATCGTGGTCGCCACCGCCGCCCTCCACCACGACCTCGACGCGAGCCCGGTCTTTCCCCGCTACTGCGTGCCGAGCCTAGGCGTCGAGCGCGTTCCCTGCGATACGGCGCTCAGCGCGCTCGCCCTCGCGGCGGCGCAGGAGTTCGCCGACGGCTCGAGCGCGCGCGTCTGGCGCGGCCTTGTCGTCAGCGGCGACCGCTTCCTCGAGCCCGCCGAGATCGCGGAGCTGCGCGAGCGCCTTCCGGACGCGCTCGCCGTCGAGATGGAGGGCGCCGCCGTGGCGCAGGTATGCGCCGAGGCGGGCGTGCCGTGCGCGATCGTGCGCTCGATCTCAGACGACGGCTCGATCAGCGCGTTCGCGCGCTTTCTCGAGCGCGACGCGGGCCGCCACGCGGAGGGGATCATCGCGCCGCTGTTGCGCGCGTGCGGGCGGAAGTGACGCGCTCGAGGCGCGAGCCAGCTAACCACGACCGTGGCCACCGGCGCGCATGCAAACGGGCAACACGGCGCGGGCGGCCTCGACGCCGGCAAACGTCGTGGGCTACCGTTGTTGGACTCGGGATGCCCAGCGTCTTTCGCTTTGACACGGCCGCGCCGAGGCGTCGCATTCGCTTACTGCTGGCCGCGGGTAGTGCTCTCGCACTCATCGCGGCAGGGTTCGCCGAGATGCCGGCGCCTGCGTCTGCGAGCGCTGCGAGCCGCTCCGCCCACACGACAGCCACACCCCTCTGCGGCGTAGCGCATCCCCGTGAGGTGACGGCTTCCACCGAGCCGCCCGATGAAGCCAAGCCATTGGCGCTCACCTCGCCGCTGGCAATCGGCGACATGGAGATCGCCCGCGGGGTCATCTTCGTCGCAGCGAACAACGGCGCTATCGACGAGTTCAGCATGAGCGGCATGCTGCTGCGCAGCGTCGCAATCCCTTGGGCGCACTCAGTGAACTCATTCGCTGTCGACCCCGACGGCGCGCTCTACGTGGAGCGCGCCAGCGACCAGCTCGTCAAGCTGAGCCCCGCCGGCACGGTGCAGTGGACGATCACGGAGCAGCAGCAGCAGCTGACCGGCATCTTCGGCCATCAGCTCGGTCGCGAGTGGGTGGTCGGCGCCACCGAGCAAAGTGGACCGGCTCGCCTTTACAACGCCCGCGGGCGGTACATCGGCTCGCGGCCGGTGAAGGGCGTCCTCTTTACGACAGCGCCGGACGGCGGGCTGGTGGCGACCGACTCGGCCTATGTGCGCAAATACAACCGCGGTCTTCGGCCAGTCTTCTCATTTGGCGGCGCGGGCCGCGCCCAGTCGCCAGTGCCCGGCGAATTCGACTTCTACCTGCAGGGCGGCGCCGTGCAGCTACCCAACGGACGCTATGTGGTGGCCGACTCGGGTCGCGGCCTCGAGGTCTTCTCCAGCGACGGCCTCCTCCTCGGCACGATGCCCGACTCACAGGTTGGCGTGCTCAGCCAGAGGGCTGCTTTGCAGTTGAGGGGCTCGACGCTATACCTCGAGAACGGCGGGCCATGGGTGTCGACCCAGACGGTCGCAAGAATCGCGGTCCGCGACGTTATGCGCGAAGCACTCGGACCGAGTCCTACTCCTCCCGGTCTCGGCATCGGAGCGGGCGTTCGCCTCGGGGAAATCGCCGGATACTTCGCTCCCGGGCAGCGGCCAACCGCAACCGCCGTGTTCGATCCGTGGTGGAAGCAGCTCTCCAACTTGCGCCTCAGCTACAGGGTGCTCGACGCCGCACAAGCCGAGAGCGGAGGCGGCCGAACATATTCGGTTGCGCTCACGGCGGCGCGCATTCAGCAGGGAGTGCCGCTGCGCCTGCCGGCTGCGGTTCCCGGCCCCTACGAGATCGACGTTCGGCTCTACCAGCACTCCAAAGCCATCTCCGCGCAATGCGTCGACTACGCGGTCGGCGCGGCCGGTGACACGCTGAACCCGGCGACGCTTCCAAACTTCAACTCATCGGCCGGGGCCAACGGCGCTGTTCTGGCCAACGTCTTCGGGACGGGCGGCGTACGGGTCACGCTCAACTGGTCACAGATGCTGCCGGACGGCACCTCGGGCCCGACCGATTTCTCGGCCTACGACGCGGAGATCGCGGCCGCCGCCCAAGAGGCCGCCGCCGACCACGTCGTGTTCAGTGTGCAGGTCGGGAGCGGCGGACCGGAGACCGCGTTCGTCGCCAACGGCACCTGGGGTGCTCGCGTCGCCGCGGTCGTTGCGCACTGGAAGAACGAGGTGCATTACTGGGAGGCGTGGAACGAGCCGAACGCAACCTATGGCTCGCCGGGTGCATACGTGGACAAGGTGCTCGCACCGTTCTACGAGGCAGTCAAGAGCGTCGACCCCACGGCCGAGGTGATCGGCGGGACTGTCGTTGGCATGGAGCTCAGCTACTGGCAGGGGATCGCCGCCGCAGGCGGGTTCCGCTACATGGATATCGCAGCGATCCACCCTTACACGGGCCACAATCGCGGGTTCGAGGAGCAGGGGTTCGCAGCCGCCTATGCCTCTCTTCGCGCACTGATGGCCGCCAACAATGCCGGGGCGATGCCGGTCTGGATCACCGAGGTCGGTTGGTGGTCAAATGGGCCCGAGGACTACTTCGACCAGGCCGACCGGCTCGTCCGCGCCGAGCTGTGGATGCATGCCTTGGGGATCCCCGTCATGGAGTACCTGGATTACCAGGGAACGTGGACCACAGACGGCGTCGACTTCTCGCTGATCTATGGCGACACCGATGTCAAGCCGGCAGCCCTCGCCGCGATGGTAGAGACCAGCCAGACGGCCGGCCGCACCTTCGAGGGTTGGCTTCAGACCGGAATGCCGCTGACCTACGCGGCGCAGTTCAGCGCTAGTGGTGGCACGACGACGGTGGCATGCTGGACCGATGACATCGCGCTGCGCGCCGTCTTCCGCTTGGTCCAAGGCACGGACCCGCACGCAACGCTCGTCAACGAATACGGCGCCAGGCGCTCGGTCTCGCTCACTAATGGCCTTGACCTCACGCTCGACAGGGCCGTCTCCTATCTTGTGCTCCCCGCCGGCGACAGTGTCAGCCTCGCACCGTCGGAGGCGTTCGGCCCGGATCTCGCTCTTGCATCCAGCGGATCGACCGCAAGCGCCAGCTCCAGCACGCGGGCGAACCCTGCGCACGCCGCGATCGACGGTGACGCGACCGCCGACAATGTCGGCGACCTCGCGGGCAGCCCGGCATGGGGATCAGCCTATGGCGACCCCTGGCCGCAGCTAACAGTCACATTCCCACACACCGAGCGCATCGACCGAGTGCTGCTTGCCACCTCCTCGGTCGGCAGCATTATGCCGGGAATCCGCAGCTGGAACGTCCTCGCCGAGAGCCCTGACGGCCGCTGGCGGCGTGTCGCCTCCCACCACAACCTCTTCTACGACCGAGCCGTGCTCTCCCAGTTCCGTCCGCTGCTCGCGCGGGCGATCCGGATCCAGGTCGAGCGCGTCAACTTCGGCGGCTCTGCCGGCGGCGCCAAGCCGTGGTTCTGGCCGGCATCGACCGCGGCGGCCGCCCTCAAGCCAAACGACTACGCCTACGGTCCGGCAATCATCCGGGAGGTGATGGCCTACGCGCCGGGTGCTCGAGCAGAATCATCGGTCCGGGGCAGCAGCGCGCACTCCGTTGTAGCCCAGGGCCTCCGCGTTACTGCTGATCGGCGGTAGCAGGAGCGTGCTCGAGTTCACGCCTGGCCGAATGCCGCTGTCAGCGATAATGCCGGGCGGGCGGCTGGAGAGCTCGCGCCATCCGCGCGGGGTGCCGCGCTTCCCGAATCGATGAACCTTCGCGCTCTTTCGTTTCGCCCGGTCCGTGGCGACGCCCAGGTGGCTTCGCGATGATCAGGCAGGGTCCGCTTGCAGGGCGCTACCCCGCGGCGGCGGCGATGGTGATGCTCGCTTTGATCCCCTACCTTGCGCTGTCGTCGGCGATCGGTCCGATCACCCCGATCATCGCCCGTCAGCTTCACACCAGCTTGCAGACGTTGAGCTTGGGGTCAGGGATGGCCAACGCCGCGTATGCCGTGGGGACGGTGCTGGCGGTGCAGCTCGCACAACATCTGCGCCAGCGGCGAATGATGGTCCTGTACGTGGTGCTGCTCGTCATCGGGTCGGTGCTGGCGGCCTCGGCGCAAAGCGCGGAGATGTTCATCGCGGGCCACTTGCTGCAGGGTCTGTGCACCAGCCTGCTGCTGATCGCGGCTGTGCCACCGCTGGCGCTCAGCTTCGGTCCCGAAAAGCTGCGCTCGACGGCGGTGATCATGAGCATGTGCATCTTCGGCGCGGTGACGCTCGGACCGACAATCGGCGGTCTGCAGGCAGGCGCGCACGCCTGGCGACCGCTGTTCTGGATCGTCGCGGGCATCGCAGCCGCCGCCTTGGTGCTGGCGCTACTCACCTTCGAGGACGCTCCGGCGGCTGACCCCAGGGCGCCCCGTGACGGCGCCGCGATCCTTCTGGCGGCCGGCGGCCCGGTTGCGGCCTTCTACGGCGCTTCTGAGCTGCTGACGCACCGGTTCCTGGGCGTCCAAACATTCGTGCCGCTAATCGGTGGACTTGCGCTGATCGTCTCGCTGGTCGTCTACCAGTACCGCGCCAAGCGTCCACTGCTGACGATCAAGACCATGCTTTCGAGCACGATCCCCGTAGCGGGCATAGTCATCGCCCTGTGCGCAGCCGCTGCGTCCGTATCGGCGAGCGCGCTGACCGCGAGCCTGCTGGCGGCCCGTTACAGCGCCCTGCACGTCGGGCTCCTATACCTCCCAGAGCTCGCGGGCGCGGTCCTGACGGCGATCGTTCTCGGCCTCGTGCTCCAGCGACGGGCGCTCCAATACCTGCCGCTCGCCGGGATGGTCTTCCTCGCCGCCGGCATCGCGGTGTTCCGCATCCAGCTCCCGCCAAGCCAGACGCTCACGCTCGTCGGCTCGGCGCTGACCGGGATCGGTCTCGGGGCGACCGTCGCGCCGGCGCTTTTCTGCGCCGGCTTCTCGCTTCCTGCGGCAAACCTGCAGCGGGTGTTCGCGATCGTCGAGCTCCTGCGCGCGGTCGCGGCATTCATGATCGCGCCGATCTTTGCCCACTTCGCCCTAACCGTCGGCGGCAACCCGAGAGCGGGAACGGGCATCGCGCTGTGGATCGGCCTGGGGCTGGCAGTCGGCGGCGCTGGCGCCGCGGTGCTCATCTACCTCTTGGGCGGCGCGCGACCGCAGGCGGCGAATATGGTGGCATTTCTGGGCGGTGAAGGACCAGGATGGCACTCGCCGCCGCTGCTGGACGCGGTCCGTAGTCGCTCGTCCTATTCACGCCTCGCCGATCAGCCGATCGAGTCATGACGACAGTCGACCCCACCACGGCGCATCCCGTCGTGTTCGCCTACGACGGCTCAGAGCTCGCCAAACACGCAATCGAAGAGGCAGGACGCCTGCTGGGCCCGCGGGCCAGTCGCGCACTCGTGCTCACGGTCTGGCGACCCTTCGACGTCGGGTTCATTCCAGTCGGGAAGCTCCCCTTCGACGCCGAGCAGATCGTCCAGGTAAGACAGGCCGCTGAGGAAACCGCCGCGGCCGGAGCCGAACTCGCCCAAGCCGCTGGGTTCCAGGCGGAGAGCTTGGCCATCGAGGGCGCCCCAGCGTGGAGGGTGATCGCTGACACCGCCGACGAGCGGGACGCGTGTCTGATCGTGCTCGGCTCGCACGGGCGCACTGGGCTCGCGGGTGCGCTGGTGGGAAGCGTCGCAGGCTCCGTGGCAGCGCACTCGCGGCGCTCCGTTCTCGTCGTCCACGCGGGAGCGAGCCGATGAGCGCGGCACGCCCTCGCAGCCCGTCCTGAGCCAGCCCTGCCGCCCGCGGTCGAGTTCGGCGATCCCTAGGTCGCCTTCGCGATGACGCCCCTCATCTCCTCGGCGCTGAACGCCCGCAGCGTCGTCGTACGAAGGTTGCCCTGTGCCGCGAGCGCGAGCAACGCCGCGGCGAGCGTCTCCTCGTCTGGGGCCTCTAGCGTGGCGATCACGTCGTACGCACCGACGGTCCAGCGAAGATCCGTGAACGAGATACCAGCAGGACTCAGAGCGATCTCCGCAGCTTCGGCGCGCTCGACGCTGTCCCTGAAGCCCTTCACGCCCTGATCGGTCCAATTCATCAACACGACGTAGCTCGGCATCGCTCTCCTCCGGTGGCTCGATGAAAAAGCCGAGGGTACAAGCAGGCGCCAGGGACGGCTTGGCGCATGATTGCCTTGCTGCATCGGCGACTGCGAACGCGATCTCTGTCGGGGAGTCGTGCGAGCTCGTGAGTAGGTTGTCGATCCTGGTGTTCAGGCTGAGAGGCAGAGCAGCTCAAATCAGACGAGACACCCGGTGCGTTGAACGCTCACTCAACACCGAAGGAGAGGCTCATGGCTACAGCCGAGGCTACGCCGGGAATCGTGACGAAGCTCGACCCGCTGCGCCGCCACAAGCACTACCAGCCCGATGCGGACGGGAAGACCTCGCCCTACGCCGGCGGCAGCAGCTTCATGGAGCGCGTTGCCGAGGGCGTCGCGAGCGGGATGGGCACAGTTGCGTTCGTAGTAATCGGCTCGCTGATCATCCTTGGCTGGGTGCTGATCAACGGAGCGATCCCGTATCTCGAGCACACCTTCACGGCGCTCGGCAAGGGCGGACAGTTCGACCCCGAGCCGTGGATCCTGCTGAACCTGATCTTCTCGGGCGTCGCCTTCTACACCGGCGCGCTGGTGATCATCGCTCAGAAGGCACAGACGCGGACCGATTTCGCCAACGAGGCGGCGGCCGCGGCGCACCGTGACGAGCTGGCTCGGTTCCAGACCGATCTGTTGCAGCAGAACACAAAGCTGACGGAGGAGATCCACACGGTCTCAAAGAAGCTCGCGACGCTCGTCGAGGAGGTCCACAGCGCGACCTGCACGAAGTGAGCGCCGGGTTCAACTCACGCCCTCCCCTTGCACGCGAGCGGTCGCTGTGACGTCGATCGGCTAGGGCTGGGCGCGCTCGCCGACCCCGGTCGCCTTCCAGCCCGGTTTCCGAAAACGGTGGAGCAGCAGCGGTGGGAGGACACCGAGGATGAGAATCCCAGCCGCGATCAGTCCCGCATACACGAGCGGGCTCGTGTGGGCGAGCTGTGACGGCGAGACGAAGCCGATCAGGAACGCGATCACCGACGCCAGCCCGCCAACCAGGCACAGCAGCCTGAGCGCGGGCGCACGATATCCGCGTGGATGATCTGGCTGCGCATGACGCAGACGCACTGCGGCAATGAACATCAGGACGTACATGATCAGGTACACCTGCGTAGCCAGCGCGGTGAAGATCCAGTAGGCACTCGAAACGGTCGGGACGAACGCGTAGAGCAGCGCGATGACCGTAATCACGAGGGCTTGTGCGGTCAGGATGTGGACCTCGATGCCCTGACCGTTGACCTCTTGGAAGTACGGAGGCAGGTAGCCCTGTTCACGACCGATCCGCACAAGGCCCTCGGATGGCCCGTCCAGCCAGGCCATCATGCCGGCCAGGGCCCCAACTGCCAGAGCAATCGCGATCACCGGCACGGCGAAGCCGATACCGAAGTGCGTCATGAAGCTGTTGAAGGCCTGCATGACGCCGGCGGTGAAGCTGATGTGGTTCGCCGGAATCACCCACGCGATCGCCAGCGTCGGGAAGATGAAGACCGCCAGCACGAGCGCCATCGCAACAAAGATCGACTTCGGATAGTCCCGCCCCGGGTTGCGAAGCTCGTCGACGTGCACGGCGTTGATCTCGACTCCGGCGTAGGTGAAGAAGCTGTTGACGATCAGGACGATGCTCGCCAGTCCACTCCACGCGGGCAGGATGTGATGAGTGTTCATCGGCGCCGCCGAATGGTTGCCCTCCACGAGGTAGATCACGCCGAGGACGACGAGGATGACTCCCGGGATCAGCGTCCCGATCACTGTCCCGCGCGAGGCGAGCTTCGCCACGAGCGAGACGCCCCGTGAGGACACCAGCACGCCGCCCCAGAAGAGCACGATGATGATCGCGGCGGTGTAGACCCCGTTGCCGGCCAGACGCTGATCGATCGTGTAGGCGAGCGTGCTGCCGACGAAGGCAAGCAGCGCCGGGTAGTAGAAGACCGTCTGGGCAAACTGGCACCACACCGCAACCAGGCCCATCGGAGCCGAGATGCCCTCGCGGACCCAGTTGTAGACGCCGTCCGGCCACCCGGAGGCGAGTTCTGCCGCGACCAGTGACACGGGGACCAGGAACACGAACGCGGGCAGGACGTACAGGAAGACGGAGGCGAGTCCGAGCACAGCGGTCGCCGGCGCCGATCCCAAGTAGCCAACCGATCCGACGGTCATCATCGCCAGCGCAGGCCAGGTGATGAACCTCCGGAGCGGGCGAGCCGCGCCAGACTCGACCGCCACCGACTGGCCCGTGTGCGAGGCGCCAGCCGCCGCGCCGGCGGCCCGCGGCTGGCGTCGCCTGTGCACCCACATGAGGCCCGAGTATGACGCTGGGGTGTGCGCCGCGATTGGCTATCCGCGAGTTTGCGGCCCCGCTGGTCAAGCTCGCCCGCCCTGGCCGCCCGTAGAGCGACTCCGTGCTTGCAGCCCGCACGACGGGCAACGCGATGCGGGTGCGCGCCGGATCATGCCAGGGTGATGACGCTTCCTCGACCGACGCTTCAACGATTGAGGACTCCAGGCGCGGCGGGGTCGACGTGCTACCCGGGGATGCGTCGCACGCTTGCGCGCAACTGCCCATAGCCCATCCGACCGGGTCCACGCTGTGGTGGCAGCGAGCCCAGCCCGCCGCCAGCTGGAAGACTCTCGGGGTCGTTGCCGACGCCGAGCAGGCTACGAGTGAGCCGCTGGCCGCTGTCGAGCAGATCATCGAGTGCTCGCGAGGCGTGCTCAGCCGTTACGACCACCGCCGGGGGATCATCGTGCAGCGACTCGAGCATCGCACGACGCAGCAGCTCCTTGATGAAGGATGCAGTCACCCCGTCGGTACGCTCGACGATCTCGAGCACGTCGGCCTCGGACAGCTGCAACGGGATCGAGCGGCTATAGAGCGCGAGCAGGCGTTTGCGCGCGTCGGCGTCGGGGAGGTCGATCTCGATCGCGACGTCCACCCGGCCGGGCCTAGCCGCCAATGCCGGCTCGAGCAGGTCGGCCCGGTTGGTAGTGAGCACGAACAACAGGTCGGCGTCCGCCGCTGCTCCGTCCATCGCATCGAGAAGGTCAAACAAGACCGGGCTCGAGCCGGGCCCGAAGCTGCGATCCTCCGCAACCAGATCGACGTCCTCAAGGACCATGACGGCTGGCTGCAGGTCGCGCGCGAGCTCCGCGGCCGAGCCGATCGCCCGCAGCGCCTGCCCCGTGAGCAGCAACCGGGTGTAGCCGTCCATCTGCCCGATCACGTAGCGGGTCGTATGCGTCTTGCCAGTCCCCGGCGGCCCATACAGAAGCAACCCACGCTTGAGGTGCTGGCCAGCCTGCAGCAGTGCGTCGCGGTGCGCAGCCACACCGAGCGCGTGCCGCTCGACCCGCGCGAGTACCGGCTCGGGAAGCACCACGTCCTCGCGTGCGGTCGCAGGGATCTCGCCGAACTCGAGCGTGACTCCGCCCATCGGTGACAGTCCAACCTCGATCACATGCCCGCGGTACACGTTCAGAGCGCGGCGTAACTCACCCAACCGGGCGTGGACGGCCTGCGCGGCGTCGACCGACAACCCTGCGATCTCAACAGAGAGCTCGTGATGGTGCTCGCCCGGGCCGATCACCATCACGACGTAGCGCCCAAGCTCGTCGTTGACCAGCAACGCCGCCAGCCGCAGACACGCAAGCGTCGACTTCGGCCCGTTGGGCAGATCAACCAGCGCCGGCGCCGACAGGCGCAACGGCGCCATCGCCACCCCGGTTATCAGCTGTTGCAGCGACACCGGCGGATGGTGCGGCGGGATCGAGATGCCGTGAACAGCTACCTCGCGACCCGACTCGGCCGACCACGCGTTCAACGCCGTCTGCAGGTTCACGTGCTCGAAAACCGGTAGCGAACGGGCAACCACCGACAGGTCCGACGCCCCGGCGCCGAGAAAGTCGCTCACGAGCGCCGCAACCTCGTTGCGCCGCGCCCCGTCCTGCTCGGAATGCACCCACTCCAGAAACGACCGGAACGCCTTCGCGAACTCCCGTGCCTCCGACTCCGACGCGCCCGTCACCACCGCAACGATATCTGGAGACAGACCGCCACCCCCACCCCCAGACCGTCGCTATGCCGGGCCAAAGCCGCAGCCAGACACGCACCACGCCGGGCGCTCCCTTTCGGCGTGAGGCTTTCGCAAGCTGGCACGCGCTGCTCGGGCGCCTATGTGCTGCCGCCTCGACCGCGCACGTGGGGTCGACGGTATTCGAGGAGCAGTTGGGCCGCTTGACTGGCGGCTGACGCAGGAGCACAATCGGCGACGCGTCGGCATTCTGATCCACCGGGAGGAGCGAGATGGCGTGGAGGATCGCTGGGTCGTATTTTGAGACGTGCTCGTGCGATGTGGTGTGCCCGTGCACGGCGTCGCTGTCGTTCGGTGCGACGCACGACCGCTGCATGGTCACGCTGGTGTTCAACGTGCACAGCGGTGACGTGGAGGGAGTGGATGTCGGCGGGCTGACGGTCGCTGCCGTGGCTGACACGCCGAAGGTGATGACCGACGGCAACTGGCGGTTGGGTGTGTTCATCGATGCTGCTGCGACGAATGAGCAGGCGGAGAAGCTCGGGGCGGTTTTCTCGGGTGCGCTCGGCGGCCCGATGGAGGCGCTCGGGCCGCTGATCGGCGAGAACCTCGGGGTGCGACGTGCCGAGATCGAGGTCCGTGAAGAGGGGCTGAGCCACGCGGTCCGCATCGGCGACGAGGTCGACTTCGAGATTGAGGACATCGTGCCATTCGGCGTTGAGTCGGGACAGCCGGTGCGCCTGACCGGGGTCTTCCATCCCGCCGGTTCGGAGCTGACGGTGGCGCACGCCACGCGCTCGAGCATCGACGCGTTTGGCGTCAGCTACGCCGCCAGGGCAGCGTTCAGCAACTCGCAGTTCTCGTGGGCGGCCTAGCCGGGCCTGGCGCAGCATCGGCCCCGGGAGCGATGCCGACGGGCGAGGTGGGGGTCCGCGAGGCGTTGGCGGCCGTCCGGGGTCGGCTCGGTCTGGTCGGGCTGCTGCTGGCGATTGCGGGTCTGGCGTGGTGGTGGACCGCCCGCAGCATGAGCGGCATGGACGCGGGACCGGGCACCGATCTGGGCGCGCTCGGGTGGTTCGTGGGCGTGTGGGTCGTGATGATGGCCGCGATGATGTTTCCCGCGAGCGCGCCGACCGTCGCGCTGTATGCGCGGATGACGCGGCGGCGCGGAGTCGACCACCCACTCCTGTTCGCAGCCTCATACCTGATCGTCTGGGGAGCGACAGGGCTCGTGGCCTACGCGCTGTGGGCCCTCGGACGCGCGACGCTCGCGTCCGAGCTTTCGTGGGGCAACGCCGGGCGGTGGCTCGCGGCCGGCCTCCTCGCGCTCGCGGCGCTCTACGAGATGACCCCGCTCAAGAACGTGTGCCTGCAGAGGTGCCGCAGCCCGCTCGCGTTCCTCCTGGGCAACTGGCGCGACGGTCGCGTCGGCGCGGTCCAGATGGGCGCGGCACATGCCCTGTGGTGCCTTGGTTGCTGCTGGGCGCTGATGGTGGCCCTGTTCTCGCTGGGCGTCATGAGCCTGGTGTGGATGGTCCTGGTCACGGCTCTGATCACGCTGGAGAAGACGCTCCCATGGCGGCGCATCGCACTCGCGAGCACCACGGGGATCCTCCTCGCGCTCGCCATCCTGGTCGCCGTCGCACCCGCGGACACCCCCGGTCTGACCGTCCCTGCGAGCACAAACCATGCGATGCACGGCATGCACCAGGCCAAACCCTCGTAGCCGCCGTCCTGCCGCTTGTGAATCGGGCTTCGCAGGCCCGGCGTCCCAGAAGATGTCCGGAGGGCCTTATGCCCGCCATCTCGCCTCCCTCGTTGCCTTGCGGTAGCGCGCCATTCGGCGGCCGCTGGGGAACACGGTGTGGAACACGAGAAGCGGACCGCGGTGCCCGACAGAACGCGAAACGCCTTGCTTCTTGGGCCTATCACGATGGGCCGGCCAGGACTCGAACCTGGGACCGACGGATTATGAGTCCGCTGCTCTAACCAACTGAGCTACCGGCCCGACGTGCACAGCCTAGTCGGGTGGGTGGGGGTCCAACGCCCGTCCAGGGCCGTTGCAAGGTGCGCCCCGTTCACCGATCACGAAGGTGAGTGGCACGCACGACGTTCAGCGCATCGGTTCCGCAGCGGCCGCGATGCGCGCGGTACCTGGTCGGGCTGCTCGCAGGCGGGCTGTTGCTCGCGTGCGCAGCGCAGGCGGGGGCGGTCGTGCAGGGCGGTGGCCCTGGCGGTGCGCCCGTCGGAGTGCAGGCGATCAGCGGCGGGACGGGGACGTTCGCCGCCCCATTCGAGCCCACGAGCACCGGCGTGAGCTATCACGGTGGACCGGTGCTGCACGGCGTGACGACCTACGCGGTCTACTGGGACCCGAGCGGGGCCTTCGAAGCGGGCACCGAGCAACTGATCAACACGTACCTGGCCGCGACAGCACACGACAGCGGCGGGTCGTCGAATGTCTTCTCGGTCGGGGCGCAGTACGCCGACGGAGCCGGCCCCGCGGGGTACTCGCAGACCTACGGTGGGAGCTTCGTCGACAGCGATCCGTTCCCGAGCAGCGGCGGTTGTGCTGCGACGACCGCGACCGCGACCGTCTGCCTCAATGAGTCCCAGGAGGTCAATGAGCTCGAGGCATTCATCGCCGCGAACCAGCTGCCGGTCGGGATGAGCGACGTCTACATCATCCTGACGCCGGACACCGTCGCGACATGTATCGACGGGTCCAGCGAGTGCTCGACCAACACCTACTGCAGTCTCCATTCGTATGCGACCGTCGGCGCGTCGACGCTGCTCTACATCACCCTTCCGTTCACGCTGCTCGATTCTGCGGGCGACGCGAAGTCCTGTCAGGACGACGGAAGCGCGACGGTTCAGGCGCCGAACGGCGACCCTGGTTTCGGCGACGTCGCAGCCAAATCGCTCAGCCACGAGGAGCTCGAGACGATCACCGACCCGTTGTTGAGCGCTTGGTATGACGCCCAGGGCAACGAGGTCGACGACATCTGCAACGGGGTCGCCTGGAACCCCGATGCCTTCCTGCCGGTCGAAGGTGGCAGCGCGAGCTCCGGGACGCTCTATAACCAGACGATCGACGGCGTCCATTACTACCTGCAGGCGGCGTGGAGCAACGAGGCGAACCGCTGCGAGCTGATGTCCTCGCTGCAGCCGACGATCGCTGGGCCGCAGGCGAGTGTGCAGAGCGGCACGTCGCTCGCGTTCAGCGCGAGCGCGGGTACGGGAGCGTCGATCGCGAGCTACACGTGGAACTTCGGCGACGGCCAGAGCGCGAGCGGGCAGAGCGTGAGCCACGTGTACGCAACGCCAGGCGATTACACCTTGAGCCTCACCGTGACCGACGCGTTCGGCAACACCGGTAGCGCGGCTGATCAGATCGCTGTCGTCGACACGCCGGGAACGACGGCGGGCGCGTCCGGACTCTCCGGACGGACGAAGCCGTCGAGCGTCACGCGATGCGGATCGGTGTGGCATGGCAAGCGCGGGCGCGAGCTCCGTCGATGCACGACGACTTTCACCGCCCGCGTGGCTTCACGGAGCCACGCACAGCGGCGCCGTACCTGCCTCTACGTGCGCGCGCACCACGCACGCAAGTGGACGCGCAAGCGCTGCACGAAGGCCTAGCGCTTCCGCGCCGGCGACGGCTCGCATAGTCTTTCTGCCACGTGAGACACAGCGTCCACAAGAGCTGCGTCGCGGCCGTCTGCGATCTCGCGCCTGGTCGATGACGGCGGGCGAGCCACCGGTCGCCGTCGCGCGACCTGCCGCTGAGCAGGCACAACCCGGCCGGCCGCGAGCCCGCCGGCGACTCCTGCCGCGCCCTGGCGAACCGCATCCGGCACACGGCGCGCTGCTCCTCGTACTGATCGTCTCGGCGCTGCTCGAGGGTCACGGGATCAGCCACAACGGCTACGGCAACAACTTCTACGCCGCCGCCGTCAAGTCGATGCTGCGGTCCTTCCACAACTTCTTCTTCGTGTCCGCCGATCCGGGCGGGCTGATGTCTGTTGACAAGCCGCCGCTCGCGCTGTGGCTGCAGGCCGTGAGCGCCAAGGTTCTCGGATTTCACGCGCTCGTGATCCTGTTGCCGGAGGCGGCATGCGGCTTCCTGGCGGTGCTGTGCGCTTACTACGTGGTCGCACCGCGGTTCGGGCGCTGGACGGCGGTCGGGGCTGCCGCCGCCGTAGCGGTGTGCCCCGGGTTCGTGGCGACCACGCGCGACAACAACACGGACGCGCTCCTGATCCTCTTGATGCTGCTGGCGGGGTGGGCGCTCGTGCGCGCGATCGAGACGGACCGGCTGCGCACTTTGATCCTCGCGGCGGTGCTGGCCGGCCTCGCGTTCAACACGAAAGCGCTCGCGGGCTATCTCGTGGTGCCGGGCATGGGCTTGGCGTATCTCGTCTGCGCGAACGGGAGCTGGCGCCGGCGCGCGCTGCGGACCGCCGGCGGGGCTCTCGTGCTGGGCGTCGTCTCGCTCGTGTGGATCGTCGCGGTCGACCTGGTACCCCAGAGCCAACGCCCATGGGTTGGCGGCACGACCGACGATTCGGAGCTCTCGCTGACCTTCGCCTACAACGGGTTCGGCCGCGTCGAGGGCCAGGTCGGCGGTTCGGGGACGAGCTTCGCCTCGGGCGTCGTCGGGGCATCGGCGGCCAATCCGGCGCCGAACAGCAACGCGATCCCCGCGGAGCGGGTCGAGGCGCTCGAGCTCGACGGGATCGGCTGGAAGCCGCTGCCGGCGGGGTTCTCGGTTGGCAGCACGGGCTCGACTGGGGCGACCGGCGCGACTGGGGCGAGCGGCCAGACCGGCTCGACGGGCCCCTACGTGTTCACCGACACCGGCGTGCTCGCGGGCACGACCGGCGTCACGACTTTCCCCTGGGACCGATTCGTGCCACAGACGTCCCCGACGACGACCACGACGACGCCCGCAGCGCCCGTGACCTTGCGAAGCTATTCACCGGTCGCGCTCGGACCGTCCCCGGGACCGGCGCGCCTCTTCGGCTCGGCTTTCGGAACGCAGGCCGCGTGGCTGCTGCCGTTCGCGCTCGTCGGCTTGATCGCGCTGATGCTCGTCCTGTTCCGCGGCGGCTCCCGGCGTGACCGGCGCCTCGCGGTGTTCATCGTCTTCGGCGGCTGGTTGCTCGCCGAGTTCGTCGTGCTCAGCGCGTCCAACGGGATCGTGCACCCGTACTACACCTCGGCGCTCGGACCCGGGATCGGGATCATCGCGGCCTGCGGTGCATGGGCGTGCGTGAAGCTCGTGCAGCGCGACCGCCGCTACCTGCTGCTCCCCGCGGCAGCGGTCGCGCTGACCGTCGCAGAGCAGATCAGCCTGCTCGCGGGCCAGCACAACTACTTGCGCTGGCTGTGGCCGCTACTCATCCTCGCGGCCGTCTGCGGGGTAGTGCTGCTCTGGCTGCGTCCGCGTCTTGCCGCGATGACGATGGCGGCGATGCTCATAGCGGTACTCGTCGCGCCGTTGTTCTACGCGAAGACGGTCTGGGAGGTCCCGGTCGACGGTACCTTCCCGGCGGCTGGCCCCTATACCGACGCCGGCCAGGGCGGGATCGGCGCCCCCAAACCGACCTATCCGATCCTCGCTCAGCTCTTCCACTACGCCGACCCGCGTGCGCCGCACGCCAAATGGGCGGTGCTGACGCAGGCGGCGATCACGGCAGCGCCGATGATCCTGCTCGGCCATCGCGCCGCGGCGATCGGCGGCTACGGCACGCAGACGCCGGGCGTGACCCCGAAGCAGCTCGCGAACTTCGTTGCGAAGGGCGAAGTGCGCTTCGTATTGCTCGGCGGCGCCTACGCGTGGCGCGGTGGCAATGCCGCCTCGCAAGCGGTGCGCCAGGCGTGCGCGATCGTCGATCCGAAGCTGTGGCGCCCGGCAACGAACGTCGGGACGCCACAGCACCCGGTCTGGTTCTACCCGCTCGGCGGGCTCAACTACGTGCTCTACGACTGCAAGGGCTACGCCGGGAGGCTGGCATCGGCGTAGGGTGAGAGCGAGTCCGATTAAGGAACTGCGGGGGTGGGACTCGAACCCACAACCTCGAAGTTAACAGCTTCTTGCTCTGCCAATTGAGCTACCCCGCACTGCGCATTGGACTACCACGGAGACCTGGAATGTCGGCGTCCTGTGTGAGCGTAACCGTACCGTGCTCGACCTCAGCATGACAGTTGGAGCACAGCAACACACATTTCGCTGCCTCCGCACGCAGGCGTGCGAGCGAGCGGCCGAATCCTTGTTGACCGACAGAGAAGCTCTTCGTTGCGGGAGCAAGGTGATGGAACTCGAGGGCGGCCGGCGATCGGTCGTAGCCACATAGCACGCAGGCCCCGCCGAACTCCGCCACGAGGATCGCCTTTACCTTGCGACGTCGACGCGACACAGACTCTGCGCGGCAGCGAATACAGCGGTAGTAGCCACGCGAGTCGAGCCGGTGCGTCGCTGGTCCGTGGCGCGGACACGGAAGCTCGACATCGCGAGAACCAGACGCGCGTGCGGCCCGGGCTCCCGGTCGCGGCCGCCGCCCCGCGCCGTTGACAGTCCGCAGCTCGTAGCGCTTCATCCAATGACGAACCGTCGCCTTACTGCGACCGAGGTGCTCCGCGATTTCTGCAATCGACGCCCCGCCCTCAACGAGTACGGTCAGTTCCGCGCGGTCGACCGCACCGCGTGCGGCATGCTTGGCACTCCCAGGTGCGCTGAGGCCATACTTGGCGAGCCAGTAGGCGACCGTGCTGGGATGGCGTCCGACCTCACGCCCGATCTGCTCGAGCGAATGACCGTCGGCAACCCAGGACGCTAGGCGTTCCCTGTCCACCGTCGCGAGCCCTGATACGAACACATGTTCGTATAATGGGTGGCGGCTCGGACACCAAACCGCCCTTCAGCGCGTCCCCGATTCCCGTGGACGCAGCGTGCGGCCAGGCGCGCTGGCGGCCGCGCTCAGCCGAGGTGAAGCGCGCGCCGGACGCGGCGATGCCAGGCGACGAGGTGCTGCCGCTTCTGGGTGCGGACGTTGGAGATGTGCTGCCGCTTCTGCGTGCGGACCTTGGCGATATGCGTGCGGATGCTCATGGTTGCTCCTTAGTCGAGCCGGCAGCCGCGAGGATAGACCCAAGCGTGGCCGCGCACTTCGGTACTGCGTCGCAGGTCGGTGCGCGTTTGTACTTGCGCCCGGAGCCGGGAGGCTGCCGCGTCGACGCCCAGGACTTGCATCCACGAGAATGGAAGATGAACGTGTGTTCGGTCGCGACCCGGCGCCAGACTCCCTCTTCAGCGCGATCCGGCCCCGGTCTCCTCCAGCGCTCGCGCCATCCAATCATCGATCTCGCGCTTGATCTTCGCGCGCTCGTGACCGAGCCCGGCGACGCCTGCGCGTCCGCCGGCACGCGCGGAGTCGATCGCGCGCTCGACTCGCGCCAGCTCTAACTGGCGATGAGCGACCTCGAGTTGCGCGGGGATCGCATCGAGCGCGCTCGCGCGCACGGTGAGCTCGGTCAGCAGGCGTGCGAGCTGCTCGTCCATGTCCCCACCGACCGGCGCATCGATGTCCTCGCGCAGCCGCGCCGCCGCCCGGCGCGTCAGCGGACTCGCGAACAGCGCGTCGAGGTCAATCTGCTCGAGCAGCGCACCGCCCGCACTCGGCAGCGCGATGCACAGCTCGAGGAAGGCGCGCTCGGAGCGCTCGGCGCCGTCTGGCAGGGTGAGCGGCGCCTCGCCGCGAGTGGGCGCCGTACGTCGGGCGCCGACGGCGCGTGGCGCGAGCAGTCCCTCGACGGTCCGCTCGGACACGCCGAGCTGCGCCGCGACCTCGCGCTCGAGCTCTTCGCGCGTTGACCCGAGCTCGAGCTCGCCGAAAACGGGCCGCAGCTCCGCGAGCACCTTGTCGCGCCCCTCGGGCGTCGCAAGATCGCCGGCCGCGAGGATCCGCGCGACGCGGAAGCGCACGAACGCAACAGCGCCGGCGACGATCGCGGGCAGCGCCTGCGCACCGTCGCGCGCGAGAACGTCCGCGGGGTCGCTGCCGGGCGCGAGCGGGGCGACGCGCAGCTCGATGCGCCCGCGCGCAGCGATCGCATTGGCGGCCTTGAGCATCGCGGCCTGGCCGGCTCCGTCGGCGTCGAGCGCGAGAACGACGGTCGGCGCGAGCACGGAGAGCAGCCCGATCTGCTCGTCGGTCAGCGCGGTGCCCATCAGTCCGACGCAGTTGGTGACGCCCGCCTGGTGCATCGCGATCACGTCGGTGTAGCCCTCGCAGAGCACTACGACGCCGGCTTTCGCCGCGGCCGCGCGCGCGAGGTGCTGGCCGAAGAGCTGCTCGCGCTTGTGAAACAGCTCGCCCTCGGCGCTGTTCAGGTACTTGGGGGGCACGCCGGCCTGCAGCGTGCGCGCTCCGAAACCGACGACGCGCCCGCGCTTGTCACAAAGCGGGAAGGTGATCCGCGAGCGGAAACGGTCATAGACGCGCCCCGGCGTCTCCTGCGAGCGCTGCACGAGCCCGGCGTCGAGCAGCTCCCGCTCGCTGTAGCCGCCGCTTCGCGAGGCGAGCAGCACGCGGTCCCACGCGCTCGGCGCCCAGCCGACGCGGAACGCGCGCAGCGTGTCCTCCGCCAGCCCCCGCCCCGCCAGATATTCGCGCGCCCGCGCGGCTTCCTCGGACTCCCACAGGCAGCGCTCGTAGTAGGCGGCGGTCCGCTCGAGCAGCGCGAGCAGGCGCTCGCGGCGCTGCCTGCGCGCGGCGGCCTGCGGATCCTCGGACGCGAGCTCGAGCTCCACGTTGTAGCGCTCGGCAAGCCACTCCAGCGCACCCGGGAAGTCCATACCTTGGGTCTCGCACACGAACGTGAACACATCGCCCGTGGCCTGGCAGCCAAAGCAGTAGTAGACCTTCTTCGACGGCGTGATTGAAAACGACGGCGTGCGCTCGTCGTGAAACGGGCAGAGCCCCGTGTAGGAGTCCGCACCTGCGCGGCGCAGGTCGATCCGCGTACCGATCAGGTCGAGGATGTCGACCGCGTCGCGGACGCGCTCGCGGCTCTCGTCGGTGTAGCGCGCCATTTCAGCGGCCGAACGCGCGCGGCACGGCGAGCGCTTCGAACACGCGGATGCAGTACCGATCGGTCATGCCTGCGATGTAGTCGGTCACGCGCGTCGCGAGCTCCCCCGGCCCGCCCTCGGGCAACTCGCCCGGGTGCTCGCAGTAATGCTCGAAAAGCGTCCGGATGACGCGCTCCACCTTGGCGTGCTCGCGCCGCGCCGCGTCCCCCAGGTACACGCGCTCGAACATGAAGTCGCGCAGCGCACTCATCGCGCCGGCCGCCTCCTCGCCTTGCACGATCTCCCGCGCGCCCGCCGAGCGCTCGACGAGGTCGTGAACGAGCGCGTCGATGCGCGCCGAGCCCGTGTCACCGAGCACCGCGATCGCTTCGCGCGGTAACTCGCTTTCGGACAGCACGCCGGCGCGCAGCGCGTCGTCGATGTCGTGGTTGAGGTAGGCGAAGCGGTCAGTGATCCGTACGATCGCACCCTCGAGCGTACGCGGTGGGGCCGCGCGGCCGCTATGTCCGAGGATTCCGTCGCGAACGTCCTCGCACAGGTTGAGCCCGGCGCCGTCGCGCTCGAGCACGTCGACGACGCGCAGCGACTGCTCCCAGTGATGGAAGTGGCCGTCGAAGCGCTCGCGCAGGCAGCGATCGAGCACGTCCTCGCCGATGTGCCCGAACGGCGGGTGGCCGAGGTCGTGCCCGAGCCCGATCGCCTCGACCAGGTCCTCGTTGAGGCGCAGCGCGCGCGCAACGGTGCGCGAGATCCCGGTCACCTCGAGCGTGTGCGTGAGGCGGGTGCGGTAGTGGTCGCCCTGTGGTGAAACGAATACCTGCGTCTTGTGCTTGAGCCGCCGGAACGCCTTGCTGTGGACGATCCGATCTCGGTCTCTTTGGAGCGGTGTGCGCAGCTCGCAATCATCTTCGAGCCGCTGGCGCCGCGCGGGATACGAACGCGCCGCCGATGGTGCGAGATCGCGTTCCTCGCGCTCGATCTGAAGCGCCGCGAAGCGCTCGGCGACGGCCGTGCTCATCGCGCCACCGCCGCGCGAAGGCGCAGGTGGTGATGGTGCTCAAGCGTCTCGGAGATCGCGCGCTCGGCCTCGCGTAGCGCGCCCGGCGAGCAGGAGGGCGCCTGCGCGAGCGGCTGTGCGAGCGCCGCGGTCATGAACTCGTAGGTTTCGAGCGCCAACGGGAACGAGCCTGCCTCGCAGGCCGAGCAGACCACGCCGCCCGCTGCCGCCGAGAAGGCCGCGATGTTCTCGAGCTCGCCGCACGACGCACACGACGACAGCGCCGGCGCGAGGCCGGCGGCGACGAGCAGCTTGAGACGGAACGCGAGCGCGTTAGCGTGGCACGCCAACGCGGGGTTGCTTGCGAGCAGAGCAAGCTCGTTCGCGAGCAGGTTGTAGACCTCGGGGTGGGGCTCCTCGGTCTCGAAGATCCGCGCGACCGCATCGCAGGCGCGCGCCGCCGCATCGAGGGTCGCCGCGTGCTCACCGAGCGCCGCGTGCGCGTCGAGCGTCTCGACGCCCGTAATCGTCAGCAGCTCGCCGCGCCCCTCGTGGCAGATGAGGCGCACGCGGCGAAACGGCTCGAGCCGCCCGCCGAAGCGGCTGCGAGTGCGCCGCACGCCTTTCGCGATCGCGCCGATCCGTCCCCGGTGCGGCGTGTAGAGGTGCAGGATCCGGTCTGCCTCGCCGTAGCGCAGCGAGCGCAGCACGATCGCGTCCGTCTTCAGCGGTCCGGCCATACATCGAGAGTACGCGAGTCCTGAGACGGGACAGATTCCTTAGCTACACTTTTTGAAGTAATGCCGCAAATCACGATGTATACGACCGCTCCGTGCGCGTTTTGCACGGCGGCTAAGGGCCTGCTCGAGAAGCGCGGCCTCGAGTTCGAGGAGATCTACCTCGACAAGAACAGCGCGGGGCGCGCCGAGCTCGTCGAGCGCACCGGCATGATGACCTTCCCCCAGATCCTCATCGACGGCGCGCTCGTCGGCGGCTTCGCGGAGCTGTACGCGGCCGACCGATCGGGACGCCTCGAAGCGCTCGTCGGCGGGAGCTGAGCGCTCCCAGCCGTAAGGCCTAATACCCGGGCGCCGGGATGAAGAAGGACTGTCCCTGACGGACGTTGTGCTTGATGTGCGGGTGAGCGAACGAGACGACGATGACGTTGTCTTTGATCGCCTTGATCAGCGTCCCGTCGCAGAGATCCTCGGTCACCCAGATCGTGCCGCTGACGGACGCCGAGCCGTAGCGGCCCTTGGTCGTGTACTTCCCGTGCCCGTTACCCCACAGCTGACGGATCACGGTCGTCGGCTTCTTCTTTCCTGACGCAGCATGCGCATCCGCGCGCACGCCGTGCGTGGGTGGCGGGCAATCGGTGAAGCTCGCCCCGGTCAACGTTGCGATGACGGTGCCGCCCGCCGTCTGCGTGAAGACGAACACACCGTTGTAGAACTGGCCGGTCTGCGAGCTGCCGTCCGGCAGGGTGACGGTCAGCGAAACCGTCCCTGACAGCGCATCGATCGTCGAACCGACGGGTATGTTCGCCGTCGAAGAGAGGGTCGTGAACGTCGAGCTACCCGGCAGCTTGACCGTCACCGTCCCGGAGACTGGCGTCACGTCCGTCGACGTCCCAAGGACGGCAAACGGGAGTGGAACGATCAATGACGGCGCCAAGGGAGCCACCGTGTAGTGGATGGTCGTCGTCGTTGTCTGTCCGTCGCCGCTCTTCGCGGTCACAACGTAGGTGAAGGTGCCCGCCTGGCTCGTATTGAGCGCCCCCGCCGGACTCGGACTGCCGTTCGAGTCAACGCAACTCGCGATGCCGGGCGCGTTGACCGCATCTGTACACGAGAAGCTCGTCGCGACCTGCTGGCCAACGGTGTACGTCAGCCCATCACCCGGCGAGGCGATCGTCGCGGAGGGTGGATCAACAACCGTGTAATGGATCGTCGATGTCGAGCTCTGCCCATCAGTGCTCGTCGCGGTCACCGTGTAAGCAAAGGTGCCCGCCTTGCTCGTGTCGGGCGCGCCGGGACTAGTGCTCCCATTCGAATCGACACAACTCGCGATGCCCGGCCCGCCCGGCGCGTCAGCGCACGAGAAGCTCGTGGCAACACTCGCCCCGACATCGAAGGTCTGCCCGTCGGCCGGCGAAGAGATCGTTGCCGACGGCAGGCCGAGGACCGTGTAATGGATCGTCGATGTCGTGGTCTGCCCATCACTGCTCGTCGCGGTCACGCTATAGGCGAATGTGCCCGCCGAGCTCGTGACGAGCGCGCCTGGGCTCACGCTTCCATTCGAGTCGACACAGCTCGAGATCCCCGGTGCGCCCGCCGCATCAGAACACGAGAAGCTGGTCGCGACGCTCGCCCCGAGGTTGTAGGTCTGCGCGTCGGCCGGCGAGCCGATCACCGCCGCCGGCGGTCCGAGGACGGTGTAGTTGATCGTCGCTGTCCCGGTCTGCCCATCGGTGCTCGTCGCGGTCACGACGTACGCGAAGGTGCCCGCCTGGCTCGTATTGAGCGCCCCCGCCGGGCTCGTGCCGCCGTTCGAGTCGACGCAGCTCGCGATGCCGGGCGCATTGGTCGAGTCCTGGCAGGAGAAGCTCGTCGCCACGTGCTGCCCGAGGTTGTATGTCTGGCCGGTAACGGGCGAGCCGATCGTCGCCGTGGGCGGACCGAGGACCGTGTAATGGATCGTCGCCGTCGCGGTCTGCCCATCGCTGCTCGTCGCGGTCACGCTATAGGCGAAGGTTCCCGCGGAGCTCGTGACGAGCGCACCCGGACTCGTGCTCCCGTTCGAATCGACGCAGCTCGAGATCCCCGGTGCACCAGCCGCATCAGAACACGAGAAGCTCGTCGGGACGATCGCGCCAATGTTGTAGGTCTGCCCGTCAGCTGGCGAGCCAATCGTCGCCGAAGGCGGACCCAGAACCGTGTAATGGATCGTCGACGTGGTGGTCTGCCCGTCTGTGCTCGTTGCAGTCGCGCTGTAGGCGAAGGTTCCCGCGGCACTCGTGACCAGCGCCCCCGGACTCGTGCTCGCGTTCGAATCAACACAGCTCGAGATCCCCGGAGCGCCCGCAGAGTCCTGGCAACTGAAGCTGGTCGCGACGTGCTGCCCGAGGTTGTAGGTCTGGCCGGTAACGGGCGAGCCGATCGTCGCCGTGGGCGGACCGACAACCGTGTAATGAATCGTCGCAGTCGCGGTCTGACCATCGCTGCTCGTCGCGGTCACGACATAGGCGAAGGTGCCCGCCGAGCTCGTAACCAGCGCGCCCGCCGGACCCGAGCTCCCGTTCGAATCAACACAGCTTGCGATCCCGGGTGCGCCTACAGCATCAACACACGAGAAGCCCGTCGGAACGCTCGCCCCGACGTTGAAGGTCTGCCCGTCAGCCGGCGAGGTGATCGCCGCCGACGGCGACCCCAGAACCGTGTAATGGATCGTCACCGTCGAGCTCTGCCCATCTTTGCTCGTCGCGGTCACGCTATAGGCGAAGGTCCCCGCGGCGCTCGTGACCAGAGCCCCCGCCGGACCCGAGCTCCCGTTCGAATCAACACAGCCCGACAGCCCCGGACCATCCACAGAGTCCAGGCAGGAAAAGCTCGTCGCCACATTCTGCCCGAGGTTGTAGGTCTGCCCGTCAGCCGGCGAGCTGATCGTCGCGGTTGGTGGACCGGCAACGGTGTAGTGGATCGACGCCATCCCAACCTGCCCATCACTGCTGGTCGCCGTCACCGTGTACTCAAAGCTCCCCGCCTTGCTCGTGTCGAGCGCCCCCGGACTCGTGCCACCGCTGCCGTCAACACAGCTACTGATACCGGGCCCGCCCACCGCCTCACTGCAAGAAAAGCTGGTCGCGACGCTTTGACCAATGCCAAACGTCTGCCCGTCAGCCGGCGAGCTGATCGCCGCCGACGGCGGACCTAATACGGTGATCTCAGCGATCACAACACCGCCGGCCCCCAGATCCCAAAGCTCGCCGCAGGTGTACTCCTCATCGTATTTGGCAACGATGTCGTACGTGCCGGGCGTGCTCGGCGCATCTCCCAAGTCCGCGCTGCCAGACCCGCTCTGCGTCGTGCCTGCGTCGATTACGTCGTTTTCAAGACACCCAGCGGGCGCGGCGTGACCCGGGAATCCGACGTCCAGATAGTCGATGCAGTCAGGGCAGGAGCCGTTGCCCGCGTCGGACCAGTTGGCGCTGATCGATACGTCGGTCCCGGGCGCGACTGTGATCGTTGTCCCTGGGTTGCCGTTGAGCGCGATGCTGCTCACGGTGTCCGCGCCGACCGTGGTCGGATCTGAGGGCGCCGCCTGCGTGACCCCCGAGAAGATCAGGCCCGCGACGGCGACTATGGCGACGAGCGCGAACAGCGAGCCGCCGGCAATGACGCGGCGACGCTTGGCAGCGCGATGTCCTCGGGCGCGGTTCACAGTGACCCTCGACGCTGCGAGCCTCCCTCGCCTGCGCGTCGCGCGCGACAGACTATCTCTGATCGCCGACGAATGGGTGGGAGCGGCAGGTGAAAAGCCTCCACCGTGGGGCAAGAACGCGCCGCCGCAAGCCTCGCTGGCGCAAGCGCTACACCACGCTGTTACTTTATTCTTACTTACTCGCTACAACTTGATTACACGCTGCCTCCTCGGGCCGAGCGGTGGCCAAGGGACGGCGCCGAAAGGGCACGCCTCGCAAGCGCAGAGCGGCGGACCCCACTACCATCGCGCCGGCAATGCGGCGACGCGCCTGGCTGAGACGGAAGCGGCTACTCCTCCTCGCAGTGACAGCGGCGACCGCGGGCCTCGGGGTGGTCGCCTACGCGACCAACCTCGTCTACCCGCTCGAGGCTTCGTCGATCCATGCCCGGTTCGCAATCCGCGGGTCGCGGCCGTCGCTCGTCAAGGACTTCGTCGTCGTAACCGTCGACGAGAGAACGTTCGACTACTTCGCCGGCCTTCACGCGAAGAACCCGAGCATCAACTACCAGTGGCCTTTCCCGCGGCGCGACCATGCCGTCGTAATCGACCATCTGCTAGCCGCGGGCGCCCGGCTGATCGCGTTCGACGTCCAGTTCACGGAGCCGACCGACCCCGCCGATGACAACGCGTTGATCGGGGCGGTCGACCGGGCCCACAACATGGTGCTGGCGACCGACGCCGTTGACAACGGCCAGACGGGCGTCCTCGGTGGCAATGCGACGCTGCGGCAGATCGGCGCGCGCGCGGGCGATTCGACGGTGATCACCGACTCCGCGGGAGTGCTGCGGGACATGCAGCACTCCTACCAGGGGATCGACACCTTCGGTGTCGCGATCGCCGCTGACGCTGCCGGCCACGAGATCAGTCCCAAGCTCTTCGGCGGCGCCGAGCACCCGGTGCCGATCGACTACGCCGGGCCGCCGGGCACCGTCGCCGCGATCCCGTACTGGCGGGTCTACGCGAACGATTTCCCGGCCGCCGCGGTGCGCGGCAAGATCGTGATCGTCGGCGCGTCCGCGCCCCGACTCCAGGACCTCCACTCGACCCCTACCTCCGGCTCGGAGGAGATGAGCGGGCCCGAGGTCCAGGCCAACATCGCGGCGACCGCGCTCGCCGGCATCCCGCTACGCAACGGCCCCGCCTGGCTCGACATCGCGCTGATCGTGCTGTTTGCCTTGGCAGCGCCGCTGGCGAGCATCCGCATCCGCGTCTGGCGCGCGTTGCTCGCCTCGCTCGGGCTCGCGGCCCTCTTCACCATCGCGACACAACTCGCGTTCGACGACGGCACGATCATCTCCTACACCTACCCGGTCCTGACGCTTGTCCTCGCAATCATTGCCACCCTCGCGATCGTGCTCCTCGGCGAAGCGTTTGAGCGCCAGCACGCGCGCGACATCTTCGCCCGCTTCGTCCCCGCCGACGTTGTCGATGACGTGCTCGCTCGCACCGACGACGACTTCCGCCTCGGCGCCGTGGAACGCGACTGCACGGTGCTCTTCACCGACCTGCGCGGCTTCACGAGCTTCTCGGAATCCGAGCCCGCCGCGCAGGTGATCGAGGTGATCAACGTCTACCTCCACGAGATGACCGAGGCCGTCCTCGCCGCCGGCGGGACGTTGATCTCCTACATCGGTGACGGCATCCTGGCGCTCTTCGGAGCGCCGATCGAGCAGCCTGACCACGCCGATCGCGCGCTCGCCGCAGCGCGCGAGATGTTGGGTACGCGGCTTGCGCGCTTCAACGCCTGGCTGCGCGAACAGGGCTACGAGCGTGACTTCCGGATGGGGATCGGGCTCAACAGCGGCGTCGTCATGGCGGGAAACGTCGGGTCATCCGAGCGAGTGGCATACACCGTAATTGGCGACCCCGTCAACACGGCGTCGCGCCTCGAGGGCCTGACCAAGGGCACGGATCACATGCTCTTCGTGGCGGAGACGACGCGTGATCGCATGCACGCGGTACCCGACGATCTCGTCTTCGTCGACCACCTGGATATCCGCGGGCGCGTGGCAAAAATGGCGGTCTACACGCTCTCCGAAGACGCCGAGCGCGCGAGCGCGACAGCGCCGGAATCGTCGGGCGGTCTGTCCACGCGCCCATAGAGACAGTGCCGCAGCCACCATGCACCAGACGCGAACCACCACACGCTCGATGGGCTTCTCGCAAAGCCGCATGTCATTAATGCACGACCAACCCCTCAGCTCCGGCGTTGCCCTTTTCACCGCTGCCTAAGCCGCGAAAGCGGTCCCCTGCGCGGGACCGTTCACGCGGAGATGTGCTCTCCCCCGCTCCGCCTCCGTTTCCTGACCGAAATTCGCCGGACAGCTCGACGGATCACACCGCGCCCCGCGTGGCGCACTCTGCGACGACCGTGCGCGAGTCGATCCGCGCTGTCATGGCAAATCGCGGCCTGCGTCTGCTTGTCCTATCGACCGGCGCGACATCGGTCGGTAAATGGGGTTTTGGCGTCGCTCTATCTGTGTACGCCTACCGCACCGGCGGGGCCACACTGGTCGGCGTCGTACTGCTCTTACAGGCCTTCCCATCCGTAATTGCCGCACCAATACTGGCGTGGCTCGGGGATCGGCATTCCCGCGAGCGAGTCCTACTCTTGACCAACGCAGTCCGCACCGCGCTCCTGGCCGGCGCTGCCGCTGCGATGTGGACACACGCCGGGGCCGCGGTCGTGTTCGCCTTGGCGGTGGTCTACAGCATGGTCTCCACGGCCAACCAGCCGGCCCGCGCTGCGCTGATCCCGGCGTTGTCTCGTGTCCCGAGCGAGGCATCGAGCGCGAACGCCGTCCTCAGCTCGCTCGACAACGTTGGCTTCCTGATCGGTGCCGGGGTCGGCGGTGTGATGATCGCAGCCACGAGCACCCAGGCGGTGGTCGCGGCCTGCGCAGTCGCGTACCTGTTCAGCCTCTGGATGATCGCTGCGCTCCCGCATGACGCTCGGAGAACAGGACGCCGTACGAAGCTCGGACTGGGTCGCGAGATCGCCAGCGGATTTCACACCGTCAGCGGGCAGCCGCAGCTTCGCCTGCTCGTGCTCCTGCTGGCGAGCCTGTCGGTAACGGGCGGCATCGCCAACGTGCTGGTCGTCGTGACCGCGATCAGCATCCTGCACGCCGGCGCCGCGGGCGTCGGGTACCTGAGTGCGGCGTACGCTGCGGGCGGAGTGCTCGCCGGCGTCGTCACGATCGCGCTGCTCGAGAGGTCAGTCCACGTCGCGACTGTGCTCGTGGGCGCGTGCGCACTCTGTTTGCCGTTGATCATTGCCGGCATCGCGCCAGCCCCGGCCACGGCGTTGGTCGCCTGGGCCGCCGTTGGGCTCTGCTATGCGTTGGTCAGGGGGACCGCGCTGACCTTGCTGCAACGATTGACCGAGGATCGCGTCCTCTCACGCGTGCTCGGAGTCTTGGAGACCGCCTTCGTCGCCGGCATCGGGATCGGCGCAATCGTCGCCCCGGCGCTGGTCGCATCGCTTGGAACGAAGGGCGCGCTGATCGCCTCCGGTGTGTTCCTGCCCTTCGTCGCAGTGCTCAGCCGGCCGTCGCTGCGCAACCTCGAGGCCGGCGCGCCGGTTCCGGGTGAGAGCTTTCAGCTGCTGCGCGCCAATCCGATCTTTGCGCCGATGCCGATCGGTGTCACCGAGTCATTGACCCGTGCGCTTCGCGAGATCACGGTCCCTGCGGACACGACCGTAATTCGCCAGGGTGATCCCGGAGACCTCTGGTTCTTGATCGCCGAAGGGGAGGTCGAGGTCGTCAAGGACGGCGTGTTCCAAGCGCGCCTCGGCAAAGGCGACGCCTTCGGAGAGATCGCGCTGCTACGCGACGTGCCCCGCACGGCGACCGTGCGCACACTCGCCCCGTCACATCTGCTCGCGCTCGACCGCGATCGGTTCCTGGCCGCGGTCACGGGGCTGGCCGAAAGTCATGAGGCCGCGCAGGAGATCGCGACCAACCACCTCAACTCGGGAAGTCCGAGACCGGCTCTTTAGGGCCGGCGGGACGTTCCGCGTCAGGCAGTCCCGCTGGCGCGACGTAGCCGGTCTGCCATGACGGACATCACAAGCTGCGCGAAATAGGGCGTCTCGTGAACGAGGACCCAGAAGGTCCGCGCGGGGATCTCGACGAGCTCGACGTCATCTTCCGCGACGGCGCTGAGCGCCCGCGGCTTTGACTCGATCAGAGCCATCTCGCCGAACAGCCCTGGTGCCGTGACGGTGTCGTAGGTCCGATCGCCGTCCTTCAGCACCACCGTGCCACCCACGACGATGAACATCACGTCCCCGTGGTCGCCCTTCTCGAACACCGTCTCGCCAGCCGAGAACGGCCGAGGCTTTCCAGCGCGCGCCAGCAGCGGGTACAGCTCATCGTGCGACTCAACGCCCAACATCAGCATCCCCTCGATCGCAGTTGCCGTTCGGGGCGGTGATGATATGCAACAACGTCCCCGATCACACGCGCGTAACGTGCGGCCGGCGAAGTGCCATCGATCCCTACCCGCGCCTACGCCGGGGAACCGGCTGGCAGTGTCTACACAGGTAGGTCCCGCGACCGCCGACAGTGATCTTCGAGATCGGGCCACCGCAGTCCGGACACGGCTCGTCCGCGCGGCGGTGCACGAGGAAGCGATCCTGGAAGCTGCCGCGCGCTCCGTCGAGGTGGCGGAAATCGTCGATCGAGGCACCCTTCGCGTCGACCCCGGCCGCAAGGACCTCCCGAACCGCGTCCGCGAGTCGCGCGTACTGCTTGGGCGCGAGAGCACCCGCGGCGCGCAGCGGATGGATACCGGCGCGAAAGAGCGCCTCGTCGGCGTAGATGTTGCCGATACCCGCGACGTTGCGCTGGTCGAGCAGGAACGGCTTGATCGGACCGCGGCGCCCGCGCGCGAGCGTACGCAGCAACGCGCCGTCGAAGCCCTCGTCGAAAGGTTCGATCCCGAGGCGTGAGGCGAGGAACGACTCGAGCTGGTCGTCACCGGCGAGGAGCTGGCCCGTGCCGAACCGGCGCGGGTCGCTGAAGTGGAGCGTGTGGTCGCCAACCAGCATCCGCACGCGCACGTAGGGCGGTGGCTGCGCCGGGTCGAGCAGCAGCGTGCCGGTCATCCGCAGGTGCATCAGCAGGTGGAGCTCGCCGCTCAGCTGCCAGTCGAGGTACTTCCCGCGGCGCGCGAGCCGCCCCACAGTGCGCCCGCGCACCGCTTGCGCGAGCGCGGCCGCCTCGAGCGGTGCGCACCAGCGCGGGTCGAGGACCACGATCTCGCGGATCCGACGGCCCTCGACGATCGGGGCGAGCTGGCCACGGATCGTCTCGACTTCAGGGAGCTCAGGCAACGAACGTGTCCCCGGGAAGCTCGATCGCGGGCTCGCCGGCGAGCCACGCGTATGCCGTAGCGCCGACATCGGCGAGCGCGCCGTCATGGCGACGCCCGCGATGGCCCTGGAAGCTCGCGAGCAGCGGCACGCTTTCGCGCGTGCGATCGGTGTGTGCCGCCGCGGGGTCGCAGCCGTGATCGGCCGTCAGGACGAGCATGTCGTCAGGTCCGAGCACGTCCAGCCAGCCGCCGACCGCGGCGTCGATCTCGCGCAGCGCGCCGTGAAAGCCCGCGACGTCCTTGCGGTGGCCATAGACCTGGTCGGTCTCGATCAGGTTCGCGAGCACGAAGCCACCATCGAGATCAGCCACGAGCTCGCCGATGCTCGCGAGCGCCTGCGCATTCGACCCGCCAGGGTGCGTCGCGTCGATTCCGACGTCGGCGAAAAGGTCGCCCACCTTGCCGACCGCGTGAACCGGGATCCCGGCGTTCTGCAGCGCGACGAGGTAGCTGCGCGTCGGCGGCGCGAGCGCGAAGTCGTGGCGTCCGAGCGTGCGCTCGAACGCCCCCGCATCGCCGCTGAAAGGGCGTGCGATCACGCGCCCGACGCTGACACACGCGCGCACGCGGGCGCAGGCCGCGTAGAGCTCGCTTGCCGGCATCACCGCTTCGTGGCAGGCGAGCTGAATCACCGAGTCCTGTGAGGTGTAGAGGATCGGCTTGCCGCTCTCGAGGTGCTCGGCGCCATAGTCGTCGATCGCCGCGAGGCCGTTGTAGGGCCGGTTGCAGATCACGCCCCGGCCAACTGCCTGCTCCACCTCGGCGAGCAGTTCGGGCGGAAGGCCGTCGGGGTAGGCGGGCGGCGCGACCGCGGCGACAACTCCCATCAGCTCCCAATGTCCGGCGGTCGAGTCCTTGCCCGGACCCTGGGCGCTCAGGCGCCCGTACACGACCGGGTGCTTCGCGGGCGCGACGCCCCGCAGCGGCAGGATCGAGCCGAGGCCGAGCGCGCCGAGCACCGGCAGCTCGAGGCCGCCGGCCATCTCGGCGACATGGGCGAGCGTATTCGAGCCCGCGTCGCCATAGTCCGCGGCATCCGGCAGCGCCCCGATACCGCAGGCGTCGATCACGATGACGAACGCGCGGCGACCCATCCGGGCCATCCTAATGTGCAGAGAACTCAGCCGACCGAGGCGCGCGGGTGCGCGCTGAAGTACACGTCGCGCAGGCGCTCGCCCGAGAGGTGCGTGTAAACCTGGGTCGTCGCGACGTCGGCGTGGCCGAGCATCTCCTGCAGGACGCGCAGGTCGCAGCCACCGGAGAGGACGTGGGTGGCGAAGGTGTGGCGCAGCGTGTGCGGGCTGACGCGGCCACCGAGCCCGACCGCCTCGGCGTGGCCTTTGATGATCTTGTAGAGGCCCTGGCGCGTCAGCCCGCCACCGCGGCTGTTGACGAACACGTGGCGCTCGTTCGCGATCCCGACAAGCTCGGGCCGGCCGTGCTCCGCGTAGGCGCGCAGCGCGGCGATGGCCTCGCGACCGATCGGGACGACGCGCTCCTTCGAGCCCTTGCCCCGGGCGCGCAGCATCTGCTCGTGCAGGTCCACGTCGCCGATCTCGAGCCCCGTCACCTCGGACGCCCGCAGGCCGCAGGCGTACATCAGCTCGAGGATCGCGCGGTCGCGCAGCGCGATCGGGCGCCGGCCCGCGGGAGAGGCGAGCAGCGCGCCGATCTCATCGCGCGTCAGCACGTCCGGCAACTTGGCCGTCTTGCGCGGGCCGTGCAGGTCGGCGGTCGGGTCGTGGTCGATCAGGCCCTCGCGGCGCAGGTAGCGGTAGAAGGAGCGCAGGCAGGCGGCCTTGCGCTGGAGCGTTGCAGCCGCCGCTCCGCCGCGCGCGAGGACCGTCAGGAATTCGGACAGCTCGCTGTGCCCGATCGTGAGGACGTCTTCGTTGCGCTTGGCGAGAAACGCGCCGAGCTGGAGGAGATCGGTGCGGTAGGCCTCGAGCGTGTTGCGCGACAGCCCACGCTCGAATTCGAGGTGGGCGAGGAAGTCGACGACCAACTGGTCGAGCTGCGCGACGGCGACGGCCATGGCGAGACTGAGTTCGCAACGCCGGCGCCTAGACCTTTATCACGCAAGCGCCGCTGCGCGCTGCGCGAGCAAACCGCCGCTCAGAAGCGCCGCGGTGAAGAACGACGTCTCTTGCCGTAGATCGGCGCCCATGAGCTCGGTTGGCAGGCCGCTGCGCGAGTAGCCGTCGAGGTCGGCCTGGCCGTCCTGCGGCGGGAGCGTGACCGGCGCCAGCAGGAGGCGCAGCACCGTGGCGGTGTGGTGGGAGAGTCCGCGGTGGCGCGGGCGGGGATCAACGTCGGAGCGGCGCGGAACGAGGATCGCCTCGAGGCCGAGCGACAGCGCGGCATGCGCAGAGTCGAGCGCGACGAGTCCGCCGTGACCGAGCGCGGTGGCGCTTCCCTGGATGCCGGGCCCGGGGCCGGCGATCGCGGCGTGCCAGCCACCGAGCGTGAACGCGTGGGCGAGGGCGCCGAGGGTTGTGATCGCGTCGCCGTCGGGGCCACCGAAGGCCTGCCCGGCAGTGACGTGCGCTGCCAGCAGGTTGCGCGTGCGCAGCTCGCGCACGGTGCGCGAGTGGCTTGCCGGGAGTGCGCCGCCCGGTGTCTGGATGTAGCCGAGGCGGAGCGTCGGTGCCTGCTGGGCGAACGCCCACGCGACCGGGGCGAGTTGGCTGTGCAGCGCGACGATCGCGACCGGGCGGTGCGGGAGGTCGGGGAGCTCGGGCGGGTCGAGCGGCTGGACGGCGTGCTGGAGGCTGGTGTAGTTGAGCTTGAGGACGTGATCGCCGGGCTCCCCCGGCGCGTCCAGCCCGCGCGTCAGGTTCGCGTGGACGATGTCGAAGCCGCCCGAGCCGAGGCCGAGCTCGCGCGCGGCCACGTTGACGAGGACCTCGTCACCCTGTGCGGCGGGGCCGACCAGTGCCGTGTCGGCGATCGCGGGATGGGGACCGTCGCGCAGCGCCACGGTGAGCTCCTGCTCGGCAGCGGCGGGATCGCCGGCGCGGATGACGGCCCCACGAGCCAGCCGCAGCATCGCTGTCCCTATGCCGCTCGGTCGACGAGCGCGAGCGCCACCTCGAGCATCCCCTCGAGCGCCTCGGAGCTGACGCTCTCGGTCGGCTCGTGCGGGTGCTCCGTGCCGTTGCCGAGGTTCAGGACCGCGCAACCCTTCGTGCGCAGCGCATTCACGTCGCTACCGCCGCCCGTGGTGGTGAGCATCGGCGTGTAGCCGCTCGCCGCGAGAGCCTCGCGCGCCAGGACGAGCTCGGGCGCCGAGCCGCGGACGCGATAGCCGTCGAAGACGCGCTCGAGCGTGACGTCGAGGTCGCACTCGCATTCGGGATCGTTCGCGGCGTCCGCGAGTAGGGCAACCATGTGCGAAGCAAGCTCCTCGGCGCGTCCGGCATCGATGCTGCGTGCCTCGCCGACGAGCCGGCAGCGGTCGGGGACGACGTTCGCGGCGCTGCCGCCGCTGATCGTGCCGATGTTTGCGGTCGTTTCCGCATCGATGCGCCCGAGCTGCATCTGCGCGATCCCGCGCGCCGCGGCGAGGATCGCGGAGCGCCCGGCCTCCGGCTGCACGCCCGCGTGGGCGGCGACGCCCTGGAGCTCGGCGCTCAGGCGGTAGTAGGTCGGTGACGCGACGATCAGGCTGCCGAGCGGCACCGCAGCGTCGAAGGTGTAGCCGACGGGACTTCGCAGGACACCGATCTCGAACTCCTTCGCCCCGATCAGGCCGACCTCCTCGCCGATTGTGAAGAGCAGCTCGACCCCGGCCTCGTGCGGCGTGGCGACCAGGCGCGCGGCGAGCGCGAGCAGGACCGCGACGGCGGCCTTGTTGTCGGCGCCGAGGATCGTGTCGTTTGCGTTCTGCCAGGTGCCGTCGCGCAGGACGGGCTCGATCGCAGCGTTCGCGGGGACCGTGTCGAGGTGCGCGCACAGCAGCACGGAGCCGTCACCGCTCCCCGGGATTCGCACGAGGAGGTTGCCGCAGTCACCGCGCAGCGCGCCACCGGCGCCGTCCTCCTCGGCCTCGAGGCCGAGCGCCGCGAGCTCCGCCTTGACGATCTCGGCGCACGCGCGCTCCTTACCCGACGGGCTGTAGGCGCGGCACAGACGGGCGAACGTGTCGCCGAGCCGACCCCGCTCGAGCGCTGTGGCGACGCTCACGCCTCGCGGGTCACCGGCTCGGCGCCGGTCGCGAGACCGCCGGAGCGCGCGAGAGCCGCGCCGACGAAATCACGGAACAGCGGCGCCGGGCGGTCCGGGCGCGACTTGAACTCGGGGTGGAATTGCGAGGCGACGTAGAACGGGTGGTCGGTGATCTCGACGATCTCGACGAGACGTCCGTCGGGTGAGGTGCCTGACATCGTCAGTCCGGCCGACTCGAGCCGGCGGCGCAGCATGTTGTTGACCTCGTAGCGGTGGCGGTGGCGCTCGTAGGCGACGAGCTCGCCGTAGATCGCGTGCGCGCGCGTGGCGACGTTCAGCTTGATCGGGTCGGCGCCGAGGCGCATCGTTCCGCCGAGGTCCGCGATCTCCTTTTGCTCGGGCAAGAGGTCGATCACCGGGAAGGGAGTCTCGGGATCGCACTCGGTCGAGTTCGCTCCCTCCATCCCAGCCACATCGCGCGCGAACTCGCACACCGCGACATGCATCCCGAAGCAGATGCCGAGGTAGGGCACGCCGTTCTCGCGGGCATAGCGCGCGGCGGCGATCTTTCCCTCGAAGCCGCGGCTGCCGAAGCCGCCCGGGATCAGCACCCCGTCGGCGCCGGCGAGGCGCTCGGCGGCGGCGTCGCCGTCACCGCCCAGGAGCGACTCGGAGTCGACCCAGTCGATCTCGATCCGCGTCCCGTGCATGAAGCCCGCGTGGCGCAGCGCCTCGGCGACGCTCAAGTAGGCGTCCTCGAGCTCGACGTACTTGCCGACGATCGCGATTCGCGTCGTTGTTTGCAGCGCCTCGACGCGCTCGATCAGGGCGCGCCAGCGATCGAGCTGAGCTGGCTGACGCTCGAGCGCGAAATGCTCGAGGACGAACTCGTCGACACCCTCGTCGTGGAAGACCAGCGGGACCGAGTAGATGTTCTCGACGTCGTAAGCAGAGATGATCGCCTCGAGTGGAAGGCTCGCGAACAGCGCGATCTTCTTGCGGATGTCGCGGCTGAGCGCCTGCTCGGAGCGACAAACCAGCATGTCCGGCTGGATTCCGATCCGGCGCAACTCGTTGACCGAGTGCTGCGTGGGCTTCGTCTTCAGCTCGCCGGCGTGGTTGATGTAGGGAACGAGCGTCAGGTGGATGAACATGCAGTGCCGGCGCCCGACGTCGACCGGGTACTGGCGGATCGCCTCGAGAAACGGCAGCGACTCGATGTCGCCGACGGTGCCGCCGATCTCTGTCACGACGAAGTCGGCGTCCGTCGCCTGGCCGATCAGCGAGACGCGCTGCTTGATCTCATCGGTGATGTGCGGCACGACCTGGACGGTTGCGCCGAGGTAGTCGCCGCGGCGCTCGCGGCGGATCACCGCGTTGTAGATGCCCCCGGCAGTGACGTTCGAGGCCCGCGTCGTGTCGGCGTCGGTGAAGCGCTCGTAGTGGCCGAGGTCGAGGTCCGTCTCGGCGCCGTCCTCCGTGACGAAGACCTCGCCGTGCTGGTAAGGCGACATCGTGCCGGGGTCGACGTTGATGTACGGGTCGAACTTCTGCAGCGCGACGGTGAACCCGCGCGCCACGAGCAGGTTGCCGATCGAGGCTGCGGCGATGCCCTTCCCGAGCGATGAGACGACGCCGCCTGTGATGAAGATGAAGCGGGGTCCGCTCTGGCGATCGTAGGTCTGCGGCATTAGGCTGGTCTGCCCACTGAGTCTAGAGCCCGCAGCAGCGGCACGCGCGCGATGAGCGCGGAAATTGAGCAAACCTCGCCGTAGAGCGCGAGCGTGACGAGCGCAGCGAGCGCGAAGGCGATGCCCGCGAGCCCGAGCGTCATGACGAGCCAGAGGCCCGCGAGCGCTCCGAGGAGGCTCGCGCCGCTGTCGCCGAGCATCCCGCGCTCGCGCAGGTCGTAGAACGCGACGATGGGGACCGGCCCGAGGAACGCACCGAGCGCGAGGAGCTCCCCCCCGGCCGCGAGCAGCGCGCCCGCGAGCAGCACGAAGGCCTTGACTGCGCGCCCCGGGCGGAGATCGAGGAGGTTGAAGGCGTGCGGCGCGAGCACGAGTACCCCCGCGGCGAGCGCGGCGCGAACGCCGGTGAAGCCGAGCCAGCGGGCGGTCGCGAGCGCAAGGATGAGCGTGCCCGCGGCCTTCAGCGCTCCCGAATCGGGCCGTCCGGTGCGCAGCGTGCGCAGATGGGCGCGCACGCCGTGGACGGCGCTCGCCCCCGCATCGTCAACGAGACCGAGGAGTGCGACGCCGATCGGGTAGCACGCGAGCGCGGACCAGCTCGCGAACGCGGCGAGCGTGATGAGCGCCGAGACGAGGATCACGAGGCCGAGCGGCGCCGCGATGGACCGGCCTCGATGATTGATGCGCGCGAGCCGACTGCCGGCGAGGGCGCGCGAGAGCCAGGGCGCGAGCGCCACCGCCGCCAAGAACGAGACGATCAGTTCCGCCGCGCGCACCGCGGCGATCAGCGCGGCGCCGGCATCTGCGCGCGCTCGCGCAGGCGCAGGTAGTAGAGCGTCCCACCGATCGCGACGAACGGGAGCGAAAACGTGAAGACGAGAATCGTCCCCGCAACGATCACCGCATCGCTGTTGACCGCGAGCGCGAGCGCTTCGGTCGCAGCGGTGACGATCAGGCCGGGGATCGCCGTGACCAGCAGCAGCGAGATGACGACGCCGGCCGTGTGCCACCACGTCCCGCGGACGAGCGCGCCGCTCATCAAGATCGCGCCGAAGCCGCGCGCGCGGTCGATGACGACCGCCTGGACGGCGAAGTACCAGCTGACGAACCAGAGGATCGCGGGCAGGATCAGAAACGAACCGAGGCCCACGCCAACCCAGTACAGGATCACGACGAGCAGCGCAGGCGCGAAGAGCTCGAGTCCCTCCGCCGCCGCGCGGCGCGCGGACGGTAGGGCGCCCTCGCACATCTCGATCACGATCGCGCGAGCCATGATCGCCGTCACGATCGGTACGGTCACGAGCTCGTCGGCGGCGAACTCGATGTAGCCGTCGGCTGTCGGCAGCTTCTTGTGGACTCCGGCGGTGAGCTCTCCGAGGCCGATCCCGAGCACGATGTCGACGACGGCGACGACCGGCAGCGTGACGAGCACCACGAAGCGCAGGTGAGCGCGATAGAACGCGAGCGCGCGAGAGAGCAGCTCACCAAGGCGCTGCGGCGGCTGACTGTTCATCGCACGGTTTCCGAGTTCGTTTAGAAAGCGTTTGCGAAGAGCCGGCTTATGCCCTTGGCATCGACAAGCAGCTCGGCAACGCGCAGGCGCGTGAGGAAGGCCGATGCTGCGCCGGCGCGGCCGCGGTCCAGGAGCTCGGTGAGGTTGAGTTGCGAGCCGACGGAGACGATCAGCGAAGCGCCGGCCTCGGCGGCGATCAGCAGCGCGAGGTCTTCGCTCGTGCCCGGCGCGCGCACGACGGCGTGGGGCAGGCCGAGCGCCACGAGGCGGTCTCGGCCCGGCGCCCGACCGTCGAGGTAGCTGTGCGCGACGAGCTCGGCGCCGCTCGCAAGCGCCGCGTCGCTCGCGGAGTCCATGTCCCCCACGACCATGTCCGCGCGCATGCCGCAGGCGCGCACGGCTTCCACGGCGCCATCGACGGCGACGATCACCGGCGCCGCGCCGTGCACGTATCCGCGCAGCGCGCGCAGATCGTCGAGGTAGCCACCGCCGCGTACGACGACGAGGGCGGGACGATCGCGGAAGTCGGTGCGAAGGCGCGGCAGCTCGAGCGGGGCGCTGAGCAGCTCGCGCTCGGCGCGCATCCGCTCGAGCGTATTGCCGACGAAGCGCTCGAGCGCCTCGTGGACGCTGGCCCGCCGCTCACGCAACGCCGCCTGCGCCTCCTCGAGCGTGAGCACGCGTCCGCGCGCCACGAGCCTGCCCGCCCGGCGGACCGCTCCCCCACGCAGCTCGAGTGGGTCGCCGTCCAGACAGTGCTCGAAGAGCGCGTCGTTCGGCAGGTCGACCAGCGGCACGCCGGCCGCCAGCAGCAGGAGCGGCCCAACGTTCGGATAGGTCTCACTCAGCGAGCTGCTGCAGTTGAGCACGCCGCGAACTCCGGCAGCCAGGAGCTCCTCCGCGGAGACGCGGTCAAGCCCGGCGTGGTCGATGATCGCGACATCGCCCGGGGCCAGCCGGCGCACGAGGAGCTTGGTGCGCCGGCCCAGGCGCGCCGGCCCCGCTAGCGGGTGCCCGACGGGCGGGCACGTTGCCCCGATCAGTGCCGAATCCGCTTGCAGCACGCGGCGCACGCTAGCGCGTGCCCCGGCGAGGCGCAGAACTAGACTGCCACGGATGCGCGAGCACGGGATGGCGGCGATCGGAACCTGGAGCGGCGGGCGGTTCATGCGCTTCGGCGAGGCGATCTCGGACGAGCGACTCGTGGAGCTGCTGCGGCCCGCGCCTGCGCTCTCAACGCTCATCACGTCGGACGTGTATGGCATGGGCGCGGCCGACTTGCTGGCCGGCGACGCACTCGCCGGGTGCGCGCGCGGGGAGTTCTGCGTCGTTGGTGCGGTCGGCCACGACTTCTATACGGGTGAGCGCAACGGAGCAAAGGGCTTCCCGCGCTTCACCGATCCCGCGCTTCGAAGCCCTGACGCGTATGCGGGCTACCTGCGGATGGCGACGGAGCGCAGCCTCGAGCGCTGCGGGCTCGACCACTTCGACGTCCTGTTGTTGCACAACCCCGATCGCACCGGGTACGAGTCGGAGGCCGTCTGGAACGGCATGGTGGCTTTGCGCGACGCCGGTCTCACGCATGCGATCGGCGTCGCGCCCGGACCCGCAAACGGGTTCACGCTCGACGTGATCGGGTGCTTTGAGCGCTTCGGCAGCGAGATCGAGTGGGCGATGCTGATCCTCAACCCGCTCGAGCCCTGGCCGGGCGAGCTCGCCCTCGCGGCAGCCGAGGCGGCGGGCGTGAAGGTGATCGCGCGCGTCGTCGACTACGGCGGGCTCTTCTGGGGCGACGTGCGCGCGGACCACGAGTTCGCGCGCGAGGACCACAGGGCGTTTCGTCCCGCCGGATGGGTCACGGAGGGCCTCGCACGGATCGAGCAGATGCGCCCACTCGCCGAGCGCTCCGGCTTGACGCTGATGCAGCTCGCGTGTCAGTGGGATCTGGCGCAGCCGGCCGTTGCGTGCGTGGCCCCCACGCTGATCCAGGAATCCGGCGCGGGAGCCAGGACGATCGAGAGCAAGCGCGCGGAGTTGTCCGCTCTGCCGGCGAAGCCGGCCATAAAAGAAGAAGACGTGGCCGAGATTCGCCGGATCGGGGACAACACCGGCTGCATGGCACTGAAAGGGGCGGTCCCCGACCATTCGGGCGCGGATCTGCCGGATCGCTGGCGGATCGCCGACGGGCAGCTTGCGCTCGCGGCGCGCTGGCGGATTGATCCAGAGGTCGATCTGGCTAAGACCCGCGGCCAGAGCAGCCGATAGAAGGATGTGAGCTCGCCCGCGCGTCGGGGAGGGAAAGAAGACCAGTACCAGGTGCTCTTCGAGGAGAGCCCGGTTCCGATCTTCATTTATGACCGCCGTACGTTCAAGATAGTCGCGGTCAGTAATGCGGTCATGGAGAGCTACGGGTACTCGCAGGCCGAGCTGCTCGCGCTGCGAATTTCCGACCTGATCCCGGAATGGGAGCAGGCGAAGTTCAAGGCCCACAGGCACAACGTGGTGCGCCGGCGGCCGACCGGTCGCAAGCGTTGGACCGGTCCCTGGCACCACAAGCGCAAGGACGGGTCGATCGTCGAGCTGCAGGTCCTCACCAGCGACATCGTCTTCGACGGCCGCGCGTGCCGCCTTTCCTATTGCTCGGACGTAACCGAGCACAACCTGATGGTTGCCGAGCTCGCACGCGCGCACGAGCGGGCGGTCGAAGCGTCGAACCTGAAGTCCGCGTTCCTGGCGAACATGAGCCACGAGCTGCGCACGCCAATGAACGGCGTCATCGGGATGACTGGCCTGCTGCTCGAGAGCGGTCTCACCGACCAGCAGCTCTCCTACGCCGAGCAGGTCGCACGGTCGGGCGCGCAGATGCTCGCGATCATCAACGACATCCTCGACATCTCGAAGCTCGAGGCCGGCCAGGTCGAGCTCGACACGACGCTGTTCGACCTGCGCGACGCGATCGCCGACGTTTGCGCGGCACCGCGCGCAGAAGCCGCTGCGAAAGGGGTTGCCTTCGAGATCGAGGTCGCGCCCGAGCTGCCGCACGCGCTGCGCGGCGATGCGCGGCGGATCCAGCAGATCCTGCTCAACCTCGTCGCGAACGCGGTCAAGTTCACGCGCGAAGGCACCGTCACGGTCCATGCTGCGGCGCCGATCGTCGAGCCGGGGCGCGTGGCGGTCGAGCTGTCGGTAGCCGACACGGGGATCGGCATCGAGCCCGAGCTCCTTGCGCGGATGTTCGACCCATTCGCGCAGGCTGAGGTCTCAACGACGCGCAATTACGGCGGAACCGGCCTGGGACTCGCGATCGTTCGCGAGCTCGTCGAGCTGATGGGTGGCAGCGTCTCCGCGACGAGCGAGCCCGGGCGTGGAAGCACGTTCACGGTCTCGCTGGCGCTCGAGGTCGCCGGCACGAGCGACCGCGTCGCCGGGGCCGATATGAATGGCGAACCCCCGGTCCCCGCCTGGCCGACGCCACCACGAGTGCTCGTCGCCGAGGACAGCGCCGTGAACCAGATCGTCGCAGCGCGACTGCTCGAACGCTGCGGTTGCGAGGTTCAGCTTGCCTGCGACGGGCGCGAGGCGCTGGCGGCGCTCGAACGCGAGCAGTTCGACGCCGTCCTGATGGACTGTCAGATGCCGCTGCTGGATGGCTACGCGGCGACGATCGCGCTGCGCGAGCGCGAGGCCGGAACGGGCCGCCACACACCGGTTATCGCGATGACCGCGTATGCGATGAAGGGCGACCGCGAGCGCTGTCTCCGGGTCGGTATGGACGACTACATCAGCAAGCCGCTTGCGCGCCGGGAGCTCGAGACGCTGATCAGGCAGTGGATTCCCGCGAGCGGGCAGCTGAACGGCGACGCCCAGGCCGCGGCATAGCACGCGCCAGCTTGGCCGCCCTTAAGCCGGCCGGCGCGAACGCCGATAAGCACGCATGAGCACTTTCGCGCCACCAGCGGGCGCGCGGAGCCGGCTGATGAGCGCGAAAGAATCCCTCGCAAGCGATCAGTACCGGGCGCTATTCGAGCACAGCCCGGTAGCGATCTTCCTGTACGACCTCGCCACGCTCGAGATCGTCGACGCGAGCAACGCCGCGATCGAGAAGTACGGCTACACGCGGGATGAATTGCTTGGCATGACGCTGGTCGGCCTGCTGCCGGAGGAGGACATCCCGGCGTACGAGCGCTACCGCTCCGAGTTGCTGAGCGGGGATAGCCCGGGCCGCAGGCAGCTGTCGGGACGCAACAGGCTGAAGGACGGCCGCATCATCGAGATCGAGGTAACCGGCAACGACGTCGTCTTCAACGGCCGCAATTGTCGCGTCGCGTATTGCCTGGACGTAACCGAGCGCAACGCCGCTGCGCGCGAGCTCGAGCTCGCGCGCGAGCAGCTTGCCATCAGCGAGCGGCGCTACCGCACGCTGTTCGAGCGCAGCCCGCTGCCGCTGGCGGCCTCCGATCGCGACACGTTCCGCTACATCGCGGTCAGCGATTCGCTCGTCGAGAAATACGGTTACGCGCGCGAAGAGCTGCTCACCATGACGCTCTTCGACCTCGTCGTCGAGGAGCAGCGCGAGGCGATGCGCGCTTACGTCGTGGCCCATCCGGACGGTACGGACGGGCCACGACGCGGCCAGGGGCTGCCGATGAAGCAGCGGCTGAAGGACGGCAGCGTGATCGACATCGAGGTCACGAGCACCGTCGAGGAGCTCGAGGGTCACGTCTGCCGGATCGCCTTCTACCACGACGTCACGGAGCGCAACCGCGTCGTCGCCGAGCTCGCGCGAGCGCACGACCGGGCGGTCGAGGCGTCGAACACGAAGTCGGCGTTTCTCGCGAACATGAGCCACGAGCTGCGCACGCCGATGAACGGCGTGATCGGCATGAACGACCTGCTGCTCGAGAGCGGCCTCGAGGGTGAGCAGCTCTCCTACGCCGAGCAGGTCGCGCGCTCGGGTGAGCAGATGCTCGCGATCATCAACGACATCCTCGACATCTCGAAGCTCGAGGCCGGCCACGTCGAGCTCGACATCACGACGTTCGAGCTGCCCGCAGCGATTCGCGACGCCTGCGCTGGACCGCGCGCGGACGCGGAGGCGCGCGGCGTCGCGCTCGAGATCGACATCGCCGATGAGGTCCCGCGATTGCTGCGCGGCGACGGTCGCCGCCTCCAGCAGATCGTGCTCAACCTGGTCGCCAACGCCGTGAAGTTCACATCGCACGGGAACGTCTCCGTTGAGGTCAGCGCCCCGGCGACCGATGAGCGCTACGTCGCGCTGCAGGTCGTCGTGGCCGACACGGGCATTGGGATCGAGGCGGCGACGCTCGCGCGCATGTTCGAGCCGTTCTCGCAGGCGGACGCCTCGACGACTCGGCTCTATGGCGGGACCGGCCTCGGCCTCGCGATCGTGCGCGAGCTCATCGAGCTGATGGGCGGAATCGTCAGCGCCGAGAGCGAGCCGGGAGAGGGATCCCGCTTCACAATCACGATCAAGCTCGAGCAAGTCGCGGCTGCGAATGGCACCGACGCCTCCGCCGGGGAGCCGGCCGCTCCGGTGTGGGCCGGCCCGCCACTCGTCCTCGTCGTCGAGGACAGCGCCGTGAACCAGATCGTCGCTGCACGCTCGCTCGAGCGTTGCGGTTGCCGAGCCGTGGTCGCAAGCGACGGCCGCGAGGCGCTTGCGGCGCTCGCGCGGCGGCGCTTCGACGCGATCCTGATGGACTGCCAGATGCCCGTGCTCGACGGTTACGCGGCGACGGCGGAGCTGCGCAAGCGCGAGGCGCGACGTGGCGCGCATACGCCGGTGATCGCGATGACCGCCCACGCGATGGATGGCGACCGCGAGCGCTGCCTGGAGGCCGGTATGGACGACTACATCAGCAAGCCGATGCGCCGCGAGGAGCTCGCCGCGATCCTCCACCGCTGGATTCCGGCGACGACCGCCGCCACTGCGGCCGCGCCTAAGCGCCGCCGAGCCGCTGCACCCCGTAGCCGGCCGCGAGCAGCGCGCTGAGAATCTGCTCGGCCTGGTCCGCGCCACGCGTCTCGAGCGTGAGCTCCACGCCGGTCTGACGCACGTGCAGCTCGGCCGCCTCGCGGAGGTGCTCGACGGTGACGAGGTTGGCGCCCGCCTGTGCGACGCAGGTCAGCAGCGCGGCAAGCCCGCCGGGCCTGTCGGAGACCGCGGTCGCGATCCGCAGGCGCCGACCGACGGCGACCTCGTGGCGCTGCGCGACGAGCGCGAGCAGCGCCGCGTCGACGTTCCCACCTGAGAGAACGACGACCGTCGTGCCCTTGGTGACGGGCTCGACCACGCCCGCGAGTAGCGCCGCCACGCCAACCGCCCCCGCGCCCTCGACGACAAGCTTTGCCCGCTCCATCAGGAGCACCATCGCCTCGGCGATGTCGTCGTCCGCCACGACCACGACGTCGTCGACGAAGCGCTCGACGAGCGGCAGCGTCAGCGCGCCCGGGCGCTTGACCGCGATCCCGTCCGCGATCGTGCTCACCGAGGGCGAGGTGACCGGCGCGCCGGCAGCGAGCGATGCCGGGAACGCGGCGACACCCTCGGCCTGAACGGCGACGATCCTCACGTCGGGCCGGGCGAGCTTGATCGCGCCGGCAACGCCGCTCGCAAGCCCCCCGCCCCCGAGCGGAAGGATCACCATCCCGAGATCGGCCACGTCGTCGAGCAGCTCGACCCCGAGCGTGCCCTGACCGATGATCACCTCGGCGTCGTCGAACGGGTGGACGAAGGTCTCCCCGCTTTCGCGCGCATGCTCACTGGCGGCCTCGACGCACTCCTCGACCGTGTCGCCACGCAGCACGACCCGACCGCCGTAGGAGCCGACCGCCGCGACCTTCGCGACCGGCGCCTCGCTCGGCATATAGACGACGCAGGGCACACCGCGCTGCTGCGCTGCGTAGGCGAGCGCCTGTGCGTGGTTGCCGGCGCTGCCGGTGACGACGCCCTTCGGCTGATCGAGGCTCAGGAGCTTCGTGAATGCGCCGCGAAGCTTGAACGAGCCGGTCCGCTGAAGGCTCTCGGCCTTCAGCAGTACCTGCCCGCCGCAGCGGCGCTCGAGCGTTCCCGAGCTGAGCAGCGGCGTTCGACGGACGAGCTCGGCGAGCGGTGCCTGCGCGGCGCGTACGCCTCCGGCGGCGATCCGCCGCGCAACCTCCTCAGCGCCCTCGCGATCCACAGCAGCTTGATCCTACGCGCGTGCGCTCTACGAGCCCGCGCGAACGCGCCCGTCCTCGTCGAGCGCGAATCCCGGGAGCCCGAACTCGGCGAGCTTCTCGGGGATCGCCGAGCGCGCCAGCTCGGCTGACACCGTGCCTGCGGGCGTCGTCGCTATCTCGGTGAGCGAACCACTCCAGTCGCAGATCGCCTCACGCTGACCATCGGGCCGATGAACGGACGCGATCAAACCGAACACGAAAGCCGAGCCCGGGTTGGTGGAAGTCCACCAGTTGCTCACCTCGATGTCGACCTGCGGCACCGGCTCGGGCACGAACCCATAGACGTCCGACCAGCCGTCCGCGCCGAGCGTCTGCAGCACTAGCTCCGGGCCGTCGCCGATCACGCGGAAGGACCAGCCCGACTGCTCGTTGACGTTGTCGGGGTCGGCACCGAACGGGATCGGGTCGAGCAGCGTGCCGAGGCCGAAGCCGACGTCGGCGTGCCAGGGCTTCCCGTCGGCCCCGGTAACCCGCAGCACGAGGTGCCCCGCGGGACGCGGCGCCGACGTCGTGCGCCCGACGCGAACGCGGGCGAGCATCGGCTCGACCTTCAACCCGATGTGCTCGAGCGCCGAGGCGAGCAGCAGGTTGTGCTCGAAGCAATAGCCGCCGCGGCCTTCGCTCACGAGCTTGCGCTCGAGGTCCGGCTGTTCGAGCGAGACCGCGATGCCGCGGTGGGGATCGAGGTTCTCGAACGGGATCGAGGTCGCGTGCGCCCGGTGGATCGCCTGCCAGGACGGTGAATCTGTCCCCGCCAGACCGATCCGGCGCAGGTAGGACTCGAAGTCGATCATCGAAGCAGACCCTAGCGGCGCCGTGGGCCGGGCTCCAGGCGGCTACGCGGCGCGCAGTAGCTCCTGTGCGTGGCGGCGCGCACCATCGTCACCCTCGGTGGCGCCGAGCATCCGCACGAGCTCCTCGACGACCGCACCGTCTCGCAGGAGGCTGACCGTGGTGCTCGTCGCCGCGCCGCTCGTGTCCTTGGCGATCGTGAAGTGCCGCGCGGCGAGCGAGGCTACCTGCGGCAGGTGGGTGATCGCGAGGATCTGACGCCCGCTGGCCAGCGCGCGCAGCTGCTCACCGACCGCACGCGCCGTATGCCCACCGATCCCGGCGTCGATCTCGTCGAAAACGAGCGTCGCCTCCCCGCCACCGTGCGCGGCGCCGAGCAGGGCCAGCATGACGCGAGACAGCTCACCTCCCGATGCGATCTCGCGTAGCGGGGCGGCGGGCACACCAGGATTGGCCGCGATCTCGAACTGTGCCTGCTCGCAGCCGCTCGCCCCCGGCTCACAGGGAACGAGCACCACTTCAAAGCCCGCCTGCTCCATCGCGAGTTCGCTCAGGCGCTCGCAGACCGCGCTCGAGAGCGCCGGCGCGCCCGCACTGCGCGTCGCGCTGAGGCGCGCAGCGAGCGCGGCGTGCTCGCCCAGCGCAGCTTCGAGCCTCGCTTCGACCGCCTCGAGCGCGACCTCTGCCCCGACGAGCTCGTCGCGGCGCGCGCGGCAGCGCTCAGCATGCTCGAGCACGGCCTCGACCGTGCCGCCGTGCTTGCGCTCCAGGCGGGCGATCGCTGCGAGGCGCTCCTCGAGCTGCTCGAGCCGACCGGGCTCGGCTTGGAGCGTGTCGCCGTAACGGCGCAGCTCGCTTGCCAGGTCAGCCGATTCGACGACGAGCGCCCGGGCCCGCTCAGCGAGCGCCGCGAGCGCCGGGTCATGGACGCCGGCGGGCTCCAAGCTCGCGCTAGCCGCTGCGAGCGCACTACCGGCGCCCCGCTCCTCATCCTCGAACGCCTGCTCAGCGCCCGCGGCCGCGAGCCGCAGCACCTCGAGGTTGCGCAACCTGTCACGTTCGATCGCGAGCTCCTCGCGCTCCCCGCTGCGCGGGTCGACCTGCTCGATCTCGCGCAGCTCGAACTCGAGCAGGTCGAGCTCGCGCTCGCGCGCGCCCGCGAGCTCGTGCAGATGCGCCAGCTCACCGCGCGCCGCGCGCACCGCGGACCACGCCCGCCCGCACGCCTCGCGGGTCGCGAGGTGCTCGGGACCGCAAGCGCGGTCGAGGATCTCGAGCTGCGCCGCAGCGAGCATCAGCTTGCGGTGCTCGTGCTGGCCGTAGAACGAAAGCAGCCCGCTCGCGATCTCGCGCAGGTCGCCGACGGTGATCGAGCGCCCGTTGAGATAGGCGCGCGTGCGGCCGTCGGCAGCCACGCGCCGCGCGAGGATCACCTCGCGCGCGTCGGGCGGGAGGTACTCCGACGCGAAACCGTGCGCGAGCTCGAAAACGCCCTCCACGTAGGCCTCAGCGCTGCCCGGCCGCACGATGCCGGCCTTGGCGCGCCCGCCCAAGAGCAGGTCGAGCGCGTGGGCGAGCACGGTCTTGCCGGCGCCCGTCTCGCCGGTGATCACGTTTAGCCCGGGGGCGAGCTCGAGGCGCGCGTCCTCGATCAGAAGCACGTTCTGGACTGTCAGCTCGAGCAGCACAGCCACGACGGTTTAGCACCCCGCGAGGACGGAACACCTGTTCGCGTCACAGGCGATGCGAGCGCAGGCCGTGGCTTGAACGCTGCGCCAAGGCAATACGTCACACAAAAAAGTCACTATCCACCCTTGCACTCCGCGAACTGGTCGGTTACTCTTGCCGCCACCCCCGGACGGGGAGGTATGAGAGCCATGTTCGACGCCCCCATCTATATCGATCTCCGTGACAACGCGCCCGCCATGCGCCCGGGTACGCCGGTGTGCGCGCAGCGCGCAGTCGCGCAGATCAACACGCTTTCCCTCGCCGAAAGGCGCTGCATGCCCTGATCTCGGGCCTGCAAGAACTTTCAGCGAGGGCGACCGCAAGGTCGCCCTTTTTGTTGCTCGAACGCATTGCAACCTAAGAGGAGCACCGATGAACGCACACCGCATTCGCACCTGAGCTGACGCTCAGCCCCGACAGAACTGTCCACTAATTCGCAGTACGTGCCCAGAAAGGGCGCGCAAGCCGGCCGCAAGGCGGGTCGCTTGCCGCTGCCTATTGGTATCACCGAAAAGAGAGCGCAAATGATTTTCCAATCACTTTCACTCGCCGGAACGCGCCGCGGTCGCAGACGACCGCGGCGCCTTCGATGGTCGCTGTTTCAAAGCTGGGCCTGGCGCGAGTGGCACCGCTCGCGGACCATCGCGGATCGCGTGCCGGCGACCCGCGAGCGCGACCTCCACGACGAACGCGAGCGGCGATTCCGTTGATCGTCGCTCGCGTTCGCTCGTCCGATCGCGAGCTTCAGCGCGCGAGACGCCCGAACTTCTCGCGCAGGCGGCGGTAGAAGCTCGCGCCGGGCATCTGGGCGAGCAGTGCCACGGCGCCGGCGAAGCGCGCCTCCAGCGTCTCGCCGACCGCGAGCTCGTTGACCGGGCGGCCGTCGATTATCAGGTCGAGTGGCTCGCGCGAGCTGTTGTGGAGGGTCAGCACGTCGCTCGGCGCGATCACGAGGGCGCGCGCGCTGAGCGAGTGGGGAGCGATGAACGACATCACCATCCCCTGCACGCCCCAGGCGAGCACAGGGCCGCCATTGGCGAGGTTGTAGCCGGTCGAACCGGCCGGCGTTGCGATCACCACGCCGTCGCAGCGAACGCTCGAGACGTCCTCCCCGGTCAGCGCGTAGGAGAGCTCTGCCACGCGCCCGCCGACCTTGCGGTGGAGCGTGACGTCGTTGAGCGACGTCCAGGTCCCGCAGGGAGCGGCGATCTCGATCGCCGGCAGCTCCAGCCGCTCGAGCTCGCCCCTGAGCGCGCGCTCGAAGCCGTCGCGCATCGCCGCGGGCTCGACGCTCGCAAGGAAGCCGACCTCACCGAAATTGACGCCAAAGACGGGCACCCCGGTGCGCGCGTACTCGCGCAGCCCGCGCAGCACGGTGCCATCGCCGCCGAGCGCAACGCACAGCTCGACGTCGTGAGCGGTCGGCTGATCGCAGAGAACGCCGACGATCGGCCCCTCGGGGCAGTGCTTCGCGCTCTCCTCGCGATCGAGCAGCAGATCGGCGCCGTTGGCGTCGGCGATCGCAGCGAGCTCGCGGAGAGCCCCGCCGGTCTCCTCCGGGCGCCCATGGCTGATCAGCGTGATACGCCGGCGCGCGCTGGTCATCCGCAGTCCGCTCGCGTTGCGAGCGCCTCCAGCTCCCCCGCCGCCAACGAGCCCGAACGCCCGGCCTCGGCTAGCTGGATGAACGTCTCGCGGTTGCCTTTCGGCCCCGGCAACCCCGACGACCAGTAGCCGAGCACGCTCGCACCGAGCTCGATCGCGCGCTCGCCCGTCCCGACGAGAGTCTCGACGCGCGCGCCGCCGTCGCGGACCACTCCGCCCTTGCCGACACGCCCGCGGCCGACCTCGAACTGCGGCTTCACGAGCGCCAGTGCGTCGAAGCGAGGCGCCGCACAAGCGAGCACGGCCGGAAGCACCGTCCGCAGCGAAATGAACGAGACGTCAACCACGATCAGCTCGGGAGCGTACGGGAGCAGCGCCTGCGACAGGGCGCGCGCATTCGTGCGCTCGATCACCGTGACGCGCTCGTCGCCGCGCAGCCGCCACGCGAGCTGCCCGTAAGCGACATCGACGGCGATGACGTGTTGCGCCCCGGCGCCGAGCAGACAGTCGGTGAACCCACCCGTCGAGGCGCCGACATCGATCGCCAAGCGACCGACCACCGGCACCCCGCTGGCCTCGAGCGCGTTGGCCAGCTTGATGCCGCCGCGCGAGACATAGCGCGGCACCGGCGCAACCTCGAGGGCGAGGTCGCGCGCCACGAGCTGCCCCGGCTTCTGGGCGAGCGCCTCCCCGACGCGCACCTCCCCGGCGAGCACGGCCGCAGCCGCGCGCGAGCGTGTCTCGAACAGCCCGCGCTCGACAAGCAGCGCGTCAACCCTGACCTTCGCCGCCGCCATGCTCTCACCCACTCGTCACGATGGCGCGCGCCCGCTCGTGCGCACGAGCCAGAGCTAGCTCGGCGCGGCCGCCCCGGGGCGCGATCCGCCGTGCTCGCCCGGATCGAACCGGCTGGCGCCGTCGGCAAGCGCGGCCGCGACGCGCGCCGCGATGCGCTCGGCCGTATACCCCACCTCTTCGTGGAGCAGCGCCGGCGCGCCGTGCGTGATGTAGCGGTCGGGCAGGCCGACGCGAATGATCCGCGTTGACGCTCCCCCAGCCTCGTTCAGCGTCTCCCAGACCGCGCTGCCGAAGCCGCCGGCGAGCACGCCCTCCTCGATCGTGACGAGCAGCTCGTGCTCGGCGGCAAGCTGCGCGACGAGGCCGCTGTCGATCGGCTTGGCGAAGCGCGCGTCCGCAACCGTTGCCGCGATCCCGTCCTCGGCGAGGAGCTCAGCCGCCCCAAGCGCCTTGCCGACGCCGGTTCCGTAGCCCAGCAGGGCGACGCGCGCATCCGCAGACGAGCGCAGGATCTCACCGACACCGATCGGCAGCACCTCGGGGACGCTCGGCAGCGGGACGCCGACCGCCTCCCCGCGGGGGTAGCGGATCGCCGTCGGTCCGGCCTCACACGCGATCGCGGTGTGCAGCATGTGCACGAGCATCGCCTCGTCGCGCGGGGCCATCAGCACGATGTTGGGCAGGCAGCGCAGGTAGGCGATGTCGAACGCTCCATGGTGCGTCGGGCCGTCATCGCCGACGAGGCCGCCGCGGTCCATCGCGAACACGACCGGCAGCTTCTGCAGGCAGGCGTCGTGGACGATCTCGTCGTAGGCACGCTGCAGGAACGTCGAGTAGATCGCGGCCACCGGCCGCGCGCCCTGCAACGCCAGGCCGCACGCGAACAGGATGGCCTGCTGCTCGGCGATCCCGACGTCGAAGTAACGATCGGGCATCGCCTGCTGAAGGATGTTCAGCCCGGTCCCTGTGTTCATTGCGGCCGTGATCCCGATGACGCGCTCGTCGCGGCGGCATTCCGCGAGCAGCGCCTCGCCGAAGACCTGCGTGTACTGCGGCGGCGCCTTCGGCGCCCCGTTCGAGGGAACCGGCGGCGTGACCTTGCCGTTCGTGATCGACAGCGGCTTCGCGGCGTGCCACTTCTCCATGCCTTCGAGGCCGCCGTCCTCGGCCGGTGCGAAGCCCTTGCCCTTGACCGTCGCGATGTGCACGACGACGGGCCGCTCGGCCGCGAGCGCTTCGCGCACCGCGATCCGCAACGCGCGCACATCGTGTCCGTCGATGACGCCCGTATAGGCCCAGTCGAGTTCCTCCCACCACAGACCGGGGGCCCAGAACGCCTTGATCGACTCCTTGAACTGCGGTCCAAGGCGCTCGAACTTCGCGCCGATTCCGGCCGGCAGCCGTGTCAGGCCACCCTCGACGCCCTCGCGCGCGTGCCACAGCTTCGGGTTCAGGCGCACGCGGTTCAGGTAGCGCGAGATCGCGCCCACGTTCGGTGCGATCGACATGCCGTTGTCGTTGAGCACGACGACGATCGGCGTGCCGAGCCAGCCCGCCTGAGAGATCGCCTCGAAGGCGACGCCGCCGGTCATCGCCCCGTCGCCGATCACGGCGACGACGCGGGCGTCCTCGCACAATCCGGCGCGCATTGCCTCCTTGATCCCGACCGCGTAGCCGACAGAGGTGGACGCATGTCCCGCGCCGATGATGTCGTGCTCGGATTCGAAGATCGAGCAGAACGGCGCGAGGCCGCCGTACTGGCGGATCGTCGAGAGGCGCTCACGCCGGCCGGTGAGCACCTTGTGCGGGTAGGCCTGGTGCCCGACGTCCCAGATGATCTTGTCGCGCGGCGAGTCAAGCAGCGAGTGCAGCGCTACGGCGAGCTCGCACGTGCCGAGATTCGCGCCGAAGTGCCCGCCGACCTCTCCGACGGTGTCGATGATGTGCTCGCGGACCTCCTGCGCGATCTGGGCGAGCTGCAGATCGTTCAAGCCGTGTAGGTCGGCCGGCCCCTCCACCTTGTCGAGCAACCGCTCTGGCGTGTCCTCGCTCATGACGTTCGCGTGTAGACGAAATCGGTGATCTGCTCGAGCTCGTCGGCGCCCGCCGGCGCCGCCGCCGCGAGCGCGGCTCGCGCCGAAGCGTGCGAGCGGGAGGCGAGCTCGCGCGCGCGCTCGAGCCCGTGCTCGGACACGTAGGTGCGCTTGCCGTGACGTTCGTCGCTTCCGCTCGGCTTCCCGAGCGCCGCGTCGGTCCCCGTCACATCGAGTATGTCGTCAACGATTTGGAAGAGCACTCCGAGCTCCGCAGCAAACTGACCGTAGCGGATTCTCGCATCGTCCCCGGCACCGGTCAGGCGCAGCGGGCATTCGATTGCCGCCGCGATCAGCCGCCCCGTCTTGAGCGAGTGGAGCCTGCGCAGCCCTTCGGGGCCCGCGGGAGCGACCGCCGCCACGTCTAGATACTGCCCGCCGACCATGCCATCGACACCCGTAGCCGCCGCGAGCCGCCCCGCAGCCGCGAGGACGTTCTCCGGCTCGCCGGCCTGGTGCTCGGCAATGTGCCTGAAGGCCTCGGCATAGAGCGCATCACCGGCGAGAATCGCAACGCTCTCGCCGAACGCCACGTGACACGTCGGCCGCCCGCGACGCAACTCATCGTCATCCATCGCCGGCAGGTCATCGTGGATCAGCGAGTAGGTGTGGATCAGCTCGATCGCCGCGGCGAGCGGCAGCACCGACTCGGGGCCACGACCGAGCGCCGCCGCGGTCGCCATGCACAGGACCGGCCTGATCCGCTTGCCCGGTGCGAGCAGCGAGTAGCGCATCGCCTCCTCGAGACCGCCAAGGTCGGCCGCGTCACTGAAGCGCAGCTCCGCGAGGTAAGCATCGACCGCGACCCGCAGGTGATCCGGGTAGGTGGCAGTTGCCGCCACTACAGCAACGGTTCCTGCCCCGGCGAGTGCTCCTCGGCGCCCATCCGGGCGCGCTGCTCGAGCTCTGCGCTCGCTTCACCCGCGAGCGCGGCACAATCCTCGACGAGCGTCGCTGCAGCATCGACCGAAAGTTCACCCGAGCGCAGCTGCGCCGCGGCGCGCTCGAGCGCATCGATCACCTCGTCGAGCCGGTCTGCCGCTTCAGCCATCACGCTGATTGTCGCGCATCCTCGTCTTACGGGGGTGTCACTGCGGCGCGCCGGCGCGCACTTCACGCAGGACCGCGTCGAGGATCCCGTTGACGAAGGCGGGCGCCTGCGCGCCGCAGAACTCCTTCGCGCTCTGCACCGCCTCGTCGATCGCACCCTCCGGCGGGATCGGCGTGCGCGCCTCGACGGCGTCCGGGTGGAGCATCTCGAGCAGCGCGACGCGCATGATCGCCCGCTCGAGCGGCGCGATCCGCTCGAGCCGCCAGCCCACCGCGTGGCGCGCGATCAGCTCGTCGAGCTCGTCCTGGCGGTCGGCCGCGGCGTGCGCGAGCGAACGCGTCATTGCCGTGGCATTGCGCCCGAGCGTCTCCGACAGCGGCCGCGCGGTCAGGTCGTGCTGGTAGAGCGCGAAGACCGCCGCCCGTCGCTGCTCGCTGCGCTTCACGCTCGCGACACGTACTCGCCGTTGCGCGTGTCGACCCTGACCTTGTCGCCGACGTTGACGAATAGCGGGACCTGGACCTGCGCCCCGGTTTCGAGCGTCGCGGGCTTCGTGCCGCCGCCCGAGGCCGTGTCGCCGCGCAGGCCGGGGTCGGTCTCCGTCACCTCGAGGTCGACCGCGCTCGGCAGCTGGATGTCCGACGGCTGGCCGTCGATGAACAGCAGGTCGACCTCGTCCGAGGCGCGCGTGAAGCGAAGCGCATCCGCGATCGCCTGCTCGGGCACCGCGAGCTGGTCGTAGGAGCCCGTGTCCATGAAGTGCGCCTCGCCGCCGTCGGCATAGAGGAACTGCATCTTGCGCGACTCGCTGCGGACCGAGCGGAAGCGCTCGCCCGCGCGAAACGTCCGGTCGATGACGGCACCGTCGGAGACGCGTCGCAGCTTGGTGCGCACGAACGCGCCGCCCTTGCCGGGCTTGACGTGCTGGAACTCGAGGATCTTGAAGATGACCCCTTCGACCTCGATGTGGTTGCCGTTCTTGAACTGATTGGTCGATATCGCCATGGGGCGCAGTGTACGGCTGCGGTGGCCGGCGGCGCCGGCCATCCTCGCCTTATTGCTGGTGACGCGGGGCGATGTGGCGCTACCACTGTCGGCTTGCTGACAGCTAGCGCGTGGCCGCTGCGACAAGCCCGGTCTCGTAGGCGAGCACCACGAGCTGTGCGCGGTCGCGCGCGCCGAGTTTCGTCATCGCGCGGCTAACGTGCGTCTTCGCTGTTGCCGGGCTGACGGTGAGCCGCTCGGCGATCTCCGCGTTCGAGAGCCCGCCGGCGACGAGTGCCATCACCTCGCGCTCGCGTGCGGTGAGCACGTCGAGCTGCTCGGGATGCGGGCGAGCGAGCGCCGGGCGTGCCGCCAGCTCAGCGATCAGGCGCCGCGTCACGCGCGGGGAGAGGAACGCCTCGCCGTCAGCAGCGAGGCGCACGCCGCGCAACAGCTCGACGGGCTCGGTGTCCTTGAGCAGGAAGCCGCTCGCGCCGCTGCGCAGCGCGTCGAACACGTTCTCGTCGCTTTCGAAGGTCGTGAGGATCAGGATCCGCACCATTTCGAGGGCGGGATCGGCGGCGATTCGGCGCGTCGCCTCGAGACCGTCGATGCCGGGCATGCGGATGTCCATCAGGACGACATCCGGATGCTCGTGACGCGAGAGCGTGATCGCCTCCTCCCCGTTCGCAGCCTCCCCGACGACGCGGATATCGGGCTCGGACTCGAGCAGCACGCGAAAGCCCGCCCGGACGAGCGCCTGGTCGTCGGCGATCAGGACGCGGATCACGCCTCACCGCCGAGCGGCAGCCGGGCGACTACGCGAAAGCCGCCGTTGGCGCACGGGGCGGCCTCGAGCTCGCCGTGCAGCGCCGCTGCTCGCTCGCGCATGCCGGCGATCCCGTGCCCGCCACCGCCACCGCCCGCCACTACGCCCCGGCCGGTGTCCGTCACCTCGATCGCCAGCGCTTCGGGCTCGTAGGCAAGGCGGACGGCGGCGCTCGCGCGCCCCGCGTGGCGCAGCGAGTTCGTGAGCGATTCTTGAACGATGCGATAGGCGGCGAGATCGACGGTCGCGGGCAGCGGGCGCCGCTCACCGGTCACCTCGAGGCGCACCCGCAGACCGGCCTCATCCGAGGCGGCGATCAGGGTATCTAGCTGGGCCAGCCCGGGCGCTGGGCTCAACGACTCGTCCCCGTCGGGCTCACGCAGCACACCGAGGATGTTGCGCAGCTCGCGCAGCGCCTCCTTGCTCGTGGCCTTGATCGTCGCCAGCGCCTGCGCCGCCGCCTCCGGCTGCTTGTCGATCACGTGCACCGCGACGCCCGCCTGCACGTTGATCGTGGCGATCGTGTGGGCGACGACGTCGTGTAGCTCGCGCGCGATGCGCAGGCGCTCTGCATCTACTCGCCGGCGCATCTCCTCCTCACGCGCGGCTTCGGCCCGCGCGGCACGGTCCTTGGTCTCGAGGACGTAGGCGCGCCTGGCGGCGACCGCCCAGCCGAGGAAGAGCGCGGCGAGGACGAGCGCGGGCTCGGCCGCCGTGCGACCGTCAGACCAGCCTTTGTGCTGGATCAGCCCGCGCGCGAGCGCTACGCCGAGCGCGCACGTGACGGCGAGCGCCACGGAATGCCGACCGCGTTCGACCGTCGCGCATGTGTAGACGGCGACGAGCAGCGGCAGCGAGACTGCCCCGGATGCGCTGTCCAGCGCGATGACCGCCGGCACGGCGGCGAGCGTCAGCAAGGCGACGGTGAGCGGCCAGCGGCGTCGCACGCTCAGCACGAGGGCGCTGGCCAGCGCAAGCCCGAGGCCAGCGAAGCTCGCATCGTGCAGATGACGATCGCTGATCTCGACCGCCCTCACGCCGCCAACCGCCGCGGCGACGGCGAGCGCGAGCACGAGGTCGGAAAGCCAGGGCGGGCCACGGCGCGCGCTCACGACGGCAAACTTACCGCGCTACCCCGGCAGGAGTATGCCGTTGACGTGAGTACTACGTTCGGAGTACTCGCAAGAGCCTTCCGCCGGCCGACGACAGCCACCGCCCGGGTCGCGATGATTCCACGGTTAGCATGATGCGCAGTCCAGCAGACAGCGCTGGCGGGCGCCTTAGTGCTTGAGCCGCGGCCGCGGTTCGGGTTCCTGCCGCGATTCCTGATCGCCAGCCTGATCGTGCTCGTCTGCGCCACGACCGCGGCTTCGACCTTCGCAATCGGAACGATCACGCAGATCACCGCTGACCTTGCAGCGGGCGGCAAGCCGATCAAATCGTCCGAGCTGGTCCCCGCCTCCGACGGAGCGCCAGAGACGATCCTGATCATCGGCGACGACCACAGCGGCAACACGGCGGAGAAGGCGATCGGCACGATCGACCAGGGCACCGGCGTCCCGTTGCTGCACGCCGACACGTTCATGCTCGTGCGTATGGACCCCCAGCAGGGCCAGACGTCGATCCTCTCGATCCCGCGCGACCTGATGATCAGCTTCTGCTATCCGCAGCACAGCAGCAACTGCTACTCGAACGTCAAGTTCAACGAGGCCTACGCCGTCGGCGGCGTCACCGGCGTGCTGCAGGTGATCAAGCAGTACTTGCCTGGGATCACGGTCAACCACGTCATCGACTTCAACTTCTCCTCGTTCATCGGCGTGATCGACGCGATCGGGTGCGTCTACATCGACGTCGACCAGACCTACTACAACCCGGGCAATGACGCCTACCTGGCGATCAATCTCGCGCCCGGCTACCACCGCCTATGCGCCGATCGCGCGCTCGCCTACGTGCGCTACCGCCATACCGACTCCGACTTCGTGCGCGTCGCACGGCAGTCCGACTTCATCCGCCAGGCCAAGGAGCAGCTCGGCGTCGGCGCCCTGATCGGCAAGTACAACCAGATTCTTGGCGCCTTCGGCAAGGCGATCCACACCGACATCCACACCTATGACGCGACTTACCAGCTGCTCCAGCTCGCCGCTTACTCACTCTCGGCCCCGGTCCGGCACGTCGAATTCCAAACCAACAACGACAGCTTCTTTTACAACGGCGGGGACTACGTCACCTCGACGCCGGCGCTGATCAAGGCGAGCATCTACGACTTCCTCAACGAGAGCCCGCGCGCCGCGGCACCGCCGGGGACGCCGGCCGGACATGGGCACCACCATCACCACGCGCCGCTGCTCTCCGCTGCGAGCCTCGCCGCGCTCGATCTCTATCGGCTCGAGGCGGGCACGATCCCCGATGCGGAGCGGATGTCGGTCGACGTCCCGTTCAAGGTCTACCTACCGACAATCGAGACGGGCAGCGCCGGGTTCGCCGCAGACTTCCACCCCTACGCTGTCTTCGACGAGCAGAGGCACCTGCACCACGGCTATCGCGTCGATTGGGCGATCAACGGCGACGGCGGCTACTACGGCTTCGAGGGGCTCAACTGGACCAATCCGCCGCTGTTCGCCAACCCGACGGCAACCGAGACGATCAACGGCCGTCGATACATGTTCGTTGGCAACGGCGGCTCCTACCAGTACATCGGTTGGCGCGAAGGCAAGGTCCTCTACTGGGTGAGCAACACCTTGCTCGACGATCTGACAAATCGGCAGATGCTGGCCCTTGCCGAGTCCGCCCACCCGATCCCCTAGCTGGCTGATCGTGCCGCTAGCACGAGACGCGGTCAGGCAACTGCGCTGGGTACGCTAGCCCTGCGCGATCGGTAGGCCGCCAGCTCGAGCACGATCAGGGTCAGGGCGATCGGGCCCGTCGCCGGCAGCTCGTCGACGATGAGGAACAGCAGGTCGAGCGCCAGCCCGAGCGCTACTGCGATCGCCGCACCACGCAGCTGCAGCGCGCGATCGCGGGCCAGCAGCGCGCCGAGCAGCCCGGCAACGAAGAGGTCGCCGTAGCCCATCGTCGCTCGCCACAGCGTCTCCATCTGGAGCTGGGGCAGGTGCGCGACGGGAAGGACGGTGTTGAGCGCGTTGTTCGGCGTCGCGAGTAGATTCGTCACGACGACCCAGACGTCGCTGCCCGCCATCACGATGATCGCAATCTCGACCGCGATCCTCGGGGTCACTGCGACGAGCAGCACGCCGAGCGTCACGCAGGACAGCGCATCGAGCACGAGCCCGGCCACCTCACCCGGCACGCCGCCGCGGCTGACCCAGGCAAGCGCGAACAGCGGCAGCACGGCGAGGGCGAGCGCGGGGCGAGCGCCACGCATGAACCAACCGAGCGCGGCGGCCGCGAGCGGCGGCACCGCGACGAGCGCGAGGTAGGTGAGCCCCTCGGCTGCGCTGCTGAGCGCGCGAACGCCGAACACGAACGCGACCACCGAGGCCGCCGGAATCAATGCCCACCAGCCGGAGCGCAACCGTCCCAGGCGCGCCGGCGCCACGGGTGCCGGTAGTGCGACGACGCACGCCTGGGTCAGCGAGAGCAGCGCGATCGAGCCCGCGAAGCGGCCCCAGCCCGGTGCGAGCAGCGGCGCAGGAATGCTCCCGAACAGGCCTGGTGCGTTCATGCTCGAGCCAAGGCCTGCCGATGTTAACTTGACGTGAGCGCCCGCCTGCGCGAAACCCGGATAGCCGCCCTGTTCGCTCCGGTGCCGCGCCGCTCGCTGCGCCCCTACGAGTTCGCGATCATCGCCAGCCTCGCGCTCGCCGGCGTGCTCTGGATGACGTGGTCACACACCTGGCAGGTCACCCTCAATGACTACGGCAGTGAGGCGCTCGGGCCGCTGAGCGCCCTCTTGCACGCGCACGTCCTCGCCTTCCTTCGCGGAGCACCGGCGTACGGGCCCTCGCTCGAGTTGCGCGCGCCGTTCGCGCTGATCGCCTCGCTCGCGCACGGGACAGAGCTCCTCGTCTACCGCTTCTCCGCACTCCCCTGCCTGCTCGCGCTCGCCGCGCTCGCTGTGTGGATCGCGCCGCAGCTGCGCGCCGCGGGCCGCAGCTGGCTCTCGATCGCCTTGACGCTCGTCGTGTGCGTCCTCAACCCCATCACCTACTACGCGATGGCGCTCGGCCACCCAGAAGAGGTGCTCGGCGCAGTCCTCTGCGTCGCGGCGGTGCTTGCGGCGCTGCGCGGCCACTCGACATGGGCCGGCGTTCTGCTCGGCCTCGCGATCGCCAACAAGGAGTGGGGCGTGATCGCCTTCGGACCGGTGCTCGTCGCCCTGCCCGGGCAGCGCCTTCGTGCCACGCTGATTGCCGGCGCGGTCGCGACCGCCTTTCTTGGCCCGATCATGCTCGCCGCGGGCAGTGTGCGCAGCGCCACCGCCCGCGTGACCGTTAGCGACGGAGGCAGCTATTTCTATACCCAGCAGCTGTGGTGGTTCTTCGGCGCGCACGGCCATTGGTTGCCGAGCATGCGCGGCCAGCTGATGCCCGGCTACCGCGTCCCGCCGAGCTGGCTGCAGGGCCGCGCGCACACACTGATCGCCTGGATCGGTCTCCCACTTTCGCTTCTCGCAGCGCGCCGGCGGATGCCACGCGAGAGCGCGCTCGCGCTGCTCGCCCTGCTGATGCTGCTGCGCTGCGGCCTCGACCCTTGGGATCTCGTCTACTACCCGCTGCCCTTCATCGTGGCGTTGCTCAGCTGGGAGACGGTCGTGAAGGGCCGCGCGCCGGTTGCTGCCGCGCTAGCGACGATCGCCGCCTACGCGATCTTCGAGCGACTGCCGCTTTATCTGAGCGCCAACCAGGAGGCGCTCGCGTTCACTATCCCCTGCGTGCTCGGGCTGCTCGCCCTTTCGCGCACGGTGTACCGACGCCCGGCAGGCGAGCCTCAGTCGACGACGAGCAGCTCCTTCGTGAACTGGCTGAGGCGCCGCGGCTCGTTGCCGGTGACGACGGTCAGGTCCTCGATCCGCACGCCGAGCGTTTCGGGCAGGTAGACGCCGGGCTCGACGGTCACGACGGTCCCAACCTGGAGCACCTCGTCGGCGTCCTGGTAGGAGAGCCGCGGACGCTCGTGGATCTGGAGGCCGACGCCGTGCCCGAGCCCATGTCCGTAGTGCTCGGCGTAGCCCGCGTCAGCGATCAGCGCACGCACATCGGCGTCGACGTCGACGCCCCGACGGCCGGCGCGCAACGCATCTAATCCACGCAACTGCGCCGCGAGGACCAGCTCGTAGATCTCGCGCGCCTGCTGCGAGGGCTCACCAACGGCGAAAGTTCGCGTGCAGTCCGAGCAATAGCCATCGAGCACGGCGCCGATGTCGACGATTACGAGCGTCCCGGGCTCGATCGTCGCGTCGCGCGGGTGGGCGTGCGGGAGCGCCGCACGCGCTCCGGCGGCGACGATCGAGGGGAAGCTCGGCGCTAGCGCACCGCGCACGCGCATCTCATGCTCCAGCTCGATCGCGACGTCGCGCTCGGTGCGTCCCGCGAATCCGCGCTCTACGAGCCACTCGTAGATGCCGTCGACGAGCGCTGCGGCGCCGGCAAGGCGTTCGACTTCGGCCGCGTCCTTGACGACGCGAAGGTCCTCGACGATGCCACCGCCCTCGACAAGCTCCACCCGTCCGTCGAGCGCGGCCTTCAGCTTGTGCAGGCCGGCGACGGTCGTCGTGGCTTCGTCGAAGCCCACGCGTCCGGCCGGCGTTGCCGCCGCGATTTCGCTAAGGAGGTCCTGCGCCACGATGCGACGCGCGAACGCCCCATCGATCTCGAGCTCGGCCTGTTCGCGATAGCGAAAGTCGGTCAGAAAGACGGCTTGCTCGCCGATGATCGCGACGCCGTTGCTTCCGGTGAAGCCGGTCAGGTAGCGCAGGTTCGCGGCGCCGTTGACGATCAGCGCATCGAGGCGGGCCTGCGCGAGCCGATCGCGCACGCGCGCGAGGCGTTCGCTCATCCGTCAAGCTCCTTGCTGAGACGCACGAGCGCCTCGCGGTACCCCTCAACGCCCTGCCCGGCGACCGACGCGAGGCACAGGTCGGCGATCACCGAGACGCGCCGCCACTCATCGCGCGCCGCGACGTTGGATAGATGCACTTCGACGGCCGGAATGGCGGCGATCTCGAGCGCATCATGGATCGCCCAGCTGTAGTGCGTCCACGCGCCGGGGTTGAGCAGCACGCCATCGGCAGAGCCGGGGAGGTGGTGGAGGTGCTCGACGAATTGTGCCTCTGAGTTCGTCTGGAAACAGCGCAGCTCCAGTCCGAGGTCCCGAGCAAATCCGGCGACTTGGCGCTCCAGCTCGGCGAGGGTGATCGTGCCGTAGTGCGATGGATCGCGGCGGCCGAGCATGTCGAGATTGACGCCGTGCATCAGCTCGACGCGACTGCGCGCCTCGCTCATTGATCGGACCCGGCGTACGGCCGGCCGCGAGTAGCCAACCGGCTGGGTCGCCCCGTGAGCTCGACCACCGCCCGCTCGATCTCCTCGTCTGCCACCAGCACACCATGACGTACTCGCCCAGGCTCCTCAACGAGGACCAACTCGAGCCCTGCCGGCCCGCGCTTCTTGTCGCGTGCCATCGCCTCGATCACCGTCTTCGCATCGACGTCCGGCGCGCGCGTCGGCAACCCGTTCGCCGCCAGCAGCGCCTCCACCGTGGAGCGCAGCTCGCTGGTTCCGGATAGGCGCAGCGCGGCGAGCAGGCCGAGCCCGACCGCTTCGCCGTGGCGGTAGCGCGCGTAGCCCGTTGCCGTCTCGAGTGCATGGCCCACGCTGTGTCCGAGGTTGAGCACCTGGCGCAGGCCGCCGTCGCGCTCATCGGCGGCGACGACCGCGAGCTTGCAGCGGATGCAGTCGAGGATGTCGCGGCGATCGAGCGTCGCGCCCGAGCCGATCCGCTCCCAGAGGCTTCCGCCGGCGATGAGCGCGGTCTTCAAGACCTCGGCGTAGCCGGCCGAGCGCTCCTGCGCCGGCAGCGTCGCGAGCGTCGCGATGTCGACGATCACAGCCGCCGGCTGGTGGTAGGCCCCGACATAGTTCTTGGCCTGCGGGAGGTCGACGCCGGTCTTGCCGCCAAACGCCGAGTCGACCTGCGCAACAAGGCTCGTCGGCACTTGCACGACCGGCACGCCGCGCTGGTAGGTGGCAGCGCAGAAGCCTGCGAGGTCGCCAACGACGCCGCCGCCGAGGGCGACGAGGTGATCCGATCGCGTCATTGCCGCGCGAACGAGCGCGCGCCAGACGCGCTCCGCACCAGCGAGCGTCTTGCTTGCCTCGCCCGGCGCGATCAGGAACGTTCCGTCGAGCTCGCCGAGCCGGTCGGCCCACAGCGGCGCGACGCGCTCGTCGCTGACGAGGAAGCGGCGTGAAGGAGGACGCTCGAGGGGCCAGAGCCCGGCTTCGAGAATCCCCTCCCCCACCCAGACCGGGTAACTGCCCGACGCGCTCGCCGCCCAGACCATCAGCGTTCCGCTGGGGGCGTCGCGCAACAACTCCAGCGCCGGGGATGCGGCGGCGAGCGCTTGGCGTGCCGCATCGGGAAAAACCGCGTCGGCAAGAGCCTCGTAGGTTGCGCGCCGCTGCGCGTAGAGTGCCTCGAACGCACCGCGCTCGCGCGCGAGTGGCCTCCTGCCGCCGCCGCTCCGCCGCCACGCGACGGCCGGCGCAACATCGAGCCAGACGACGAGGTGGCGTTCGAGCGCCTTGCGCACGCGTTCGGACATGACGGCGCCGCCGCCGAGCGAGATCACCTGATCCGGGCTCGCGGCATCGAGAAGCTCGCAGACAACGCGCTCCTCGAGCGCCCTGAACGCGGGCTCTCCATCCCCGTCGAAGATCTCAGCGATCGTCTTGCCGGTTTGGCGCTCGATGATCTTGTCCGCATCGAGCGCGCGCGTCCCTCGAGCTCCTGCGAGCGAGCGCGCCGCCGCCGACTTCCCGGCGCCCATGAAGCCGACCAGCACGGTCGCGCCCCGTCCGCTCAGCTCGACCTCCAGTCGATCCGTGCGCGATAGGCCGCCAGCGCCGCGAGCACGTCCGCCAGTTGGTCGCCGCCGAACTTCTCGCGGTAAGCGCCGGCGAGCACGTAGGCGATCATCGCCTCGCCGACGACGCCGGCCGCGGGGACCGTGCACGAGTCGGTCCGCTCGCGCAGTGCCTCGGCGGGCTCGAGCGTCGCGATGTCCACCGAGCGCAGCGGCTTCGTCAGCGTCGGCAGCGGCTTCATCGCGCCGCGCACGATGAGCGTCTGGCCGTTGGTCATCCCGCCCTCGACGCCGCCGGCGTGGTTGGTCTCGCGGTAGAAGCCTCGCTCCGCCGAGTGGAAGATCTCGTCGTGGGCCTGCGAACCGGGCCGGGAAGTGAGCGCAAAACCGTCGCCGAGCTCAAACCCCTTGATCGCCTGGATCGAGCAGATCGCCGCGGCAAGTCGCGTGTCGAGGCGCTCCTCGAACGAGACGTGGGAGCCCAGCCCGGGGACGAGTCCGTAGGCGCGAACCTCGAAGATCCCGCCGAGCGACTCGTTGGCCTTGCGCTGCGCGTCGATGTGGGCGACCATCGCCCGCGAGCCCTCGGCGTCTAAGCAGCGGACGGGCGAGTCGTCAACAACGGCGAAGTCGGCGAGCTCGAGTGAGCGGCGGACCGCCGCAGTGACTGTTCCGATCGCCAGCACGTGGGAGACGACCTCGACGCCGAGCGCGCGCAGGAAGGCTTTGCACACGGCGCCGCCCGCAACGCGCGCGGCGGTCTCGCGCGCGCTCGCACGCTCGAGGACGTTGCGAACATCGGTGAAGCCGTACTTCTGCACGCCCGCAAGATCGGCGTGGCCAGGGCGCGGCAGGTGAACCTCCTCGGGCGGGGAGTCCACCGGCCACGGGTTCATCCGCTCCTCCCAGTTGGCGTAGTCGCGGTTTGCAACCCATAGCGCGACAGGCCCGCCGAGCGTGCGGCCATGGCGTACACCGCCGGTGGGCTCGGCCGTATCGCTTTCGATTTTCATCCGCCCGCCGCGGCCGTGACCGAGCTGGCGGCGCGCCATGTCGCGATTGATCGCCTCGCGATCGAGCACCATCCCGGCCGGCAGCCCCTCGATCACGCACGTGAGTCCCGGCCCATGGGACTCTCCGGCAGTGATCATCCGCACGCTCGGCATCAGAGCGCGAACTTTACGGCCGCGGGCGTCGACGCAACCGAGCCGCGCCCCCGAGGGAGCCGGGACTAGCCGGTTGAGCCGCTGGAACCGCTCGGGCTGCTCGCGCCGCTCGTGCCTGTCGCGCCGCTCGTGCCAACCTGATTCTGGGGCTCGTGCACGAGCGCGCCCCGGGCGGCGTCGTAGACGAAGCTTGCGAGCACCGCGGACGTCGACGCGCCGAGGATCGCTTCGCCCGAGGACGCGGCGCTCTGACGCGCTTGGGCAGCCGCCGATGCCGAGGAAAGCTTCGTCGCACCGATTGCGGTCAACTTCAGCGTGAACGTGGACGCGCCGCTACTCGACGATGACGGGGTCAGGGTGAGCTGCGCACCAACCGGCAACTCGACGACCTCGCAGTTGGTCGCGCTTGGCTTGCAGGCGACGGATCCGGTCACCGTCCTCTTCGCGGCGACTGAGCCGGTCAGCAGGAAGGCCGCGCTCTTGCCGCCCTTCATCACGCCGAGGAAGACGACTTCGGCGGCGGTGTTCGGCGGCAGCGGGGTGAGGCGCTCGAGATTGTCGAGCTTCTCGGTCTGATTGCCGTAGCTGGCGCTCACGTTCACGGTGTAAAGCTCGTCACTCGCAAGCGAGCTCGGAGCCGGCTTCGGCGTAGTGCTGCCGGAGCCGCTCTTGCTTCCCGAGCCGCTCGATGGTGCGTGCGGCGCGGTCACGATGCCGCTGCCTGAGCCGGTGTGGGTACCGGAGCCCGTGTGGGTGTTCGAGCCCGTCTTCGGCGTGGAGCCCGTCTTCGGCGTGGAGCCCGTCTTCGGCGTGGAGCCCGTCTTCGGCGTAGACCCCGGGGTGCTACCTGAACCCGACGTCGCGCTCGAGCCCGACCCGCTGTTGGACGATCCACCGGAGCTCGCGGCGGAGCCGCTCGCGAACGGATCCCGCTCTACGCCCTTGAAGTTCACAGACTTCTGTGCGGGGGGCGCCTGGACGGTCAGTAGCTCCTGCGCGGGAGGGGGCGTGCCCTTCGGCGGTGCTGCGTTCACCGGCGGCACGATCACTGGCGCGGGCGCTGAGCTCTTCGAGTAAAGGATCGTGCCACCGACCGGGATCGCCACGGCCAAGACGACCAGCAGCAGCACGGCAGGAAGGACTTGCCGCTCCCGCAGGTCCGTCATCAAGGAACGCAGGAACGTCATCAAGGAACGCAGGAACGTCATCCCTGTGCCCCCGCAGTGGTCGTGGTCCCGCCCGCACCGGTGGCGCCGCCTGTCGACTGCTGATACACAGTCATCGACACACTCGCGGTTTCCTGGCCCTTCGCACTCGGCGAGAGCTCAATGGAGTTGACGGTTGCCAGACGCCCGGTACTGACGACGTTCGCGCCGTCGCTCTTATCGAGCGAGTCCAGCGCGTTGACGAAGCTCTGCAGGTTCATGTAGCTCGCCTGGAAGCTGAACGAGATGTCCAGCGCCCCGAAGCCGCCAGCGGAGCTCGGCGAGAGCGATGTCTGCTTCCAGTCGATGAGGTAGCCATTCTCGAGCGCGTTGATCAAATCGATCAGCTGAGGCTCCTGGTCGCTCGTGGGGATCGCGTCGAGGAGAACCTGCAGTGCGTGAACCTCCGCCGGGTAGTCGGCGCGGGCAGCACGCGCAGCTACCAGCTGCGCCTGAGCGCTGGCGAGAGTCTGGCGCTCGCTGGCGATCTGGGCGAGCAGGTTGCTCGCCTTGCTGCGCTCGGGGGAGACCGCGATCAGCCACACCGCCGCGACGACGACGATCGCCGCAAGGACAGCTGCGATGAGACGTCCACGCCCGCTCATCTCAGCCTCCGACCGTGCTGTTCGGCCCGGGTTTTAGGGCGCCTGGCGAGATGGCGTAGCTGTTGTCGTAGCTGAGCGTCATGTTGAAAGCGATGCAGCCGCCGCCCTTCGAATAGGTACTCACCGACGCGCTGGTCACGTCGCGCAGCTCGCGAAGGCGCGCGACGGTTTGCCCGACCACATCCTGTGAGGGAGCGCAACCGCCGAGCGAAAGAGACGGAGCGCTGACGTTTGTGGCCGGGGCGGATGTACCGGTGGACGCCGTCGCACCAGTCGTACCCGTCGTACCGGTCGCACCAGTCGTACCGATCGCGCCGCCGCCGGTTGTGTTCCCGGAGAGGCTTTGCAGATGAACGCCTGCAGGCAGCGACAGCGCGAGCTGCCGCATGGCCGCAGGCCAGTTGAAGCGCTGCTGGGCAAGACTCGCAACGCCTTCGATCTCCTGGTTGCTATCCGACGCAAACGTGACGTACGGCTGCAGCGCGCCCGTCTGCGATCCGACGGCCGCGGCCTGTGCCGTGACCTGCGCCAGAGTCGACTTGCGGCTCGCAACCTGGTGCACAGCCGACACGTACACGACTCCGAGTGCGACGATCGCCAAGAGCGTCGCGATGATCACGTAAACGACGCCACCGGTGCGACCGGCGACACCGCCGGCTCCGCGGCGCTGCTCCGGCGGAATGAGGTTGACCGCCCTCACTGCGCGCCCTCCGCGACGGACAGACCCGCCGCGACCGCCAAGACGCTCGCCGGGACACCCGTATCAGCGGGATCGAGCTCGCCCCGGTCAACCGGAATCCCCAGCTGATCCGACAGAGACTCGGCGAACCCGGGAATCTCGAGCGCAGAGCCGGTCAGAACGGCTCGCGTGACGGGTACGGAATCCGCCGCCGTGAGGTAGAAGTCAAGCGAGTTGCGAATCTCAGACCCGAGTCGGCGCAGTCCCTCGCTGAGGGCGCTTCGCACGATCGACTGTTCATCGCCGGCCGGCACGAAGCTGTCGTGCGTCGCGTGCCCGGGTACGAGTTCGACGTTCGCGGGTGCGAGGTGCTCGTCAGCACCCGGTGGGGCTTGCGACGGTGTATCCAGCGTGACGAGCAAGCCGCGTGCAGCATCGGTCGAGATGCCGCAGCGGGCCGCGACGTCAGCGGCTACCTGCTCGACGCCCGCGGGAATCACGCGGGTGAACTCGCATGTCAGACCGCGCGCTACTGCGAGATTCGTGAGGCCGCCAACCGAGAGATACGCGACCGCCTCGTCGCCGCCGGTGCCCGCAGGATGCAGTGCCCTGATCATCCCGAACGCCGCAAGATCAACGCCCTCGGGCTGGAGGCCCGCTAGGCGAGCTGCCTGGAGGATGCGCTCGAGCATCTCGCGCCGCGCGGCGACAAGCAAGACCTGGAGGCGCGGGCCTTCCTCGCGCTCAACGATGCCCAGCACGTGGTGGTCCAGCACGACCGTCTCGAGCGGCATGGGGATCTCAGCTTGCGCCTGGAACCGAACGGCCTGCTGAATCTCTGAGGGGTCGGTCAGCGGCGGCAACTCGATGCGCCGCATAATGATTCGCTGGTTCGCGATGCCGATCCGGACTCGGCGGTCGAGGCGGCTCTCCTTGAAGAGCTCGGCAAGGACCGTCACCAGGGCCGGGATGTCCGCAACCTCGCCGTCGCGCACGACATCCATGCCAATCGGAAGGAACGCCGCGCGCTCGACGTGAAGTCCGCCGTTGAGGTGCGAGCGTGCCGCGACGACGAGCCCCGGCTGGATATCGAGACCCGTCAGCGTCCCCGCGCGCAGCCCGCGCTTGCGTCGGGGTACGCGCGTCGGCTTTGGCGTCGGCGGCGTGGGCGTCGCTACTTCGGCGGCTGGCGCGGCAGCGACCAGCGCGTCCTCACCCGTGGGCTTGGGTGTGCGCTTGAAGGTGATGGGCTGTCGAAGGAAGTCGAGCATGTGTGGAGCACGATTGACACCGTGCCCATGCCGTGTCATCGACAGGAGTGGGGCGAGACCTTAGCCCGCGCAACGCGCGTGGCGCGCCTACCAGGCGCCGTGGTTACAGCCGCCGCCGCTGTAGCTCGAAACGGTCACCGCGACGACGCCCGTGCCGTTCGGCGACGAGTTGACGGCGGGTGGAGTCCAGGTCCCCGCGTTGCCGCAGTAACGCGCGATCGTACCGCTGGCATCGACAATCGAGAACAACACACCTGTGCTGTACGCCTCGGTGGTGATCACAAAGCTGTCGGTGTTACCGCTAGCCGAGGCAACCCAGGCGTTGTAGCCCGCGCTTGCGCTCGAGGTGAAAAGTGTCTGCTCGTAGCTGAGAAGGTCCGCGGGCGAGATCGTTCCGTATTGGCCCTGGTGATCCGTCCCGACCGTCATCGCCGTGGTCATAGCGCTGCGCGCGAGCTCCTTAGCCGAGGCGTTGTAGGCCTTGGCCGTCTCATTCAGGAATGACGGAATCGCAACAGCTGCCAAGACTCCGAGGATCAGGCACACAACGAGGAGCTCGATGATGGTGAAGCCGTCATCACCTACTACGCACTGCCGCACACGTCGCACCACGATCTTCCTCCGTTCTGGCGACGGCCGGCCCGTACCGGCCCTTCTCAGTGCGGGAAAGATAGCCCCAGCAAATCAGGCAAGATGGTGCAAATAGACCCCCATCAGAGCCGAGCCGACAAAGAGCGCGACGAGGCCACCGAGCGCGAGGAACGGCCCGAACGGCAGACCGGTCTTGCGCCGGTCGCCCGGCGTCGCGTGAACCATCATCAAGACGCCGACGACGACGGCCGCGCACAGCGCGACGAGCAGCGCCGTTGCGACGTTTCGCCCGAGCAGCAGTCCGAGCACGCCCACGAGCTTGACGTCGCCCATGCCCATGCCACGCGGGCTGATGAGGTGTGCGAGTAGCAGAAAGCCCCCGGCGGCGGCACAGGCGATCAAACGCTCCGGCTCGCCCGCGGGGTTGAGTGCTGAGCCGAGCGCGATCGCCGCCAGAGCGGCGGGAGCGGTGATCCGGTTGGGAATGATGTGGTGGTCGTAGTCGATCAGTGCGACCGGGACGACGACGAGCACCAGCAGCAGACCGAGCGTGAGCCCAGCCGCCGAGGAGCGTGTTGCGACGACGGCAGCGCAAAGGGCTCCGGTCGCCAACTCGACGAGCGGGTAGCGCCCGGAAATCGCGGCGCGACACGCGCGACAGCGGCCGCGCAGCCACAGCCAGGCTAGAACCGGCACGTTGTCGTAGGTCTTGACACTCGCCCCGCACGCGGTGCAATGCGACCGCGGCTTTACGAGCGACTCACCACGCGGCAGCCGGTAGACGACAACGTTGAGGAAGGACCCGAGCACCGCGCCGACGACGCCGGCGAAGAGTACATACTGCGTGCTGGCGGTCATTGGCTACCGGTGTCCAGGGCACAGGCGGCCCGATCGGCCGCCCCGCCGATGATCAAACCTGGGCTACCACTTGCCCTTGACGCAGCCGCCGTACGTGAAGGCAGCGTCGGGGGCGCTGCTGACCGTGGCGCTCGCCGTCGGCGCCGTCCAGGCAGTTGCGTTTTCGGGGTTACCGGCGGCGGGGCCGCAGTAACGCGAAACCGCGCCATTGATGTCCTGGATCGAGTACTGCGTGAGGGTGTTATTGGCCTGCGACGTGACAACAAATGTCGTCCCGCTGCCGGTCGCGCAAGCAAGCCAGGCATTGCTACCGGCCGTAGCTGTCGAGGTGGACAGCGTCGACTCGTAGGTGTTGAGGACGCCGGCACCGGCGCCGCACGCCGATCCGATCGTCGTGTACGAACCACCGTTGTCAGTACCCAGCGTGAATGCCGTTGTCTGGGCGGTACGCGCAAGCTCTTTCGCCGACGCGTCATAGGCCTTGGACGTCTGGCTGAGGAACGACGGAATTGCGATTGCGGCAAGAATGCCGATGATCAGAATCACGACGAGCAGTTCGATGAGAGTGAACCCTCGCTCGTCTTGTGCGCGCCGGCGCAACTTGTACAGCATTGATCCTCCTAGGATCTATTTGTTGATGTACGGCGCCAGCGCCGTCGCTGGCCTTCCGTGTCATCTATCGGCGGCGTCTCGCGATCCTTGAGCGTCCACGACGGGGCGCCGTCGGCAGTTCGCCTACGCCAGACGCTCCCGCAGGACGCTTCCCCGTGGGAGCGGAAACAAGGCGGGGCGGCCAGATCGGCCGCCCCGCTGATAATCAAACTGGCAGTTGTTCTGCTACCACTTGCCGTTGACGCAGCCGCCGTTCGTGAAGGCAGCGGCGGGGGCGGTGCTGACCGTGGCGCCCGCCGTCGGCGCCGTCCAGGCAGTTGCGTTTTCGGGGTTACCGGCGGCGGGGCCGCAGTAACGCGAAACCGCGCCATTGATGTCCTGGATCGAGTACTGCGTGAGGGTGTTATTGGCCTGCGACGTGACAACAAATGTCGTCCCGCTGCCGGTCGCGCATTGGAGCCAGGCATTGCTGCCGGCCGTAGCTGTCGAGGTGAACAGGGTCGACTCGTAGGTGTTCAGGGCGCCGGCACCGGCGCCGCACGCCGATCCGATCGTCGTGTACGAACCACCGTTGTCAGTACCCAGCGTGAGTGCTGTGGTCTGAGCGGTACGCGCAAGCTCCTTCGCCGACGCGTCATAGGCCTTGGTCGTCTGGTTGAGGAACGACGGAATTGCGATTGCGGCAAGAATGCCGATGATCAGAATCACGACGAGCAGTTCGATGAGGGTGAACCCTCGCTCGTCTTGTGCGCGCTGGCGCAACTTGTACAGCATTGATCCTCCTAGGATCTATTTGTTGATGTACGGCGCCAGCGCCGTGGCTGGCCTTCCGTGTCATCTATCGGCGGCGTCTCGCGATCCTTGAGCGTCCACGTTGCAGTTGGACGCATCCGCAGCGGGTGGTGCAGTAGGCGATTCGCCTACGACTGCTCGGTCTGCTGCTCGCGCCAGCGCTCCTGCGCGTCGTGGTTCGCGAGGTAGACGCCGCCGCCATCGCACCACGGGCAGCTCACGGTCTGCGGGCTGCCACCGAGGTTGGAGATGACGCTGCCGCTGCCGCGGCACGCAGTGCACGGCGCTGGAGGCTGCGGGGCTTCGCGTTCGCTCATCGCGGGCCCGAGAGTATTGGCTGCGATGCGATGATTGCCAACCCGTGGCCGCTTCGCCGACAGAAAGAGGGTCGCGGCCGCCTTACGAGCTGGTTGCGATCGGGCTGATAACTCTGCTCGCGGCCGGCCTGCGACTCGCCTCCCTGGGCGGTGTGCCGGATGACCCGTTCTATGACGCGGCGGTGCGCAGCATGGCCGTCTCGGCGCACAACTTCTTCTTCGGCGCCTATGAGCCGGGGGGCACGATCGCGATCGACAAGCCACCGCTCGACGTTTGGCTACAGGTCATATCGACCCAGGTCGTCGGCTTCGGGCCGGTCGCGTTGAAGCTGCCGCCGGCGCTATGCGGGACAGCCGCCGTACCCCTGCTGTATGACGCCGTCCGGCGGGTGCTTGGGCAACTCCCGGGCCTGTTGAGCGGTCTGATGCTGGCTGTCCTGCCGATCGCCGTGCTCAGCTCGCGCAGCGACACGATGGACAGCGTCGCGATGTTCCTCAATGTCGTGGCGCTCTGGCTGCTCGTCCGCTTCGCGCTCTCCCGACAGGAGCGCTGGCTCTACCTCGCCGCAGCAAGCCTCGGCCTCGCGTTCAACGTGAAGGTCTTCCAGGGCTTGGTCTGCGTGCCCGCGCTCGCGCTGATGACCTTGTTGGCGCTACGAGCGCGCCGCGCGCGCGTCATCGCCGCCGCGAGCGCCACCTTCATCGTCGTCTCGCTCGCCTGGCTGACCGTGACGCTCTTCTTCCCAAGCTCGGAGCGTCCCTACGCGATCGGCTCGACGAACGGAAGCGCGTGGGACGCGACTTTCGTCTACAACGGCTATGACCGCGTATTTGGCGCGGCGACGCAGGGGCTGCTGAACGCGCAGGGCGCTGCCGTGCTCAAGCCCGCCAACAACAGCGAGGCGGCACGAGCGCAGGTCGCGATCGCATCGCCGGGTCCGCTGCGCCTGTTCCTGCACGACGATCCGCTCTCCGGTCTTCGCATCGGCTTCGTCCTGCTCGGATCGGTCCTGCTCGGCATTCCCGCGCTAGTTGGACTTTCTCGGGCCCGTGGCCCAGACCAGAGCACGCAGCGCGCGCTCGCGGCGGGCCTGCTCGGCTGGCTCGCGACCGGCTTTGTCCTCTTCAGCGCGATGGCACGCCTGCATCCACGCTACGCCGAGGCATTCACGCCGGCCGTGGCGGCAAGCGCCGGGATCGGCCTGGCATGGGCGATCGGCAAGCGACGCGAGATCGCGGTGCTCGCGAGCGTCGCGTTCGCGGGCTACGCGGTCTGGCTGCTCGGTGGCTCGAGTCCGGCGGCGGTTCTGACGCTGCTCGCGGCGGCTGCGGCGATCGCGGCGGCCTTCCTACCCGGCTTGCCGGCGCAGCGACGGCTCGTCGGTGCAGCGCTCTGCGTCACCGCACTCGCCCTGCCGGTGCGAATCGCTGTCGGACTCGTTCAGGATCACGAGTACGACAGTGGCAACACCGGGGTGATCTCAGCCCGCGAGGTCGACGCGATCTCGCGCTACATAGCCGCCCGTCGCGCCGGCGCGCGTTACGAGTTCGTCGTTGCCGATCCGAGCTCGGTCGGCGATCTGATCATCCACGAGCAGCGCCCGATCCTCTCGCTCACCTCATACAACCAGCACGAGCTCCTGCCGGTGAACCGGCTCGCCCAGCTCGTGGGCGACGGGGCCGTGCGCTTCGCCTACATCGGCGGACCGTGCGTGCCGAGGGACAAGCTCGAGCTGCCGCGCTGCTCGCCCGGTGCGGCTTGGGTTCGCGCGCACGGCGTCGACGTGTCGGCACAGATCGGGCTGGCGCGAAGCGAGGTCCTCTACTACCTGCCAAGGCGCTACCGTCAGTAGCGTGCAGGCGCCGACAACACCAGCGCTGTCGATCCTCGTCGTCGACGACGAGAGCTCGCTGCGCGACACGCTAACGCACTCGTTCAGCCGCGAGGGTCACAGCGTCAGCGCCGTAGCCGACGGGGCCGCGGCGATCGAACGCGCGTCGAGCGACGCATTCGACGTTGTCCTGCTCGACGTCGCGCTGGGTCCTGGCCCGAACGGCTACGACGTGTGCCGCACGCTGCGCGCACAGCGCAACATGGTTCCGATCATCATGCTCACCGCGCTCGACAGCGAAGCGGATGCGGTACAGGGGCTCGAGGCCGGCGCCGACGACTACGTGACAAAGCCGTTTGGCCTTGCCGAGCTACGCAGCCGTATCCGCGCGGTTCTACGCCGCTCGGGGCCGCGTCACCCGGGTAACGAGCAACTCTCGATCGGCGGCGTCACGCTCGACCGAGTCCAACGCGACGTGACGGTGCGCGGGGAGAACGTGCGCCTCACGTTCTCCGAGTTCGAGCTGCTCGCCTGCTTGATGAGCGAGCCGGGGCACCTGTTCAACCGCCAGGAGCTGCTGCGGACGATCTGGGGCGACTCGGCGTTTCGCGATCCGCGAGCGATCGACGTGCACATCCGTCACCTGCGCGAGAAGCTCGAGACGACGCCGGAGAACCCGCGTTTGATCCTCACCGTCCGCGGCGCGGGCTATCGCTTTGCCGAGGTCTGAGAGCCGAGAAAGCGTCGCGTTCGGGCGCGGCAGCGGCGCCACTGGCGAGCTGGGGCTGGTGTTCGCGTGAGCGACGCGCTCGCAGCCTTCGCGGGGCGCGCGAAAGCCTGCGGACGCCTCGGCCTCGACACCGAGTTCGTCGGCGAAGGGCGCTACAGGACGCTCCTCTGCCTGATCCAGCTCGTCGTCTCCGACGCTGCCGGGCTCGAGGTTCTCGTCGTCGACGCGCTCGACGAGCGACTCGATCTCAGCGCGCTCGCAGCCGTGCTGGCCGACCCCGGCGTGCGTGTCGTCGTCCACGCCGGGCGCCAGGACATCGCCCTGCTCCGGCGCGCTGCGCAGACCGAGGTGACGAACGTCTTCGATACGCAGATCGCGGCCGGCTTCGCCGGCTTGAGCGCCCAGGCCGCCTACGACACGCTGCTGCGCGAGCTGCTCGGCGTGCGTGTGCAGAAGAGCGCGAGCTACACGCGCTGGGATCGGCGACCGCTCAACGCCGAGCAGCTCGCATATGCGCGCGAGGACGTCCTTCACCTGCTCGAGATGGCCTCCGAGCTCGAGCGACGCCTCGCTCGCTCGGGTCGGCTCGAGTGGGCGCTCGAGGAGTGCCGTCCGCTGGAGCAGTCGAGCGACGTCCGTGACCCCGAGCTGCTCTTCGGCCGGCTGCCACGGATCAACTCATTGAGCCCGAGAGCGCGCGCGATCGCCCGCGCGCTCGTACGCTACCGCGAGCAGGTCGCCGAGCAGCAGAACCGCCCGATCGCAACCGTGCTGAGCGACATCGCAATCGTCGAGCTCGCGAAGCGCGCACCGCGCAGCCCCGAGCAGCTCGAGCAGATCCGCGGCGTCAATCCGGGCAACATGCGCCGGCGGGGCGTTGATCTATTGGCCGCGATCGCCGATGGTGCCTGCCAGCCCGGGATTCCAGTTGAGGAGCGAGAACCCGAGCCGAGCGCCCCGACTGACGGGCCGCAGATCGCGCTCTGCGAGGCGCTCGTGCGCGCACGCGCGCTCGAGGCCGGGCTCGCTTACGAGCTGATCGCAGCGCGCGCCGACCTCGCCGCGATCGTCGTGCGAGCGCGCCTTAGCAAGCCGATGCGCGAGGTGAGGACGCTTACCGGCTGGCGGCGCGAGCTCGTCGGCGAGGAGTTACTTGCGCTGCTGCGCGGGGAACGCGTGCTGCGCCTAGGCACAGACGGCGCTCTCGAGATCTCAGACGCTGACCGACAGCGCGACGCGGCCCGGCCTGCGGACGTCCACGCGCAACCAGCCCCCGGCGCTCTTGCGCAGTGACGCGGCGCCCGCCTGTACGACCCAGCCGGAGCTGAAGTGAACGCGTACGAGTAGCGCGCCGGCGCGCCGCGCGTCGAGAACGAGTTGCTGGCCGCGCTCGCTGACGAGCCTCCCGGGGCCGCTGACGATGCCGGCGGCCCCCGCCACGGACCAAACGCTCCAGTTGCGGTCGCTCCAAACGAGCCGCAAGCCCGGCACGTGGCGCCCGCGAAGCAGAGCCTTCTCCGGCCCGGCGATGTAGTCGAGCGGCGCGTTCGCAAGCGCGACATAGCGCACACCGTTCGCCACCAGCCAGGCGTGATAGCTGCGCGCGTTCAAACGACCCGGAACGTAGAAGATCGGGTTATCTTGCGTGTCGAGTTGGCGCTCCCAGCCGCGCGCCAGCGGCAGGCGCAGCGCGACGTACACGGACTCCCAGTGCGTTGCGGTCGGTACCACCTCGATTCGCCCGAGCGGGTTGTCGTGCGCCACGAGATAGGACATGAGCGGTTTGAAGTAGCCGGCCGAAGCCTCGGGGTTCGGCGAGCCGAGTAGCGCGCCGCCCGCGGGTACCCACTCGCCGAGGGCGAGTGAGACGACGGCGGCGAGGAAGAGCGTCCGCACCGCCCACGCATGACGGCGCGGGCGAACCAGCGCCGGTACGAGCAGCGCGAGCACGGAGAGGCCGACGCTGGTCGCAAGACGCACGACATTCACGCCGAGCGAGCTCGGTATCACGTACGCGGCAAGCACTGCGAGCGCGTACAGCCCCGCGCCGATCCGCAGCTCGCGCTGGTCGCTCAACACGAGCACGATCGCCACCGGGGCGGCCATGTCGATGAAGTCGAGCGTCGCGAAAGGCATCGTGCCCTGCCCTGGGAAGAGCGCCTCGAGCACGATGACCGGAAGCACGGCGGCCGCACCGAGCAGCACCGCCCGCCAATTGACGCGCGGCAGATCAGCGAGGAACCAGGTAGCTGCCGCGAGCGCAAGGAAGGCGCCCGCGAGCGGGCTCGCGAGTGCGGCGGCCAACGCGAGCGGCACGGCAAGCGGCCAGAGGCGGCGCATCGCGACGAGCAACGCGAGGAGCGCGAGCGTCCCGCCGAGCAAATAAGGGACGCGCCCAACCGCGACCTGGACGATCGTGCCGGCCGCAAACAGCACGGCCGCCGCGTGCCCGAGCGTGCCGAAGCGCGGCGCGACGAGACGGTCGAAGGCCCAGGCGGCAACCGTCGCACAGAGGATGTTGGTCGCGGCGACCCCGAGCGTGGCGCCGATCGGAGCGAACAGCAGCGAGTAATCGAGCGTCCAGTGGCCGGCGTACCAGTTCGAATCCCACAGTGCGAGACCGACCTGTCGGAAGAGGTCGATGCGGTAGGTCGCCGCTGCGAGATCGCCCCCGCTCGCATGCGTGAGGACGGCGACCGCGGCAAGGACCGCTGCGAGCGCCGGCGCGAGTAGACGGCCGCGCACGCCAGCGAGCAGCGGCGCGCGAAGGAATGGGCGCATTGCCGTGCTGATAATGAGAATGCTAGTGGGTGGAGTTCGCTGTGCCGTCTCGGCATCCCCGATCCCCGGCACCGAGAGCCCAAAGCGGCTCGAAGAGAACGCCAACGCAGTGAACGTCAACCTGTCAAGCGCAGAGATCGCGGAGCTCGACAACGCCATCGCCCCCAACGCCGTGCACGGAAGCCGCTATCCCGACCGCATGATGGCGCTCATCACCCGTTGAGCGGGTCACGCCAAGACCCCGCCCCACCCCCAGCAAAGCGAAGCCCGCAGGCGGGCCCGCCAGGGCCCGCCGAGGACTGCAGCCGCGCTACTGAACCTGGTTGTAAACCTTGAACAGCGGCAGGTACATCGCGATGACGATGAATCCGACCATGCCGCCGATGAACACGATCATCACCGGCTCGATGATCGAGGTGAGCGCCTTGATCGAGGCGGCGACGCGTTCCTCGTAGAAGTCGGCGACCTTGGCGAGCATGAAGTCGAGCTCGCCCGAAGCTTCGCCGACGGAGATCATGTGACTGACCATCGAGGGGAAGATTGGTGACTTCGCGAGTGGCTCGGAGATCGAGCCGCCACGCTTGACCGAGGCGATCACGTCCTGCATCACCGCCTGTACGACGAGGTTACCGGCCGTCTTGCCGGTGATGTCGAGGGCCTCGAGCAGCGGCACGCCGGCTGAAGAGAGCGACGCGAAGGTGCGGGCCCAACGCGCGATCGAGACCTTCTGGACGATGTCGCCGATCTTGAACGGGATCTTCAGGCGGAGGAGGTCCCACTGCGGCCGCCCCCACGCCGAACGCTTCCAGTAGATGAACGCATAGATCACCGCGCCGATCCCGAGCGCGAAGGCCCAGAAGTATCCGGTCATCGCGTGCGATACGTCGACGGTGGCCTGCGTGATCGCCGGCAGCTGCTTCCCCGAGGCGGAGGTGCCGTATTGCTGGAGGACGTTTGCGAACACGGGGACGATGTAGATGACGAGCACGATCATCACGATGAAGGCGACGGTCACCACGACCGCCGGGTAGACCATCGCGGAGCGCACCTGGCGGCGCAGCGCGTCCTCTTTCTCGAGCTGGTCCGCGATCCGCACAAGTGAAGCCTCGAGCGCGCCGCCGACCTCGCCGGCACGTGTCATCGACACAAACAGCGGGTTGAACACCTTCGGGTGCCGCGCAAGCGCGTCACTGAGCGGAAGGCCCGCTTCGACGTCCTTACGGACCGCGATCAGAGTCTCCTTGAGGCGCCTGTTCTCGACCTGCTCCTCGAGGACGAAGAGCGCACGCAGGATCGTCATGCCCGAGGAGACCATCGTCGCGAGCTGGCGCGAGACGATCGCGAGGTCCGAGAGCGTGACACGCTCCCAGACGTTGAAGTTGAGGTCCTTGAGGCTCTTCTTCTCCGCGATTTCGAGGACGATCAGCCCGCGTGACCTGAGCTGGTCGGTGACAGCCTGCTTGGTGTCGGCCTCGAGGGTTCCGTGGAGCTGGCCGCCCTTCAGATCTGTGGCTTTGAAGGCGTAGGTGCTCATGCCGCGAGCGAGATCTCTCCGAGCAGCCGGGCGAGCTCATCGGGCTGCGAGGAGCGGCTCTTGGCCACTTCCTGCGTGATCTTTCCGGCGCGGACGAGCGTAGCCAGGCAGCTGTCCATCGACTGCATGCCGACCGATGCGCCGGTCTGGATCGCCGAGGGGATCTGGTGCGCTTTTCCCTCGCGGATGAGGTTGCGCACGCCGGGCGTCGGGATCAGGACTTCACAGGCGACGCATCGCCCAGAGCCGTCAGCGAGCGGAAGCAGTGTCTGGCTCATGATGCCCTGGAGCGTCACCGAGAGCTGCACGCGCACCTGGTTCTGCTGCTCCGGCGGGAAGACGTCGATGACGCGATCGATCGTTTGAGCGGCGTCCTGCGTGTGCAGCGTGGCGAAGACGAGGTGGCCGGTCTCGGCTGCGGTCAGCGCGGTCGAGATCGTCTCGAGGTCGCGCATTTCGCCGACCAGGATCACGTCGGGGTCCTCACGTAGCGCGGCGCGCAGCGCCGGACCGAACCCGGTGGCGTCGGCACCGAGCTCGCGCTGGTTGACGAGCGACTGCTTGTGCGTGTGCAGGAACTCGATCGGATCCTCGATCGTGATGATGTGCTCGGCGCGGTTGGTATTGATCTCGTCGATCATCGCCGCGAGCGAAGTCGTCTTGCCCGAGCCCGTCGGGCCGGTCACGAGGACGAGCCCACGCGGCTTGCGCGTGAGCCCATGGACCACCGGTGGTAGACCGAGCTCATCGATTCCGATCATCTGCTGGGGGATCAGGCGGAATGCCGCGGCGAGCGCGCTCCGCTGGAAGAACGCGTTGACACGGAAGCGTGCCTTCCCGGGAACGAGATACGCAAAGTCGATCTGGAGGTCGGTCTCAAGGCGACGGCGTTGGTCGGTCGAGAGGATCGAGTAGATGAACTCGCGCGTGTCGTCGGGCGATAGCGCCGGGTAGCCGGAGATCGGCATGAGCTTCCCCCGGTCGCGGAGCGTCGGTGGCGCTCCGGCCGTCAGGTGCAGGTCGGAGGCACGCCGTGCCACCACCTCCAAGAGGATCTCCGAGAACTCGATCGCCATAGCGCTTCAAGTCCGTCTATCGGCACCTAAGGCGTCGGACTGAATGTACGGTGCTGCAAATCCAGCCCGCCGGGCATGAGAAATTGCGGCGCGAGTGCCACCGGCGCCGGCGCGTCCGCGAAAGACGTCCGGCGATTCCGGCGACGAAGGGTCCGCTCTAGCGAGCTCGCTAAGCGTCGCCGGCGCCGCTGTTGACGACGCGTGCGACCTCGGAGATCGAGGTCCGACCCTGCTTGACCTTCTCGAGGCCGTCGTCGCGTATGCGGCGCATGCCCTGGGTCACCGCGAGCTCGAGGACCTCGCTTGCGGAGCGGCGCTCGAGCGCGAGCGCGCGAATCTCCGGGCTGACCGTCATGACCTCGTAGATTCCGGTTCGCCCCTTGAAGCCCGAGCCACCGCAGTGCTTGCAACCGACCGGCTCATAGCCCTCGACGTCAAAGCTTGCGTGGTAGCCGTACTCGCGCAGCGTCGCCATCGGAAGGATCATGCGTCGCTTGCACTGCGGGCAGAGCGTGCGGACCAGGCGCTGGGCGACGACACAGTCGATCGCCGAGGCGACGAGGAACGGCTCGACCCCCATCTCGATCAGGCGCGTGATCGAGGTTGCGGCATCGTTGGTGTGAAGCGTCGAGAGGACGAGGTGCCCGGTAAGCGCCGCCTCGACCGCTATCTTCGCCGTCTCGCGGTCGCGGATCTCGCCGACCATGATCACGTCCGGGTCGGCGCGGACGATCGCGCGCAGGCCGGTCTCGAATAGCAGGCCGGCTTTCGTGTTGACCTGGATCTGCGTGATCCCGTCGATCTCGTACTCGACCGGGTCCTCGATCGTGACGATGTTCTTCTCCGCCGTGTTGATCTCGCTGATCGCCGAGTAGAGCGTCGTCGACTTGCCCGACCCGGTCGGCCCAGTCACAAGCACCGCACCGTAGGCCTGCTGGTAAGCCCGCGCGAACGCCTTCAGCTCGCCCGGCGCCATGCCGAGGCTCGCGAGGTTGAGTTGGACCGCATCCTTGTCGAGGATGCGCATCACAAGGCCCTCACCGCGCACGGTCGGGACCGTGACAACACGCAGGTCGACGTGGTGTCGATCGACCGACAGCCCGACGCGGCCGTCCTGCGGAACGCGGCGCTCGGCGATATCGAGCTCCGCCATGATCTTCACGCGCGAGACGACGCCGGCGGCCATGCGGCGCGGCACCGTGGTGATGTCTCGTAGGACACCGTCGATGCGGAAGCGCACGCGCAGGTCGGTGCCGTCGGGCATGATGTGGAGGTCCGATGCGCCGGCCTCCACGGCCTGCGCGACGAGCTGGTGGACGAGCTTGACGACGGGCGCGTCGTCAGCCGACTCGTGGAGCTCGAGCACCTCCGCGGCGTGCTGGTGCTGGTGGTCCTCCTCCTCAACCGCCGTGGCGACCGAATCGCTGAGCCGCGTGAGGCGTGAGATCGCGTTCGCGACGTCGTAGGTGGTTGCGACCGCGGCGCGGATCTCGAAGCCGGTGAGAATCGCGATGTCGTCGATCGCGAGCACATTCGCCGGGTCGGACATCGCGACGAGCAGCGTGCGGTCGTCGAGGAAGGCGATCGGAAGCGCGTCGTAGCGCTTCGCGACCTGGCTCGAGACGAGGTTCGCCGCGGCCATGTCGATGTTGAAGGTCGCCAGGTCGACATAGTCGAGGCCGTAGCGTTCCGCGAGCGCCTGCGAGAGGCCGTCGGGACTGAGCGTGCCGCTTCGAACGAGCATCGCCTCGGGCGTCTCGCCGTTGACGCGCGCCGCCTCGATCGCTGTGTCGACCTGCTGGCGCGAGGCGAGGCCCATCTCGACGATGACGTCGCTGAGGAAGCGTTGCGTGCCTCCGCGATCCGTTGGCGCACGCACACCAACGAGCGTGGCGGCTTCGATCGAAGCCTGCGGTGGGTTGGGCACTGCAGCCACCGGGCCCTTGGCTTCACGGTTGTCGCCGGTGATCGCGCGCAGCGTTGAAGACTTGCTCGGCATCGTCAGACCGTCCCGCGGGCGGCGCGCGCCATCGCTGCGCGGGGAGCCGCCATGCCGGTCCACAGCTCGAAGCTGAGCGCGCCCTGTGCAACGAGGATCTCGATGCCGTCAATCGTCCTCACGCCGAGCTCCCGCGCGGTTGCGAGCAGCCGCGTCTCGCCGCGGCCGTACACGAAGTCGACAATGCACGCATACCTGGCCAGTAGATCGGTATCAAGGGCCAGCGTCTGGAGGACGAGTTTCGCATCCATCGACGATTCGTCCAGTCCGACGGTCGTGCAGTTGAGGAGCAGATCGGCAACGATCGGGCGCCGGATCGCGCGCGCGCCAAGATTCTCGGCAAGAGTTCGAGCGCGCTGCTCGGTGCGGTTCCAGACGGCGACCTGTGCACCCGCCCCGATGAGCGCCCACGCAGTCGAGCGCGCGGTGCCGCCGGCTCCTAGCACAACGGCCGTGCAGTCCCGCGGATCGAGTGGGAGCGCTGCGAGCAGCCCCGGGGCGTCGGTGTTCTCAGCACGGATCTGTCCGTCGCGAGCGAAGCTGAGCGTGTTCGCGGCGCCGATCGCGCGCGCGGATGTGCTCGCGCTGTCGGCGAGGGCCAGCGCCGCCGACTTGTGCGGGACCGTCACATTGGCGCCAATGAATCCGGCCTGCGGAAGCGCGCGCACCGTCTCTTCGAAGAGCTCGGGCGGGACCGGTAGCAGCTGGTAGCTGAACCCCTCGAGGCCGAGCGCGGCGAAGGCGGCCTCGTGCATCGCCGGCGAGCGGCTGTGAGCAACCGGCCAGCCGAGGACGCCGAGACGGCCCGGGCGCACTACTTCTGCTTCTTCTTGTTCGCCTTGTGCGAGCTCGAGGTCTTGGCGCCCGTCTTCGGCGGCGTGGCTCCCCCACTGCCGTTGCAGCGGGCGGGGAAGGCGCCGTGATTGGCCTTCACGGCTGCGTTGAAGGCCGCGACCTCTCGGTTGAAGGTCACGATGTTGCTCGCGAAGGCGAGCGCGCCGCAGGTGTAGGGCTTGTCCACGAAGTACAGCAACGTGGTGTCGTGCTTCGGGTAGGCCGCGGCCTCGAGCGCCAGAACGCCGGGGTTCGCGATCGGCGTTGGCGGGAGGCCGAAGAAGCGCCGCGTGTTGTACGGGGTGTTATCGCCGAGCGCCCTGTCGAGCTCCCTGGTCGCCTTGGCACCGGTCGGGTCGTGGAGGTAGTAGAGCAGCGTGCTGTCGAGCCCGAGCTGGATCCCCTCGCGCAAGCGGTTGTAGATGACCGCGGACACCTTCGGTCCGTCCGTCTGGACCTGCGCCTCGCGCTCGATGATCGAGGCGATCGTGATCACGTCGTAGCGAGTCAGGTCTCGCGAGTGCGCGTAGCGCATGTTGATCGTCGCGAAGTTCAGCCTGAAGGCGGCGAGCTGCTTCTGCACGAGCGAGCTGACCCACCCGTGACGATCTAGGTAGTAGGTGGCAGGGAAGAGGAAGCCCTCGAGCGAGGTGACCCCGCGGTGAGCGCCCCAGGCCTGGGGCGAAAAATGAGCCGCGGCGGCCGTCGAGGCTTTCATGTAGTTACCGCGCAGGCCTGCCTTGCGCGCGAGCGCGGCGATCTGCCAGCGCGTAAAGCCTTCTGGGATCGTCAGCGCCACTTCCTCGCTGAGACCTGGCTTCATCAGTGCCGACAGTGCAGCGCTATAGCTCATGTTGCGCTTGAGGGTGTAGATCCCGGCGCGGTACTTGCCAGAGTCGCCGTCGAGCGACGCGCGCAGGCCGAAGAAGAAGCTCGAGGAAACGACGCCGTCGCGCGCCAGCAGCGTGGCGACCTGGCTGCCGCTTGAGCCTTGCGGGATGCTCACGGTTACGGCGCCGGTGCCCGGGCCGTGAAACGGCTGGTAGAACGAGACGAGAAACCACGCGGCGAGGGCGAGAACGCCGAGCACGACGAGCGCCACGAGCCGGCGTATCAGGATCCGCCGGCGCTGTCGGGGGGTGCGCGGCGTCCGCGGACGGCGGCGGCGCTCACTCCAACGGATCATCGAGTCGACGACGCTGCCTCGCTGGATCGGCTCGAGCTCGTCCGTGCGCGGGTCGGTCCAGTCGATGTCCTCTGCCCAGTCGCCGCCCGCGGCGGGGTGGGCCGGCTCTCGTGGCGGGGCACCGGAGCGGCCGCCGCGCCTACGCAGAAGCGGGCTCACTGCTTGCGCGCGGTGCTCAGCACCGTGCGCGCTCGGCGGGGGTGCTGGCGCGCGATGCCACAGGCAGGTCGCGCGCGGTGGGGTTTACCGGCGGAATCACGCAGCCAATCTAGCGCTCGCTGCCCCGGAATCCTCCCTTAAGCCAGCTCTGGAGCAGGTGGGCGGCGGCGCGCGAGTCTTCGCTTGCGTTCCGCGACGGATCGCGTGCCGCGAGGCGAGTCGTCAGGCGCTCGTCGTACAAGTCGACCGGGACATCGGGCAGGCGCGCGCGCAAGCGTTCAGCAAAGGCGCGGGTTTCGGCGGTCTGTGATGTCTCGCTCCCGGCAAGCGAGAGCGGGAGGCCCACCACGATCCGCTCGACACCACGCTCGCGCACGAGTGCCGCGACCCGCCCGAGTCCCGCACGCGTCGCGACTCGCTCGATCGGCTGCAGCGGCGTCGCGATCGTCCCGGTCGGGTCGCTGAGCGCGACGCCGCACCGAGCGCTCCCGTAGTCGAGCGCCAGAATCCTCAAGCTTACGCTGACAGTGAGGCGTGGACAGCCGCTTCGGCGGCCACCAACGCCTCATCGATCTTGCCGACGTTGGCGCCGCCGGCCTGCGCGAGCGTGTCGCGTCCGCCGCCGCCACCCCCCAGCACCTCAGCGGCGGCCTTCGCGACATCCCCCGCGCGCACGCCGCGCTCGGCGACCGCCGGCGCCACGCTGACAAGGACGCTCGCGCGCTCCGCGACCACCGTCCCGAGGATCACGACGCCGGCCTCTGCGAGCTGGCCACGCACGCGGTCGGCAAGCTCCGGCAGCAGCCGCGCGTCGTCGCATTCGACGCGCGCCGCAATTACGGGGATCCCCGCGACGAGCCGCGCATCCGCGGCGATCAGGCTCGCGTCGAAGCCCTCGGCGCGCTTCCCGCGGCGCGCGGACACCTGGCGCTCGGCTTCGCGGGCCCGTGCAGCCTCCACGACCTCCTCCGGACGCGTGCGATAGATCGTGGCGAGCTCATCGACGACTTGGTCGCGATCGCGCATGTGGGCGACCGCTTCAGGGCCGGTGAGCGCTTCGATCCGCCGCACGTTCGCCGCGCTGGATGTCTCGCTCGTGATCTTGCAGAGCGCGATCTCGGCGGTCGAGCGGACATGCGTGCCGCCGCAGAGCTCGCGCGAGAACTCGCCTTCCCCAACCTCGACCATCCTCACGACCTCGCCGTACTTCTCGCCGAAGAGCGCCATCGCGCCGAGGCGCCGCGCTTCCTCGAGCGTCGTTATGAGTCCCCGAACCGAGTGGTTCTCGAGGATCCAGCGATTGATCTGGTCCTCGACGTCGCGCAGCTCGCCGGCCGAGAGCGCCGCGCCGTGACTGAAGTCGAAGCGCAGCTTGTCGGGCCCGACGTAGGAGCCGGCTTGGCGGACGTGCGGCCCGAGACGCTGGCGGAGCGCCGCATGCAGCAGGTGAGTCGCCGTGTGGTTGCACTCTGTGGCATGGCGCGCGAGCGGATCGACGAGCGCGACGACGCGCTCGCCGGGGCGGAGCTCGCCACGCTCGAGGACGGCGACGAGCGCCTGGTCGTCGCCCAGACGGACGACGTCCTCGACGCGGGCGCGGCATTCGCCGTGCTCGCACTCGATCACCCCGTGATCTGCAACCTGTCCGCCGCCGACCGGATAGAACGGAGAGTCGGCGAGCTTGACGAGGACGCTCCCGTTCTGCGCCGTGACCGCCCCGACTGTTGTCGCCTGCGAGGTCGTCTCGTAGCCGGTGAAACGCGTCTTGAAGCCGGCCTGCGCCGCGAACTGGCCAGCGTGTGCCCTTGTGTCGCCGCTGACCGCAAGAGCTCCTGAGCCCGAGCGGCTGCGGGCACGCTGCTCAGTCATGCGTTCATCGAAGCCCGCTTCGTCGACCGTGAGCCCCGCTTCGGCGACGAGCTCACGCGTCAGCTCGAACGGGAACCCGAACGTGTCGTGCAGCCGGAAAGCGTCCTCGCCGCTGACCGTCCCGCCGTCGTCGCGGGCGCGCGCGATCAGCTCGTCGAGCGTCGCGAGCCCCTGATCCAGCGTGTGACCAAAGTGCTCCTCCTCGGCGGGGAGCCAGGTGTCGATCGCCTCGCGCTGCGCGGTGAGCTCCGGGTATGCGGCGCCCATGATCTCGCGCACGAGCTCGCCGTAGCGCAGGAGAAACCCGGGCTCGAGGCCGAGTGCGCGCCCGTGCTGGATCGCGCGGCGCATGACGCGACGCAGGACGTAGCCACGGTCCTCGTTCGAGGGGACGACGCCGTCGGCGATCAGGAACACCATGCCGCGCGCGTGGTCGGCGAGGACGCGCAAGCTCCGGTCCGTGAGCTTCTCCGCGCCGTAGCGCTTGCCCGAAAGCTCCTCGCCGAGCGCGATCAGCGGCGCGAACTGATCGGTCTCGAAGACCGAAGCGACATCCTGGAGGATCGATGCCATCCGGTTGAGGCCAAGGCCCGTGTCGATGTTGCGAGCGGGCAGCGGCGTCAACGCGTTCGGCGGGTTCTGGTCGTAAGCCATGAAGACGAGGTTCCAGTACTCGAGGAAGCGCTCGTTCTCGCCACCCGGCAGATCGTCGGGCGCACCGAAGTCGAGTCCGCGATCGAGGTAGAGCTCGGAACAGGGACCGCACGGTCCGGTCGGACCCGACTCCCAGAAGTTCTCCTTGCGGTTACAGAGCACGATTCGCTCGCGCGGGATGCCAACCGCCTCCCAGGCGGCGATCGCCTCCTCGTCGGGACCAAGACCCAGTTCGTCGTCACCCGCGAAGACCGTGACCCAGATGCGCTCCTGCGCGATGCCGAAGCCGTCGCGCGAGAGCTCAAGCCCGTACGCAATCGCCTCCTCCTTGAAGTAATCGCCGAACGAGAAGTTGCCGAGCATCTCGAAGAAGGTGAGGTGGCGAGTCGTCGAACCGACGATGTCGAGGTCGACCGTGCGGAAGACCTTCTGGCAGCTCGTCATGCGCTTCGCGGGAGGGCTCTCGACCCCGAGGAAGAACGGCTTCAGCGGGTGCATGCCGGCAACCGTGAGCAGCGCGGAGGTATCGGTGGCAGCGGGGATCAGCGAGTAGCTCGGCTGGCGCAGGTGTCCGCGCTGCGCGAAGAACTCGAGGTAGGTCTCGCGGATCTCGTCGGAGGAGAGCGGCTGCGGCGTCCAGCCCTTCGGGCCGGACATCCTCGCTGGGTTGGATTTACCGGTCAACTGTCGCGTGGCCGACGACTAGCTCGCCATCCATGAAGCATGCCAGCTGGCCGGGCGCCACGCCGTAGGCGGGCTCGTCGAGCTCGAGCAGATCGCCGCGCAGGTGGTGGGCGCGCAGCGGCGGCTGCCGGTAGCGCAAGCGAACGCGATCGAAGCTCCGTCCGTGCAACACCGTGTCGCGCAGGCGTACGGCGCGGGTTGCGAGCGCCTCGCGCGGCCCAACCGTGATCGTGTTCGCGTCGACATCGGTCCGCAGCACGTACAGCGGCTGCCCTCCGCCGATCCCGAGGCCCTTGCGCTGGCCGACGGTGTAGCGGTGCGCGCCTTCATGCCGACCGAGCTCGCGACCTCGAGGGTCGACGATCGCGCCGTCGCGCGCGCCGATCGCGCCATGGCGGGCGAAGAACGCGTCGCGCCCGGTACCGGCCAGGAAGCAGAGGTCCTGCGAGTCGGGTTTCGCGGCTACCGGCAGACCGTGCCGGCGCGCCAGCTCGCGGGTCTCACCCTTGCGCAGCTCACCGAGCGGGAAGCGCAGGCGCCCGAGCGATCCCGGCGAGACCGCGGCGAGCGAGTAGCTCTGGTCCTTCTCGCGGTCTGCGGCGACGCGCAGTAGGCCGTCGGAAACTCGGGCGTAGTGGCCCGTGACGAGTGCTTCAGCACCGAGACGATCGGCGAGTTCGATCATCGCGTCGAGACGTACCTCCCCGTTGCAGCGAACGCAGGGGTTCGGTGTCAGACCCGCCACGTGGCCGGCCAGCCAGGGCTCGACGACGCCGCGACGGAACTCCGCGCGCAGGTCGAGCGAGAGGTGCGGCAAGCCGAGTGAATGGGCGAGATCGCGCGCGGCGCGCACCGCTTGCGCCGAGCAGCAGCTCTTCTCGCCGTCACTGGCCGGGTCCGACCACAGCTCGAGCGTCACCCCGATCGCGCGTGAGCCCGTGAGGAGCGCGGCGACGGCGCTGTCGACGCCACCGCTCAGGGCGACGACACGCCGACCTGCGACCGGCGCGAGCGCGGCACGGCGCGCCGCGTGGCCGAGGGCGCGATGAAGCGCGTCGGCGGCCAGCTCGGCCGCGTGACGCTTCGCCACCGAAAGCCCGCCCAACTCGCGGGCGATCGCCTCGCTGCCGAGGCGTGCCGCGTCGAGCAGCGTGCGCTGCTGCACGAGAGCCACCACGGCGCTGCCCGCGGCGATCGTCGCGCCGCAACCGGATGCGTCAAAGCCGACCTCCGTGATGCGCTCACCGTCGAACCCGAGCGAGATCCGCACCAGATCACCGCACGCGCCGCCGCCGGCGGCGCCTGTGAACGCGTCGGTCGGGATGAGCCCGCGGTTGCGCGGCCGCTCGAGGTGGAGGGCGAGGTTCACGACCCGAGTATGGCGCTTCAGACCGGTGGCTCGGGGTCGTACTGGATACCGCGACGAACCTCCACGGCGCGCTCGCGCGAGTGCAGGCGCGCAACCAGATGGAGCGCCATGTCGATACCGGCGGAGACACCGGCAGCGGTGATCACCTCACCGTCATCGACGAACCGCTCCTCGCGCTGGACGTCGATCGCCCGCCCCAGCCCCTCGAGCAGATCGAGCGCCTTCCAGTGCGTCGTCGCCGGCCGGCCGTCCAACAGGCCGGCGGCCGCGTACACAAGCGATCCCGTGCAGACGCTCGTCATCAGGACGCCAGCGCTCGCGAGGGCGCGAATACGCTCGAGGATCGCGTCGTCCTCGAGCTGGCGGCGCGTGCCGATGCCGCCTGGATAGACGAGGACATCGATTGTCCCAAGCTCCTGCCAGCTCGCGTCGGGCAGGACGCGCAGCCCCTTCGCGCATCTGACCGGCTGGAGCGAGTCGGCGACGGTCAAGACCTCGACGCCGTCGTCCGGGAAGCTCTGCGCCCAGAACGCAAGCACCTCCCAAGGCCCGGCCCAGTCGAGCTCCTCACAGTCCTCGAAAAGGGCGATAGCGATGCGCACCCCGCGACGATAGCGATCTTGGTCGGGTCCTCTCCGACCCGTACCCGCGCCTAGGGGTTCGCGGTAGCGGCGCTGTTCGCGTCGCTTGACGCTTGCTGCACGGCGTGCTGCGCGGCCTGGATCGCCGATCCGTACCCCGCCTGCGAGTCCTGCCCCTGAGCTGCCACGCCAGATAGCGACGTGGCGCCACGGCCCGCGGACGCGCCGCCGGCCGACGGGCCGCCGGCTCCAAGGCCTAGCAGCGTGAGCGCCAGCACCGCGACCAGCGCAACGAGTATTGCTATGTAGCGCACGGCTCGCTAATCGGCATCCGGAGCCCGCCAACTGAGGATCGCCGGCGCGTCTGGACACTCCGACTGGCCGGCGGCGCGGCGCGACGGTAGTCTGTTGCCGGCAATCCAGATGGCGGACGACGTCCTCCACCTCTCCGCGCTTGTCGGCAGCCCCTTGCTCGACAGCGCCAGCGAGCGCCTCGGCCGTGTCGATGACGTGATCGCGCGACTCGACGACGGCGAGTCGCTCCCGCTCGTGGTCGGGCTGCGCGCCGTGGTCGGCGGCCGCAGATTGTTCGTGCCGATCCGCAACATCGAGCGACTCGAGCCTGGCCGCGCACACCTGTCCACGACCAAGGTGAACCTCGCGCAGTTCGAGCGCCGGCCCACGGAGGTACTGCTCCGCGGCGACGTACTTGGACGCAGCGTGATCAACGTCAACACCGCGCGGCTCGTAACGCCTGGGGAGGTGGAGCTGCGGTGCGTCGAGGGTGTCTGGCGCGTCGCCGGCATCGATGCGAGCTTTGCCGCCCGGCTGCGCCGCAGGCTGCCGCGCGCGCTGCGCCGGGAAGGCGATGGCGGCGAGTCGTTCGTGCCGTGGGACGAGATCGAGCCCTTCGTCGGCCACGTCCCCACAGCCAGACTGCGGCTGCGCCCGCGACGCCTCGCCCACCTGCACCCTTCACAGATCGCCGACCTCGTCGAGGCCGCGAGCCACGACGAAGGTGAGGAGATCCTCGCCGCCGTCGGACAGGACAAAGAGCTCGAGGCGGACGTGTTCGAGGAACTCGACGACGAGCACCAGCTCGAGTTCCTCGACGAGCGGTCCGATCGCGAGGTCGCGCAGGTACTCAGCCGAATGGCGAGCGACGACGCCGCGGACCTACTGCTCGAGCTCCCCCAGGAGCGGCGAATCCCGGTCCTCGAGAAGCTGCCCGCGGCGAAGCAGCGCAAGATCCGCAAGCTCCTCGGCTACAACCCCTCGACGGCGGGCGGCGTAATGAGCCCCGACTTCTTGACCGTATCAATCACGGGCACTGCCGCCGACGCGTGCGAGGCAGCGCGCAAGCGTGACCTTCCGCCTGAGGCGCTGCACACGATCCTCCTGACCGACAAGGCAGGTGGCCTGGTCGGGCTCGTCAGCGCGGGCATCGTGCTGTCAGCGAACCCGCAGGCGCCGCTTGCCGAGCTCGCTGTTTCGAGCCCGCCCTCCGTCGGCCCTGAAGCAGAAGTTCCCGAGGTCGCGCGACTGATGACCGACTACAACCTCGTTTCGCTGCCCGTGGTGGACGCCGACGAGCGACCGATCGGGATCGTGTCGGTCGATGACATCCTCGAGCTGATGCTGCCCGAGGACTGGCGCCGCCGCTACGGCCTCGCGCGCGAGTAAGGATCCAGCGAGACCGTGCCGGCGCAGGTCTCCGTACTGCTGATCGTGCCCGACGCCGACCGTGCGATCGCGTGGTACGCGGAGGCGCTCGGAGCAATCGAGCTCTGGAACCTTGGCGGTGTCGCCGGCCTCCAGATCGCGGGGGCTCCCTTCTTCGTCCACGCAATCAATCCGGCGAACGACTCGGAGAGCAGCCCCGCGGAGGTCGGCCGGACGAGCACGCGAGTCGAGCTGTTCGTCGACGAGCCCGAGGTAGTCCTCGCCCGGGCACTGGCCGCCGGCGCGCAGGCCGGGTCGCCGATCGTTGAACACGAGATGCCGTGGGGTTCGCACCGGCAGGGCGGCTTTCGCGACCCGTTCGGCCACAACTGGTCGGTCGGCGACAAGTCGCCGCTGCGCGGCCTCGTGGGCGAGTAACGAGATCGCCACATCCGGGCTGCCTTCTTCGACGACGGTCAGTCTAAACTGCCGACGTATGGACGACCAAACCGGCACCCTGCAAGACAGCGAACCGCCGCGAAGTAGCGGCCGCACGGCTGCCTGCCCCGGCGTCCCCCTGCTCGCCTGCCGCTGAGTCGGGCACAGGGCCTCCGGAAGGCCGCCGCGCGCGCCGCAGCGGACCAGAAAGGAGGTGAATCGAGATGGCGACGAGGCCGACGCGTCCGAGGCGCGCCCGCAACGCATCGGCCACGCCCAGCGCGCCAACCGCCGCGGCTCCCTCGCGCGAGCGCTTCGTGCTCGACAGCGCGCACGTAGGCGACATCCAGGGAGCGTTCGGGACGATCCGCGAGCACGACGTCGAGGGCCGTCGCAGCATCCGCGCCCGTCTCGTCGCACTGCTCGCGATCATCGGCCCTGGCCTGATCGTCATGGTCGGCGACAACGATGCCGGCGGCGTCTCCACCTACGCGCAGGCGGGCCAAAGCTACGGAACGAGCCTGCTGTGGGTTCTGCTGCTGCTGATTCCCGTCCTGATCGTCAACCAGGAGATGGTCGTGCGCCTCGGAGCCGTCACCGGCGTCGGGCACGCGCGCCTGATCGCCGAGCGCTTCGGACGCTTCTGGGCCTGGTTCTCGGTGATCGACCTCTTCGTCCTCAACTTCCTCACGATCGTTACAGAGTTCATCGGCGTCAACTTCGCGCTCTCGTTCTTCGGCGTCTCCAAGTACATCTCGGTCCCGATCGCCGCCGTCCTGCTTGTAGCTATCACGGCCAGTGGCAGCTTCAGGACATGGGAGCGGGCGATGTTCGTGTTCGTCTTCGCGAACTTCCTCGTCGTCCCGCTGTTCTTCCTCGCCCATCCGCAAGCGGGCCAGATCGCGCAGGACTTCGTCGTTCCCGGTATCCGCGGCGGCATCAGCTCGACCTCGGTGCTGCTGATCATCGCGATCGTCGGCACGACCGTCGCCCCCTGGCAGCTCTTCTTCCAGCAGTCGAACGTGATCGACAAGCGAATCACGCCGCGCTGGATCAACTACGAGCGCCTCGACACGACGCTCGGCGCGTTCATCGTCGTGGTCGGCGCCGCCGCGTTGATCGCGATCTGCGCGTTCGCTTTCCGCGGCACCGGCTACTTCGGCCATTTCCAGAACGCCGGCGCAACGGCCGCTGGCCTCACCCACACGCTCGGCTCGCCCGCGGGCGCGTTCTTCGCGATCGTCCTCCTGAACGCGTCGCTGATCGGTGCCGCGGCTCTGACACTCGCCACCAGCTATGCCTTCGGCGACCTGACGGGCACGCGTGGCTCGCTTCACCGCAGCATGCGCGAAGCTCCCGGGTTCTACTTGATCTTCGGGCTGCTGATCAGCGGCGCGGCCGGGATCGTCTTGATCCCCCATGCACCGCTAGGCATCATCACGACCGCGGTCCAGGCGCTCGCCGGCGTGCTCTTGCCGAGCGCGACGGTGTTCCTGCTGCTGCTCTGCAACGATCGCGACGTCCTCGGTCCCTGGCGCAACGCGACCTGGCTCAACGCGATCGCCTGCGTGATCATCTCGGTGCTCGTTCTGCTGTCTCTGATCCTGATGGCGACGACCGTCTTTCCGACGATCAACGTGACCCGCTTCGCGCTGATCGGCGCGGGCGTGTTGGCCGTCGGCCTGCTCGGTTTCGGCGCGACGCTGGCACGCGCGCGACGTGTCGCGGCGGGCGTGACAGTGATTGACACCGAGCCGCAGATCCCCAAGTCGCAGTGGACGATGCCACCGCTCGCGCTGCTCGAACGCCCGCGCGCGACGCGCGCGCGCAGCATCGCACTCGGCTCGATGTGGACCTACCTCGTCCTGTCCGCTGCCCTCTTGATCGTCAAGGCCGCGGAGCTCGCGGGCGCGTAGCTCGGGAGCTACTGCTTCGCGAGCGCCTCGAAGTTCTCGTACAGGCGCGGCTCGTTGAAGCGCTTGCGGGCCGCTTGCGCGGCCGGCGCCACGCGCGCCCACACACCCTCCACCCACAGCCAGTCGCGGACCAGGTCGCGGTTCAAAACGTCGTTCTTGACGAGCGTGCCGATCGTCTCGAGGTAGACGAGCATCGTGCGCACGGGCGTGTCGTTCATCGCGTCGGCGATCTCCGGGTCGAAGTCGTCCTCGAAGATCGACGGCATAGCCTCGTTGACCCCGAGCGCGGTTCCCCACTGCGCGATTTGAACGAGCAGCTGCGCATCCTCGTAAGTCGGTACCGCCATCGTGCCTCCTCGCGTTCGTTGCCTCACAACGCTAGCGCGGCGCCGATCAGAGCGTGCGGAGCCCGAGCTCGCGCAGCGTCCCCGCATCAACCGGGGCAGGCGCGCCGGTCAGCGGGTCGACGCCGGTCGCGGTCTTCGGGAAAGCGATCACTTCGCGGATCGTCTCGCGCCCGGCGCAGATCGCGACGATCCGGTCAATCCCGAGCGCGATCCCGCCGTGCGGCGGCGCGCCGTAGCACAGCGCATCGAGCAGGAAGCCGAATCGCTCGCGCGCGTCCTGCTCGGAGAGGCCGATCACCTTGAAGACCTGCTCCTGCACCTCGGGCGTGTTGATGCGGATCGAGCCGCCACCGAGCTCGACGCCGTCGCAGACGAGGTCATAGCCGCGTGAGAGGAGCTTCGCCGGCTCCGTGAAGTCATCCCCGACCGGCGCGGTGAACGGATGGTGCATCGCGGTCCAGCGGTCCTCGCCCTCGCTCCACTCGAACATCGGGAAGTCGCGCACAAAGAGCACATCGTGGCGCGAGCGGTCGATCAGGCCGAAGCGCTCGGCGAGCTCGAGGCGCAGCGCACCGAGCGCACGCGCCGCAACGTGCTCCTGGTCGGCGACGAACAGCAGCAGGTCCCCTGCGGAGCCGCTCAGCTCGCGCAGCACCGCCTCCACCGCTCCGGGCGAGAAGAACTTCGCCAGATTCCCGCTGAAGCCCCCGTCGGAATCGACGTAGATCGGTGCAACGGCTTTCGCGCCGAAGCGCTGGACCACCTCCGACAATCCGTCCTGCTGGGCGCGCGAGAGATCGCGCGCGCCCGCGTTGATCGCGCGCACGACCCCGCCCGCTGCGAGCACGGACTCGAAGACCTTGAACTCGCTCCCCCGCACCACATCGGAGACGTCGTGGATCTCGAGGCCGAATCGCGTGTCCGGCCGATCCGAGCCGTAGCGCGCCATCGCCTCGGCGAAGCGCAGCTGAGGCCACGGCGGGTCAGCGACCGGGAAGCCCGCGGCCGCGAAGACGGCGGACATCACCGCCTCGGTCGTCTCGAGCACCTCCTCCTCGGTCACGAACGCCATCTCGAGGTCGAGCTGCGTGAACTCGGGCTGTCGGTCGGCACGCGTGTCCTCGTCGCGGAAGCAGCGCGCGATCTGGTAGTAGCGCTCGTAGCCGGCCATCATCAAAAGCTGCTTGAAGAGCTGGGGCGACTGCGGCAGCGCGTAGAAGTTGCCGGGCGAGGTGCGCGCCGGGACGAGGAAGTCGCGCGCGCCCTCAGGGGTTGCCTTCGTCAGGATCGGCGTTTCGATCTCGAGGAAGTCGCGGGCGTTCAGCGTGTCGCGGATCGCGGTGACGATCGCGTGGCGCATGAGGATCGCGTCGCGCATCGCCTCGCGGCGCAGGTCGAGCGAGCGATAGCGCAGGCGCAGCATCTCGTCAACCGTGACGTCCTCGTCAAGCGGGAAGGGCGGCGTCGGCGAGCTCGCAAGCACCTCGAACTCATCGACGGCAAGCTCGATCTCGCCGGTTGCAAGGTTCGGGTTCACGTTCTCCGCGTCGCGTGCGAGGAGCTTGCCATGCGCACTGATCGCCCACTCGCTGCGCAGGTCGTGCGCGTCGTCGAGGCCGTGAAAGACGAGCTGGAGCAGGCCCGAGCGGTCGCGCAGGTCGATGAATACGAGGCCGCCATGGTCGCGCCGGCGATGCACCCAGCCGGCAACGCGGACCTCCTCGCCCACATCAACCGAGCTGAGATCTCCGGCCCACCTTGTCCGGTAGCGGTTCGGAGCGGGCGGATTCTTCACGCCGAGAGCACCTGCCTGACGATGTCTTCGGCGGGCTTGCCGTCGAGGCGCGTCCCCTGCGCGTCGAGGATCGCCAGATGGCGTGCGCTGATGCGTTCGGCGTGTTTGAGCTGGCCCTTCAGCGAGCGTCCGCCGAGCTCCATCTGGGCGCGCAGGCCGGCGGTGCGGGCCGCCAACGTGAGCGTGAACGCGTCGGCGCGGCGGCCCTCGTGGGCGACATAGAGGTCGGGCGGGACATCGCGCGTGGCGCTCACCTGTGCGGCGAGGACGATGCGCTCGATTCCGGCGGCCCAACCGATCCCCGGCGTGGGGGGACCGCCGATCAGCTCGACAAGGCCGTCGTAGCGCCCGCCGCCACCAACACCCGATTGCGCGCCCAGTGCGTCGCTCGTGAACTCGAACAGGGTGCGGGTGTAATAGTCGAGACCGCGTACGAGCGTCGAATCGATCTCGTACGGAATCCCCGCGAGCTCGAGCAGGCTACGCACCTCGGCAAAGTGCTTGGCGTCTTCGGAGTCGAGCCGGTCGATCAGCCGCGGCGCTTTTGCCATCACGGCCTGCGTGCGCAGGTCGTCTGAGTCGAACGCCCGCAGCGGGTTGAGGTCGATCCGCGAGCGGACCGTTTCGGAGAGCTCGTGCTCGTTCGCGCGCAGGTAGGCGGCCAGCTCCTCCCGATATGCGGCTCGAGTCTGCGCGTTCGCGAGGCTCGACAGGCGTAGGCGGACCGTCGCGCCGAGTCGCTTGAGGAGGTCGTGCAGGAGGACGATCAGCTCCGCGTCGACGGCCGGGTCATCGCTGCCGAGAACCTCCGCGCCGACCTGCCAGAACTCGCGGTAGCGGCCCTTCTGCGGGCGCTCCGCACGGAAGAACGGTCCGAGGTAGTAAAGCTTCACGGGCGCGGGCAGCTTGTGCATGCCGTGCTCGACGTATGCCCTGCACACGGGCGCGGTGCCCTCCGGGCGCAGCGTCAGGGAGCGCCCTCCCCCATCGTCGAAGCTGTACATCTCCTTCTGAACGATGTCCGTCGCTTCGCCGACGCCGCGCGAAAAGAGCTCGGTCGCCTCAAAGGCCGGCGTTTCGATGCGCGCGTAGCCTGCGGCTTCGAGCAGCTCACGCGCGGCGTGCTCAACGAGTGCACGCTGGGCGGACTGCTCGGGAAGGATGTCGAACGTGCCGCGCGGAGCGGCGATCTTCGCGCTCACCGGGCGGCCGGCGCGCGCAGGTCCGCGAGAAACGGGTTCGTTTCGCGCTCGCGCCCAAGCGTCGTGACCGACATGTGACCGGGATATACGCGCGTCTCCGGGGGGTACGCGTCGAGTAGCTGCGCGATCGATGCGCGCAGCGTCGACCAGTCGCCGCCGGGCAGGTCGGTGCGACCAACCGAGCCCGCGAACAGAACGTCGCCGCTGAAAAGCGAAGCGGTCTCGGGGATCGCGTAGCTGAGGTGCCCGGCGCTGTGCCCGGGGGTGAAGTGGACCGTCACTTCGAGCCCGGCAAGCTCGAGCTGCTCACCCCCGGTCAGGAGGAACTCGGGTTCGTGTGCCGCGACCACCCCGAGCGGTGTCATCCCCGTGGCGAGGTCCTCGCGCTCGAGCTGCGGGCAATAGACGGGCGCGCCGGTGTGCTGCGCGAGCGCGGCCACGGCGCCAATGTGGTCGATGTGCGTGTGCGTGACGAGGATCGCCTCGATCGTGACGCCGAGCGCCTCGATCGCTTGGATCAGGCGCGGCGCCTCATCGCCAGGATCGATCAGGAGCGCCCCAGTCGAGCCGTGCGTCCGCGCTACATACGCGTTTTCCGCGAAGGGGCCGACGGTGAACGTTCGGACGTCGAGCGGAACGCTCACCTAGCTGCCTGCTTGCGCTGATAGCGGCGGTACATGTACATGTCGGTGTAGTAGATCAACGGCGCGTAGATCCCGACCACGATCGGGAGCAGGAGCAGGTTCGAGCTCACCGATTTCTTGAGCAGCAGCGTCGAGATCGCGTAGACGACGATCGCCGCCACGGCCGCCTTCAGGCCTGCAGCCTTCCAGGTCGGCGCGCGCTCGTAGCGCTTCGGTCTTGGCGTGCTCGTGCCGCGCGGGCGCCCGGCCCCGCCGCGCCCCCCGCTACCGGACTTTTCGGACGCTGTCGGCTTGCGTCCCGTGCGACCGCGCGCCTCGATCGCGCCCGCAGCATTGCCGCGGTGCTTCGTCGGCCTTCTGCGCTTGCTCGTCCGGGGCATCGCTTCAATTGAAGCGTAGTGCGTTCTCGGCGAGCTGGCGTACGGGATCGAAGTCGCGTAGCGCGACTTCGCGCGGGAAGCCCGCGAGCGCAGCAGCCGGGACGAGTCCAACGATCTCGGCCGCTGAGACCGGAGCCTCGCGCGCGATGCGCTCGACGATTTCGGCCAGCGGCCTCGCGTACGGATCCTCAACGTTCATCGAGACCTGCGCTGTGCCGTCGCGTGAACCGAGTTCGACGCCGATCGCAACAAGCCGTCCCGGCTCACGGATCGCCGCGGCGATGCGCTTCGCCGTCGCAAGGTCAGCCGGCGGCGCGAGCTCGACGTTGAAAGCAACCAACGGCGGCCGCGCAGCGACGAGCGTCGCGCCCGCGGTGGGGTGAAGGCGCCGCGGACCGAAGTCGGGCGCCAGCTCACCTGAGTCGATGCGCTCAGCGAGCGCCGCCACCCCTCCGCGCCGCAGCTCTGCGCGCGTCCGCCCGCCGGCGAGCACGCCGTAAAGGAACACGGGCAGCTCGAGCTCACGCGCGAGCAGCTCCGCGGTCAGCAGCGCCTCCGCAACGGCCGCGCCGCGCAGCCCCGCCTCGAAGTACACGATCGGGGCAACATCGACGGCTCCAACGTGCGGGTGCATCCCACGCGGCTCATTGAGGTCGATCCGCGCGACCGCCTCGCGCGCCCCCGCGAGCACGGATTGCGCGAGCTGCCCGGGCGCGCCGGCGAGCGTGAACACGGCGCGGTGGTGATCGGGGTCGGCGTGGCGGTCGAGTAGCGCCGCGCTCTGCGCGAAGGCTGTGCCGATGGCTTCGAGCGCAGCACCGTCACGTCCCTCGGAGACGTTGGGCACCGCAACCAGCTGCGGCCGTGAAGAGCGCGCGGTGCCTGCCCCTACCCCGAACGCGACGCTCACACCGTGCCAGCCTACCGGTCCTGTGCGGGGGCGCCGATCGCAGCGGCCTCTAAACTTCCCGTCCCCGCCGGAGTAGCTCAGTCGGTTAGAGCAGCGGAATCATAATCCGCGTGTCGGGGGTTCGAGTCCCTCCTCCGGCATCAGAGAAAGAGCCTGCTAATGCGGGCTCTTTCGCTTCCGGGCGGCAACTAGGTGCGCTCGCAGTCGGCAGACGTGTGAACGCAAGTGCGAACATGCCGCGGCTGGACGAGTCTGGCGGCGCGGCCAGCGGGTACGCTTCGCGCATGGGTGCCGCGGAGGTCGGCCAGCTCGTCTACCGCATCGAGGAAGCGCTCGACCGGGACAACGATGCGGACGCTCAGCGTTGGGTCCGCATAGCCGACAGCGACGACGCCCGAGCAGCCCTCAATGAATGCGGAGTGCGCATGGACGCGAGGCTCCACCGCGAGCCGGACCTGTCGCCCGAGTGGATCGCGCACCGCACCGAGCAGCTCAAGCGGCTTCAGGGGTTCTTCGCCGGCCTCGACCCCGACTCGGGCGCCTCCGTCGAGTAAGCCACGCCGATCCGGCCGAGCTGGACTTGTTCCCCCGCACAGCGCGGCGAAGAATCTTTTTCGTAGGCCGTTGACTTCAGGTTTGGGGCTGCGAGCATATTTCTAAAACACCGAACCAAGGACAGGACCGAGACAGTGAGTGCGAATATCGACCTTGACTGTGACGCGCGGCGAGCACGTCGGCTTAGGCGACAGGACGGCCTTGAGGACTGGACGACAGGCGAGGACGCTGACGATCTATCCCCCGAAGAAATCGAAGCCCGACTCCGTACCGTGCTAGCGCATCTCGACACGGTGTCGCACGTCAACAGTACCCAGGACTACTCAACAGGTCCGATCGCTCGCGACACATCCGACAGCCTTGGCGGGCGCAAGCCATCGCACGGTGCGGGTGAGCACCCGAGAGGCGCGAAAGAGGTCGAGAGCTTCCGGTCGGACTACCGGCTGCACTCAGCAGACGAGTTCAAGCGGAGGTTGGCGAAGGCCAAGAGCGACACAGCGAAGAAGGCGATCCTCAGCGATGCCGAGGAAGCGATCAAAGCGTGGAAGAAGTCCCCGCTACCGGGACCGAACGAGATGCCACCCTTCGCCGATCCGAAGTGGAAGGCGTGGGTTGCGGCACACCCAGAAGTGTCGGCCGCCTCGATCGCAGACAAGACCGGACTGAGCCGCCAGTACGTGACACGGGTGCGGGCGAAGTACAGGGCGGCGTAAGTTCGCGCATTATGCGGCGACTAAAAAACACACTCTTAACATTGTGGACTTGAAGGGGTCTACCCCAGCAACGATAATACGGAGTGACTGTAAACCAGTTGTCTGACTTTGTAATGCGCCCTGAGTGGCCCTAGTCCCGCCCGGAGTATCGGTAGGGCAAGCGCCAGAGCCCACCCTTTTACGCGAGGCGCGCTTATCACTCCGCGCCTTCAACGGCGCGCTATCCGACGGAGGCCATCAGTGCCGTCAACTGTCACAGAGCCGCTAACGGCCCGACTGCGCGTCGATGATGTCGCTGCGCTGCGCGAGGTAGCGCGTCGCGACGGCGTCACTGTCTCGACCTTGGTGCGCCGGCTCGTCTGGGCTTGCCTGCCGCTCGTCGCGAGCCGACGCAACACAAGCACCGACTGAGGGCGAGTCCATTTCGCGCTGGGGTGTATCCCTGCGCCCTCCGCTCCTGCCTGCTTCTCCGGGCATTTGAGCCATCTCTTTCGGTAGCCCTCCCCGGCTGCCATCGTCGTTTCACACGGAGGTCACCGTGCGATGCCGAACGTCGGCGCGCGCGTCCGTACTCGCCGGAAGCGTTCCGGCATCTAGAAGGAGCAGCATGACCGAGGCAACAACCGCGACCGTCCTCCTTACGGACGGTCGCACTTTCGAGGGCAGTTGCGAACTTGACCAGGGCGTCGTAACGCTCGCCGGCCGCGAGCGGCGCGTCGTCATGATCGACGGCACCCCCACCGTTCAAATGGGCAAGTTGACTCGGCGAAGCTGGCCGATCGGAGCGTGTCGCGAAGTCCGCTGGCCGCGCCCAGATGAAGCGGTGGCGACATGACCAACCGCATCGTTTCGGTCACGGCCGATCAGGTCGAGCCATCCTCCGTCAGTTGGCTGTGGGCGGGGCTCATCCCACTTGGAACGCTCAGCATCGTTGCGGGCAGTCCAGGGTGGGGCAAGTCAACGCTTGCGCTCGGGCTGTGCGCGCGCGCGACACGCGGGAAGCTCCCCGGCGCGCTCGAAGGCGAGCCCGTCAGTGTCGCCTATGTCTCGGCTGAGGACTCGCTCGCGCATACGCTCGTGCCGCGACTCCAGGCCGCAGGCGCTGACCTGGCGCGCTGCCACCTGTTCGAGCACGTCGCAAAGAACGGACGACACGGCGACGAGCAGACGCCGAGCATTCGCATTCCCGACGACCTGCCGCTGATCGCAAGCTGGATCGCCGACACGGACGCGCGCGTTCTCGTGCTCGATCCCGTCGTGGCGATGATCTCGGGCGCGCTCAACACGCACAAGGACGCGGACACGCGCCGCGCGCTCGCCCCCCTGATGCACCTAGCCGACGAGCGGCAAATGGCGGTGCTGACCGTCTTGCACCTGAACAAGAGCGTTGAGCAGGACGCGCTATCGCGCATATCGGGCAGCGTCGGATTCGGCGGCGCCGCGCGCAGCGTCCTACTGTTCGCGGGCGACCCTGAAGACCCCGAAGGCGAGAACGGCAGCCGGCGCGTTCTTGCTCATGTCAAGTGCAACCTCGGCGTTCGCCAGCGCTCGCTCAGCTACACGATCGAACCGCGCACCATCGACGGATCGAGCGGCCCGATCGAGACGAGCATCGTCGTGCGCCAAGGCTACGCCGAGCAGAGCGCCAACGACCTAACCGGAGGCCCGACGAGCGCCAGCGCCGCCACAGCCCGCATCGAGGCTGAGGACTTCCTCCGCGTCGAGCTGGCGGACGGCCCGGTTCTCTCAACCGAGCTGACCAGACGAGCGGACGATCTCGCAATCTCCGAGCGAACGCTCAAGCGCGCCAAGAACGCGCTCAAGGTCCGGTCACGCAAGACACAGACCGGCTGGACCTGCGAACTACCGGCCGAAACGGTCAAGAGTGCCAACCGCTCTCCTAGTGGCCCCCTTGGCCCCCTTGGCCTACTTGGCCCCCTTGAAGAAGTTAAGGAGGCCAAGAGTGCCAACAGTGCCAACAGTGCCAGTAGGGAGAACGTGGCCCCCTTGAGCCAAGACACACTCTCACTCGCCGAAGAAGAACGCATCGAGGCACTCGCCGCTCGACATGCTGACCTAGCGCTTGGCGGGGAGGTCGCCACGTGATGCCCGCTCCACAACACGCGGCGCGCGAGGGCTCGTTGAGCTTGCTCGTCGAACTAACGCCAGAACAGCTCGGCGCGATTGCCCAACTCGTCGCGTCGCGGATCGCGGTTGGCGCCAGCGAGCCTGCGCCCACGTGGCTCGACACGCGCGGCGCGGCCGAGTACATCGCCGGCACACCTGGCCGCATTCATGACCTCGTGCAGCTCGGGAAGCTCGTTCCGCGTCGCGACGGGCGCCGATTGCTGTTCCGCCGTGTCGATCTCGACGCCTACCTAGAGGGTTCCGCATGACCGCTCGTTGTTCGCACCCTGTTCACACACCCCCGGAAAGCGCCCTGAACATAGGGCGTTTTCAGCGACTGCAGGGGTCTGAATCCGACACTCACGAGGCGGTGGCGTGATGGTCGCCGGCCAGGAGCGCCCACCATTCGAGCCCGGAAATCAGCTTGGGCTGCGTCACGGCGCATATAGCGAGCGAGCGATCGCTGAGCGCGCCGAGCAGGTACACGCGGCGTTGCTTGAGTTCCTGCCGTGGTGCGCTGACCCGCGCTACTCGGTCAGCTTGCAGCGCTACTCGCAGGCGACGGCGCGTGAGCAGCTCGCACACGAGGCGCTGATGTCGGCTGGCGGGAAGGTGTCGGCTCGGTTGCTGGAGGCTGCCACGAGCGCGGCGCGGCTCGCTTGGCTCATGGGAGATCAGCTCGGGCTGACGCCGGCAGGGCACGCGAAGCTGAAGATGCTCGCCGCTGGCGCGACGGAGGCTGAGGCATCACTGAGCGATCTTGCCGCGCGCGGTCGCGACGTGATGCAGGCGCGTCGAGCGGCGGATGCGATCGACGTTGAGTCCGTAGACGAGGCGTCGTCGTGAGCGGCTGGGTCTTCTACGCGCTCGGCACTCCGGCGCCGCAAGGCAGCAAGCGGCACGTCGGGCACGGCGTGATGGTCGAGTCGTCGAGGTACGTTCGCCCGTGGCGTGAAGCGGTCAAGGCTGCGGCGTTCGGTGCCGGCGAGTGTCTCGATGGCCCGCTCGCGGTCTCGATGGTCTTCACGCTGCCACGGCCAAAGTCTGCGCGGCGGATCGACATGGCGCCGAGCCGGATGCCCGATCTGAGCAAACTCGCGCGAGCGGTCGAGGATGCGATCAGCGATGCCGGCTTGTGGGCTGATGACGCGCGCGTCAGCGAGTACGAGCGGCTAGCAAAGGTCTGGAGTGGCTTCGACAGCGACGCGCTCCCGGTTCCCGGCGTCGTTGTCGCTGCGGTCGAGCGAGCGGATGACTGGCGCTCGCGGCTGAGCGATCTGGTCGGCGGCGCATTGGTCGATGCGAAGCGCCGTTACGCGGGAAGTGCGCTGTGAGCACGCTAGACCCGATGGAGCTACTCGCCGGGTTGGTCGATCCCGTCGGCCGGTGGGGCGACTGCGCGACCGCTGAACAGTGGGGCGACGCTGAGGCGATCTTGAGCCTCGACGGCCCGCGACGGCATTGGCTCGGCCGCGCGAAGGGGTACAGCAAAACGCGCGACGTGGCGGCTCTGTCGCTGGTCGCTTTGTTGACCCAATTTCCTCCGGGCGCTACCGGCTACGCCGCGGCCAGCGACGCCGACCAAGCAAGCCTTCTGCGCCAGAGCATCGCCTCTTTTGTCGTGAACACGCCCGAGCTTGCCGGGCTCGTCACGGTCGATACCCGCCGAGTGTCGGTCAAGAGTGGCGCCGACATCGTGATCTTGGCCGCCGATAGCGCCGGCTCGCACGGTCTACGTCCCTACTGGCTTGTGGTCGATGAGCTTGCGAACTGGCCGGACGTGCCGCGTCACCGCGACTTCTTCGACTCGCTTTGGGCCGGTCTGCCCAAGGTGAGCGACAGTCGCGGCATCGTGATTACGACGGCTGGAGGTCCGCAGCACTTCGCCTATCGCATCCTTGAGACAGCGAAGCTAGAGCCGTCTTGGCGAGTGAGTGATCTTCACGGCCCGCCGGCATGGTCCGATCCCGACGAGATCGCGGTAGAGCGTCGGCGCCTATTCCCGTCGAGCTTCGCGCGGCTTTGGCTCAATGAGTGGTGCGCCCCGGATGACGCGATAGCCGATCCCGACGACGTAGCCGCCGCGTGTGTCCTCGACGGCCCGCTAGCGCACGAGCCGGGACACATCTACGTCGCGGCGCTCGACGTTGGCACGCGTAACGACCGCACCGCCGTAACCATCGCGCACGCTGAGCGCTCCCCTACCGGCTCGCTTGTGACTGTCGATCGCTTGCAGGTCTGGACACCGCGGCCAGGGCGCCCGGTGTCGCTCGATGAGGTTCGCACTTGGCTGGTCGAGATGTGTCGCAGCTACCGCGCGAAGCTCCTGTATGACCCCTCGCAGGCGTATCTGATGATCGAGCAACTTCGCCGCTCGGGAGTGCGCACTGAGGAATTCACGTTCACCAGCTCCAGCGTCGGGAAGCTCGCCACGGCGATCATGCAATCACTGAGAGGGCGCCTGCTACGCCTGCCCGACGACGAGGATCTACGCAAGGAGCTTCTATCCGTCCGTCTGCGCGAATCCTCACCCAACGTCCTCCGCATCGACCACCAGAGCGGCGGTCACGACGACCGCGTAATCAGCGTGGCGATGGCCGTCTACGAGCTTACGAGCGGTAGCCCGTTTATCGGTGCCGACTGGCTCGACTTCTACAAGGCGCAGACGGAGCGAGCCGCGAAGGCTGAACCGGACCAGCTCCGCCACCTGCCGCGCCTTGGCTCGCGCGAGCAGGCATCGCCGCGGAGGGGTTGCCAGCACCGTTGGCAGCGGTGGCCGGATGGTGAGTCGTGCGTCTTTTGTGCAGGGTGGAGGGAGTCTCGGGCGTGACTCTGCTACCTGCACGCCAAGCGTCGAGAGCGCCGACTGTGTGCGCGCCGTGGGTCTCGGTCCCCAATCGGCGCCCGGCAGGCACCCTCGATGACCGTCGCTACGTCGTGCTTGCTCCTGCGCGCCGTACCGGCACCAGCGCGCGCCGGGGGCTGCTAGCTCCTCAGTCGGCACCCCCGGCCGCGCACATCTTCAGAGCTTGCCCGCTGAGTGTTTCCATCCGCTCACACGGGCAACACGGGCGCGGTCCATCTAACCCGCCCAGCGCGCGCCGGGGATGCCTCTCTCTCCTTCGGCCGAACCGGCGCGCGCACCCTCTTACAACAGACAAGGCGGTTTAGGCATGGCTAACGAACGCGGATTCGTGCTCGTGAAGGACGCGAGCAACAAGACGGTGGCTTCATGGGTAATCAAGAGCGACAGTAAAGAGAGCGATGAGATTCTCGCTCTGGTGACTGGCGAGATTACCGACGACCTGGCGAGCGCTCAGAAGTCGCTCGGGCGGGGCGTGACATTCACACGAACCGACGCGGGCAACGTGTCGAAAGGAAAGGCACCAGTGGCACAAAAGAAGACGGTTGACCAGCTCGTTGCCGAGCTGAAGAACAACCTGCCCGAGATCAAAGACCCGTCGTTGAAGGCCGCGGCCGGCCAGGCCGTGTCCCTGCATGAGTTGAGCAAGGCGGCACAGGACGAGTTCAACGGCGACAACGCCGCGGCGATCAGGGCTGCGACGGCGCCCGCCATCGCGAGCGCGACAGCGCGAGCAGCATCTCAGTCGGACCCACGCAGCGCACTCCAGTCCGTCTGGGACGGCACCGCGACGCCGCAGGCTATCGACTGGTCGCCCGAGGCAGACGCTCAGCTCGTGACGCAGCTAAACCGCCAGGAAGACCCCCTGAAGAAAGAGGCGCTCGGCTATGACATTACGTTGGCCCGCCTGCGCGCGCACGCTCAGCTAGAGCAGCGTCGGAGAGGTGAGCGATAGTGGAAGGCACACGAGTAACCCTCGGATTCAGTCCGGACGGTCGCCCGCTACCCGCTCGCGCTGGTGACGGCTCAGAGCGCGAAGCGGAAGAACAGCGCACCCGTGAGCACCTTGAGCGCCAGCGCGCCCAGGCGGAAGCCGCGCAGGAAGCGCAGCGCCAATGGGCGCGTGGGCGAGACTCGCTCCGAGAGGCCCTAGCAGGCGCTCAGCGCGTCCGTGACACCATCGCGACGCAAGGTGTGGCCTCTCTAGCACCGGAAGAACTCGAGGAGGTCAGACGCTCCGTGTATCTGGCGGGCGCAGAGCTACTAGTGCAGGACGCAGCGGTGGCACTCGGGCAGTACGAACAGGCAGCGCGTCGCTAATGCCGCCCGTAACCCCGTCACGCAAACAGCGCGGCCTCGTCAGGATGAGCGAGGCACAGAACACTGTGGACGCGCTCACCTCGCAGCAGCAGACCGGGATCAGCGCCCCGTCTGACCCTGGCGGTCCAATGTCCGGCCAGTCAAACGCTCTCGTTGTCCTATCGGGAGTAATTCCCTCGACGCCGGCCGGAACACCAGGGCCAACGCATCCGCGCTACGGCATGTGCTTCTACGACTCCTCGGGCGTCTTACAGGTGCAGATCGACCAATGGGGGTGGCACAAGTACAACAACGTAAGCGGCGTCCCGGTGTACGCGAGCGAGATCGTCACGTACAGCTAGGCCGGGATTTTCATGCCACTTGGAGGGCAGCAGGAGATGCGGCAGAATCCCTCCGCAATGCCTGCAACCGTCTATCAGGAGTCATGGCATCGACTCACACCACCACGAGCCGCCAGTGTTCCACCACCACCCCGGAAGTCGCGAGGCAGAGGCCGCAGCGACAGCGCACGCGCCGCGATCTGTTGCGCTCGAAGCGAGGCCCGTCTAGCGTAGGCACGTCAGATCGGCGCAGCAATTCTCTGAAAAGGGGCATCCGATGAGCACGCAACCGCCGACACGCCTCGCGAGCGAGGACGTGATTATCAACGCGCCGATGAGCTACGCCGGCTCGGCGCAGCGCATCATGCGCCTGCGCCGCCTCGCGCACGCACGCTGGGCGGTCGCCTTACTCACGATCCTCGCCGTCACGCTCGTACTAACTGCGTGGGTTGTCGTTACCGGCTGGTACGTCATCTCGTTCGGACTGCTCTGGATCGTCACTGTTCCGTACAGACTGCTCCGCCGAGGCTCACGTAAGCGGAAAGCCGAGGCGCTGAGGCACCGCGAACTCATGGACACGATCCAAGGCGCGGCCGCAGGGTCGGCCGCAGCGATCGTCACATCGACCGCGGCGCCTGAACTATCAGTGGCCGAGACTCCGGCGATCGACGCGCCAGCACCGCCTACGCTCACCGAGTAGCTAGCGCTCCCGCGCGGGCTCAGCACGACCGCGGCGCGCTTCTGGCCGTCGCGTGCCGGGCTATGCAGTGAGCCACCGTGTGAGATGTGGAGGCTCGTCCGGCCCGTGCTGCCGCCCAAAGCGCATCGGTATGACAGTGGCGGAAGGCAGATCCCGAGCGACTCGACCAGCCACCTCCTGCCCCTCGGAGGTGATCTCATTTGGGTCGTGGCCTGGTCTCTCCTGTGCGAGCACCGCGACGCCGAGAGGCCCCTGAACGTCCTCGGCTAGCGCCTGGATGAGCTGCTCATCGTGTAGGGAATGGCCGAGCACAAAAACGCGCTCGGCCGTTCTGAGCGCCTGTCTGAACTCACCCCACATCGCGTTAATGATCTGGTCGCTGGCGAGGTTCTTCTCCGTGTCCGGTAGAACGATGATCGGAACCCCTGCGTCTCGGTTGTACGTCCGATGGCCGTCGCTTGCGTATGGCGCTCCGTCGGGACGCGTGAACCACCCAACGCGGCCGTGTAGGTGCATAAGTGGGACGTGGCGAGACCGCACTAGCCCCTCAATCTTGAACGTGCGCTCGGCATGCTGCGGCCGCGCAATGGTGCCGTCGTCTACCTCCGCGCCGACTGAGCGGATCGCGTCGTCGGCAATCACGTCGTAGTTGGTCGTCGCGTAGACCCAGCGAGACGAGCCGTCTATGCCGAGGTGAGAGAGGAGATTTTCAAACGCGACCCTAACGGCACCGTCATCGATGTTCGGCGCTCCAAACTGTTCGTACAGCGACTCGTATATGACGGCTAGCATCTGCTCAAGTTGATGACTGGCGGCACCGTGCCAGCCGTTCCAGTCCGTCCATCGCTCAGGGCGTGGCGGCGGCGCGTCGAGCGCCAAGCCAAGGGGCTGCATCAGGGGGGCAGCTAGACGAAACGCGGCAACCTCGCGAAGAAAGTCGCCGAGCCGCTGCTCGAATTGGACCCCGTCCATCTCCTCAGTGAGTCCGACGGCGTCAGCAAAGCCATCCGCCCCGGTCTCGCGGAGTCGCCCTAGCAGGTTCTTCGACCAATCCCCCATCAGTGGCAACCGTGCGCCGCCGACACCGAACTCGCAACTCGCGCCCGCACCCGTCACAAGCACGAGATCAAACTCGCGCTCAGAGCCAGCCACGCGACTGATCTCTCATCGGAGGATGCCCCGCGGCTAGCTGGGCCGCCCATCGATCGACGTCTAGCTTCGCCTCCGCGTGCCCGACGTGCTCGACTTCAACGTACTCGCGCGGCTCGCCCCACTCAGCCCGGACGCGCACGATCTTGGGCTTGGCGTTCGCCCACATCGTCACGACGGCCCGGAGCGGACCGCCGACAGTCTTGGTGAGATACGCGCCCGGCGCGCACGTCTCCCACGCCGCGGGTTGCCGTTCCCTCGTCGCTCCGTCCGAGTCCATCTAGCGAGTCTATGACTAGCGCCGCGCCGCTACCAATCCGCCCACCGCGAGCGTATGATCGTCCCGACTAATCAAGTGGCCCCGCGACGCGCAAACGTCCGGGGCCGTGGCACCGACGGGGTGAACGGTCGGCGCGCCAGGCAGCCTAGCCGTCGTGGTTCGCTGTCAAGGCCGGTTGAAATCTAGGCCAGTTTCGCCGGTTGAAAAGTAGGCCACTTGGGGGTTGCGCCGGTTGAGAATTGACTCCCTTGGTGGGGGTGCGGCGCGCTTGCGGGCGGGGGGTTAGTCG